>ERZ507546.32-NODE-32-length-48230-cov-15.5676_pt1 | contig 48230 bp, 47 predicted proteins | sample MGYA00248664_ERZ507546 | MGnify/ENA primary metagenome ERZ507546 (study PRJEB26165, sample SAMN02676161) | human gut metagenome | isolation source: stool | host: Homo sapiens | place: USA | study: EMG produced TPA metagenomics assembly of the C.diff FMT (human gut... | reverse complement strand
AATCAGCGAGTCAGCTTGGGAAGAAATGACCTGCTTATTCGCACCTTCCCTAAGTGAATATCACCACTGTTGGTAAACAGTCCCAAAGCGTTATCACCTTTAGTTGATATATTGACATTGCTGAGTTGCAAAAGAATATTGCTGCTGTTTCTGACTCCATCAGCGTAGTTTCCGCTAGTCTGTATGCTGCTATCACTCATGCTGATATTTCCACGTGAGAATAATCCATAAGACCACTCACCCGAGGTAGATATTGTGACGCTGTTCAGGTTGATTTGGCTATCCACATACCCAGAATAGATACCATTAGCATAATCACCTGTTGTTGTAATACTGCCACCTGTAGTATTGATAGAGCCATTGAAGCTTGCTGACAAGCCGTCAGAATTGTTACCCGAGGTTAAAATCGTCACGTCTTTCAGCGTAACTACACTGTTGTTATAGGATGTCACTCCATGTGAATCTATTCCTGCAGTGGCTACGCTACCGCCTGTCATTGTAACATGAGCGCCTTTGTTGGCTGATAGCGCAGTACTCCAGTCACCTGCCGATGAAACAGATACGTTATCGAGGTCAATGATGCTTTCTGATGAAGATGCAAGGACGCTGGTTGCTGAATATCCTTCAGTGATGATACTGCCGTCCGTCAGCGCAATTTTTCCACCATCATAGGCAATCAGACCGCCAGCCCGGTCCCCTGCTGTCGTAATCGTGACATCATTGAGGGTGGCTATGCTGTTAACATCAGAAGTAGATACTGCAAACGAATTTTCACCTTGGGTAGTGATTGAACCGCCGCTGAGGGATATCTGGGCTCCTGAAACTGCGGTCACCGCCGATGAGCTATTGCCCGCGGTGAGTATTGACCAACCCTGATTATCAAACGTAAGGCTACTATTGGCTCCGTCAATGTATATGCCATTAGTTTGCGAACCTGAGGTCCTGATCGTGACGACACCCTCGTCACTGATAACAATTTCCTCATTATCCCAACCCCATGCTGAGATTGCAGTTGTTCCTCTGCTATTGGGGTCGTGGTTGCTGGAAAGATAGGTTCCGCTTAATTTATATTCACCAGAATTATAAGTTGTAAAAGTGCGGTCTTCCGCCAGGGCGACGCCAGACACGCATAAAAATGATGCCGCCAGAACGTTGATTCGGGTATGGCTGAGAAGGCGTCCATTACTGCTGGCAAATTCCGGCGCGACGACAAACATATTACGTGTAGCGCTCCAGACGATATTAAAGCTTCGGTTCATAGTTCATCATTCCCTAATAAACGGTGCGGCTAAGAAAAGCTGTTTAGCTATAGAAGCATGATATTTTTACTTTTTATTGTGAAATGATTTTGTTTTTGATGCTCATCACAAAAAGAATATGAATGCTTTTGCGTCACGCTGAACTGAAGAGGGGGGAGTCGGTGGAGAATGCAGGAGCGAAAAGTTTATAAAGGGATAATTATTGGCGAAGAGCAGACTTCATATATCCACGGTGTAGATAATAGCTATTCAATGACTCTTCATGTGGATGAGTTTAATAACTACGGGTTATTATATTTAATAAGAATAATATCAATTGATCCCTTGCACGTTTGTCTTTCTTAACAGGAGAGGAGACTTTCTCAACGCAGTGATTCTGGAAAGCGGCTCTCCCGCGAAGGGAGAGCCGGGGGCATCAGGCTACGTGCTGCAAAAACTCGCGCAGGCGCGGGCTGGGCGGGTTATTCACCAGCATCTGCGGATCGCCATCTTCCGCAATGCGCCCTTTATCGATAAAGATCAGGCGCGACGCCACTTTTTCGGCGAAGCCGATTTCGTGGGTAACGATAACCATGGTCATGCCTTCTTCGGCCAGATCCTGCATCACTTTCAGCACTTCATGACGCAGTTCAGGGTCAAGCGCGGAAGTCGGCTCATCAAACAGCATCATTTTGGGTTTAACCGCCAGCGCCCGGGCAATGGCCACGCGCTGCTGCTGTCCGCCTGAAAGCTCAGAAGGGTAGTGGTGCGCACGTTCCGCGAGGCCCACTTTCTCCAGCAGGTCTTTCGCCAGTTTTTCCGCCGCCGCTTTATTGGCGCCGCGAACGCGCAGCGGGCCGAACATCACGTTTTCCAGCGCCGTCAGGTGCGGGAACAGATAAAACTGCTGGAACACCATCCCGGCTTCCTGACGAATCAGCCGCTCGTCAACCTTCGGGTCGTTGACCTTCAGACCGTCGACGATCAGATCGCCGCTGGTAATCTCTTCCAGTTTGTTAATACAGCGCAGCAGGGTCGATTTACCTGAACCGGAGGGCCCGATAATCACCACCACTTCGCCCTGGTTGATCTTCAGATCGATATCATGCAGCACCTTGGTTGGGCCAAAATGCTTGGAAACGTTTTTAAATTCAATCACAGGATTTTCATCCTTCTTTCAAGACGACGCAGAACAAAGCTCAGCACCAGGGTGATGATCAGGTAGATAACCGCAACGGCGCTCCAGATCTCCAGCGCGCGGAAGTTACCGGCAATAATTTCCTGGCCCTGACGGGTCAGTTCGGCCACGCCGATGACGATAAACAGCGAGGTATCTTTGATGCTGATAATCCACTGGTTGCCCAGCGGTGGCAGCATACGGCGCAGCGCCAGCGGCAGGATGACGTAGCGGATAGTTTCCCGACGAGAAAGGCCCAGCGCGAGGCCGGCTTCCCGGAAGCCTTTATGGATCGACAGCACCGCGCCGCGGGTGATTTCCGCAATATAGGCGCCGGAGTTGATCATAATGGTCACCACCGCCGCCGAGAACGGGTCGATGCGTAAATCGCTAAACGCCATCGGCAGGGCGAAGTAGATGAACATGACCTGCACCACAATCGGGGTGCCGCGGATGATTTCAATAAAGACCAGCGCGATGTGGTTGGCAATCCAGCCGCCGAAACAGCGGGCGAAACCGGCCACCAGACCGATTATCAGACCGCCGACCAGGCCGAGGACCGAAATCCACAGCGTCATTTTGGCGCCTTCCAGTAAAATTGGGATGGCGGGCCAGATGGCACTCCAGTCAAACTGCATAATGTGTTCCTGTTACCGTGTCGAAAACAGAGGAAAACCCCCTGAGAAAACTATTCAGGCCTGCTGACGGGTAGCCCGGAGAGCTCCAGGTCTACCAGACCACAGCAGGCCCGGAAGAGAGTATCGCTAATTATTATTTGGGTTCAGTACCGAACCATTTTTTATAAATTTCGTTGTAAGTGCCGTTCTCACGCAGCGTTTTCAGCGCGCCGTTCACTTTTTCACGCAGCTCGTCGCTGCCTTTCGGGAAGGCGATACCGTAGTTTTGCGCTTCCAGCGAGTCGCCTACCGCTTTGAACTTGCCGTTACCCGCAGTTTTGATGAAGTAAAGGATGTTTGGCGTATCGTGCAGAACCGCATCAGCGCGACCGGTACCCAGTTCCATATAGGCGTTATCGATGTTCGGGAACTGGCGCAGATCTTTGGTTTTGATATTGGCTTTCGCGTAATCAACGGAACCGGTGCCGCCCTTCACGGCAACCACTTTACCGTTCAGATCTTTGACATCTTTAATATCGTTATTATTCGCGTTAACCATGACCAGCAGGCCGCTTTTGTAGTAGCCGTCAGAGAAATCGATCGCTTTTTTACGTTCGTCGGTGATGGTGATCCCCGCGAGCGCGAGATCGATGTTTTTGGTCTGCAGCGCCGGAATGATACCGCTGAAGTCCATTGGCTTCAGGGTGTAGTCAAGCTTCAGCTCTTTCGCAATGGCAGCCCACAGGTCAACGTCGAAACCGACATACTTATCGCCCTGTTTAAATTCGAACGGTACAAACGCCGTGTCGGTCGCGACAACCAGTGTTTTATCAGCGGCGTGAGAAGAAACCGCAAAAGCCAGGGTTAGTGCAGCCAGTGAAACTTTAAATACAGACTTCATAGCATTTCCTTTTATATCCACGGGACGATCCCCTGCGAGAACGAGTTGCCTTATGAATAAATCATGCCACTTTTACAACCTGTTGTTTTATAACAAGCAGGAAGGCGCCTGTTGCACAATTTTGATAACGGATAACGTTAAATGCACCGATATGGGGCGCCGTTTTGGTGCGTCATAAAGGTATCGCATAACAAGAGCATTTTTAACGCAAACCCTGATGTTAAAACAATCTCGGCGTAACGATTGTGTGAGGTGATTATTACAATTGATTTACTTTTGCGCGTATTTTGTACATTCTCATGCACTGAAGTGGTGCGCGGCGGGGAAGTGGAAAAAAAAGCCGCCAGCGTGGCTGACGGCAGTTGGCCTTACTCGATATTGGCTTCGATGAACCACAGGAATTTATCCAGGTCGCGGGAAGCGGCGGTGAAGATATCAGCGGTATCTTCATCTTTGGCTTCATCGATGGCTTTACGCACATCGTTGGCGACGATCGCATAGCGGTCGGCCAACTCTTTCAGATGGTCCTGGACGCTATGGATATCCAGCGGGTAGCTTTTCAGCGGGCTTTTGCTGTTGATGACCTGAGTCGTACCCAGCGCTACGCCACCAAGCTGTACGGCACGTTCTGCCATCGTATCAAGGTGGTCGACGAGCGCAGTGCGGAAGCCGTCCAGCATCTCATGAACGGCAATAAAGTTTGCACCGCGCATATTCCAGTGAGCCTGTTTGGTAATCAAAGACAGGTCAATGAACTGGATCACCTGGCGATTCAGCAGCTCAACGGTCGCTTTCTTCGCGCTATCAGCGACGTCGTTACGGGTATAGAGCAGATTCGTTGCTTTAGTTTTAACCAGTTTTGCGGTACTCATAGTGTCATATCCTCTTGATATTTGTACTCGTCATACTTCAAATTCGAATTATTCGGAGCGTCTCATCCCAATAACTTGCGGAATTAAGTATAGCAACGGATTTGAGCTTTGCAGCGGCGGTAGTCTCTATCGGTCTGATAGCGCAGGGCTGTTAGTTATGAAAAATAGTTTATAAATTAAGGAGATGATTGAGTTTCTCGTCAATCAGCTCCTTTTCGCTAGCTGATGTCGACCTTCTGTATCTTCGTTTCCCGACGCATTGTCAGCGTGGAGCCCATCGAGGCAAGAATAATCGCCCCCAGCGCCAGCGTTTGGGTCGCGGTTAGCGTTTCGCCAAGAAACACCATCCCGGAAAGCGCGGCGAGAGCCGGCTCCATGCTCATCAGGGTGCCAAAGGTCTTGCTGGGCATGCGGGTCAAGGCAACCATTTCCAGAGAGTAGGGCAGCGCGGTCGATAAAATGGCGATCCCCAGTCCCGGCAGCAGCAGCTCCCACTGAAAGAGCGTATCGCTGGCCTGGATCATCCCCATCGGGACGAAGACCACCGCAGCGATCAGCGACCCCATAGCGACCGTTGCGGGGCCATGCTCTTCGCCGGCGCGCTGGCCGGTGAGAATGTAGACCGCCCAGCAGGCGCCAGCGCCGAGGGCCAGCAGCGCGCCAACGGGATCGATCTGCGCCACGCTTTGCCCCAGCGGCAGCAGAAACCACAGCCCGAGCACCGCCAGCGCCACCCAGAGGAAGTCGAGGGGGCGACGGGAGCCAAAAAGCGCCACCGCCAGGGGGCCGGTAAATTCCAGCGCGACGGCGACGCCTAGCGGAATGCGTTGAATCGATAAATAGAACAGGTAGTTCATCGCACCGAGCGACAGGCCGTAGAAGAGCAGCGGCAGGCGCTGCTCCGGGGTAAAGCGCAGGCGCCAGGGTTTAAAGATAACCACCAGGATGAAGGTGCCGAGCGCGAGGCGCAGGGCGGTAACGCCTGGCGCACCCACCAGTGGGAAGAGTGACTTGGCCAGCGAGGCGCCGCTCTGGATGGAAATCATGGCAATTAAAATAACCAGTATCGGCAACCATGCCGGTACTTTGCGGGACGAGCCGGGCATCCTTTCTCCTGTCAATTTTGTCAAATGCGGTAAAGGTTCCAGTGTAAATGAATTACCCCGCGCCGGTTGAGCTAATGTTGAAAAAAAGGGGTGTAAAAGCAGTACAATAGCGCGGGGTTGAAGATAATTTCACCAGAAGATTAGGAATAATCTGGATACACGTCTGGCGCTTTATGAGCCTTAATAGGAGTATATTTGTAAAAAAGGTTTGTTTTCCAGTTTGTTATAGAAACGTAGAAACCTTTAGTTACATGAAAAAGTACGTTAGACAATGTAAAGTGAAAAGAGTTTCCCAAAAGTTTTTGTTATATTTAAGGCTTAGGACTTATTAGAAACACATTTGAGGTGGTTATGAATAAAATTGCACGTTTTTCAGCACTGGCCGTTGTTCTGGCTGCATCCGTAGGTACCACTGCTTTCGCTGCGACTTCTACCGTTACCGGTGGCTACGCGCAGAGCGACATGCAGGGTGAAGCGAACAAAGCAGGCGGTTTCAACCTGAAGTACCGCTACGAGCAAGACAACAACCCGCTGGGTGTTATCGGTTCTTTCACCTACACCGAAAAAGATCGTTCTGAGTCTGGCGTTTACAAAAAAGGCCAGTACTACGGCATCACCGCAGGTCCGGCTTACCGTCTGAATGACTGGGCGAGCATCTACGGCGTAGTGGGTGTTGGTTACGGTAAATTCCAGGACAACAGCTACCCGAACAAATCTGACATGAGCGACTACGGTTTCTCTTACGGTGCTGGTCTGCAGTTCAACCCGATCGAAAACGTTGCTCTGGACTTCTCCTACGAGCAGTCTCGCATTCGTAACGTTGACGTTGGCACCTGGATTGCTGGCGTAGGTTACCGCTTCTAATCACTCCGGTGATATAAAAAATCCGCCTCACGGGGCGGATTTTTTTTGCCTGCGATTCACGCGCCTGAGTTAATTGACGGTAAACGCGTCGGTACCCAGATGGGTATAGTCCACTTTCTTCAGCTGGAAGTTAGTGATGTAGATGGGGCCGGCCTTCTGTTCCGAGATAAAACGATAGCGCGGGGCAATCTCCTGAGCGCTGATGCCGGTCCACTGCGAAAAGAAGCTGAGGAAGTCGTTGGCGGACCGCCGCGCTTTAATGACCTTATGCGCTTTATCATCGCTGGAGATCACCATAAAGGGGACCTGGAAATTCTGCTGGTACTTATCGTCGTGCGCCAGATACTGCACCTCTTTCCCACGCTCTTTAAAAGCCAGACCGTGATCGGAAAAATAGGTCATCGAGAAGGTTTCGCCCGAGTTTTGTAGCTGAGTATAAAGATCGCTCAGCAGCGTATCGGTTTGCGTCATGGTGTAGAGATAGCAGGAGGTCTCTTTCGACTGAACAAAAACCGCGTATTTCCCTTTAGTGCGGTCGCAGGCCTGCGGGTGCGAACCCATCAAATGCAGGACAATCAGCTGCGGCTGGGTGCGGCGGGTGGCAAGAACCTGCGCGGTCAGCTTTAATAGCTGCTCATCCTGAGTGTTTTTATTGGCCTCGAAATCGCCGTTCTTGAGGAACTGAACTTCGTCCGCGCGTTTGGCGATGCTGGCAATCGCCGTATCGTATTCGCCAATTTGCCCCTGATTCGAGAACCACCAGGTCTGAAAACCGGCGCGGTTGGCGAGGGTGACAAAGTTATCCTGAAACTGCGGTTTATCATCGACCACCCGGTTGAGGGTTAAACCGAGCGATTTCTGCGTTGAACCGCTGGCGGCAACGTAGTCATTGAACAGATAGCCTTTTACCGAGCTGGCGAACGGGGTGTTGTCCCAGTGGCCGCCAAAGGCGCCGAGCGCATCGCGACGCGCGCTCTCGCCGATCACCACCACATACAGATGATATTTGGGCTTTACCGCCAGCACGTGCCAGCTGTCTTTCATATTGGCGAGCTGCGCCATTCGCGCCTGCTCATCCAGCACTTCATTATTATTCACCACCACATCTTTAACGAAGCGGACGGCGGGATAGCCGGTATCGATAACCTTAAAGACGCCGCCCCAGGCGAGGTTTTGCACCGGCTGGAGAAAGAAAATCGCGGTGCAGAACAGCAGCCCCAGCGTCTCCATTTTCCCCCAGCGCGCCGACGTCTCCGGCTTGCGGCGTACCGCAATGACGCCGAGCGCAAAGATAAACACGGCCAGCAGATAGTTGTACCACGGGAAAATGGTCAGGATCTCGGTGGACTCTTCGAGGTTGGTGGCATGCAGCGCCAGCAGCGTATTGAAGTTAGGCGCGCCGTAGGCCTGGCCAAAAGGATAGTACATGGCCGCCAGCAGCGAATAGACGCCGACCAGCACTTTTTGCGCGCGCGGAAAGCTGCGCCACAGCAGATGCAGCACGCAGGTAAAAGCAACGGTATAGAGCAGGCTAAAGTCGTAGCCCAGCGCCAGGTTAATAAACAGCGATTGTAAAAAGTAGAATCCTGTCCATGGGTTCAGTACCAGTCCGCGGGCGACCAGCGTTTCTTTCAGCGTGACATTCATAGTAAACAATCAAAAAGAGCCATGTGCGTCCCCTGGCATCAAGGGGTAAAACCTGCTGGACAGTGCGTGAAGAGGGTCTCTGCGAGCCGCAGTAGTGGCAGGGCTGACAAAAGATAGGGCTTGCAAATGTTAAGGTCAACCATCCATAACGGATTGTTTTGGGAGGAAGCTTACAAAACTTGAAAAAAGTTGCCGTAGCGCTGAGTAATCAGCCAGTTTGACGGGAAATTATGACAGAAAAATGAAGCGGCGTACCGCGACGCCGCGTTAGTTGTTGGGTTTATCCTGCTGGGGCTTGCCGTTGATCAGATCGCACAGCATACCAACAAGCATTAACCGTACTTTAAAAGGAGAATGGGTAAACACGTTTAAACACCTCTTGAATTCATTCATCTCGACCTCCTGTAACTTCGTCCTTCACTCCTTGAAGGATGTGTGTATTACATACAGATATAGCACAGGCTATATTTTATAGCTATGGCTAAAACGTTAATTTTTTGTTCTCTGTGCGCGATCCATTACAATAGGGATCCTTTTATATGATGCTTGATGCGTCACAGGAATGAGGAAGCACAATGAACCGTCGCGCAGGTAAGCCAATAACAAAAAAAGTGACGCAGCTAGTGAATGTCGAAGAACACGTTGAGGGGTTTCGTCAGGTGCGCGAGGCGCATCGTCGGGAGCTGATTGATGACTACGTGGAGCTGATCTCCGATCTAATTATGGAAGTGGGAGAAGCCCGTCAGGTCGATATGGCCGCGCGTCTTGGGGTGTCGCAGCCAACGGTTGCGAAAATGTTAAAAAGACTGGCCAGCGTCGGGCTGATCGAACAGATCCCCTGGCGGGGGATCTTTTTGACCCCGGAAGGTGAGAAGCTGGCCCATGAAAGCCGCGAACGCCACCAGATCGTCGAAAACTTTTTACTGGTGATCGGCGTTAGCCCGGAAATTGCTCGTCGCGACGCCGAAGGGATGGAGCACCACGTCAGCGAAGAAACGCTGGCAATGTTTAAACAGTTTACCCTCAAGCAGGGGTCACTGGGAGAATGAACCTCGTCTTTGTTCAGTCGCTGATCCGCGACTGCTTTTTACATCTGCTGCTGATTATCGGCGTTGTTTTAAGCTTCTTTGTCCCGTTTGCCCCCGCCTCCTGGCTTCACGCCATTGACTGGCATACGATTATCACCCTTAGCGGGCTGATGCTACTGACCAAAGGTATCGAACTGAGCGGCTATTTTGACGTCATTGGCCGCAAAATGGCGCGCCGCTTTGTGACCGAACGCCAGCTGGCCATTTTTATGGTGCTGGCGGCCGCGCTGCTTTCCACCTTCTTAACTAACGACGTGGCGCTGTTTATTGTCGTACCGCTCACGCTGACCCTGAAAAAATGGTGTGCCATCCCGACAAGTCGGTTAATCATTTTTGAAGCGCTGGCGGTGAACGCCGGGTCGTTGTTAACGCCTATCGGAAACCCGCAAAACATTCTTCTCTGGGGGCGTTCAGGTCTCTCCTTTCCGGCTTTTATCGGCCAGATGCTGCCGCTGGCGGCGGCGATGATGATTACCCTGCTGGTGCTGTGCTGGTTCTGCTTTCCTGCGAAGCACCTCAACTATCAGAGCAGCGACAAGGCGCCCTCGTGGCGGCCAAAGCTGGTCTGGAGCTGCCTGGCGTTCTATCTGGTCTTTTTGATCGCTTTAGAGCTGAAGCAGGAGCTGTGGGGACTGGCGCTGATCGCGCTGGGTTTTCTGCTGCTGGCGCGGGCGGTGATTATCAACGTCGACTGGACGCTGCTGCTGGTGTTTATGGCGATGTTTATTGACGTTCACCTGCTGATCCAGCTCCCTGTTCTACAGCATGCGCTCAACGGCGTCGGCCAGCTCTCGGCGGGAGGATTGTGGCTGACCTCGATTGGCCTGTCGCAGTTTATCAGCAACGTCCCGGCGACCATTCTGCTGCTCAATTACGTTCCACCATCGGTGCTGCTGGCCTGGGCGGTAAACGTCGGCGGGTTCGGCCTGCTGCCGGGTTCGCTGGCCAACCTGATTGCGCTGCGCATGGCCGGCGATCGCCGCATCTGGTGGCGTTTCCACGTCTATTCTCTTCCCATGCTGCTGTGGGCGGCGCTGGTAGGGTACGGATTGCTGCAGCTCTGATTTTCAGAGAATTGGGCAAGAAACGGACAGAAACGCCACATTCGCGCTCTCCTTTTCCGGGGTATAACTTTATTCACGATGGTGAATCACCCTGATTGAAGGAGAGTCCTATGCGTTATCAAAAACTGGGCCACACCGGCCTTTTTGTCTCTGAGCTGTGCCTGGGCACCATGACCTTCGGCGGCGAAGGCGGCCTGTGGGGGAAAGTGGGACAGCTGCGCCAGACGGAGGCAGAGAAGCTGGTGGGCAGCGCGCTGGATGCGGGCATCAACTTCATCGACACCGCTGACGTCTATTCAGAAGGGCGCTCGGAAGAGATTACCGGCCAGGCGCTGAAGAATCTGAAAGTGCCGCGTGAAAACGTCGTGGTAGCCACCAAAGTGTTTGGCGAAACCGGCACCGCAGGCGTGAACTCGCGCGGCAGTTCGCGCTATCACATCATCGGCAGCGTGAAGGAGAGCCTGCGTCGTCTGCAGCTCGATCATATCGATCTCTATCAACTCCATGGCTTCGATCCGGCGACCCCGATCGAAGAGACGCTGTATGCGCTGGATAACCTGGTGCAGCACGGGCACGTCCGCTATATCGGCGTGTCCAACTGGGCGGCATGGCAGATAGTCAAAGCGCTGGGCATTTCCGAACGTCTGGGGCTGGCGCGTTTTGCCTCGTTACAGGCTTACTACACCCTTGCCGGACGGGATCTGGAGCGCGAGCTGGTGCCGATGATGCAGAGCGAAGGCCTGGGCCTGATGGTCTGGAGCCCGCTGGCGGGAGGGCTGCTCAGCGGTAAGTACGATCGCGATGGGCATTCGGCGAGCGGCGGCCGCCGTCAGGAGTTTGATTTTCCGCCGGTGAACAAAGCGCGGGCTTTTGACTGCATTGATGTGATGCGCGAGATTGCTGATGCGAAGGGCGTTTCGGTGGCGCAAATCGCGCTGGCCTGGTTGCTTCATCAGCCAGCGGTAAGCAGCGTGATTATTGGCGCGAAGCGTGCAGAGCAGCTCGCCGAGAACCTCGCGGCAACCAGCATTGCCCTGAATGATGATGAACTGGCGCGGCTTGACGCGGTCAGCGCGCTGCCGCGAGAGTATCCGGGCTGGATGCTGGAGCGCCAGGGCGAATACCGTCGCGACCAGCTCGCAAAGCAGTAACTTCCTCTCTTGCGTACCGGATCGTCTGTTTCGCGATCCGGTTTTTTTATCCGTTACGCTCACAAAACGCGATCCTGGACTTTGCCTGACGGGAGAATTTCGTTTATATGACTAGTCATGAAATTAATATGACTAGTCATAGTTGCGAGCGATGAACAGAACACTACCGGCAGATTTTTTATGGGGTAACTCGGTTTCCAGTATGCAAACCGAAGGGGCGTGGAATGAGGGCGGGAAAGGGATGTCGGTTTACGATATCCGTCAGCCGGCGGAATTTGCGTCCGACTGGAAGGTGGCAACCGACTCGTACCACCGCTACCGGGAAGACTTCGACCTGATGCAGGATTTGGGCATGAACTGCTATCGCTTCCAGATTGCCTGGAGCCGCGTTTGCCCGGAAGGCGACGGTGAGTTCAATGAAGAAGGTATCGCCTTTTATCACCAGTTTATCGATGAACTGCTTGCCCGCGGCATTGAGCCGATGATCTGTCTCTATCACTTCGATATGCCGCTGTCGCTGGCTGAACGTTACAACGGTTTTACCGAACGTCGGGTGATGGAAGCCTTTATTCGTTACGGGCAGAAGATGATCGACTGCTTTGGCGACAAGGTGAAGTGGTGGCTGACCTTTAATGAACAGAATCTCTACCACATGCCGGACGCGTTTCTGATTTCAGGCTATATGCGCGGCGAGAAGACCCTGCGCGAGCTGTATCAGATCCAGCACCACGTGATGATGGCCCACGTGCACCTGACGCAGTATCTGCATCAGGCGAAGCCGCAGTGCCTGATGGGCGGCATGCTGGCCCACGCGCTGGTCTATCCGGCGACCTGCAAACCGCGCGATATCCTTTGCGCCCAGCAGCTCGATGAGTTTTTAAATCAGAACCTCCTGCGCGCCTTCGCCGGAGAGGGCTACAGCCCTGAGGTCATGCATGTTGTCGCCCGCGAAGGCTTCGCGGATATCTACCGCGCGGAGGATCTGGCGCTGATGGCGCAGGTTAAAATCGACTATCTGGCCTTTAGCTACTACGCCAGCAAGGCGCTGGATAGCGACCGGATCCCGCCGGGCACGCCGGTGAACAACTACATGCAGTTTGGCGATAAAAAGAATGACTTTCTGCAGGCCACCGAGTGGGGTTGGCAGATTGACCCGCTGGGCTTTCGCACCATCATTACCCGCTACTACAACGACTGGCGTCTGCCGGTATTCCCGATTGAAAACGGCATCGGGGTGATTGAGTCCTGGGACGGCGAAAATCCGGTCGCTGACGATTACCGCATTGCCTATCATCGCGACCATATCAACGCCATGAAAGAGGCGATGTTTGAGGACGGCGCGCGGGTGATTGGCTATCTGGGCTGGGGGTTAATCGATATTCTCAGTTCGCAGGGCGATATGCGCAAGCGCTACGGGGTTGTCTACGTGAACCGTGAAAACCACGACCTTAAGGACCTTAAGCGCGTCCCGAAGAAAAGCTATGCCTGGCTGAAGCGGGCCATCCGCAGTCACGGTGAAGAGATGTAGCGGTGCCTCGCGCGGGCAGATGGTATATTCTGCCCGCCAGCCATTATCAGACACGTAAAAGGATCCGGGAATGACGGCCAAATATCTGAGTATCGCGCGGGAAATCAAAAAACGTATTATCAGCCGGCAGTATCCCGCCAGCGCGCCGTTACCCGATCAATTCGCCTTAGCGGCGGAGTTCAGCACCAGCAGGATGACCATCCAGCAGGCGATGCGCCAGCTGATTGTCGAAGGCCTTATCTACACCCGTAAGGGGCAGGGAACCTTCGTGCGCAAAAACTTCCTCCAGCTTTCGCAGTGGGAGCTGCCCGGCAGCGACTATTTTGGCGCCACCAAAACCTGGGAGCATCTAGGGGAAGTGACCAGCCGGGTGATTCGCTTCGAGCTGCGTTTTCCGTCGGAAAAAGAGCAAAGCTCGTTGCTGATTGACGCCGATGCCCCGGTCTATGATTTCGTCCGCCTGCGGCTGCTTAACGAGGAACCCGTGTCGCTGGACCTCACCGTGATGCCCGTTGCGCTGGTGCCTGGCCTGAATAAAACGCATCTCGAAAGCTCGGTATTTCGCTACGTGCAGGAGACGCTGGGGCTGAAGATGATGGGATCGTATCGGGTGGTGCGGGCGATGAAACCGCAGGCGCTGGACAGGGAGCATCTCAACTGCGAAGCGAGCGACCCGGTGCTGGAGGTGGAGCAGGTGATCTACCTGGAGGACGGTACGCCGCTGGAGTATGCCCATTGCCACTATCGCTACGACCACGGCGGAATTATTCTGGTCAATAACGGTTAAAAAAATGGCGGGCACCGGGCCCGCCACTCTGCGCGATGCGTTTTAGTTCAGACGCACCGGCATACCGGAACGGTTCTGGATCGCCTGATCGACCACGCTCTGGTCTACGTCGGTCTGGCTGGTAATCGCCTGTACTGATTTGGTCAGGTTAATCGGCACGATTTCGCCGCCCTGGAACTGCTCTTCCGTGGTGGACAGCGGGTTGTGAACTTCAATGAAGCGGCTGCCGTCAGGCTCGGTAGTGGCTTTTACCGGCTCATCGATAAACTCTACGCGGGTGCCGACCGGCACGTTTTCAAACAGGAATTTGATATCGTCGTTACGCAGACGCACGCAGCCGTGGCTGACGCGCAGGCCGATGCCGAAGTTAGCATTGGTACCGTGAATAGCGTACAGGCGGCCGATATACAGCGCGTACAGGCCCATCGGGTTATCAGGGCCGGCAGGAACAACGGCCGGCAGCGGTTCACCGGCTGCGGCATATTCAGCGTGCATTTTGGCGGTAGGCGTCCAGGTCGGACCGGCTTTTTTACGCTCAACTTTCGTCACCCAGTTGATCGGCGTGTCTTTGCCGAGCTGGCCGATGCCGATCGGCAGCACGATGACGGTGTTGGTGCCTTTCGGATAGTAGTAGAGGCGCATTTCCGCGCTGTTGATGACGATACCTTCATGCACGGTGTCCGGCAGGATCAGCTGCTGCGGGATATTCAGCACGGTGCCGCCTTTCGGCAGAAAGGTGTCCACGCCCGGGTTGGCTTCGAGCATGTTGGATAAACCCATCTGGTATTCAGCGGCGAAATATTCCAGCGGCTGCTTGTTGCCTTCCGGAATGGTGATCACCTGGTTCTGGCCAATCAGACGGCTGCCGTCGGTGGGCAGAGGGTAGGTTACAGCAGAAGCTGTGTTGCAAAAGCCCACGATGGCGAAGGCTGCCGCGAAGAGTGTTGATAATTTCATAATCTTTATGTCGTGGGCGATGTTAATGCCGCACAGGCCTTTGTCAGTTTAAACAGGAAGTCGATGGGAGCGCATTATATGTGCTTTCCGGCAAACAGGTAAATGAGATGTGTACGAAATCACATTTTTTTCCTGTGACCGTGAGTGTAGCCCGTCAACGCGGGCTCTTCAGCCTGAAAACGGGAGGGGATTACCCCTCCAGCAGCCGCGACTGGAGCGCTTCTCGCGCCTGCGGCGTGAGCTGATACTCTTTCTCCAGCCAGGCATCGACGCTGGCGTAGCGTTCGTCGATTTGCGAAAGTGCGGCGGCAAGGTAGGACTCATGCACCGTCATCATTTCCGCCAGGTTCTGCCGGCCGCGGGGGGTCAGCGCATTGCCGAGGGACTGGAGCATGAAATCTTCGACCTGCGTCAGCATGCCCTGGGTGAGCAGATATTCCTCCATGACCGTATGACGATCGCAGCCGAGGGCGAACAGCGTCAACGCGCAGCCAACGCCGGTGCGGTCTTTTCCCACCGCGCAGTGCTGCAGCAGCGCGCCGTCGAAAGGCTCCATCAGCCAACCGGCCAGCTGGCGATAAGCGGCGTTATTGAACGGCAGCTGGCGGTAGAGCGCCAGCATAAACTGCTCGCCGTTAAGGGCGTTCAGGGTGGCGGCGTTGAGCTCGGTGACTTTGGCGTTGACGTCGCGAACGTGCGGATTCGCCGGGGCGTTGAGGTAGTGAGCCGCTTCGTTCAGCTTATCGGGGCTGCGATTCACTTCGCCCGGGTCGCGATAATCAATCACCCGGCTAAGCGGGATCGCGTCCAGATGGGTGAGGTCATCTGCCGTCATCATATGCAGCGAGCCGGAGCGGAATAACTTCCCGGTACGCACGCGACGGCCGTCGGCGGTACGTTGGCCGCCCAGGTCACGAAAGTTGATACCGCCCTGCAGCGATAAGAAAGCCGGATGGCGGGGGAGTGTGGTCATAGGTTCCTTCCAGATTAAGGTAAAAAATTACGCATTAAGCAGTGTAACCGCGCAATATGACATGACCCTAACACAGGCGTCATTGATGATTTTATAACGCCCCGTGAAAAGTGAAGCATTTGCTGGCATAATGTCTGGTTCATCACACTTCTCATTCTCTATTTTCAGGATAACCCCGTGCTAGTATCCAGCAACGTCACCATGCAGTTCGGCAGTAAGCCGCTGTTCGAAAATATTTCCGTCAAATTTGGCGGCGGCAACCGTTACGGCCTGATTGGCGCCAACGGTAGCGGCAAATCCACCTTTATGAAGATCCTCGGCGGCGATCTTGAGCCGACGCTGGGCAACGTCTCCCTCGATCCGAACGAGCGTATCGGTAAGCTGCGTCAGGATCAGTTTGCGTTTGAAGAGTTCAGCGTGCTGGATACGGTCATTATGGGCCACGGCGAGCTGTGGGAAGTGAAGCAGGAGCGCGATCGTATCTACTCCCTGGCGGAGATGAGCGAAGAAGATGGCTACAAAGTGGCTGACCTGGAAGTGCTGTACGGCGAGATGGACGGTTACTCTGCTGAAGCGCGCGCTGGCGAACTGCTGCTCGGCGTCGGCATCCCGGTTGAACAGCATTACGGCCCGATGAGCGAAGTCGCTCCCGGCTGGAAGCTGCGCGTGCTGCTGGCGCAGGCGCTGTTCTCTAACCCGGACATTCTGCTGCTTGATGAACCGACGAACAACCTGGACATCGACACCATCCGCTGGCTGGAGAAGACCCTCAACGATCGCGACAGCACCATGATCATCATTTCGCACGACCGTCACTTCCTGAATATGGTCTGTACCCACATGGCGGATCTGGATTACGGCGAGCTGCGCGTTTACCCGGGCAACTACGATGAGTACATGACCGCGGCGACCCAGGCGCGCGAACGTCTGCTGGCGGACAACGCCAAGAAAAAAGCGCAGATTGCCGACCTGCAATCTTTCGTCAGCCGCTTTAGCGCCAACGCCTCTAAATCTCGCCAGGCTACCTCGCGCGCCCGTCAGATTGACAAAATTAAGCTGGACGAAGTGAAAGCCTCCAGCCGTCAGAACCCGTTCATTCGCTTTGAGCAGGATAAGAAGCTGTTCCGTAACGCCCTGGAAGTGGAAGCGCTGGCGAAAGGCTTTGATAACGGCCCGCTGTTTAAAAACGTCAATCTGCTGCTGGAAGTGGGGGAGAAGCTTGCCATTCTGGGCGCTAACGGCGTGGGTAAATCCACGATGCTGAAAACCCTGGTCGGCGATCTGACGCCCGATAACGGTACCGTTAAATGGTCTGAGAACGCGCAGATTGGCTACTACGCGCAGGATCATGAATATGAGTTTGAAAACGATCTGACGGTATTCGAGTGGATGAGCCAGTGGAAGCAGGAAAGCGATGATGAGCAGGCGGTGCGCAGCATCCTGGGTCGTCTGCTGTTCAGCCAGGACGATATCAAGAAGCCGGCGAAAGTGCTCTCCGGTGGCGAAAAAGGCCGTATGCTGTTCGGTAAGCTGATGATGCAAAAACCGAATATCCTGGTGATGGATGAACCGACCAACCACCTGGATATGGAATCGATCGAATCGCTGAACATGGCGCTGGAGATGTATCAGGGCACCCTGATCTTTGTTTCCCACGACCGTGAGTTTGTTAGCTCGCTGGCGACCCGAGTGATTGAAATTACGCCGGAGCGCGTTGTGGACTTCACCGGTAACTACGAAGATTATCTGCGCAGCAAAGGTATCGAATAATATTCCTGTTGTCTGTCCCGGATTGCGGCGCTGCTGCGCCTTATCCGGGCTACCGGCCCACAGACGGCGATGAACCTGTAGCCCGGGCAAGGCGCGTTAGCGCCGCCCCCGGGAGCAGAGCGCATCATGGCTGAATTCCCCGGTGGCAGCGCGAAAAAGGTGAGGACTACACCCGCCACTCGCTCCTTTCTTCACCGTTCACCAGCAGCCTGCGTTTTTCCCCCGCCGGCAACGACACCTTCAGCGCTTTCCACGCCGGACGATAATCGCCGCGCGCGTTCACCTTCAGGTTAATGCTGGCGCTATCGCAAACCATTTCCCATTCTACCCACAGCGCATGGCCATTCTGATAGCCCCAGCTTTCGCCATCATCTTCAAACAGCAGGCCGCGACGAGTCCCCACGCCCTTCAGCGGGAACAGCTTCAACTCGCGGCAATCGTCTTTTTGCGCATCGACGTGGCGGATACGCTCGCTCAGCGGCAGGCCTGCTCCGGCGCGAACCAGCAGCGGCAGTTTTTCCAGCGGCGCATCAAGGATGATCCACTGGCCTCCCGCGAACCACTGGTGGCTATCAAAGTCGTACCAGCCGTCCTGATTGGCCGGCAGCCAGACGCGGCGCTGACGCGCGCCGGGTTCGACGACGCTGGCGACCAGCAGATCGCGACCCAGCAGGAAGTCGTCGCATTCGGCAAACGTCTGCGGATCGTGTTCGTGATCAAGGAAGGTCGGACGCAGCATCGGTTCATCGTCGGCGTGAGCCTGCCACAGTAGCGTATAGAGGTACGGCAGCAGACGATAGCGCAGCTCAATGGCTGAACGGATAGCCGGCGTAACTTCCGGGTACATCCAGGCTTCGTTGACCGTCTGGTCGTCATTCCACGAGTGAATGGTAAAGCGCGGATGCATAACGCCGTTTTGTACCCAGCGCACGAACAGCTCCGGGTCCGGTTTATCGCCAGAGAAGCCGCCAACATCGTGTCCGACGTTGAACAGCCCGGAGAGGCTCATTCCCAGCCCCATGCGAGTGTTATAGCGCAGCGTATCCCAGTTGGTACGGTTATCGCCGCTCCAGGTCTGGACGTAGCGCTGCATCCCGGCGCAGCCGGAGCGAGAGATCAGGTACGGTCGTTTGTGCGGCGCAAAGCGCTGCTGAGCCTCCAGCGACGCGCGCATCATCAGTAGCGGCATGACCGGGCGAATATGTTTAATGGCAATTTCCTCGCCAAACCCGTAACAGCGGGCTTCGCCGTCCCAGACTTCATACTCGTTATTATCGTTCCACGTGGAGTCGATGCCCATCTCCAGCAGCTGGGTTGTCACGCCTTCCTGCCACCAGGCGACGGTCTGCGGGTTGGTAAAGTCAAGGTGCGACCCTTCGTCATCCCAGAAGCTGGAGCGCTCGGGAGTATCCGCCTGTGAATCGCGGATAAAAAGCCCGCGCTCCGCGACCTCGTTGTAGCGCGGATGGTCCTGCAGCAGGCAGGGCTTAATATTGGCGGCGAGCTTCAGTCCGGCATCATGGAAGGCCTGGCTCATCACCTTCGGCTGCGGCACCTTATCGTTGTTCCAGTTAAAGACGTAGCGCTTGCCGTCAATCGAGGTATAACCGGAAGAGAGCTGGAACGAATCGCACGGAATGGCGTGTTCATCACACAGGCGGATGAAGTTCATCAGCTGGTTTTGTGCATCCGGCGCGTCGGTGTAGTGCATCGTCGAACCGCTGTAGCCGAGACTCCATTTCGGCCCGAACAGCGTTTTGCCGGTCAGGCGTACGAACGCTTTGGTGATATCCAGTACCCGTTTGCCGGAAAAAAGATAGTAATCGATGTCGCCGGCTTCCGCCTGCCAGCGGCGATAGGCGGTGTGGTAATTATCGATTTCGTTGCCGAGATCCAGCCAGCAGCTGCTCAGATTGTCGTAAAACAGACCGTAGCTGACATCGCTACGCTGCGCGATGGTAAACGGAATATGTTTGTACAGCGGGTCGGTGCTCGCCGCGTTATAGCCCATGGCGTCGAGGTTACGCATCTCATAGCGCTTTCCGTTACGCTGCAGATCGCCGGTTTTTTCGCCCAGACCGTAGAAGCGTTCGTCTTTGCGTCGGCTCAGGTAGTGGGCAACGCCGTCGCCGTGCGCATTCGCCAGGTAGGCGCTGGTGGGGCGGTCGTTAACCAGCGGCTGCCACTCGCCGGCCTCATCGCGATAGCTCCATTCCAGCCACAGAGGCTGGTGGACGGTGACGCGCAGCTGGTCGGTGGCGATGCTCAGGGTATCGCTATGCTCCGTGAGCTGCCAGGCGGGGAGGCTAAAGCCGCTCAAATCTTCGCGCGGGCGTCCTTCCCACGGCACGTCCTGCTGGGGAGCGATACTCCAGGTGCGATCCAGCGCCAGCTGGCCGTGCCGCTTTAGCAGCACGCGGAACATATTCTCTTCCAGCACGTACAGACACAGGGTGTGCTGGCCGTCTACGATCAGCTCAATGTGGTGGTTCTGCCGTTGGTGCAAAGTCCAGTTTTTCAAAGTCTTCATTTTTTTACATCCACTCTCAGGCGCGTTTTGCGCGACGTTCAGCAATAAATGCCACCAGGAATACCGCGCCAATCAGGTCAAAGAACCCCATGGCGATAAATAGCGGGTTGAAGCCGATTTTGTCGGCGGTGACGCCAATCAACAGCGAGAACAGAAAGCTGGCGATCCAGGCGGCGGAGCCGCGCATCCCGTTCACGGTCGCCATCTGTCCTTTATCGAACGACTCCACCACCAGCGCGCTGAGCATGCAGGAGATGATCTGGTGGCCGAAGCCGCCTATCGAAATCAGCACGATGGTGATATAGGGATCGCGGGTGATCGCCACGGTGGCGAGGGAAATCATCAGGAAGGCACCGGTGACGGAGCTGGCGACCACCGAGTTCACCCGCGAACAGCCGAACCAGCGGGTATACAGTTTGGTCAGATAGCCGCTGGCGACGCTGCCGAGGTCGGCCGCCAGAAACGGCAGCCAGGCAAACATGGCGATTTGTTTTAAATCCATGCCGTGCTCTTTCGCCAGGTAGAGCGGTACCCAGAAGCTCAGCACCGCCCAGGCGGGCTCAGCCATAAAGGCCGGAATGGCGATACCGTAGAAGCGCTTGTTTTTCGATACGGTTTTCAGCGCGGTAAAGAAGGGCAGCTTAACCGGCGGCGCTTCATTGTCCTGCTGGATCAGCGCCAGCTCAGCTTTGCCGAGGTTAGGGTGTTTTTCCGGGTTATGATAGAACGCCCACCACAGCACGACCCACAGCAACGCCAGCGCGCCGGTGAACATGAATGCCCCCTGCCAGCCGAACGAAGCGTGTGCGAAGTAGATAATCGGCGGCGCCAGCATGGCGCCTACGGAGAAGCCGACGCCCGCCCAGCCTGCCGCGATCGGCCCGCTCGGATTTTGGAAACCACTCACCCAGCGTTTTGGCGTTGGCTGGCGTCGCCGCCGCCTCAGCGCCGCCCATGAAAAAGCGCAGAATCGCCAGGTGCAGCCAGCTCCCCGCCCCGGCATGGGCGATGCAGGCGATGGCCCACAGGGTGGCGCAGATCATAAAGCCGAGCTTGAGGCCAATAACGTCGATAAGCCAGCCGCAGAGCGGCTGGAAAATGGTGTACGCCAGCTGAAAAGCGCCGACTATCCATGAGTACTGTTCGGTGGTAATACCGAGAGAGGTTTTTAATTCCGGGGCGATAATCCCCAACGAATTACGCGTGATGTAGTTAACGGTGACGCCGAGTAAAAACAGCACCAGCATCCACCAGCGCAGGTTCTTCACTATGCGGCGCGATTTGCTGACCGCCATATCATTATTGAGGCCTTGGCTCATAGAACTCTCCACGAGACATGTAGTAGGGAAAATTGACCAACCCGCTTGCTGAGTTGTCGCTAAAATTTTTTATTTCGTTGTTTGTTAAGGTTGATGTCTCGACACTATTGGTTGACTAATCTCAAAGGTGTTGGACCAATTCAGGCTAAGGGAGAATACGAGCGGGCAATAGCGACAATTTTGCAAATATTTTCATGAGACGATCCAGATCGCAGTATGACATCGCCAAATCGCTTAAAAATATTCACATTCTTAATATGAAAATTTTTTCATGAACAAAGTAGAGCGCGATCACAAAATGGACAAAAAGCTGAAAGTGAGCGAAATCGCGGCGCGTACGGGGCTGTCGGTGAGCACGGTATCGCGGGTGCTGGCGGGAAAAGCGAATACCAGCGCCAGGGCTCGCCAGAGGGTACTGGAGTGCGCCCGCGAGCTGGGCGTGATGGAGGGTATCGCCGCCGGGCGAATGCTGCTCAATAATCTGGTGGTCTTTGCCCCTCAGCGCGCTTTCGATGAACGCACGGATATTTACTACTATCGGGTGATTCAAAGCATCAATAGCGCTCTTATGCCGCATGAGGTACACCTGCGCTATTGCGCGCTGGAAGAGAACGACAGCGATGCCAATTTGTTTTTGCAGCGCATGCATGAAGCATCGACCCAGGCCGCGATTTTACTGGGTATCGACGATCCGCATATTCACGATCTGGCGGCCGATCTGGCGAAGCCCTGCGTGATGATTAACTGCCACGACGCGGGAATGCGTTTACCCTCCGTCGCGCCGGATCATCGGCTGATCGGCCAGTTCGCCGCCCGGTATCTGTTTGAGATGGGGCATCAGGCGATCATGAACGTGATGTGCCTGCGCCGCTATACCATGGAGCTGCGTCTGCTGGGCATTAAGCAGGCATGGCGGGCGCGGAATCTCCGTTTCGTTGACGGCAGGGATTTACTCGCTGTGGCCAACTTCAGCGCCAGGGATACCGAGGAAAAAGTCGGGGAGTGGCTGGATCAGCGCGGCGATGGCCCGCTGCCGACGGCATTTCTGGTGGGCGGTGATTTTATGGCGGCAGGCACGATCGCCGCATTACAAAAACGCGGTTTGCGCGTCCCGCAGGATGTTTCCGTCATGAGCATCGACGGCTTTAACCTGGCGGCGATCCAGGATGTACCGCTAACCGCCGTCCACGTCCCACGCGATGAATTAGGGGTCGAAGCGGTACATCTATTACAGCAGAGGCTGATCCGTCCCGATGCGCCGCACGGCGCGTTACTCCTGCACGGGACGCTGGCGGTACGCGATTCGGTGCGGCGGATACGCGCCGGTAACCGCCGTACCGCCGTTGAAGCAAAGGGGTTATATGATGATTAATTCGCCATCCCCAGCGCGCGCTTACCGTGGATATTTAAGTCATCCAGCGTAAAGCGGCCTTCCCAGTCGCTTTCATAATCCTCGCGGGGGAAATCTCCCGGCGAAGCGCCGCGCGCCAGCGCCGCTTTGACCTTCTGCGCGTAGGCGAGGTTTTTCTCACACATTGGCGCGGCGGGAATATACATCACGTTGCCCCAGCCCTGCTGATTTTCCACCGGCGCGACCGAGTGGATCACGTCGCAGTGCCACCATACCGAATCGCCGGCATTCAGCGCCGGAATCGAGCTTAAGGCTTTAATCAGCAGCGGGTGCCATTTTTCCGAAATCGGCAGCACCTTGCCCGGCGCGACGCCGCATAGCTCATCTTCCGGGACATCATCGAGCAGCGGACGCAGCAGCACGTAAGCCATCGCTTCCGGGATCGGCACCACGTGCAGCAGACCCTGATCGGGGATCATATCGGAGAGCGCGGTCCACCCCTGGAAGGTGCGGAACACCGAGCATTTGGTGGTGTTGTCGACCGTATACTCTTCGACTTCGGTGCGGTGCGCCGCGTCCCACGGGTCGTAAGCATCAATGTTGCCGTTAAACACGTCGGCAAACACTTTCTGATAGGCCGGCAGCAGCCAGCGCTCCAGGGCGCCGGAATCGGTATGCGCCCCCAATCCTTTCGAGGTGGTTCCCGGCGGGCGGCGGCGAATGCGGTCCGGGTAAATGACGCTAACGTCCGGGTCGAACCACTGCTTGCCGTCGCGGTTAAAGGTCCACAGACGGTTGAGGAACGACTGCACGGCGGCCATTTCATCGCTCTGTCGCGCCTGCATCTGCGCCTGGGACCAGTAAATCGGATAGATTTCCGGGCGCGAAGCTTCCAGCGACCCGAAAAAGGTATCGCCGGGACCTTTATAAACGTCATCGAAATGGTTGCGGTCGAGATACTCGAGCATTGCGTTGTCCCACGCCAGCGCCTGTTCGCGAGAAAAATGGCCCTTGATAACGGCGCAGCCGCGACGCTTGATGAGCTCGCGCTGGGCTTCCTTGACCTGGCCCCGGGCAATATCGGCGAACGGGATCGTCGGCCAGACGTCCTGACCGCTGGCCTTAAGGGCGTCAATCTCTTCCAGACGCGCGGCAATACGCGCCGTCAGCCTATCGAACACCGCCTGCACGTCGCCAATTTGCGCCCGCAGATCCTGTTTAATCCGGCGGATGGCCGCTTTGGGGTCGGCGGGCAAAGTTTCACAGGTATGGGTAACAGCCATAATGACCTCTCATCTTTCATTCGAAAGTAATATATCTTACATATGATAATTTAAGTTAAAATTAAGTTAATGCAAGTTTAAAATTATGCGGAGGTGCACAAAACGGGAAGCCGGGGCGGTAAACCCCGGGTGGCGTTACTCGTTGAACGGGGCGGCGTGGTCGAGGACGGCCTGAATGACGTTCAGCGCGCCGTCGTGGTTGTTATCATCGGTGGCAAAACGCGACACCGCCTTGATGCTTTCGGCGGCGTTGGCCATCGCGAAAGAGTATTTCACCAGCTTGAGCATTTCCGTATCGTTAGCGCTGTCGCCAATGGCCACGCAGGCCTGCGGCGAGATGTTCCAGCGCTTCAGCAGACGGCTGATGCCGTTAGCTTTATGCAGGCCGGGGATAATCAAATCGACGAAGCCGAAGCCGCTGGTGACCGGCTTCATGATGCCGTCCAGCGAGACGTGCAGTTTGTCGATAAGCTGCGGGATTTCGCTATCCGGCAGGTTAAGGGAAAACTTAAACAGCGTGTCGTCGATGTCATGATAGCTGCTAATGCGCTGCAGGCGATGGTAGTGCTTTGACATCAGGGTGACGAACGCCTCGGGCGCGCGCTCGCTGACGTAAGCGCTCTCGAGGCCGCAGGCGACGAAGTTGAGCTGCGGGTCTTTCAGCAGTTCGCCGATGACGACCTGGGATTCATGCCGGGTGAGTTCGCCGTGGAACAGCTGTTGACCGCGTTCGTAAACCAGCGCGCCGTTCTCGGCAACAAAGGAGATTTGTTCACGGATTTCCGGGAAAAAAGAGATCAGCTGGTAGTACTGGTTGCCGCTGGCGATCACGAACTCAATACCCTGCTGCTGGAGTTGCGCGAACTGCGCGAGAAAACGCGAGCGGTCATACTGCTTGGCGTCATTGAGAAAAGTTCCGTCCATATCGGTGACGATAACTTTAACGGTCATAACACATGCTCCTGGCTTAACTTCGACCAGTAACATTCTAATTACAATGTGATGGGGAGCACAAATTTATTTCGAATGAAAGTTTGCGTTCACCTCTGTGCAGCGTAAAACCCGGATTGCGGCGTAAACGCCTTACCCGGGCTACCGGCCCGCAAACGGCTTCGAACCTGTAGCCCGGCTAAGCGCAGCGCAAGCCGGGGAATAAGATTTACAGCGTATGCTCGGTACGGGCGATAATATCGTCCTGAGCATCCGGCGAGAGGGCGGTAAAGAACGCCGAGTAACCGGCCACGCGGACCACTAAATCACGATACTGGTCGGGGTGTTTCTTCGCTTCCAGCAGCGTCTCGCGCGACACGATGTTGTACTGAATATGCCAGCCTTTGTGTACCTCGAAGAAGGTGCGCAGCAGCACCATCAGTTTCTGCTTATCGGATTCGTTCTCCAGCGTGGCCGGGTTCAGCTTCTGGTTAAGCAGTACGCCGCCGAGGATTGAGCCGGTCGGCAGTTTGCCCACCGAGCTGATTACCGCGGTCGGCCCGAGATGGTCGGTACCGGAGGCCGGGCTGGCCCCTTCCGCCAGCGGCGAGTGCGCTTTACGGCCATCCGGCGTCGCCATGGTCTGCGCGCCAAACGGCACGTTGGCGGAGATGGACGAGGTGCCGGCGTAGTAGTTGCCGCCGATCGGGCCGCGACCGTAGCGCGGGTTATGATACAGCTTCAGCTCGTCGATATAGGTCTGGTAGGCGCGAGCCAGCAGCATATCCACGCTGTCTTCATCGTTGCCGTATTTCGGCGCGCCGTTGATTAAGCGCTGGCGCAGCTGTTCGTGGGTCAGGCCTTCGAAGTCTTCAGCCAGCGCCTTTGCCAGCTCCTGCTGGCCAATAACGCCCTGATCGAACACCAGCTTCTTCACCGCAGCCAGGCTGTTGCCGAGGTTAGCGATGCCGACCTGCAGACCGGATACCCAGTCATATTTCGCGCCGCCCTGCTTGATGCTCTTCGCGCGCTCGATGCAGTCATCGACCAGCGCCGAGCAGAGGATATCGTGCACGTTCTCTTCCAGCATGGTGTCGACCACGTACTCAATCTCGATAGATTTGCGCGTGTAGTAGCGGATCTGCGTATCCCAGTCGGCCAGAACCTGTTCAAAGCTGTCGAAGTTACCTTTTGACAGCGCATGTTCCTGCGGCAGGAAAACCTGGCCGCTGGTGGCGTCGCGGCCGCCTTCCAGGGTTGCCAGCATGACGCGGGCGAAGTTGATAAAGCTCATCCCGGTGCAGCGATAGCCCCATTTACCGCCGACGGCGGTTTCGATGCAGCCGATAGCGGCATAGTCGTACGCGTCCTGCGGCTCAATCCCCAGTTTGATAAATTCCGGGATGACGATTTCATCGTTGTTGAACGCCGGCATACCGAAGCCGCAGCGGATCACCTGCACGCAGGCGTCGAGGAAGTCGTTGCTGATGCCCGCGTGATAGCGCACGCTGAGGTTAGGCTGAGTCGAACGCAGCCGACCGCAGGATTCCAGGATGGCGTAGGAGAGCGGATTCACCGCGTCCTGCGCGTTGCCGTCCACCAGATTCTGGCCGCCGATGGTGACGTTCTGGTACAGCGGGCTACCGGCGGAAGCCTTAGAGTGCGAGCCGGAGCGAATTTTGTTCACTTCCAGCAGCTTCAGCCAGCAGCAGTGCAGCAGCTCAATGGCGTGTTCGCGATCCAATGATTGTGCCAGCTCAACGTCGCGGCGATAGTAAGGGTAGAGATACTGGTCCATACGGCCGAAAGAGACCGAGTGACCGTTGGATTCGATCTGCAGAATCAGCTGGATGAAATAGCACAGCTGCAGCGCCTGCCAGAAGGTTTTCGGCGGCTCGTGGGCGATAATATCGCAGTTTTCGGCTATCGCCAGCAGCTCGTCGCGGCGGGATTCGCGGCTCTCCGTCGCGGCCATGCTGCGCGCCAGCCCGGCATAGCACTTACAGTGTTCGCTGACCGCTTCCAGCACGATATCAATGGCTTTAAGGAACTGCTCGCCGTGCAGATCTTCCAGCACGGTCAGGTTAATGCGCGAACGGCGCTCGGCGACTTTCGCCCGCATGCCGTCGAGGCCTTTTTCCAGCAGCAGTGGATAGTTAACCGCAAGGTGAGCGTCGCCGGAGGTCATATTGCCTTCGGCTTTGATAATGCCGGTCGCCAGCAGCGCTTTTTGCTCGTCGGTAAACATGCCGTAGCAGCGATCCTGTACGGTTTGGCCGCGCCACCACGGGCACACTTCATGGAGCACGCGTTTGTTCTCTTCGCTAACGGCAAAACCGGCGCCGGGGCGATCGGCGAGGTCGTCGATCTCTTTTTCGATCCAGCTTACGGTGTATTCCGGGAAGATGGGCGCCGCGCGAACTTCGCTGGCCTGGTTGCCGACAATCAGTTCATCGTGCTTAATCCAGATCGTGCGTTCCGCCAGGTGATGAGCCAGCGCCAGCGCGCGGCGTACCGGGATCGGTTTATCCAGGTGCTGCTGATAGGCTTCGGTATAGTGCAGGGCGCGCTCGGTACAGACCGGCGGCTTAACGATATGCACCAGCGCCATTTTATGCGCCTGAATGCGCGGGCTCAGAGTATCCAGTTTCAACGTTGTCATAGGGTTATCCTCGTAGAGTCGCCGTTAAACCTTTGCTCTGAGCATAGCGCTGCGCGAAGGCGAGCAGCTCGGGGGCAGCAAGCGGTTTGTCCGGAGCGGTATAGGGCTGACTGAGTAATTGGTATTTATTCATGCCTAAGGTGTGGTAAGGCAGGAAGTGGATCTCGCCAACCTGTAAACGGTCAGCGGCAAAATCGGTAATAGCGGCAATATCGCTTTCATTAGCGTTAAAGCCCTGGATCAACGGCACGCGAATGATGATTTTCTTTCCGGCCTGCGCGACGCGCTGCAGGTTATCCAGCACCCGGCGGGCGCTGCCGTCCGTCCATTGCTGGAAAATCGCTTCGTTAACGTGCTTGAGGTCGGCGAGAAACAGGTCGATAAACGGCAAAGAGGGCTCAACGTATTTCCACGGCACGTGCAGACAGGTTTCGACCGCGGTGTGGATCCCCGCGTTGTGGCTGGCCTCAAACAGCTGTCGGGCCAGCCCGGGATTCATAAACGGCTCGCCGCCGGAAAGCGTGACGCCGCCGCCGCTGCGATCGTAGAATGGCTTGTCGCGCAGTACCGTGGCCATAATCTCGTCGACGCTTTTCTCTTCGCCGCACACGGTTAATGCCGTCGTCGGGCAGCAGTCGCGCAATTTGCCGATATGCGCATCGGTGAGCTTTTCGCGGTGGATAATCAGACCGTCCAGCTTGCGGGTAATCACCTCCGGCGCAGCCTGCTGGCAGAGGTCGCAGCCATCCAGGCAAAGGCGGACGTCATACAGCAAATCCGCCGTGCGGGCGCGGCTTTCCGGATTCTGGCACCAGCGGCAGCCCAGCGAACACCCTTTGAGGAATACGACAGTGCGGATCCCCGGGCCGTCATGGGTTGAATAACGCTGAATGTTGAAGATCATGATTCACCCTCTTGTTTGCACATGAAGATTAAATTACTTTCGAATGAAAGTTGTATTGATATAAATCAACAAGCAGAAAGAGGGAGGAGAATGAAGGTTAAAATGCCGCTGCGGGTCACAACACATCCGGCGACAGCGCCGCCGGAGAGGGTCAGGGCGTACCGCACACCTCGCAGTGAGGGTTACGCGGCAGCCTCATTTCACGGAACTGACAGCGCATGGCGTCGTACATGATGATTTTTCCCGTTGCCGGGCTGCCATAGCGGGTCAGCAGCTTAATCGCTTCCATCGCCTGCAGCGAACCGATGATGCCGACCAGCGGCGCCATGACGCCGGCTTCGACGCAGGTGAGGGCGTTTTCGCCAAACAGGCGGCTCAGGCAGCGGTAGCAGGGTTCATCTTCCTGATACGTAAAGACGCTGATTTGCCCTTCCATGCGAATCGCCGCGCCGGAGACCAGCGGCGTTTTATGGCGGAAACATCCGGCGTTGAGCTGGTTACGGATCGCGACGTTGTCGGTACAGTCGAGCACCAGATCGTGGGCGGCGATTTGCGCCGCCAGCGCCTCGTCTTCCAGCCGCGCGTTGAGCGCCGTGAGCTGAACGTGGGGATTAATCCGCGCCAGCGCGGCGCGGGCGGAGTCGACCTTCGGCTGGCCGATGGTGTCGTCGCTGTGCAGCGTCTGGCGCTGAAGGTTGGAGAGCGAGACGGTGTCGAAATCGAGCAGGGTTAGCTGGCCGACGCCTGCCGCCGCCAGATACTGCGCGGCGGCGCAGCCCAGCCCGCCGAGGCCGACGACCAGCACGCGGGAGGCTTTCAGCTGCTCCTGACCATCAAAATCGAAATCGCGGAGAATAATCTGCCGGTTATAGCGCAGCATCTCCGCATCGCTCAGCTCCACGCCCATTACAGCCCTCCGAACAGATGATTAAACGGCTCGACTTCCACCCATTCGCCCGCTTCCACGTTGCCGCGCTCGCGTTCGAGAACGATAAAGCAGTTGCCGAGGCTGAATGAACTGAAGATATGCGAGCCCTGGTGACCGGTGCTGCTAACCACCAGCTCGCCGTCCGGACCGCGCTGCAGCACGCCGCGCTGAAAATCGAGGCGGCCCGGCGATTTCTTCAGGCCGGAGGCGGCGCGAACGCGCAGGCGCATCGGCTGAGCTTGTCCGACGTTGCCGGACAGCTTCGCCAGCAGCGGCTGAACCAATTGGTAGAAGGTCAGCGTTGCGGAAACCGGGTTGCCGGGCAGGCCGCAGAACCAGCTGTGGTTGAGCTTGCCGAAAGCGAAAGGTTTACCCGGCTTAATCGCCAGCTTCCAGAAGCCGATTTCCCCCAGCTCTTCGAGGATCGCTTTGGTGTAGTCCGCCTCGCCGACGGAAACGCCGCCGGAACTAATCACCACGTCGGCCTGCTGGTCAGCCTGAATAAAGGCTTCGCGCAGTTTAGCCGGGTCGTCGGGAATAATGCCGAGGTTAATGACCTCGCAGCCCAGCTCCTGCAGCATCAGGTGCACCGCCAGGCGGTTGGTATCGTAAATTTGCCCGTCGGCCAGCGGCTGGCCCGGCAGCTGGAGCTCATCGCCGGTGGAGAAGACCGCCACCCGCACTTTACGCACCACCTCAACCTCGGCAATTCCCAGCGAGGCGATGACCGGCAGCTCGGCGGCGGTCAGGCGGGTACCTGCGGGGAAGACGACCGCGCCGTGGGCGATGTCTTCGCCAAGACGACGAATATTCTGCCCGTTTTTCACCGGGGCGAGGAAGCGGATACCCTCATCGGTTTGTTCGGCCTGCTCCTGCATCACCACCGCGTCGCAGCCTTCCGGCACCGGCGCGCCGGTCATAATGCGGATACAGGTGCCCGCGGGCCAGACGCCATCAAAGGGTTGACCGGCGAAGGCCTTGCCGGCCACCGGCAGCGCTGCGCCCTCGGTGAGATCCGCCAGGCGCACGGCGTAGCCGTCCATCGCCGAGTTATCAAAACCGGGAACGTTAAGCGGCGAAACGAGATCATGGGCGGTCACGCGCGAAAAGGCCTGCAACAGCGGTACGGTATCCGTCGCATTCAGCGGCGTAATACGAGTGAGCATCTGGGTCAGGGCTGTGTCGAGCGGCATCAGTCCGGCGGTAAAATCCATGGGTTTCTCCTGCGGGCAAACATCGAAAACGCCTATTATGGCAGAAAAGAGAGGCGGGCTATATCCCACCTGGGTACAAGCTTTACATCACCGTCCGCTCTTTCTATATTCAAAAATTGTATAGGACAGTCAGCACGATAATGATATTTATACACTTTATCGTTAAGGAATGGCGCAATGGGTAAGGCGGTTATAGCAATTCACGGCGGGGCCGGGGCGATTAGCCGCGCGCAGATGACGCCGGCGCGCGAGCGGGAGTACGTGGCGGCGCTGTCGGCGATTGTCGATAGTGGACAAAAAATGCTGGCGGCTGGGGCCAGCGCGCTGGATACGGTAACCGAAGCGGTCCGGCTGCTGGAGGAGTGTCCGTTATTTAACGCCGGTATTGGCTCCGTATTTACCCGCGATAGTCGCCATGAGCTCGATGCCTGCGTGATGGATGGTTACAGCTTACAGGCGGGGGCCGTGGCCGGGGTTCAGCATTTACGCAATCCGGTGCTGGCGGCGCGTCTGGTGCTGGAGCAAAGCCCGCACGTGCTGTTGATTGGCGAGGGGGCGGAAGCGTTTGCCGCTTCCCGCGGTATGGCGCGGGTCGATAACAGCCTGTTTTCGACCCCCGAGCGTTTGCTGCAGCTGCGTCAGGCGCAGGAGGGCGACGATATCGTGCTCGATCACCACGCCGCGCCGCTGGATGAACGGCACAAAATGGGCACCGTCGGCGCGGTCGCGATGGATCTGGCGGGCAACCTCGCGGCGGCGACCTCCACCGGCGGCATGACCAATAAGCTACCGGGACGCGTCGGCGACAGCCCGCTGCCCGGTGCGGGCTGCTATGCCAATAACGCCAGCGTCGCCGTTTCCTGTACCGGTACCGGCGAAGTGTTTATACGTACGCTCGCGGCCTACGATATTTCGGCGCTGATGGAGTATAGCCAGCTCAGCCTGCAGGAGGCCTGCGAAAGGGTGGTGATGGAGAAACTTCCGGCGCTGGGCGGCAGCGGCGGCCTGATCGCCATCGACAGAGAAGGCAACGTGGCGCTGCCGTTTAATAGCGAAGGCATGTACCGGGCCTGGTGTTATGCGGGCGATACGCCCACGATTGGTATTTATCGCGAATAAGAGGAAAGGGCGTTGCCGCATAGTCAAGAAATCGATGCCGATGATGTTCTGCAGGTGCGCGGCCTGAACGTCGTGTTCAATCAGCAGCAGCAGGCTTTTTCCGCCGTCCGCGACCTGTCGTTTACCCTGCGGCGCGGCGAGACGCTGGCGATTGTCGGCGAGTCCGGCTCCGGGAAGTCGGTGACGTCCCTGGCGCTGATGCGCCTGCTCGACCAGGCGGTCAGCGAAGTGCGCAGCGATGCGCTGCTGCTGCGTCGTCGCAGCCGGCAGGTGATTGAGCTGAGCGAACAGTCTGAAACCGAGATGCGCGGCGTGCGCGGCGCGGATATGGCGATGATCTTCCAGGAGCCAATGACGTCGCTGAATCCGGTCTTCACCATCGGTGAACAGATTGCCGAATCTATCCGCTTACACCAGGGGCTGAAGCATGATGAGGCCCTGCGCGAAGCGAAGAAAATGCTCGATCAGGTGCGCATTCCGGAGGCGGAAGCCATGCTCTCGCGCTATCCGCATCAGCTTTCCGGCGGGATGCGTCAGCGGGTGATGATCGCCATGGCGCTCTCCTGCCGACCGGCTGTGCTGATTGCCGATGAACCGACCACCGCGCTGGACGTGACTATCCAGGCGCAGATTTTACAGCTGATTGCCGTCCTGCAAAAAGAGATGGCGATGGGCGTTATCTTTATTACCCACGATATGGGCGTGGTCGCCGATATCGCCGACCGCGTGCTGGTGATGTATCGCGGCGAAGCGGTGGAAACCGGCAGCGTGGAGGAGATTTTCCGCGCCCCGAAGCACCCGTATACTCAGGCGCTGCTGGCCGCGGTGCCGCGGCTGGGGGCAATGCGCGGCACTTCACTGCCGCGCCGCTTCCCGCTGTTAAACCAGAGCCCGTCGCCGGAGGGGCAGAATACCGTTGTGCCCGGGGAACCGATCCTGAAAGTTCGCGATCTGGTGGCGCGCTTCCCGCTGCGTAGCGGTATTCTCAACCGCATTACCCGCGAGGTGCATGCGGTCGAAAAGGTCAGCTTTGATTTATGGCCCGGCGAAACCCTGAGCCTGGTGGGGGAGTCCGGCTGCGGTAAATCAACGACCGGCCGGGCGCTGCTGCGGCTGGTGGAAACTCAGGGCGGCAGCATCACCTTCAACGGCCAGCGGATTGATACGCTGACGGGCAGTAAGCTTCAGGCGCTGCGCCGCGATATCCAGTTTATCTTTCAGGACCCCTACGCTTCCCTCGACCCACGGCAAACGGTGGGCTATTCGATTATGGAACCGCTGCGCGTGCATCGGCTGCTGGAGGGCGATGCCGCTCGTGAGCGGGTCAGTTGGCTGCTGGAACGCGTCGGGCTGGAGCCGGAGCATGCGTGGCGCTATCCGCACGAGTTTTCCGGCGGCCAGCGGCAGCGCATCTGTATTGCCCGCGCGCTGGCGCTCAATCCGAAAGTGGTGATTGCCGATGAGTCGGTATCGGCGCTTGATGTGTCGATTCGCGCGCAAATTATCAATCTGATGCTCGATCTACAGCGTGAGATGGGTATCGCATTTCTGTTTATCTCCCATGACATGGCGGTGGTTGAGCGCATCAGCCACCGCGTGGCGGTGATGTATCGCGGGCGCATTGTCGAGATCGGCCCGCGCCGCGCCGTGTTTGAAAACCCGCAGCACCCCTATACCCGTAAACTGATGGCCGCCGTTCCGGTGGCCGATCCTGCGCATCGTCGTCCGCAGCGCGTGCTGCTCTCAGACGAGCTGCCGGGCAACATCTTTAAGCGCGGCGAAGAGGGGATCAGTACGCCGTTACAGCAGGTGGGACCGGGGCACTTTGTCGCCAGAGAGCCCGCCGCCGACGTGCTGGCGCGCTAACAACGACACCAATAATGCAGCATTTCAGGAGAACAACATGACTCAACGCGTTTCAGGCAAATGGCTGTTGGCGCTGGGCGTCGCTTCGGCGCTGACAGCGGCTCCGGCCTTTGCCGCAAAAGATGTGGTGGTGGCGGTCGGCTCTAACTTTACGACCCTCGACCCGTATGATGCTAACGACACGCTGTCGCAGGCCGTCGCGAAGTCCTTCTATCAGGGGCTGTTCGGCCTTGATAAAGAGATGAAATTGCAAAACGTGCTGGCGGAAAGCTATACCGTTTCCCCGGACGGCCTGGTGTATACCATTAAGCTGCATCCGGGGGTGAAGTTCCAGGACGGAACCGAGTTCAATGCCGAAGCGGTTAAGGCCAACCTCGATCGCGCCAGCAATCCGGAAAATCATCTCAAGCGCTATAACCTGTATAAAAATATCGCCAGCACCGAGGCGGTTGACCCGACAACGGTGAAAATCACCCTTAAACAACCTTTCTCGGCGTTTATCAATATCCTGGCCCACCCGGCGACGGCGATGATTTCTCCGGCGGCGCTGAAGAAATATGGTAAAGAGATTGGTTTCCATCCGGTTGGCACCGGCCCGTACCAGCTCGACACCTGGAATCAGACCGACTTCGTTAAAGTGAAGAAGTTCGCCGGTTACTGGCAGCCGGGGCTGCCGAAGCTGGACTCCATCACCTGGCGTCCGGTCGTGGATAACAATACCCGCGCGGCGATGCTGCAGACCGGCGAAGCGCAGTTTGCGTTTCCGATCCCTTACGAGCAGGCGCCGCTGCTGGCGAAAAACAGCAAGCTGGAGCTGGTGGCCAGCCCGTCGATCATGCAGCGCTATATCAGCATGAACGTGACGCAGAAGCCGTTTGATAACCCCAAAGTGCGCGAGGCGATTAACTACGCCATTAACCGTCAGGCGCTGGTAAAAGTCGCCTTTGCGGGCTATGCCACCCCGGCGACCGGCGTGGTGCCGCCGTCAATTGCCTACGCTGAAAGCTACAGCGCCTGGCCGTACGATCCGGCGAAGGCTCGCGAGCTGCTGAAAGAGGCGGGCTATCCGAATGGATTTAGCACCACGCTGTGGTCGTCGCACAACCACAGTACGGCGCAGAAAGTGCTGCAGTTTACCCAGCAGCAGCTGGCGCAGGTGGGCATTAAGGCGCAGCTGACGGCGATGGATGCGGGCCAGCGCGCGGCGGAAGTGGAAGGTAAGGGGCAGAAAGAGAGCGGCGTACGCATGTTCTATACCGGCTGGTCGGCGTCGACCGGAGAAGCGGACTGGGCGCTGTCGCCGCTGTTCGCGTCGCAGAACTGGCCGCCGACCCTGTTCAATACGGCTTTCTATAGCAATCCCCAGGTGGATAAAGACCTCAACGACGCGCTGAAAACCACCGATGCGCAGGAAAAAACGCGGCTGTATAAAGACGCGCAGGATACTATCTGGAAAGAGTCGCCGTGGGTGCCGCTGGTGGTCGAGAAACTGGTCTCGGCGCACAGTAAAAATCTGACCGGATTCTATATCCAGCCGGATACCGGATTTAGCTTTGAACAGGCGGATCTTAAGTAGATAGCTGTGGGTCCCCTGGCGCAGGCTGCGGGGACTTCGCGCAAGGAGAAGCATGCTCAATTATGTGATTAAACGCCTGCTGGGGCTGATCCCCACGCTGCTGATTGTGGCGGTGCTGGTGTTTCTGTTCGTGCATATGCTGCCCGGGGACCCGGCGCGGCTGATTGCCGGGCCGGAAGCCGATGCTCAGGTGGTGGGAATGGTGCGCCAGCAGCTGGGGCTCGATCGGCCGCTGCACGTGCAGTTCTGGCACTATATCAGCAATATTGTGCAGGGGGATTTCGGTACCTCGATGGCCTCGCGTCGCCCGGTAAGCAGCGAAATCGCCAGCCGTTTCATGCCCACGTTCTGGTTAACGCTCGCCAGCATGAGCTGGGCGGTGATCTTCGGTATGGCGGCGGGGATCGTGGCGGCAGTCTGGCGCAACCGCTGGCCGGATCGCCTGGGAATGGCGCTGGCGGTAACCGGCATCTCGTTCCCGGCGTTCGCGCTCGGCATGCTGCTGATGCAGGTCTTTTCCGTTGAGCTGGGCTGGCTGCCGACGGTGGGTGCGGACAGCTGGCGCCACTATATTCTGCCTTCGCTGACCCTGGGCGCGGCGGTGGCGGCGGTAATGGCGCGCTTTACCCGCGCCTCGTTCGTCGATGTCCTGCATGAAGATTACATGCGTACCGCGCGGGCGAAAGGCGTCAGCGAAACGCTGGTGGTGCTCAAGCACGGCCTGCGTAACGCGATGATTCCTGTCGTCACCATGATGGGCCTGCAGTTCGGCTTTTTGCTCGGCGGTTCAATCGTGGTGGAGAAGGTCTTTAACTGGCCAGGCCTCGGGCGTCTGCTGGTGGACTCGGTGGAGATGCGCGACTATCCGGTGATTCAGGCGGAGGTCCTCCTGTTTTCGCTGGAGTTTATTCTTATTAATTTAGTGGTGGACGTGCTGTATGCCGCCATTAATCCGGCTATCAGGTACAAGTAAGGTGCGATTGCTCAACTGGAGAAGACAAGCGGCTATCAACGCGATGCCGGGGATTAAACCCGGGCAGATACGTACCCCGTGGCACGAGTTCTGGCGGCGGTTTCGCGGTCAGCCGGTGGCGATGGGGGCGGGGGTATTTGTTCTGCTGCTGATTGCGGTGGCGATCGTGGCGCCGTGGATTGCGCCGTTCGACGCGGAAAACTATTTTGATTACGACCGGCTCAACGACGGCCCGTCAATGATGCACTGGTTTGGCGTTGATTCGCTGGGGCGGGATATCTTTAGTCGGGTGCTGGTCGGCGCGCAGATCTCGCTGGCCGCCGGGGTACTGGCGGTATTCATCGGCGCGGCCATCGGCACCGTACTTGGGCTACTGGCCGGGTATTACGAAGGCTGGTGGGATCGCATCATTATGCGTATCTGCGACGTGCTGTTCGCTTTCCCGGGGATTTTGCTGGCAATTGCGGTCGTGGCGGTAATGGGGAGCGGGATGTCGAACGTCATCATCGCGGTGGCGATCTTTTCGATCCCGGCTTTTGCGCGTCTGGTGCGCGGCAATACCCTGGTGCTTAAGCAGCAGACCTTTATTGAGTCGGCGCGCAGCATCGGCGCCAGCGACGCTACTATCCTGTTTAATCATATTTTGCCCGGAACGGTATCATCGATAGTGGTCTACTTTACGATGCGTATCGGGGTGTCGATTATCTCCGCTGCCAGCCTGTCATTTCTGGGGCTTGGCGCGCAGCCGCCGACGCCGGAGTGGGGGGCGATGCTGAACGAGGCGCGGGCGGATATGGTGATGGCGCCGCACGTGGCGCTGTTCCCGGCAATCGCGATTTTTCTGACGGTGCTGGCGTTTAACCTGCTGGGTGACGGCCTGCGCGATGCGCTGGATCCGAGGATAAAAGGGTAGCGTTCGAGGATTGTGCAGCCCGGACAGGTGTCCGGGAAAGCACACCGCACGTTAATCCTGTGCGGTTTTGTCGCCCGGATAAGGCGCGCGAGCGCCGTCATCCGGGATAGGTTAAGCGGGCGGAATTAAACCCGGCTGCCCCACAGATCGTATTCGTCGGCGTGTTCGACTTTCACCCGCACAACGTCGCCAGGTTTGACTTTACTCTCACCGTTCAGGTAGACCGCGCCGTCGATTTCCGGCGCATCGGCCATGCTGCGGCCAATTGCCCCTTCTTCATCCACTTCGTCGATCAGCACCATAATTTCACGACCGACTTTCTCCTGCAGGCGCTCGGCGGAGATCTGCTGCTGCAGCTGCATAAAGCGGTTCCAGCGCTCTTCTTTCACCTCTTCCGGCACCTGATCCGCCAGTTCGTTGGCGGTCGCGCCTTCAACCGGGCTGTATTTGAAGCAGCCGACGCGGTCGAGGCGAGCTTCTTTCAGGAAGTCGAGCAGCATCTGGAAATCGTCTTCCGTTTCACCCGGGAAGCCGACGATAAAGGTCGAGCGCAGGGTGAGTTCCGGGCAGACTTCGCGCCACTGCTTGATGCGCGCCAGCTGACGGTCGGCGGAGCCCGGACGCTTCATCATCTTTAGAATACGCGGGCTGGCGTGCTGCAGCGGAATATCGAGGTAGGGCAGAATTTTGCCTTCCGCCATCAGCGGGATCACATCATCGACGTGCGGGTAGGGATAGACGTAGTGCAGGCGCACCCAGATACCGAGCTTCGCCAGCTCTTCGCACAGGCTAACCATACTGGTTTTGACCGGCATACCGTTGTGGAAACCGCTGCGATGTTTGACATCAACGCCGTAGGCGGAGGTGTCCTGAGAGATCACCAGCAGCTCTTTGACGCCGGCGTCGGCCAGGCGTTTGGCTTCCGCCAGCACTTCGCCAATCGGACGGCTGACCAGATCGCCGCGCATTGACGGGATAATGCAGAAGGTGCAGCGATGGTTGCAGCCTTCGGAAATTTTTAAGTAAGCGTAATGGCGCGGCGTCAGCTTCACGCCCTGTTCCGGCACCAGGCTGAGGAACGGGTTATGTTTAGGCTTCGGCGCGTAGTGGTGGACGTGTTCCAGCACCTGTTCATAGCTGTGCGGGCCGGTAATTTCCAGCACCTTCGGATGCACTTCGCGGATCTGATCTTCTTTTGCGCCCAGGCAGCCGGTGACGATCACTTTGCCGTTTTCTTTCAACGCTTCGCCAATCGCTTCCAGCGACTCCTGCACGGCGCTATCGATAAAGCCGCAGGTGTTAACGATAACCATATCAGCGTTATCGTAGGAGGGAACCACGTCATATCCTTCGGTACGCAGTTCAGTCAGGATACGTTCTGAGTCCACGAGGTTTTTCGGGCAGCCCAGAGAGACAAAGCCGATCTTCGGCTGAGGGGTGACATTGCTCATAGCTTAAAAAGTGTTCAATTATTGGGATGGTCAGGGCAGGGATTCTACAGAGATCGGCGGAAAGTTTATACTCCTTTTCTTGTTAGCCTGGCGATGTCCGTGTTTCTTTTTATCGGGATGATTATCCAGATTGTTAATCAAAATAAGGGAGTTATTCACCTTTTATCTCTGCAACCAGGGGAAGTCGGTTTAGATCTGGTTTAACCTGAAGCGGTAAAATAGCCGCTGCTTTCAGTCTTTATTTTTATCAGGTTTCCCATGTTTAAAAAGTTGGGTGGTTTCGTCTGCGCGCTGTCCATGATTGGCGCGACGCCCGTTTATGCCAACGAGATGGCGTTATATTCGGTCAATACCGGTTCCTTTGTTTATCACATGACCGGCAATCACGGTCAATATAACGAAAAATTCAATAACCAATTTTTTTCCGTTGAGCGCAAGCTGTCAGCGGATTCAAAGTACAGCCTGTTGGCCGGCACCATGAAGAATAGCTTTGCCGACCGCTGCCTCTCGTTAGGGGCAAGAAGAGACTGGTACGCGGGGGCAAGCGGCTGGACGTTCAAGGGCGTCTATGCCTATACCGGCGAGTTTTTCTTTAAAGCCTTTCGCGATTGCGGGGATTCAGGCACCTATCGAACGGCGAAGAAAATCACCGGCGTCGGTTTCTCTCCCTATATTTATCACGGCCTGCAGTACAATTTTACCGATTATTTCGGCGTGGAAACGGGCATTATCGTCCCGGCCATATTTGTGATGAGCGTGCAGTGGAGCTTCCGCTAATTCGCCCGAAAGAGGCTTCCGGGCGAATTTTGATTAATGGCTTTGCGCAACGCCAGCGTCTGGCGCAGCCCCCGGCGCGGTCGGTTCTCTATTATCGCGAAGCGTAAATACCGAGATCAGCGTAAACAGCCCGGCGATGCCGCCCAGAATATAATAGGTATGCGCGAAGCCGATGGTGTCGTACAAATACCCGGCCAGCGGCGAGTAAATCGCGGTGGCGATGGAGGCGACGAACAGCACCAGCAGGTAGACCGTCGAGGAGAGCTTGTTGTCGAAGTTGGCGGCGATAAATTTAAACACCGACACCAGAATCAGCGGTTTTTCCAGCGCATGCATCATTTTGACCGCGCCGATCCACACCGGGCCCAGCGGAATCGCGGAGCCGACGATACGCACCGACATGATCAGTCCGGCGATGATCAGCGCCCATTTCGCGCCGGTGCGGTTCACGAACCACGGCATCAGGCATAAAAACAGCGTCTCGCCGCATACCTGAATGGAGGCCAAAATGCCGTACCAGCGATTGCCTTCTTCCTGCGTCGGGAACTGCAGGGAAAAGTACTGGGCAAACTGCTGATCGTAGGTGTCGTAGATTTGCGTGACGAACAGGGTAAAGACCAGCAGCATCCAGAACTGGCCGTTCTTTGCCAGCTCCAGGGCATGCGAAACTTTCAGCGCGCTGGTTTTCTGCATTTCCGCTTCGGTCAGCTCGATTTTGGTCAGCATAAAACAGAGCGCGGCTATTACAATGGCGATACTCGCCAGCCAGAAGGCGAGGTTCGGATTGCTGTCGATATACTTGCCGACAATCCACGCGGCGGCGGCCCAGCCTAACGATCCCCACATTCTTACCCGGCCATATTCGAACTGGTAGCGCCGCGAAATTTTATCAATATACGAATCAATCACCCCGCAGCCGGAGTTAAAAATTATTCCCAGGTATACCCCGCCAAGCAGCGCACCCAGCCAGAAGCTGTGCACCAGCAGCGGCGCGTACAAATAAATAAAGAACGGGCCTACCGGTAGCAGCATGGCGACCAGGATCCAGATCAGCCGCTTTTTCAGGCCGAACTTATCGGAAATAAAGCCGAAGAAGGGCTGCATCAGCAGGGCAATAAAGGCGTTGACCGAGTAGAGCAGGCCGGTTTTCGTTGCGCTAATCCCGAGGTGCTGAGTCGTCCAGATCACAAAGAACGCCATGGTCGAGGACCAGGCGAAGAGATAGAGGAAATCGAAAAGACTCAACAAGATATAGTTTCTTTTGCCGGGCGTCATCATTTCAGTTCCTTCAAGCGATAGAGATAAAGGTTACAAACAGGATCGATATGCCTGCCGTTCTTATTGAATGTTATACGTAATACATTTTATTTGGTGATATGACACCTGGCGGCATTTTCTGGCAACGTGAATTGCGCTAATTTGTGATCATTACTGCAATAAATGATTTTATATCCCAGGATTGGAATTTTTACTTTTATGAGAACGTATAACATTATGGCTTTCAGGAGATGATGTCGCAGGTGGGGATTTTAAGCTTCGTTGTAACATTGTAAAGGATGTTAATGACCTGAGAATTATTGATCTGCCTCATCGTTTTGTACAAAAAATGACCATATTATGATTGTGGTAAAGGACGACAGAGGAGGAACCGCGATGAGCGTTGACAGACTATATCGTAACCTGATGAATAAGCTGATTAATGCCAACATTGATCTCGATGCTTATTTACAGCTGCGTAAAGCAAAAGGCTATATGTCAGTCAGCGAAAACGACCATCTACGGGATAACTTGTTTGAACTGTGCCATGAAATGCGTCAACACGCGCCGCGCCTGCAGCACGTCGTTGCGCCGGAGGAAAAGGATGCCCTGCGGCTGGCGGGCGAAGCCGTCGCTTCCGCGGCGGTGTGCCTGCTGAGCGGACATCATGACTGCCCGTCCTACATCGCTGTCGACGTAGATAAGCTGGAAAGCTGCCTGGCGGTATTGCGGCTAAATATTCATAAATTGAATGATTCTAAGCCCATTACTCATGCCTGAGATCGGGGGGAGCCTGCTCCCCCCGATTAATGTTATGTAAAAATCTCTTCCCGTTTTCCCACGCTGGCTACCCTTATCGCATTGCTGACAAAAGGAGTATGCCATGCGCCAGACCATTACCCTGATGATAGCCCTTACCGCACTGTTGCTGCCTGCGGCTGCCCTTGCCGCCCGGGAGCGCGTAGAGGTGCTGCAGAACCAGCTTGAACACCCGTGGGCGCTGGCCTTTCTTCCGGACGATCGGGGCATTCTGATGACCCTGCGCGGCGGCGAGCTCCGGCTGTGGCAGCGGGATAAAGGCCTCGCGCCTGCGATTTCGGGCGTACCGCAGGTCTGGGCCAACGGGCAGGGGGGGCTGCTTGACGTGGCGCTGGCCCCGGATTTCGCCCGGTCGCGCCGGGTCTGGCTAAGCTACGCCGAAGGCGGGAGTGACGACAAGGCCGGGACCGCCGTAGGCTACGGCCGACTGAGCGAGGATCTCCAGCGCCTGGAAAACTTCCAGGTGGTTTTCCGCCAGCAGCCGAAGCTCTCAACCGGCAACCATTTTGGCGGGCGGCTGGTGTTCGACGGCCGCGGTTATCTGTTTATCGGTCTCGGGGAGAATAACCAGCGTTCGACCGCTCAGGATCTCGATAAGCTGCAGGGAAAAGTGGTGCGGCTAACGGCTGATGGCAAGGTCCCGGATGATAATCCTTTTGTCGGCCAGGCTGGCGTCAGGCCGGAAATCTGGTCTTACGGTATTCGCAACCCCCAGGGGATGGCGATGAACCCGTGGAGCGATACGCTGTGGTTAAATGAACACGGCCCGCGCGGCGGGGATGAGATCAACCTGGTGCAAAAAGGGAAAAACTACGGCTGGCCGCTGGCGACGCACGGCATTAACTATAGCGGCCTGCCGATCCCGGAGGCCAAAGGCAAAACGCTGGAGGGAACCGAAGCGCCGCTGTTTGTCTGGGCGAAGTCGCCAGCGGTGAGCGGTATGGCGTTTTACAACGCGCCGACCTTCCCGCAGTGGCAGCACAGGCTATTTATCGGCGCGCTGAAGGATACGTCGCTGATTGTCCTCAAGGTTGACGGCAATAAGGTGACAGAACAGGAGCGGATTCTGGGCGATCGCGGTAAACGTATCCGCGATGTGCGCGTTGGACCCGATGGCTATCTGTATGTCTTAACCGACGAATCCAACGGTGAGCTGCTGAAGGTGAGCCCGGCGAGCTAATATCAGGTGACCGGGATCATCACCACGTTGCGCCAGGCCTGGCGCTGGTTAATCTGCTGATACCAGCGCTGCAGGTGCGGGCGCGGGCGCCAGGTTTTGACGGTCTCCAGCAAGTTATAAATGAACGGCGCGACGGCGATGTCGCCGAGGCCGAAGGCGTCGCCTGATAGCCACTGATGGCGCGACAGTTCGTCATCGAGAATGGCGAACAGGGTCTCGCAGGTGGCAATACCGGCTTCAATCGCGGCGGGGTCGCGTTTTTCCGGCGGGGTTCTCACCAGCCCCATTAAAATCGGCCGATGGGCCGGGGAGAGCGAACCGTTGGCCCAGTCCATCCATTTCTCTCCCTGAGCGCGTTCGGCGGGCGACTCCACCCACAGGCGATCCTGACCATACTGCGCGGCCAGATAGCGGATAATGGTGTTGGATTCCCAGAGCACGATATCGGTCGTCTCATCTTTCAATAGCGGTACCAGCCCATTGGGATTCATGGCCAGATAGGCCGGATCGTGATTCAAACCGAACTCCAGGCCTGCCAGAATTTGCTGATACGGGAGGTCGAGTTCTTCCAGCACCCAGCGCACTTTCTTCACATTGGTCGAGTTATTTCTGCCCCACAGCGTAATCATATCCGCTCCTGCTTTTTATTTCGCCGCCGTTGCGGCGTGGTGAGCATTCATGTTGGAATAAAGTTAATATTCCGGCAAGTGATTTTATTTTGCTGAAATTAAACGCTTTTTATACCCACTACCTTGCGTTTGGGGCACCCTTGGGACAGAGCGTTAGAAAAACTACTATTCAGCATTTCCACCTGGTTACGGTCCATCTCTCCGATCCACTTCGAGTAAATCTCATAAACCATCTTCGCGTTCTCGTGACCCATCTGTCCGGCGATAAACGACGGGTTAGCACCGGCCGTTAATAGCCAGCATGCGAACGTGTGGCGCGACTGGTAAGGGCGTCTGCTCCTGATCCCCGCCTTCTTTAATCCAGCCTCCCAACTATACCCCAGAGACTGAGAGCCATAATACTTCGTTTCCCCGCGCCAGTTTTTGGGCGGGATAAACACGAACCGCAGTTTTTGTTGTTCAGTTAAACCATGTTCGCGGTGATGGAAAGTGATTTCGGTTTTGCTTAATGCGCCAGTTAGCTTGAATTGTTCGCGTAGAGCATTCAGCGCAGGTTCAAGTAGAGTTACAGTTCTGATCCCCGCTTCGGTTTTGGGTGGCACAAACAGGCCCTCATTCGTCTGGTTACGCCTGACGTGAAGCTCACCCTTATCAAGGTCCACATCCTCCCAGGCTAAAGCTGTAAGCTCTCCATGCCGAAGACCAGTAAAGATAGCTGTAGTCCAGAGCAAAACATACCGAGGAGATAACTTTTTTATGAAACCTTCGTACTCACTCTGTAGAAGCGGATCCGGGTCTCTCCTGGAGCGCTTAAGCATCTTTATACCTTCGTGAGGGGTATGCTCGATAAAGCCGCTCAGGTTCGCCAGCTTGAGCAACGCAGTCAGGTTGTTCATCAGGCCGTTGACCGTGGATACAGCGCGACCTTTTCTTTTAAGCCAGGGCGCGTGATCGCTAAAGGTGTTACCAGTTAATAGCGCGTTCCTGTAATTCAACAGGTCGGTATGCTGAATATCCGCAATATGCGTATTACTTCCAACAATAGCGCAAAGTGTTGCTATACGTGATTCTGCGCCTCTGTATGACGCAGCTGAGACCTCAAGCTTTTTGGCATTAAGATAAACTTTGCACAATTCGCCGAAGGTTTTAATTTTTTGTGTTGTGGTGAATTTTTTAAGCGCCTTTGATTCAGGAAAGTGCTCTGCATAGTCAAATTTACCTTGCTGAATCTCACTCATAATTAAAGTACGGAGATTGCCAGCTTTTTTTATATTGCTATTTGATACAGTCCAGCCCCGCAAAACTTCGCGGCAACGTATGCCGCGATATAGAAAGCTAATTCTTATTCCTTTCCCATGCAGCTCTACGCCAGCAGGCATATTCATTATGTTTCCCCGACAAGCCTATTGATCCTGGTGTAGTTGTAGAGAAGCGTTACCCTTCCTTCTGAAGCTTTTGGATCTGGTGGGTGCTTCTTATAATGAATACCCTCGATCCATCTCCCCTCCCGGTAAGATTTAATTTGCCGGGGAGTCATATACATCTTCGCTACAATTCCCTTTTCCATCACCCATTCATCTTCTTGAGTAATATCGGCCATAAATAACCTCATGGCCGGGAAACTATAATCAGTTCCCCGGTTTAATGTTGATTATTGGAAATCAGTTCAGTTGTGTTTTTGTGTAATTCAGTCGTTCCATGCTTCCAGTTCGTTTTCGATCTCCTCGTCGATTTCGTCGTTGGTAGCTTCTTCGTCCAGGTAGTCACGCGCCTCTTTCAGATACTGTTCATGGCGCTCACGATACCAGGCTGAAAATTCTGGTGACCAGCCGTTCAGCTCACCGTCATAGTCAACCTTAGCGTTACGTTCAGCCATTTTCTCGACCATGCTGTAAGCGGTGGTAAGCGCCGCTTCGCGGATATATCCATGTAGGTCGCTCTTGCGCCAGAACGGATTAACCTTAGAATCGCAGATAGGTTTAAATTCCACTTCCCAGCGTCTGATGCAGCGTGCGTTTAGAGATTTGCTCATCGACAAGCCTCCGCGCGAAGCGCGCTGTATGCGCGCAGTACGTGAGGTGTTTTCCCGGAGATAACCGTTTTTAAAATAAAGAATCCACTGTGCTTAGAACGAACGGAAGGAGCTAGGAATAAAGCAGTATCAACGGCGCGATTGTGTAGCCGGAATTCGAATACCGTACTTGTGACAATCGCGGTTGCTATTACACCTTTATCAATAAATTCTATTTTCATATTTGTTATTTCCTTTTGCAGGATTGCTAACTGAAACTGATTTTATTTATTCCAGAACGAAGGCCGTAATTGGGCTGTTGCTGGTCTGGCTGGTAATGAGTTTCGGAATGATGACTTTGCAGCTGTGAGAGTTTCTTTCTTCTTTTGCTTTTCATTGCACACAGGGCAGTAATAGGCTTGCTTACGGTATGCACCCTTTCCGATGGGGCGATACTGTAACTCTTCGCGTGCAAAGGAGCCGCCGCAGCTGTAGCAGTGGAGTGTTTCGGTTTCCATATTTATTCCTGTATTAAGGTGTGTGGATACCTGCCATTTAAGGCATTAATTCCTTTTTTGGATAATTAAAATGAAACTTCGGTATTTACTTTATATTGCCCTGTAAGCAAGTCAGCATCGACGGAAATTAAATCTCCGTACAGATCATAATTTAAAACAACATCACGAAATTGAAGCCCTGAAAGAGCATCCGTACGGCCCCAAAACATATGGTATTCTTCGTGCTTTGCTGCTTCATGAATATCCTTCAATGACGCCATGGCCTGAGCCCACATTTCGCCATCGCTATTAAAAAAAGCAATTGCAAGCTTGCCTTGTGCTGCCTTAACCGCAGGATTGTGTTTTGGTAAACTAGCCATTAAATAACCCCGTAACATGCAGAATTTTTATAATGGTCGCTGACCAGGCAACAAGGCAGATAGCCAGAACAATTACCAGTGAACGAATGCCATTTCTGCTCATACTCCACCCCAGAACTGAACGCTTACCGATGCGACCACAGCCAAAAACGGAACAACCTTCAACCAGAACCGGCGCCATGCTGGCTTGTCTTCGTCTCGAATCATCTCCTTTCCCTCATGCGTGTTGAGTACCTAACAGGCCTTGCAATGCAGTGCCGGGTGCCTCCCGATGATACCAGCCAGTTAACAACTGGTACCGACAGCTTCTTTTCCACCCCACTCTTTTCAGAAACGAGTGTTACCGCTTAACTGTGCCGCGTGCGCATAGCGGAGCGTTTGAAAAAACGCGGCGGTGATGTGGTGATGAGCAGTATTAAATTCTGTTTAGAAAGTGCAGAAGAGGCTGAAGTTTTCGCCCAGCAGCTGCGCGAGGGGGCCAAATGAGCAAAATTCAAAAACCTACCGTCCCTGATTGGATGCAGCCAACGGCTCCGCTCACTGATGCGCAGCGCGAGGAGCTACGGCAAGCCATCCGTGCGTATATCCGTCGCCGGAAAGACGAGGAGCATGCAGCATGACTGATATCACCGAACTGGCGCAGAGCCTGAAGCGTCGAGCAGCATCAGCAAATGAGTTTGGCGAAAGCCTGTACGTAAAAGCCGATAATGTTCTCGCTGTGGTAGAGGCGCTGGAGCTTAAGGAAGAGCAGCGAGCAAACTGGTTCCACATGGCGCAGAAGTTGGGGAATAACTTGGATGCGGCTGAAAAGCGCATCGCTGAGCTGGAGCGCGAACCGGCAGCACGCATGGTCGTAACCCCTACTATCTGGAAGCATTATACTGCCGCCCAAACTGCGATTATTTACGAGAAAGCCATGACAGATGCAGGCATTAAGTGGAGAAGTATTGATGAACGCTTAACGCATGAAGAGTTAGAATCACTATACTTGGCGATGAAATCACACTTCGAGGTTATGGCTGAATCCGCTTCAGAGGCTGAGGTTATTGAATGCAGCCAGATAGTAAGAGCATTGTGTGAGTTACAGGAACGCCGCACCGCAATGCTCGCAGTCGCTCCACAGGAGGTGAAATGATGGACTCTTTACTGGAAGACACCTGCAAGCGTGTCATTGAGCTGGAAGGTCTGCTGCTGGTGGTCGTTGTATAAACCCGCTGTTGCGGTTTTTTTCTTTCTGTTAGCACGCTTCGGCAACTTTGTGCCGCCACCGTTCGTTGAGGTACTGGTGATGGGCAATTTTCCTGAGTTATGTCAGAAAAGGGACGCAGCCGCATGATGTATTAAAAAGCTGAGATTGCAACTGTATCTGAAATTGTTGAATTAAATTCATGTGGTGCGCTTATTAATATGTGCTTTAGTTTAAATGATTTGGAAACTTCTCAATTTGAAAATAGTTGAATCTTTACTCCATTAAAGCTGCTATTGTCTCCTGTAAAATGGAACCATCAAGTACCGGAGCCTTCTGTTACTTGATTTTTAAGTCTTTTACTTAGGGATGACTGAGGATTTATCATGGCAAATGATTCACGAGGAAATGAGGTGGTTTTCAACCGCGCATATCTAAACTTGTGCTCTAAGAATAAGAATTTAAGTACATTGGTTATAGCCAGAGAGTTTAAGGATGATAATATTGTTGGATGTTTTTCTTTTGGCCTTAAAAAACTAATCGATATTGAGTCAAAGTGTTTGTTTTTGCGCTATAAGTACCCATGGCCAGATTTTGAAATTGAACTGGTTAAAAATAAAGGCGGTGATTACGAGTTCATGCTTTTTCATAATGATTTTCTTAAAGGTAGTGAGGTTTAAGTTAGGGAAGGTGCGAATAAGCAGGTCATTTCTTCCCAAGCTGACTCGCTGATTA
>ERZ507546.28-NODE-28-length-54128-cov-15.6229_pt1 | contig 54128 bp, 45 predicted proteins | sample MGYA00248664_ERZ507546 | MGnify/ENA primary metagenome ERZ507546 (study PRJEB26165, sample SAMN02676161) | human gut metagenome | isolation source: stool | host: Homo sapiens | place: USA | study: EMG produced TPA metagenomics assembly of the C.diff FMT (human gut... | reverse complement strand
GAAAACCAGTATTATCAACGGCTCGGAAGTGTCTAGATTATCTGTGGCGATTCAAGCCATTAAGCTCAATATCTTCAATTGGCGTTGTTAACAAGCTACCATCATATACACACCATGTAGTCAATAGGGTGTTATACTGTTCAGGAGTCAGTACAACATCATCAAAGAATGAATGGTTAGACAATGTTAGTTCAGTTTCATCTTTTTCACGGAAATCAGTCATTAATTCAAATATCTTAAACCCTTGACACCCATTTTTTTGAGAAGCTCTGATTAATCGCTCTTTTGTTAAATCATAAATTGTTTTATAACCATGCTTTAACGCATCTGTTTTTTCTTTTGTTGGTTCATCTAACTGAATAGTAATGAACTGATACGATGTTTTATTTTTATTATTTAAATTAAACACAGTGTGTGCAGTTGTTCCAGAACCAGCGAAGAAATCTAAAATAATCCCTTTTCCATCGCATGCGAAAGAAATTAAATCCTCTAGTAACTTTACAGTTTTTGCATTGGCAAATGGTTGTGTCATTTCCGGGAAAATTTCTTTCAATTCATTTGACCCTGATCTCCCGTCGAGATTGATAACTGAACTTAATTTCTGTTTGTAATCCTTAGCATATACTTTGATCTCTACGAGCTTATTTTCATCATCACCAAAAATAATTCTCCCCTCATCAATCATGTTATTCATTGTGTTTTCAGGGAAACGATACCCCATCAAAGGTTGCTTACATGCTTTCTTCGTGATTGGGTGAATAATATCATACCGATACCCTTCTTTGCCGGGGTTATGCACCCCCCTTAATCCGGCATATACTCCTTTTTTATCAATAAATTTATAATCTTCTAAAGGCCATAATTCACTTTTGTTTTCTCTATACCATTTAGAGTATTCATTTTGTAGTTCATCAATGTCAGCTATTCTTTGATTTAATGAGTCACCAATGTTAACAAGCAGATCCTTAACATCAGAAATGCTTGATTTCCATTCCGCTTCAAGTTTCTCTTTATTCTTAGCGTAGACAACAATATATTCATGCTCAATGGCAATGTTTGAAGGGTTATTGTCTGTGACGTTTTTCCAAACAATATCACCAACTCGATTTTGCTCACCAAATATTTCATCGCAAACCAGTTTTAACTGACTAAATTCATTGTTATCAATAGAAATGAATATAGTTCCATCTTCTCTCATTAGTTCACGAGCAATATAAAGACGAGGATAAATGAATGTTAGCCATGCGCTATGGCTACTTGAACCCTTGACAGTAAAATCGAGTACACGTGTAGCTTCATCACGATCGATACCTGCAAGTTCAGAAAGCTGTTCAGGTGTAAATTTGCGATCATCGTTATAGGCAAACCCATCCTTACCTGTATTGTATGGAGGATCAATGTAAATCATCTTAACCTGTTCAGCATACGCATTAACCATATGCTTCAATACTTCGAGATTATCCCCTTTGATCAACAGATTTTGACTGCTCTTGTTCTCTTCACGTTGGTTATGGTCTTTATCTTCGGTGAGCAACGTCTTCGGTGGTAAGTTAGCCAACAGCCGGGCATAAGACTTACCTAGCCAGTTTAAGCTGTATGACTCTTTAGAGAGTTCAACATCCGATGATTTTACGATCTCAAGCAACTTTTCTTGAATGAAAGCGCCGTTTTTATCAAAACACTGCGGAAAGTTAGCCTTCAAAATAGCAAGCTGCTTGCTATTAGCAGTTTCTACTTCTGAAAAAATCGTTTCTTTTTGCATGTCCATTTTAAACCTGATTATTTAGCGTTCGATTTGATGGTGTTTTTGATTGAAGCTTCATTTAGACCTATGCGTAGTAGCTCTGCCGCCGCACCATCTATGCTTTTGAAGACTCTTGCTTCGTAAGGTTGTCTGGAGCTGCATAAGACTAAAGGCTTACCTTCCCACTTTAAACCATCAAAAATCACGGTATACTCGCCTTTAGAGCCTTCTATTGTTGCTCTGTCAAGTAGACCTGATTTGACTCTTTCCTTAGCCATCGAGCTAAGGATGAAAATTCCACCATCAAGACCTGATATCATGGTTATTTCCTCGGTATTTAATATTGCTACGATATCAAATATTGCTGAAATTTCATAATAGAATGGTGTAGTAGCCATCACAGGTGATGGCTATTCAAGCATCGTTAAAACAAAGGGTTACATGATGTTATATGATGGGTTATCAGGCAGTTAGCTTTGATTCCTGTGGGCAAACTCAAACGGCCTGATCATACAGTTGCTGTTGGCATCAAGGAAATCAGCCCACCACTAAAATATCATGCGGCGCTGATGAAGATGTTTGTCCTTGTGGTTATAAGCGGCACGGACGCTGTTGCTTTCCTTGTAGCTCGTTTGACGTTTCACAGTGTCTTTTCACCATCAACCGGACTCAATTAAGGCACTACAGGCCAGTGTGCGAAAACCGTATCCACAGATCTCCTGCTTCGTGTCATAGCCCATATTCTGAAGGGACTTGTTGTTGATGTTTTCACTCATTTACTTGTATCCGCAAGTTTAGGCAGTCCCTCTTTCCATTCCTTTGGCTTCTTGTTGATGATATTTTTCTCAAACCACTTAAACCAAACAGGCCAAGCTTTATCGACCTTTTTCTGAAAGGCTTTTGGTTGGTAAGTTGCCAGAATCTTTGACATTACCATACTGAGGCTATGACCTAACATCAGGTCCACAATAATGGGATCAATCCCCGCCTCGTTGCTCATCATTGATGCAGTGCTACGTCTCAGATCGTGAGTCGTAAAATCATTTCCTACCGTTTCTCGTAGCCTGACAGCGGAATGAGACATCGTGGTATGTCCGATATGTGTCCATATCTGTTTGCTAAGGTTATGCTTTGTCCAAGACCATTCTTCTAACAGACTAATTAGGTAGTCAGGAAGAGGGTATACACGCTCCTGTTTTGTTTTGGTGCGTTCAGCAGGTAAGGTCCATGTCTTAGCCTGTAAATCTATTTCAGGCCATACCAGCTTTGCTGATTCTGATTTGCGAGTACCAAAGACCATAATAAAGCGCATCGCTGCATGGGAAGGAGTGTTACCCAGAGAATGCCAGAGTATGCGGTATTGTTCTGCCTGTAGATGGTTATCACGCATTTTGCCAACAACAGCAGCAACCAGCTTTCTGTCGTGGATCTCTGACAATTTTTGCGGAACGTATACAGGTTGTCCCGGTTGTTGCCCCTGTATACCATGCACCTGAAAGGCATATAACATCACCATTTTGATGATCTGGCACATACGATGAGAAGCGTTGCTGACACCCATAGCCAAAATATGAGAATAGACATGGTGATAAGTTAACTGCTCAGGGTCTACGTTATGCAGGGCTTTACCATGTTTGTTCCAGATCGCCTGTCTTCCCGGTTTTGACGGTTTAGCGCATTTTACTTCCAGCCACTCCTGAACCAGACCATCCATAGTGGTGGGCTTTCCGGTGAGTGTTTTGCTGGGTGCAAAGCCTTGTCTGGTTTTTTGTACCTGTTGAAAATGCCATTTTCTGGCATCTTCCAGACTGTAGGCTGGATAGGTGCCTAAAGTAACATCGTTGCTACCCACAATATAACGCCAGCTTTTTGTTATCACGCCTGATGGATTTCTTCGGGCAGCAAAGTACAATCCTGTTAATCCGTTGTTGAAGACGATTTCTTTCTTCATTGTCTTACCATCGGGGATGGTGAAACGCTGGATGTCAGTTTTAGTTTTAAGCATTGGCATTATCCGATTTTTTCACGTCCCTATTATGTACCTAAAATGCACCGAGGTGAATAGAAATCTTATGAGACATAGTGAACTGTTATCTCATTGTTTTGTTGCTACTATTTGTCTTTTTTAGATGTTCTGAGACACTAACTTTCTATTTGATCTGGATAATGCCAGCGTAGGGAAGTCAGAGACCGCAGGGTCGTCGCTTCTTCATCGCCTGGCGGGAGCAAACGATGTCTGACCTGCTGAACCCCGCGCATATTGCCCATCTGCGGCACCTTTTTCACCGCCATTCTCCTCTTGTTCACTGCATGACCAACGACGTGGTGCAGACCTTTACCGCCAACGTCCTGTTAGCGATTGGCGCATCCCCGGCGATGGTTATCGACCCGGACGAAGCCAGCCAGTTTGCCGCTATTGCCGATGCGCTGCTGATTAATGTCGGTACGCTGACCGTCGAACGCGCGGCGGCGATGCGTGCGGCGGCGCGCAGCGCGCAGCAGGCGGGTAAACCGTGGGCGCTGGACCCGGTGGCGGTCGGCGCGCTGACCTTACGGACAGAATTTTGCCGGGAGCTGCTGGCGCTGCAGCCTGCCGCCGTTCGCGGTAATGCGACGGAAATTATGGCCCTGGCCGGAATGAGCGGCGGCGGGCGCGGCGTCGATACCACCGATACCGCCGCTGCAGCGCTGCCCGCGGCCCAGGCGCTGGCCCGCCAGCTGAATACCGTTGTCGCGGTAACCGGCGAGGTCGATTATGTGACCGACGGCCAGCGCACGCGCGCGGTCACCGGCGGCGATCCGCTGATGACCCGGGTAGTCGGCACCGGCTGCGCGCTATCGGCGGTGGTTGCCGCCGCTGCGGCGATGCCCGGCGATCGGCTGGAGAACGTGGCCGCGGCCTGCGGTCTGATGAAGCTCGCGGGGGGGAAAGCGGCGCTGCAGGGCGGCCCCGGCAGCTTTACTCCCGCCTTCCTCGATGCGCTCTATGCGGGAGGCGATCTGTGAAACGAATTAATGCGCTAACCATCGCCGGCACCGACCCGAGCGGCGGCGCGGGGATCCAGGCGGATCTCAAAACCTTCTCGGCGCTGGGCGCTTACGGCTGCTCGGTTATCACCGCGCTGGTGGCGCAAAACACCCGCGGCGTCCAGTCGGTGTACCGGATAGAGCCTGATTTTGTCGCCGCGCAGCTCGATTCGGTTTTCAGCGATGTGCGCATCGATACCACCAAAATCGGGATGCTGGCGGAAACCGATATCGTCCAGGCGGTGGCGGAACGGCTGGCGCGTTATCAGATTAAAAATGTGGTGCTCGATACCGTCATGCTGGCGAAAAGCGGCGATCCGCTGCTCTCAGCGTCGGCGGTGGAGACGCTGCGCCAGCGCCTGCTGCCGCAGGTCTCGCTGATTACCCCGAACCTGCCGGAAGCGGCGGCGCTGCTGGATGCGCCGCATGCCAGAACGGAACAGGAGATGCTGGAGCAGGGCAGAGCGCTGCTGGGCATGGGCTGCGGAGCGGTATTAATGAAAGGCGGCCATCTCGATGATGCGGAAAGCCCGGACTGGCTCTTTACCCGCGACGGGGAGCAGCGCTTTACCGCGCCGAGAGTCCAGACCAAAAACACCCACGGTACCGGCTGTACGCTATCGGCGGCGCTGGCGGCCCTGCGTCCGCGTTACGAGGATTGGGGGCGAACCGTGGCGGAAGCCAAGGGCTGGCTGTCGGCGGCGCTGGCGCAGGCGGATTCGCTGGAAGTGGGGCACGGCATCGGTCCGGTCCACCATTTCCACGCCTGGTGGTAAACGGCAAGACAACGTGTCAGCAGACTATGCTGAAAAAATAGGCTCCCGGCTGGAAAATCTGCTGAGTCGGTACCAGGCTTAACCTGCCCAAAATAATTGGGTTGGGAAAACGCATGCCGGTTTCGACCGGCACTTACGGGAGATCGCTATGACTGATATTACGCAGTTGCTTGGCAAAGATGCCGACACGCTTTTACAGCACCGCTGTATGACGATTCCAGCCGACCAGCTCTATTTGCCGGGGTCGGATTACGTCGATCGGGTGATGGTTGATAACAACCGTCCGCCGGCGGTGCTGCGTAATATGCAAACCCTGTATAACACCGGCCGCCTGGCGGGAACCGGCTATCTGTCGATCCTGCCGGTCGACCAGGGCGTAGAGCATTCTGCTGGCGCCTCTTTTGCCGCCAACCCGCTGTACTTTGATCCGAAAAATATCGTCGAACTGGCCATTGAGGCCGGTTGTAACTGCGTGGCCTCCACCTATGGCGTGCTGGCCTCGGTGTCGCGCCGCTATGCGCACCGCATCCCCTTCCTGGTCAAGCTGAACCATAACGAAACGCTGAGCTACCCGACCGAATACGATCAGACGCTGTACGCCAGCGTTGAGCAGGCGTTCAATATGGGGGCCGTGGCGGTCGGGGCGACGATCTATTTCGGTTCCGAACAGTCTCGTCGTCAAATCGAAGAAATCTCCGCTGCGTTTGAGCGCGCGCACGAACTGGGCCTGGTGACCGTACTGTGGGCCTATCTGCGTAATTCGGCGTTTAAGAAAGATGGCGTCGACTACCACGTTTCCGCTGACTTAACCGGCCAGGCTAACCATCTGGCGGCGACCATCGGCGCGGATATCGTGAAGCAGAAAATGGCGGAAAATAACGGCGGCTATAAAGCGGTGAACTTCGGCTATACCGATGACCGGGTTTACAGCAAGCTCACCAGCGATAATCCGATCGATCTGGTGCGTTACCAGCTGGCGAACTGCTATATGGGTCGCGCCGGGCTGATTAACTCCGGCGGCGCCGCGGGCGGGGAAACCGATCTCTCCGACGCGGTGCGCACGGCGGTTATCAATAAGCGCGCGGGCGGCATGGGGCTGATCCTCGGACGTAAGGCGTTTAAAAAATCGATGGCCGACGGCGTGAAGCTGATCAATGCCGTGCAGGATGTCTATCTGGACGGCAAAGTCACCATCGCTTAAGCACTCGCGTGGCGGCGCTACGCCTGGCCGGGCTACGGTTTCGTGCGGTCTGGTAGCCCGGGTAAGGCGTTTACGCCGCAGCCCGGGATCTTGCTTACTCGCGAATCAGCCGCGCCGTGTGCTGTAGCGTTTTATACGCTTCATAGCGCCGCTGATGATCGGCGCTATACTGGGCAACGCAGCGGTAGGTTTTATCCACCCGGGTAAACTGCTTCATCGCTTCCGGCAGGGACGGAGCAATCTGGCCGGCCACCGCGCCGAGAATCGCCGAACCTAACAGCACCGGTTCGCTGGATTCGGTACTCACCACGCTCACTCCGCAGGCGTCCGCCAGCAGCTGGCGCACCAGCGGATGCTGTCCGGCTCCGCCGCTGATGACGATATTCTCGCTGTGGATGCCGCACGCCTTCTGGGCGTCAATAATCTGCCGCAGGCCGTAGCCGATACCGCACAATCCGGCGACGTAGAGCGCCATCAGGTTGTCCAGATCCCGCTCCATCCCCAGCCCGGCGATAATCGCTTTCGCATGCGGGTCGGCCAGCGGCGCACGATTACCTAAAAATTCAGGCACCACGTGCAGCCCGGAGGCGAGTTTAACCGCGGCAGAAGGACGTTCCACTTTCGCCAGCACGCTATCGGCAAGATAAACCGGCAGCGGGACGCCGCTCGCCCTGGCCAGCGCCTTAGCCTCGGCGGCGGCGGGATGGAAGCTCAGCAGCTGGTCGATGGCCGCTCCAGCCGCGCTCTGACCACCCTCACTCAGCCAGAACCCTGGCACCATCGCCGAGTAATACGGCCCCCAGACGCCAGGCACGAATACCGCTTCCTGAGTAGTGGTCATAGTGCAGGAGGAGGTGCCGAAGACGTAGGCCATATTGCTAACCGCGCCGTTAAGCACGCCGACGGTGCCGATGCCGCCCGCGTGGGCGTCAATCATACCGACCGCCACCGGCGTACCGATCGGCAGCCCCATCTCCTCTGCCGCCGTGGCGCAAAGGCCTTCGCCGCAGGGGGTTCCCGGATCGACAATCCGCTGGCCGATACGGACAAAATCTTCATCCGCCAGCTCTTCAAGGCCAATCTGGCGGAAGTAGTCGGCATCCCAGCGTTGTTCATGCGCCAGGTAGGTCCATTTACAGGTCACGGTACAGACCGAGCGGGCTAAATCGCCGGTCGAGCGCCAGGTGAGATAATCGGCGAGGTCGAAGAAGTGGCGCGCCTGCTGGTAAATGTGCGGGCGGTTCTCCTTCAGCCAGAGAATTTTCGGCGTTTCCATCTCCGGCGAGATTTTACCGCCGACGTACTGCAGCACGGCGTGGCCCGTGGCGTTGATCTTTTCCGCCTGCCCGGTGGCGCGGTGATCCATCCAGACGATAATGTTGCGCTCCGCATCTTCCGAAGGCCCGACCGCCAGCGGGGCGTCGTTATCGCCAATCACCACCAGCGAGCAGGTGGCATCGAAGCCGATCCCGGCAATCGATGACGGCGCGACCCCGGCGCTGGCCACCGCCGTTTTAATGCAGTAGCACACCGCCTGCCAGATCTCGCGGCTCGACTGTTCGACCACGCTTCCGGCGCTGCGAAACAGGGTAATTTCCCGCGTCGCGTGGGCGAGAAGCTCGCCCCGCAGATTGAACACCCCGGCGCGAACGCTGCCCGAACCGACATCGACGCCAATAATATGTTGCGTATCGATTTGCATAACATCCTCTCACACAGTCTGGTTGAACGGTCAGAGATCCACGCTGTTCGGCAGGATCACAATGTCGCGCACGGTGACGTTTTTCGAGCGCGTCACCATAAACAGCACCGACTCGGCCACCTCAATCGGCTGCATCAGGCTGCCGTTGGCCAGCGCTTCGTCCATTTTGGCTTTCGGCCAGTCGTCCAGCAGGGCGGTGACCACCGGGCCCGGCAGCACGGCGCCAACGCGCACGCCGTACTGGGAAACCTGGCGACGGGTAGTATGCACAAATGCCTGGACGGCAAATTTCGATGCGGTATAGATAGGCTCCCAGATAACCGGCACCACCCCCGCGATAGAGCTGGTGAAGATAATGTCCCCGGACTTTTGCGCGATAAGATGCGGCAGCACGCTGCGCACGCAGCGGAAGGCGGCGTTAGTGTTGAGGTGCAGCACGCGGTCCCACACGTCCGGATCGCCCTCGGCCACCGGCCCGCCGATGTACGCTCCGGCGTTGGCGTGGAAAATATCGAGACGCCCGGTGAGCTGCAAAATACCCTGCAGAATATTATCGACCTGATCCGCCTGCATCAGGTCAACCTGCAGGGCGAAGGCGTTTTCGCCGAGTTCGGCGATAAGTTTGTTGAGCTTCTCGCCTTCACGGTCGATAAGCACCACTTTTGCGCCAGCGCCCAGCAGGGTCCTGGCGCATTCGAGGCCGATACCGGACGCCGCGCCGGTAATGGCGGCGACTTTACCGCTAAGGGAAGTATTCATAGAGGAGACAGAGTGGTTCATTTTATAATCCTTTACAGAGTCTGGTTGGAACTATCGAACGAGAGGGCATCGCGTTCGACGCTGGAGACGAAAACTTGTTAAGGTATTGAATATGAGCGTCATTTCTTTGATGTTCGCTGGCGTATTCACGCTGAATGCGTTAATACTTCGGGAAGTAAAATGGAAGCTCAATCGATGAAGCTCATGTTGCGCTAGCTTCATCGATTGAGCAAGTGGGGAAATTAACAGCGAAATGATTTTGTGACGCAAGTTGGGAAAATGAAGAAAATCACGATTTACGACCTGGCTGAACTGTCCGGCGTTTCGGCGAGCGCGGTGAGCGCTATCCTCAACGGCAACTGGAAAAAGCGCCGCATCAGCGCGAAGCTTGCCGAAAAGGTGACGCGGATTGCCGAGGAGCAGGGCTATGCGATTAACCGCCAGGCCAGCATGCTGCGCAGCAAAAAATCGCGCGTCATCGGTATGATTATCCCCAAATACGATAACCGCTATTTCGGGTCGGTGGCGGAGCGCTTTGAGGAGATGGCCCGAGCGCGCGGCCTGCTGCCGATTATCACCTGTACGCGCCGGAGGCCGGAGCTGGAGATCGAAGCGGTAAAAGCGATGCTCTCCTGGCAGGTTGACTGGGTGGTGGCCACCGGGGCAACCAATCCGGACACAATTACCGCCCTGTGCCAGCAGGCAGGCGTGCCCACGGTCAATCTCGACCTGCCGGGCTCTGTCGCCCCGTCGGTGATATCGGATAACTACGGCGGCGCGAAGGCGCTGACCCACAAAATCCTCGCCAACAGCGCTCGCCGCCGGGGAGCGCTGGCGCCGCTGACCTTTATCGGCGGGCGCAGCAGCGACCATAACACCCGCGAGCGTTTACGCGGCTTCCACGATGCGCATCGGGAGCAGGGGCTGGTCGTGCCGCAGGAAAATATCCTGGCGCCCGGCTATTCAAAAGGCAAAGTTGAGGCCTGCCTGCAGGAGCGGTTTGCTACCGCGAAGACCCCATTGCCGGGGCTATTTGTCAACTCGACAATATCGCTGGAAGGGGTGGTGCGTTGGCTGTCGCAGGCGGGACTTACCGGCAGCGAGCAGCCGCCGATGGGCTGCTTCGACTGGGACCCGTTTGTCTATCTGCTGGGGCACGATATCGACATGGTGCAGCAGGACGTGCCGGCGATGCTGGAAGCGGTGTTTCAGATTATCGATTCCGGCGATGCCAGCCAGCAGCGGATTGAAATCCCGCCGCTGTTGATGAGCAGCCGCTGAGCCGCTTTCTGGCGGTTGACGTTAGCGCGTCAGCAGCCAGCGGGCGGTATGTTCATCGGTCACCAGGCCATTGATCCAGCCACCTTTAAGCGCCGCCAGAATCGCCGGACGTTTGTACTCGCCGCACGCTACCGCGATGCGCGGGCACTGGTTCTGGCGAATGTCATAGCTTGTAATCATTCTGTTGATTTCGCTGTCAACCACGCCGCCTTCGGCATCAATAAAGCGCCCCATGATCTCGCCGATACCGCCGCGGGCGGTCAGCTCATCCATCTGTGCCTGATTGATAAAGCCGTCTTTGAAGATGGGGCTTTGGGTACCTAATGGCCCAATGCCGACAAAAATAACGTCCGCCCGGCGGGCGACGGCGGAAACGCTGCGAAACAGCCGGCTGGTGCACCACATGTCGTACTCGTCCTGGGTCTGCGCGTAGCGCGGCGCGGGCCACTGATAGTACTTGGCCTTAATTTTGCTGGTTAGCAGCAGCGGGACGTCATCGTAATAGTTACATTGGCCGTCGGCGTCCATGGCGCTGATCAGGGCGACGCAGCGGGTGTTCAGACTATCGAAGTCGATGCGCTGCAGCGCTTTTTTCAGGGTCAGGCCGGAACCCAGGCCGATGATTTTCTCTTTATCATCCTGCAGATAGCGGGCCATCAGCTGATAGCAGCCGAAGGAGACGCTATCGAGGGTGCTTTCTTCGTTAAAGGCGGGCACGATATTGCACTCGATAAGCCGGTACTTCTCCTGCAGCAGCTGCGCATAGTTGAGGCAGTTCGCCACCGGGTGGTGCAGGCTAATCGACACAATTCCTTCTTCTTTCGCGGCGGCGATCAGCCGCTGTACCACCGGCCGCGACGTGCCAAGCTGGCTGGCGATCTCGCTCTGATTCTGCCCGGCGATGTAGTACATCCACGCGGCGCGGACCTTTTGATCCAGCCGGATATCATCTTCTTTGCTCATGCTGTCCTGCCCTAAGTGTCGGGCCGCGGCGATAATTTCGCCCGGCGAATACCCGCATTCTCGCCGTGGTCGGGAAAACTGGCAAGCTTTTGCTCTTTTCTGGTCATTTGTAATTTTATTGGGTAATTGTTCTTTTGTGATCCGTGGCTCTTATTTTGGTCAATTGATCATTTACAGTGAGGCCATCAACTCAAGGAGAGCGGAACATGAACAATCAATTCACATGGCTTCACATTGGTCTGGGTTCTTTTCATCGCGCGCATCAGGCGTGGTATCTGCATCGTCTGATCGCTTCCGGAGATAAACGCTGGCACATCGCGGCGGGGAATATCCGCAACGACGCCGAACAGATGGTTCAGGCTCTGGCGGCGCAGGGCGGGCGCTATGTGCTGGAAACCGTCAGCCCGGAAGGGGAACGTGAATATGAAGAGATCACCTCCATTCAGAAACTGCTGCCGTGGCAGGCCGGGCTGCAGCCGCTGATTAACGAAGGGGCAAACCCGCAGACCAAAGTCATCGCCTTCACCGTGACGGAAGGTGGCTACTACCTGAATACCCGCTATAAGCTGGAAACCAGCAACCCCGATTTGCAGGCCGATCTGGCAGGGGAGTGCAAAACGATTTACGGCACTATCGCGCGGATTCTGGAAAAACGTATGGCGGACAACGCCGGGCCGCTGACTCTGCTGAACTGCGATAACGTGCGCCATAACGGCGAACGCTTCCACGACGGTATGGTTGAGTTCCTGCAGCTAACCGGCAAGCAGGCGGTGATTGACTGGATGGCCGCCAACACCACCTGTCCGAATACCATGGTCGACCGCATCACCCCGCGCCCGGCGGCGGACCTGCCCGCGCGCATCAAAGCGCAGACCGGCATTGACGATAAAGCGCCGGTGATGGGCGAGACCTTTATCCAGTGGGTGGTGGAAAACAACTTCCGCGATGAACGCCCGAACCTGGAAGCGGTCGGGGTTGAGATGGTGGCGTCGGTTATTCCTTACGAAGAGGCGAAAATTCGCATTCTGAACTCGTCGCACAGCTGCATTGCGTGGGCGGGAACGTTAATCGGCCAGCAGTTCATTCATGAAAGCACGCTAACGGATTTCATCTACGCCATTGCCGACCGCTACGTTACGGAAGATGTGATCCCATGCCTCGGCGATAACGGCATTGACCTACCGGCCTATCGCGACGTGGTGCTCAAACGCTTTACCAACCCATATATCCAGGACACCAACCAGCGCGTCGCCGCCGATGGCTTCTCGAAAATTCCGGCGATGATCGCCCCAACCCTGCAGGAGTGCTACCAGCGCGGCGTCCGCCCGGAAGCCACCGCCATGCTGCCCGCGCTGTTCTTCGTCTTTATGGAGCAGTGGCACAAGGGCACCCTGCCGTATGAGTACCAGGACGGCATCCTCGACGCTCAGGCGGTACATGAAATGTTTGAAGCTCAGGATCCGGTGGCCCTGTACGCCCGTAATACAGCTCTGTTTGGCGAACTGGCCGAAAACGCCGATTTCCTCGCGCTGATGCGCGAAAAAGTGGCGGCCGTTTATACGCTGATTAACTAAGAGGTGGCTATGTATCTGGGTATCGATCTCGGCACATCGGAAGTCAAAGCGCTGGTCATTGATGAGAACAATGAGGTTATCGCCAGCCATAGCGCGCCGCTGAGCATTCAGCGGCCCCATCCGCACTGGTCAGAACAGTCCCCGCAGTCATGGTGGGAGGCGACGGAGTATCTGATGACCACGCTGCGGGAAAAATGCGCCCAGCACTGGCCGGCCATTAAGGCCATTGGCCTTTCCGGGCAGATGCACGGCGCGGTCCTGTTGGATGCCGAGGGGGAGGTGATTCGCCCGGCCATTCTGTGGAACGACACCCGCTGCGCCGCGGAGTGCGCGGAGCTGGAAGAGATGGCGCCGGAGCTGCATCAGGTGGCGGGAAACCTGGCGATGCCGGGCTTTACCGCGCCGAAGCTGCTGTGGGTGCGTCGCCATGAGCCGGAAAACTTTCAGCGCACCGCCACGGTGCTGCTGCCGAAGGATTATCTGCGCTACCGGATGACCGGTAAAAAAGTCTCCGATATGTCCGACGCCGCCGGGACGCTGTGGCTGGACGTGGCGAAGCGCGACTGGTCCGACGCTCTGCTGGATAAATGCGGCCTGGCGCGCAGCCAGATGCCGACCCTGGTCGAAGGCTGCGAGGTTTCCGCCACCCTTGACCCGCAGGTGGCCGAACGCTGGGGGCTGAACGCCTCGGTAGCGGTAGCCGGAGGCGGCGGCGATAACGCGGTCAGCGCCATAGGCGTCGGCGCGGTTTCGCCCGGGGATGCGTTCATTTCGCTTGGCACCTCCGGGGTGCTGTTTGTGGTGACCGACGCCTATCGTCCGGCTCCGCAGTCGGCGGTCCATGCGTTTTGTCACGTGCTGCCGAATCTGTGGCATCAGATGAGCGTGATGCTCAGCGCCGCCAGCTGTTTGCAGTGGTTCTGCCGCCTGACCGGCACCACGGAAGTGGCGCTGCTGGAGGAGATTGCCGAACTTAGCGAAGAGGAGAAGTCCCACGCGCCGTTCTTCTTACCCTATCTCTCCGGCGAACGTACCCCGCACAACGATCCTGACGCGCGCGGCATGTTCTGGGGCATGACCCACTCCAGCCTGCGCGCCCAGCTCGGCTACGCGGTGCTGGAAGGGGTGAGCTTCGGCATCAACGACGGTCTGCAGGTGCTAAAAGAGAGCGGTACGCAGATCGAACAATGTTCGCTGGTTGGCGGCGGCGCCCGCAGTCCGTTCTGGGCGCAGCTGTTGGCCGATATTCTCGATATGCCGGTGGTGACTCACAAAGGCGGAGAGACCGGCGGCGCGCTGGGCGCGGCGCGGCTGGCCTGCCTGGCGGTGGGCAAACCGATTGCCGAAGTCTGTGAAAAACCGGAGATCTGGCAGACCTGGCGCGCGGACCCGGTACGCCATCAAACCCTGATGCGGCGCTATGCGCAGTTTAAGGCCCTGTATTTAAACGATCTGAACTATCGGCAGCATTAATTTTTATCACCATAACCGCTCCGGTGAACTGACCGGAGCGGCCTCCTGTACCCTAAAAACGAGGTCATTATGTCCATCAATAATAAACAGTGGCTCGGTTTACCCCTGAACCTGCTCTGGGGATACATCGCCATTGCCGTATTCATGACCGGTGACGGTTTTGAACTGGCATTCCTGTCGCACTATATCAAAGAGCTCGGCTTCTCCCCGGCGCAGGCATCGTTCGCCTTTACCCTCTACGGCCTGGCCGCCGCGCTGTCGGCGTGGATCTCCGGGGTGGTAGCGGAAATCATTACCCCGCTGAAAACCATGATGATTGGCTTCGTGCTGTGGTGCGTGTTCCACGTGCTGTTTCTCGTCTTCGGCCTCGGCCACGCGAACTATGCCCTGATCCTGGTTTTCTACGGCATCCGCGGCTTCGCCTATCCGCTGTTCCTTTACTCGTTTATCGTCGCCATTATCCACAACGTGAAAAGCGATAACGCCAGCTCGGCGATCGGCTGGTTCTGGGCGGTTTACTCGATCGGCATCGGCGTGTTCGGCAGCTATATTCCGAGCTTTACCATTCCGCATATCGGCGAGCTGGGGACCTTGTGGCTGGCGCTGGCTTTCTGCGTCACCGGCGGCATCATTGCGCTGGCTTCCCTGCGCCATATTAAAACGCCGCACCATATGCAGAACCTGACCACCCGCGAGAAGTTTGCCGAACTGGGCCGCGCGGCGACGCTGCTCTATACCAACCGCAATATTCTGCTGTCGAGCATGGTGAGAATTATCAACACCCTGTCGCTGTTCGGCTTTGCGGTGATTATGCCGATGATGTTCGTCGATGAGCTGGGCTTTACTACCTCCGAGTGGCTGCAGGTGTGGGCGGTTTTCTTCTTCACCACCATTTTCTCTAACGTGCTGTGGGGCATTCTGGGCGAAAAACTGGGCTGGATGAAGGTGGTGCGCTGGTTCGGCTGCATCGGCATGGCGCTCTCCAGCCTGGCGTTTTATTACATTCCGCAGCACTTCGGACATAACTTCGCGATGGCGCTGCTTCCGGCCATTGCCCTGGGGATCTTTGTCGCCGCGTTCGTACCGCTGGCGGCCGTTTTCCCGGCGCTGGAGCCGCAGCACAAAGGGGCGGCCATTTCGGTATATAACCTGTCGGCGGGGATGTCGAACTTTCTTGCGCCAGCCATTGCGGTGATTTTGCTACCGTTCTTCAGCACCATTGGGGTGGTGATCGCCTATACCGCGCTGTACGTGGCGGCTTTTTTCCTCTGTGCGTTTATCCGCGTCGAGCAGCCGGGTTTTTCCCACAAGGAAGCACCGGCCAGCGAGCAGGTGGAGTTCTCTTAAGGTGATGCGGCTGGCATGCAAGGCATGCCAGCCTTAATGAGGTGGATGATGAGTATTCAGGCAGTGATTTTTGACATGGATGGCGTAATTATTGACTCCGAAGCCCTGTGGCGGCAGGCGCAAATCGACGCCCTCGCGCAGTGGGGGGCAACGGCGAGCGTCGAGGAGTGCGAAACCCTGACCAAAGGCAAACGCCTCGACGATATTGCCCGCACCTGGTGCCGCTATTGCCAGCTTGAGCTTGCCCCGCAGCGGCTTGAGGCCGCGATATTGCAGCGTATTACCGGCCTGATCGCCGCCGAAGGCGAGCCGATGCGCGGCGTGCATGAGGCATTACGTTATTTTCGCCATACCGGTTATAACATTGCCCTCGCCACCTCCTCGTCCCGGCAGGTTATCGCCGCCGTGCTGAACAAGCTCTCGCTCTGGCACTATTTTGATGTGATTTGCAGCGCGGACGATGAAGCGCAGGGCAAGCCGCATCCGGCGGTGTATCTGACGACGTTGGATAAGCTGAATCTCGACGCCAGCCGGTGCCTGGTGATCGAAGACAGCTTCAACGGCTACAGCGCCGCCCGGGCGGCGGGGATTGCCACGATAGTGATTGCCGAAGATAGCCACCACGCGCGTTTTCAGGGCGCCGCTGGCCGCTACCGGGCGCTGCCTGAACTGCTGGAAGCCCTCACCGCCGAGGCGGAGACGATCGAATAACTCACCCTTTCGTGAGCGCAGAAAATCCCGGGATGTACACGGTCGGTTACTCTCTTTTCTGCGCTCACGCCCCCTTTTTCACCATGCCGATCCGCCTCACATTTCGCTTATCTTTTGTGAAAACAGTCACGCCTTGTTGTGCCAATGCCCAAATTTATTGCCTTGCTTAGCGGTGTTTGTCCGAGGCGCTGCTACGTAATTGTGCTTAGATTAGATATTGAAACATATTTTCAATAATGTAAAACCACTTTACTGATTTGCTTCTATCGATCGGATTTGGCCGTGATAAGGACCGAGCATGAAAATTGAATCTGTAAATGTCACCGTTTTCCAGTATCCCACGCGTCGGGTTTCCGACAGCGCCGGGCACTCCCATCCGGGGGCGGAAAGCATGGCCAAAATGGCGATGCTGACCATCACCGCCGATGATGGCGCGCAGGGCTTTTCGTTTGCGCCTCCGGAAGTGGTGCGCCCGTTCGTGGTGAATACCTTTTTCCGCAAGGTGCTGGTGGGGCAGGACCCGTTTAACCGCGAGCGTATCTGGCAGGATCTTAACCACTGGCAGCGCGGTAGCGCACATCAGCTAACGGAGCGCGCGCTGTCGTTTGTTGAACAGGCGCTGTGGGACCTGATAGGCCGTAGCCTCAAGATGCCGGTTTACAAGCTGCTCGGCGGCTATCGCGACACCGTCCCGGCCTACGGCAGCACCATGTGCGGCGACGATCTGCCTGGCGGTCTGTCGACCCCGGAAGAGTATGCTGCTTTTGCCGAAAAGCTGGTCACCCGCGGCTATAAGGCCATCAAGCTGCACACCTGGATGCCGCCGATTGCGTTTGCGCCCAATCCGAAGATGGACATTAAAGCCTGCGCGGCGGTGCGCGAAGCGGTAGGGCCGGATATTGACCTGATGATTGACGGTTATCACTGGTACAGCCGCGCCGAGGCGCTGTGGATCGGCAAAGAGCTGGAAAAACTCAACTTCGCCTGGTTTGAGGAGCCGATGGAGGAGGATTCGATGTCTTCCTACGCCTGGCTGGCGGAAAACCTGTCAATTCCCATCGTCGGACCGGAGAGCTTCGGCGGCAAGCATCATATGCGCGCCGAGTGGGTGAAAGCCGGAGCCTGCGACATCCTGCGCGCCGGGGCCAACGGCGTGGGCGGTATTACCCCCACCATGAAGGTGGCGGCGCTGGCGGAATCCTTCGGCATGGATTGCGAAGTCCACGGCAACGGCGCGGCAAGCCTGGCGGTAGTCGGTGCGATCCGCAACTGCCGCTGGTACGAGCGCGGCCTGCTGCATCCGTTCCTCGACTACGATGAACCGGCGGCTTATCTCAACAGCCTTGTCGACCCCATGGATGACCAGGGCTTTGTGCATCTGTCACAACGTCCGGGTCTCGGCGAAGACATTAATTTTGCGTATATCGAAGCCAATACCGTTAGCCACGACTGATTAATAAAAATTCCAAAGGCTAAAGGTTTATTGGATTAGGGCTAATGGATAAAAAAATAAACCAGGCCCTAAATCAGTCGTGTTGCAGCAAGGCGGCAAATCAACGAATCCCCGGGAGCTTACATCAGGTAAGTGACCGGGGTGAGGAGATGAAGCCAACGTAGCTGCGGCGCGAATGATGACGGGCGTGTACCCTACAGGCGATAGATATGAAAAAAACCTCCCGACTGGCAGCGTGTTTGCTCGCGCTCGCCGTGTCGATGGGGAGCGGGGTGGCGATGGCGAAAACGCCGCCCGACCAGCTCATCATCGGTATGAATATGAATAACCTGCTCACCCTGGACCCGGCGGCGATGACCGGTAATGAAGTGGTGGGGATCGTGGTCAACCTCTACGATTCGCTGGTGGAGCTTGACCCTGAGCAGCTCACCAACGTTAAGCCCGCGCTGGCGAAGTCCTGGGACATCAGCCCCGACGGCAAAACCCTGACCTTTCATCTGCGCGACGACGTGAAATTTCACTCCGGCAACCCGCTGACCGCCGCTGATGTGGTGTGGTCGATGCGGCGTATTTTACATCTCAACCTCGCCCAGGCATCAGTGTGGAAATCCTACGGCTTCAGTCAGAAAAATATTGATAACCAGGTGAGCGCCCCGGACGACGTGACGGTACAAATCGTGTTACCGAAAGATAACGACCCGCAGCTGGTGATCTACTCGCTGGCGGCGCTGGGCAACCTCGGGGTCCTCGATAGCAAAACGGTGCAGAGCCACGAACAGGATAACGACTGGGGCAACCGCTGGCTGACCACTCATGAAGCCGGTTCCGGGCCCTTCACGCTGGAAACCTGGCAGGCGAAAGACGTGCTGCGCATGAAGCGCAATCCCGACTACTGGCGCGGCGAGGCGAAAATGAGCCGCGTGGTGCTGCGCCATTTCCAGGAGTCGCAAACCCTGCGCCTGATGATCGAAAAAGGCGACCTCGATATTGCCAACAATATGGCGGTTTCCGACATTAACGCCCTGCGCAGCGACCCGCAGCTGACCGTCGATGCGGTGCAGCGCGGCACCATGTACTACGTGGCGATGAGCATGAAAGAGGCGCACTTCGCCCAGCCGAAAGTGCGCGAAGCGGTGCGCTATCTGATTGACTACCAGGGCATCAATAAAGCGCTGATGCCGGGCTACGGGGTGCTGCACCAGCGACCGATTAAGGCGGGCATGCCGTCTACGCTGCCTGACCCTGGCTATAAGCTGGACGTGGCGCGGGCGAAAAAGCTGCTGGCGGAAGCGGGCTATCCCAACGGCTTTGATACCACGCTGCGGGTCCTCTCGGATCAGCCGTTCCTGAACATCGCTATCGCCGTGCAGTCGACGCTGATGCAGGCGGGGATTAACGCCAAAATCATCACCGGCACCGGTAACCAGATCTACGGCGCGATGCGCGAGCGTAAATTTGACCTGCTGGTGGGACGCGGCGGCAGCGGAATGGAGCCGCACCCGCACTCCAGCCTGCGCGCGCTGGTCTATAACCCGGATAACAGCGATGAGGCGCGCCTGACCAACTTTCAGGGCTGGCGTACCGGTTTTTACGACCCGCAGCTCAATACGATGATTGACCGCGCCCTGCTGGAACGCGATCCGCAAAAACAGGTGGCTGACTACCAGTCCATTCAGACGCGTTACGACCAGCTGGTTCCGGCCCTTATTCCGCTTTCACAGATGGTTGACTCGGTCGTCGTGTGCAACGAGGTACGGGAGTATCAGCCGCACCCTTCCGCCACCACTTTTCTGCGTGACGTCTATAAAGTCCGCGAAGGAGAGAAAGGATGAGTACTGCAATCCTTGCGCCCGGCTCACGAGGCCGGCGCTTATCCAAACGGCTGCTGCAGGTGGTGATTACGCTGTTCGGCCTGCTGCTGCTGACCTTTACCATTGGCCGCGTCATGCCTATCGACCCGGTGCTGGCGATCGTCGGCCCGGATGCTGACCAGAGTACTTATCAGCAGGTTTACCAGCAGCTGGGGTTTGATAAATCGCTGACCACCCAGTTTGGCATCTATTTCGTCAACCTGTTGCACGGCGATCTTGGCAATGCGCTGCTGACCGGGAAACCGGTGGTGGACGATATTATCCGCGTCTTCCCGGCCACCATGGAGCTGGCGACGATGGCGATTCTCGTCGGCGCGGGTTTCGGAATTCCGCTGGGCGTGCTGGCGGCGGCGCGGCGCAATAGCGTCTCCGATTATGTGGTACGCATTATCAGCCTGGCGGGCTACTCGACGCCGATTTTCTGGGTCGGAATGATGGGGCTGCTGGTGTTCTATGCCTTGCTCGGCTGGGTGGGCGGCGCCGGGCGGGTAGACCTCGGTCTGGACGGCATTGTGCCGCGCCGTACCGGCCTGATGACCATTGATGCGCTGCTGGCCGGCAACGGACAGGTGTTCTGGAACGCCATTAATCATCTGATTCTTCCCGCCTCGCTGCTGGGTTTTCACTCGCTGGCTTATATAAGCCGTATGACCCGCAGCTTTATGCTGGCCCAGCTGTCGCAGGAGTTCATTATTACCGCGCGGGTGAAAGGGCTGACCGAGCGTCAGGTTATCTGGAACCATGCGTTTCGTAATATCCTCGTGCAGCTGCTGACGGTGGTGGCGCTGGCCTACGGCGCGCTGCTGGAAGGCGCGGTACTGATTGAAACCGTCTTCTCATGGCCGGGTTTCGGCTCCTATCTTACCGGTAGCCTGCTGCTGGGCGATATGAATGCGGTGATGGGCTGCGTGCTGCTGGTGGGGGCAATCTTCGTGATGCTCAACCTGCTCTCCGACATGCTGTATCAATTCTTTGACCCGAGGACAAAATCATGACCGTTTCTCTGGATTCGCCGCTTTCGGGCGGTGCGGGCGAAGGCCGTCAGCGGCTGCAACGCACGGCGGCGCGGGCCGTCGGGTTTATCGGTAAAATGGCGCGCAACCCGCTAACGGCCATCGGCGGCGGAATTATCTTTCTGCTGCTGGTGGTGGCGATTTTCGCGCCGCTGATTGCGCCGTATAACCCGCTGGTGCAGGACCTGAACAGCGCGCTGGTCGCGCCGAACGCACAGCACTGGTTCGGCACCGATGAGTTTGGCCGGGATATCTTTAGCCGCCTGGTGTACGGCTCGCGCATCACGCTTTATATCGTGCTGCTGGTCTCGGTGACCGTCGGTCCGCTCGGGCTGCTGCTCGGCGTCAGCGCCGGCTATTTTGGCGGTAAAGTCGATATGGTGCTGATGCGCGTCACCGATATTTTCATCTCCTTCCCGAGTCTGGTCCTGGCGCTGGCGTTTGTCGCCGCTTTAGGTCCGGGGCTGGAGCACGTGGTTATCGCCATCACGCTTACCGCCTGGCCGCCGATAGCCCGCCTGGCGCGCGCCGAAACGCTCTCTCTGCGCCAGGCCGATTTTATCTCCGCCGTGCGTTTGCAGGGCGCATCATCGGCCCGCGTCCTCTGGCGCCATATCGTGCCGCTGTGTCTGCCCTCGGTCATTATCCGTATCACCATGAATATGGCCGGGATCATTCTGACCGCGGCCGGTCTGGGCTTTCTCGGGCTCGGCGCGCAGCCGCCGGAGCCGGAGTGGGGGGCGATGATCTCCAGCGGGCGCACTTACATGATGGAGTGCTGGTGGGTGGTTACGATTCCGGGGCTGGCGATTCTGATCAACAGCTTAGCGTTTAACTTCTTAGGAGATGGCCTACGTGACATCCTCGATCCCCGCAGCGAATAATGCTCCGCTGCTCGACGTGCGCGATCTGTGCGTCGACTTTGTTAACGGCAGCGCGGTGACCCATGCCGTGCGCGGCGTCTCCTTCCAGCTGGGGCGCGAAAAGCTGGCCATTGTCGGCGAGTCCGGTTCAGGTAAATCCACCGTTGGGCGCGCGCTGCTGCAGCTGCATTCGAAAAAGGCCCGCGTCAGCGCCAGCCGGATGCAGTTTGCCAACCTCGATCTGCTGCATCTTACTGAAAGGCAGATGCGCGGCGTGCGCGGCAAACGTATCTCCATGATTATGCAGGACCCGAAGTATTCGCTTAATCCGGTGGTCTGCGTCGGTAAGCAAATCGCCGAGGCCTGGCTGACCCATCATCACGGGCGCAAAGATGAGGCGAAGGCGAAGGCGCTGGAGATGCTGGAGGTGGTGCGTATTCGCCAGCCGGAGCGCGTTTATCAGCTTTATCCGCATGAGATATCCGGCGGGCAGGGGCAGCGCATCATGATTGCCATGATGCTGATTACCGACCCGGAGCTGGTGATTGCCGATGAGCCGACCTCCGCGCTGGACGTGTCGGTGCGCCTGCAGGTGCTGGGCCTGCTGGATGATCTGGTTCAGTCGCGCGGGCTGGGGCTGATTTTTATCAGCCACGATATCAATCTGGTGCGCAGCTTCTGCGATCGCGTGCTGGTGATGTACGCCGGACGGGTGGTTGAGTCTATTGCCGCCTGCGATCTCGATAACGCCCGCCATCCCTATACTCAGGGGCTGATTAACTCGCTGCCGGATATGCAGCATCGTCGCCCGATACTGCCGGTGCTGCAGCGCCAGGCCAGCTGGTTAACGGAATAAGGAGTGGATGATGATTGATGTTCAACGTCTCAACCTCGCGTTCGGCGAAGGGGAGAAGCGTAACCAGGTGCTGTACGACGTTAGTTTCCACGTTAAGCCCGGTGAGATCTACGGTCTGGTGGGGGAGTCCGGCTCCGGCAAAACCACGGTGCTGAAGTGCCTGGCGGGGCTGTTTACCCACTGGCAGGGGGAGTTAACCATTAACGGGCAGCGCTTAGGGCATGAGATTAGCCGCGAGCGCTGCCGTCAGGTGCAGATGGTATTTCAGGACCCGTACGGTTCGCTGCATCCCCGTCACACCATTGGCGATATCCTTGAAGAGCCGCTGCAGATTCATCGCATTCACGATCGCGACCGGCGGATTAATGCGCTGCTGGACAAAGTGGGCCTCAATCGTGCGTTTCGCGAACGCTATCCGCATCAGCTTTCCGGTGGCCAGCGGCAGCGCGTGGCGATTGCCAGAGCGCTGATCCTTGAGCCGCAGGTGCTGCTGCTGGATGAGCCGACGTCGGCGCTGGATGTGTCGGTGCAGGCGGAGATCCTCAACCTGCTGGCAGAATTGCAGCAGGAGGCTAAACTCACTTACCTGATGGTGACCCACGATTTGGGCGTCATTGCCCATTTATGCCAGAAGGTGGCGGTAATGCAGTACGGGAAAATCCTTGAAACCCTAACCGTCGATGCGCTGGTCAACGGCGAGGCGCAAACGGCCTATACGCAGATGCTGGTTAACGCCAGCCGGCAATATACGCGCGAAATGGCGCGCGAGGTGGCGGCATACTAAGCTTTCTGGGCGCATTATCTCTCGGGAAATACGCCCATTTTTCATATATAAAACTTTGAAATGATATGTATTTATAGTTATAAGTATCGTCTATTAATGTAAATGTGGTGTTTAGATCTAAAATGAAAGTATCTGTTGTGTGAATGAAAATATTTGGAATCATGACTCGTATTTATTATTTATTTTGAAATAAATGACCATATTGGCTTTAAACTTCAAAATATTCCATGCTGTAAATTCATTTAAACCTTGCTAAGGATAAGGAAAAACTGCGTATTACGCCTCCAGATCCGCTGAGTAATAGAGTAAACTCGCCTGCGAATAATCTTAAGTTATCAGCTGCGTCATCAAGGATTACCGTATTTAGAGTAGGGTATCCATGCCGCTTATCCACTTGAATACTATTCTCAGGGACCAGGATGGAAAAAAAATATACGATTAATGGAAGAATTACATTTATCCCTCAACGAGGCGCTTTAATACTCATTGCTGACGAGACGAAAACGGTTTCATTAAATATGCCAGCCAGCCGCTGTTTATTGCTGCTTATTCAGCAGGATGGCAACACCGTTGCCCGCGAAACCTTTTTTGAAGAGGTGTGGATAAAGCATGGTTCACAGGTGACCAGCAACGGTTTTTACCAGAATATTTCCCTTTTGCGCCGGGCATTTAAGGAGCTGGGGATGGAGGGCGATATTATTATTACGCGGCCGAGGGTCGGCGTCAGGCTGGATGCGACAATATCGGTGATGGAAGCTGAGCCGTGCGAGATGGAGCAGGCGCTGGCAGCTGAGAAGCCACGGATGCCCGTTGACGGGCCGGTGCACGAGGAGGTCGCGGCTGCGAGTTTGCCTGAAAAAAAGCGGTTAAGGCCGCGATGCTCTCTGTTATGGGGGCTTGCGGCGCTGCTGAGCTGTCTGATCGGCGGTTTTGTTGCGTGGCAAACAGAATTCGAATCTTATTTGCAAAGTTATTCACCCATAATTGCTAAACTTTCGCAACAATGTCATTTCTTTGCCAATAATGACGTGGTTGATCACGTTCGTCATGTCAATTTTATCAAACGCAGCAAATTTGAATGTGACGAATATTCGTGGGTTTATTTGACGCTTTATCCCGGGCAGGCGCGGGTGTCGGTGATTCGCTGCCGTCAGCCATTTAGTCAATGGCGTGATAATCAATGCCTCACCAAATATTACATTAAGGAGGTAGCTAATGCGCCCGCGTGAAATTAAATTGTTAATCGCTATCGTATTTATCGGGATATTAAGCGGAATAATGATAAAATCCTGGCAATACTGGCAGCGCAATCATTTCCAGTGCAGCGGCGAGATGCAGCTATTAAATGCAGGTTACCAGGGTGATATTTCCTTAAGTTACGTATTTGATAGTAATCGCGGGCTGGCGATTATCCGGGGAGAAATTACGCCGCCGCAGGGTGAAACTTTTACTATCAACCAGAACATCTGGTTTAGCTTTACCCGCGACGGCCAGCACTACTTCCTGCGTTCGGAAACCGTCTCTGCCAGTATCGGCGAGACCGAGCAGGAGGAGCATATAAAACGCATCCTGCCAGCTTTTTTCCTCCAGCCGCAGGTGCCGTTTTACCTCAACATCCAGCGGCTCAACGGGCGTACCCGGCTGCTGTATACCAGCCGGGCGCCATCTTTACTTTGCGAAACCTGATTAACGTAGCAGCGGGCAGTCCGGCGGCAGCCGGCAGCGTAGCGCGGCCGGTAACAGCTCCATACGGAAGGTTTTGCCGGTTAGCGGTTCACCATCGAGATTAAACGTCATCTCGTGGGGGGCGGTGATCTCGAACCACGATGAGACGCCGTCGATAATATTCGGCGAGGTTTCCGGATTGGCCAGGGTGCTGAACAGCGCGGGGATTAGCTCTTCGCCGGTAAAAATGCGCAGATGCAGCAGGCCGTCGTTGATTAACGCTTCCGGGCACAGCTGCTGGCCGCCGCCGGCCTGGCGCCCGTTGCCAATGCCGATGACCAGCGCGTCGCCATGCCAGTGAAAGTTCTCGCCGCGGATTTCGCAGCGGTCAGGCTTAAGCGTATCCATGCGCATCAGGCCGTGGATTAAATAAGAGACGCCGCCCAACGCGGCCTTGAGCTTCTCCGGGGTTTCGGTCGTGATTCGGGTGCCAAAACCGCCGGTGGCCATATTAATAAAACCGGTCTTATCGTTAACCCGTGCAACATCTATCGCCACATCGCGGCCAACGATGGCCAGCTTCAGGGCGCTGGCCAGATCCTGGGGGATGCCGACGCTGGTGGCGAAGTCGTTCGCCGTGCCCAGCGGTAAAATCCCCAGCGCCAGATTGCCGTCGCGCTCCACCAGCGCCGTCGCCACCTCATTGATGGTGCCATCGCCGCCGCCGGCAATCACCGTTTCGACATTCAGCGTCAGGGCTTCATCGATAAACCGAACGGCATCGCCCTTTTCCCAGGTGACGCGGACGTGAATATCGATACCTTCGTCGCGTAACAGTTTAACCGCCTCTCGCAGGGACGGTTCATTGGCGCCTTTACCATTCAGAATCAGTAAGCTGGCTGGAAACGTGGACATTATCAGGGGACCTTTGTTGCTCAATGATGCATAAAGTGTACCGCATGCGGAAAGGGAAGGCCGGGTGAGAGATAAAAAAATAAGCCCGCGTAAGGGAGATTACGCAGGCTAAGGAGGTGGTTCCTGGTACAGCTAGCATTTATGGGTTATGTTTTTCAGCGAAATGGATGATATCTGCTTTGAACGAACCGGTATGTGATCCGTTTCTAATATCTTTACATCGTGAAAAAATAACCCAAATTAACTAGTTACCGTGCGGGTTTCTGGTCGTCTGGCCAGTAAAATTACGCATCAGCAGCGCATACTGCAGCGCCATATCTTCCGGAACAGGCAACCATACCGTGTGGCCATCGCCCGGCGCGACCGGCATGCGTTCGCCTTTGCCGTTTTCCATATGCTCGAGGGTAAAGTTAACGTTGCCCTGCGGGGTCATCAGCTCAAGGCTGTCGCCGACGGAAAATTTGTTTTTCACCGCCACCGCCGCCAGCTGGCCGTTGCGCTCGCCGGTAAATTCGCCGACAAACTGCTGGCGTTCGGAAACGGAGTAGCCGTGCTCGTAGTTCTGGTAGTCATCGTGCGTATGGCGACGCAGGAAGCCTTCGGTATAGCCACGGTGCGCGAGGTTTTCCAGGGTATCCAGCAGGGAGGTGTCGAACGGTTTGCCAGCGGCAGCATCGTCAATGGCCTTGCGGTAGACCTGAGCGGTACGGGCGCAATAGTAATGTGATTTGGTGCGGCCTTCGATTTTCAGCGAGTGGACGCCCATCTGGGTCAGGCGCTCAACGTGGGCAATCGCGCGCAGATCTTTCGAGTTCATGATGTAGGTGCCGTGTTCGTCTTCGAAAGCGGTCATGTATTCGCCCGGACGTTTGGCCTCTTCAATCATAAACACCTGGTCAGTCGGCGCGCCGATACCCAGCGTTGGCTCGACGTTCTGCACCGGGATCGGTTCGTGCTTATGCACGATATTACCGACGTCGTCTTCTTTGCCTTCCTGGACGTTATACTCCCAGCGGCAGGCGTTGGTGCAGGTCCCCTGGTTTGGGTCGCGTTTGTTGATATAGCCTGAGAGCAGGCAGCGGCCGGAGTAGGCCATGCACAGCGCGCCGTGAACGAAAATTTCGATCTCCATTTCCGGCACCTGGCTGCGAATTTCGGCGATTTCATCCAGCGACAGCTCGCGGGAGAGAATAACGCGGGTGAGCCCCATTTGCTGCCAGAACTTGACCGTCGCCCAGTTGACGGCGTTGGCCTGTACCGACAGGTGAATATCCATATGCGGGAAATTTTCGCGCACCAGCATGATCAACCCCGGGTCGGACATGATCAGCGCGTCCGGCCCCATTTCCACCACCGGCTTCAGATCGCGAATAAACGTTTTCAGCTTGGCGTTATGCGGGGCAATGTTAACCACCACATAGAATTTTTTACCCAGCGCGTGGGCTTCGTTGATGCCGAGCTGCAGATTTTCGTGATTGAATTCGTTGTTACGCACGCGCAGGGAGTAGCGCGGTTGGCCCGCGTAAACGGCGTCTGCGCCATAAGCGAAAGCGTAACGCATATTTTTCAGCGTTCCCGCCGGGGAAAGGAGTTCCGGTTTAAACATGATTTTCTCGTTCTGATGACAGGTCAGATTCGCCGCACCCGGTACGGCGAGTTGGGGAGTGCCCCCACATTAAGGGCGGGCATTGTAGCGCCGTGGGGGAGGGGAGTAAATATCAGTCGGGTATCTTTGGTGATAAGCGGGCGGCAAATCTTTACAGGGCATGAATCGCGCGGTCGCTAACTGCCGGTTTCAGCCGCTGCTTTTCCCCGGAGGCGGCGCTTGACGCGCCTGTCCGGGCTACCCGCCCCGCAGACGGCGGTGAGCCTGTAGCCCGTCTAAGCGCAGCGCGAGCCGGGGAAAAGTCGGGCAGGGGCTAACTATGCCAGCCGGCAGGCGTCGGCTTCCCAGCGGTACCCTACGCCGTAAACGGCGCGGATAAACGACTGCTCGGCGTCCAGCGACTCCAGCTTACGCCGCAGGTTTTTGATATGGCTATCGATCGTTCGGTCGGTCACCACCCGGTAATCATCGTACAGATGATTCAGCAGCTGTTCGCGCGAGAAGACTTTACCCGGTTCCTGGGAGAGGGTTTTCAGCAGGCGGAACTCGGCGGGCGTAAGGTCCAGCAGCTTGTCGCGCCAGGAAGCCTGAAAACGACCTTCGTCGACAATCAGCGGGCTTTCCGCATCCAGCGCCTGCAGATCGCGCTGCGGTTTGCAGCGGCGAAGAATGGTCTTGACCCTGGCCACCACCTCACGCGGGCTGTAGGGCTTGCAGATATAGTCATCGGCGCCGATTTCTAACCCCAGCAGGCGGTCGATCTCCTCGATTTTGGCGGTGACCATGACCACCGGAACCTCAGAGAAACGGCGGATTTCCCGGCACAGGGTGAGCCCGTCGGTGCCGGGTAGCATCAGATCCAGCAGGATTAGGTGCGGCGGCGTCTGGCGAACGTACGGCAGAACCCGATCGCCGTGATCAATCAGCGTCGGGGCATAGCCCGCCGCCTGAAGATAATCGATCAGCAGCTGACCCAGCTTGGGCTCATCTTCCACGATAAGAATGCGTGGCGTGTTTTCATCAACAGGTAATTCAGTCATACGTCTCTCGATAAATTACGTTCCAGAGGTAGTTCTACTTTAATGCTAACCCCGCCCAAAGGCGAATGGCCGGCACGCAAAGTGCCGCCGTGGGCCGCGACAATGTTAAGGCAAATCGCCAGCCCTAAACCAGAGCCGCCGCTGGCACGATTGCGCGACCCCTCAGTACGATAAAAACGCTCAACCAACCGCTCCAGCTGTTCATCGGTGACGCCGGGGGCGCTATCGGCAAAATCGAGAACCAGCATATCCCCGCTCTGGCTGGCGTTAATCTGCAGGCCGCCGCCGCTATCGGTATAGCGCAGGCTGTTTTCCAGCAGGTTATTAAACAGCTGCATCAGGCGATCCCGGTCGCCGAAAATCGTCGCGCTTTCCGGCAGCGAAACGCCGATCGACAGCCCGCGGCTGGCGAAGCGCTCGCGAAACGCGCCGGCGACGACCTCCAGCAGATTGATGATATTCACCGGGGTTTTCCGGTAGGAGAGGGCGCCTTCATCGGACATCGACAGCTGGTGTAAGTCATCGACCAGTTTAGTGAGGGTGGCGACTTCCGCCTGCAGGGAGGCGATGGAGTCCGGGGTAAATTTGCGGATCCCATCCTGAATCGCCTCCAGCTCGCCGCGCAGCACCGCCAGCGGCGTGCGTAGCTCGTGGGAAATATCGGCCATCAGGTCCCGGCGCATCTGCTGGTTGCGTTCCAGGGTGCTGGCCAGCTGGTTAAAATCTTTGGCCAGACGCCCCAGCTCATCGCTGCTGGTGGCGGCGACGCGAGTGGAGAAATCGCCGGCCGCCAAACGGTGCGTCCCCTCAACCAGGCGTTTAACCGGCGCGAGCAGACCGCGCGCCAGCGGGAAGGTGGCCAGCGCCGCCAGCAGCGTGGCGAGGGCGACAATCAGCCAGCTGGTACGTTTCTGCTGGCGGTCAAAGTTGATATCGGTGTTGCGCGTCAGGCGTTCAACCGGCGAGGCGATGACCGCGCCAACCTCGACGCCGTCGACCATAATACTGCGCCGGGTACCGTCCTTCGGCACGCGTTCGCGTGGGCCCACCAGTACGCGTCCTTTTTGATCGACCACCCAGAACATCGTGCGCCAGCCGTGCGGAGGCATATCGGGGCCGGGACCGCGGTCGCCACGATCGCCGCGTGGACCGTCGAGCGGCCGGTCCGGCGCGGCGTCCGGCGGCATCTCTTCCGGGCCGGGACCACCGTGCGGCTCATCCATCGGACCGCGGCTCATACCGCGGCCCGGCGGCGAGCGGTCATCGTTGTCGCGTTCAAAGGTTTTCAGCAGCTGGAAAATAAAGCGGTCGTTGTTGCGCAGAAACGTCCAGCTGCCGTGCTGGGCATACTGCTCGCTCAGGGCATCGCCGAGCATGGTCAGGCGCTGTTCGTTGCCGCGCTTGATATAGTCAATAAAGCCGCGTTCAAAGCTGATACGCACCGCCCAGTGCATGCTGATCAGCAGCACGATGCAGGTGGCGAGGATCGCGATAAACAGCTTGCCGGTAATGCCGGGACGCCAGAACTTCAAGACTCACTCCTTTTACGGCGACGAATCACGGTATTGGTCGTGGTGTCGTCCGGTACGCGGGAAAAAATCAGCGCCGGCAGCGCGATAATCACCGCCATGCTTAAGTAGGTATAGAGAAAGACCTGATGAGCGATCGCCGCATCGGCGCTGATATGCTGCTGACCGTAGAGACCGAGCAGCATCCCGGCGATAGTGACGCCGATACTCATCGACAGCTGCATGACCATCGACAGCAGGCTATTGCCGCTGCTGGCCAGATCGTCGGGCAGATCTTTCAGGGTCAGCGTATTCATTGAAGAAAAGCGGCTGGCGTTGATCATCCCCTGCAGGAACAGCACCACCGGCAGCAGCCAGTACCAGCCAGCGAGGGCGACGGCCATGAACAGCAGACTGACCAGCGCGAGGCCGATAGTTGAGGTTACCAGCACCCGACGGTAGCCGAAGCGGTTGACCACCTGGACCACAATGCGCTTCATTCCCATGCTGCCGAGCACCATCGGGATCATCATCAGCCCGGCGTGGAACGGCGTAAAGCCGAGGCCGATCTGTAAAAACACCGGCGTCATAAATGGCAGCATGCCGCTGCCGATACGCCCGGCGAAGCTGCCGCCAAGGCCGAGAGAAAAGGTGCGGTTGGTAAACAGCTTCAGGCTAAACAGCGCGTTGCGGTTGCCGCGCGCGTGCCACAGATAGCACAGCATTGACCCCGCGCCGATGGCCACCAGCGCAGTCAGCCACAGGGGGGAGAGCCCGAGTCCTTTTTTACCGTCGAGCGCCAGGGTCAGCGTCGCCATGCCGGCGGCCAGCAGAATAAAGCCGAAGATATCAAAGCGCCGGGTTTGCAGAGTGTAGTTGGGCATCAGGCACAGCGTGGCGATGGCGCCGACGATGCCGACCGGAATGTTGATCAGGAAGATCCAGTGCCAGGAGGCGTACTCCACCAGCATCCCGCCGAGCGCCGGGCCGAGTAGCGGACCCACCTGGCCGGGCAGGGTGACGAAGGTCATCGCCGCCATATATTGACTGCGCGGGACGATTTTCATCACCGTCAGGCGGCCAACCGGCACCATCATCGCGCCGCCGACGCCCTGCAGCACGCGGGCGAGTATCAGCTGATCGAGCGTGGCGGCCTGCGCGCAGAACAGGGAGCCGGCGGTAAACAGCACGATGGCGCTAAAAAAGATATTCCGCACCCCGACCCGGTCCGCCAGCCAGCCGCTGGCGGGCAGCATCACCGCCACCGTTAGCACATAGGAGACGATAACCATATGCATATGCAGCGGGCTCTCCCCGAGGCTCTGCGCCATGGAGGGGAGGGCGGTGTTAACGATAGTGGTATCCAGCGCCTGCATAAAAAAGCCGAAGGCCACTATCCACAGCTGCCAGCGCACGCTGGAGGGAAGATCTGTCATGTTATTCGCTTACCGGTTGAGGGACTTTTCGCGAAAAACGCAGCCGCAGACGGTCGAAGAACAGATAGACCACCGGCGTGGTGTACAGGGTCAACAGCTGACTCATCACCAGGCCGCCGACAATGGTAATCCCCAGCGGCTGGCGCAGTTCGGAGCCGTCGCCGCCGGAGATAACCAGCGGCAGCGCGCCGAACAGCGCCGCCAGGGTGGTCATCATTATCGGCCGGAAGCGCAGCAGACAGGCCTGGAAGATCGCCTCTTCCGGCGGCAGGTTGCCGTTGCGCTGCGCCTCAAGGGCGAAATCGACCATCATGATGGCGTTTTTCTTCACGATGCCAATTAATAGCATAATCCCGATAAGCGCGATTAGGCTGAACGGGGCATCGAAAAGCTCCAGCGCCAGCAGCGCGCCGACGCCCGCGGACGGAATGGTCGACAGAATGGTCAGCGGATGAACGTAGCTCTCATAGAGGATCCCCAGCACAATATAGACCGTGGCGATGGCCGCCAGTATCAGGAGCACCTGCGAGTTCATGGTTTGCTGGAACACCTGCGCGGTCCCGGCGAACGACCCGCGGACGCTGGACGGCACGCCAATCTGGGTCATCGCCCGGTTGATGGCGTCGCTGGCTTCCGACAGCGACTTGCCGGTAGGCAGGTTAAAGGAGATGGTCGACGCCGCCGACAGCCCCTGGTGGTTCACCGACAGCGGCGCGTTAGCTGGCTGCCATTTGGCGAAATAGGAGAGCGGAATCGGCTTGTCTTCGCTGTTGATCACAAACATCTTATCGAGGGCGCTGACGTCCTGGGTGTAGGCCGGGTCGACCTGCATCACTACTTTATACTGATTCAGCGGCTGGTAGATGGTGGAGATCTGCCGCTGGCCGAAGGCGTTGTTCAGCAGATTGTTGGCGTCCTGCACGCTGATGCCGAGCCGCGACATGGTATCGCGATCGTAGATCAGGTCCATCTCCGCGCCGTTATTCTGGCTGTCGGAGTTGACGTCCGCCAGCTCCGGCAGCGCCGCCAGCGTTTTGCGGATTTTCGGCTCCCATTCCCGCAGCGCCGCAAGGTCGTCCGACAGCAGCGTATACTGGTAGCTGGCGTTGGCCTGACGGCCGCCGACGCGGATATCCTGTACCGCCATCAGAAACAGGTTGGCCCCCGGCTCTTTGGCCAGCTTCTTGCGCAGCCGATCGATAATCTGCTGCGCCGTCTCATGGCGCTCATCGCGCGGCTTCAGGGTGATAAACATCATCCCGCTGTTGACCCGCGAGCCGCCGGTAAAACCGGTGACGTTGTCTACCGCCGGATCTTCACGAATGATCTTCATAAAGTCCTCCAGCTTGCCGCGCATCGCCTGGAACGAGATGCTCTGGTCCGCCTGGATACCGCCCATCAGCACCCCGGTGTCCTGCTCGGGGAAGAAGGTTTTGGGAATTGAGATATAGAGCCAGACGCTTAGCGCGATGGTGCCGAGCAGCACCAGGCCGGTTAAGCGGCTGTGCTTCAGCACCCACTTCAGCGATTTGCCGTATCCGCCCTGAATCGCCACCAGCAGGCGGCCAAAACCACGCTTGCGCGTCGGCTCGTGGGGCTTGCCGCTTTTCAGCAGCCAGCCGCACATCATCGGCGTCAGGGTCAGAGAGACCGCCAGCGAGATGCCAATCGCCACCGAAAGGGTAACGGCGAATTCGCGCAGCAGCCTTCCCGGCAGGCCGCCCATCAGCAGCAGCGGCAGGAACACCGCCACCAGCGACAGGCTCATCGACAGGACGGTAAAGCCGACTTCCCGGCTCCCCTGCAGCGCGGCCTGCAGCGGCTTCATGCCGGCTTCGAGATGACGGGAAATATTCTCCAGCACCACGATGGCGTCATCGACCACGAAGCCGGTGGCGATAGTCAGCGCCATCAGCGACAGGTTATTGAGGCTGAAGCCGCACAGGTACATGGCGGCGAAGGTGCCGATCAGCGAAACCGGAACCGCCACCGCCGGGATCAGCGTCGCGCGCCCCGAGCGGAGGAACAGGAAGACCACGAGGATCACCAGCGCCACCGAGATGACCAGCGTTTGCTCCACTTCCTCCAGCGAGGCTCGGATGGTCGGCGAACGGTCCTGGGCGATTTGCAGATCGACAGAGGCCGGGATGGTGCGCTGCAGCTCCGGCAGGCGGGCGCGAATGCTGTCCACCGTCTCAATGATATTAGCTTCCGGCAGCTTGCGGATCATCAGCAAAATCGCCGGTTTGGCGTTGGTCATCCCGGCGTTGCGCACGTCCTGTACCGAGTCGGTGACGTTGGCGACGTCGCCGAGCCGCACCGCCGCGCCGTTATTGTAGTGTACGATCAGCGGCTGGTATTCGGCGGCGGTCTTCAGCTCGTCGTTGGTCGCGACCTGCCAGCGGTGGGTTGCGTCTTCCAGCGCCCCCTGCGGTCTACGCACGTTGGCGTTGCTGATGGCGGTTCGCACCGCGTCCAGCGACACGCCCTGATTAAACAGCGCCTGCGGGTTGAGGTCGACGCGTACCGCGGGCAGCGAACTGCCGCCGACGTCCACGTCGCCGACGCCGTCAATCTGGGCAATGGTCTGCGCCAGCTGGGTAGAGGCGAAGTCGTACAGCTCACCCTGGGACCAGGTATCCGAGGTGAGGGTGAGGATCATGATCGGCGCGTCGGACGGGTTGGCTTTGCGGTAGGTCGGACGGCTCGGCATCCCGCTCGGCAGCAGGCTTTGCGCGGCGTTAATCGCCGCCTGCACGTCGCGGGCCGCGCCGTTGATGTCGCGGTCAAAGTTGAACTCGAGAATGATTCGCGTACTGCCGAGCGAGCTGGAAGAGGTCATCTCATTGACCCCGGCAATCCGCCCCAAAGAGCGCTCCAGCGGCGTCGCCACCGAAGAGGCCATGGTCTCCGGCGACGCGCCGGGCAGCGAGGCGCTGATCATGATCACCGGGAAATCCACCTGCGGCAGCGGCGCCACCGGCAGCAGGCGGAAGCCGAGGATGCCGCACAGGGTAATGGCGAGCGAAAGCAGAATCGTCGCCACCGGACGGTAAATGAAGAGGGCGAAAAACTTCACCTACGCCTCCTCCTCACGCCGCGGGAAGCGGCTCTTCATATACAGCGACAGCCGGTCGAACAGCAGATAGATAACCGGAGTCGTGAACAGCGTCAGCACCTGGCTGAGCATCAGACCGCCGACCATGCCAATCCCCAGCGGACGCCGCAGCTCCGCGCCGACGCCGGTACTGAGCATCAGCGGCAGCGCGCCGAGCAGGGCGGCGAGGGTGGTCATCAGGATCGGGCGGAAGCGCAGCAGGCAGGCCTGGTAGATTGCCTCGCGCGGCGGCATACCCTGTTCGCGTTCGGCGGCCAGCGCGAAGTCGATCATCATGATGGCGTTTTTCTTGACGATGCCGATCAGCAGAATGATGCCGATAATGGCGATAACGTCCAGCTCGCTCCCGGCCAGCCATAGCGCCAGCAGCGCGCCGACGCCCGCCGTCGGCAGGGTGGAGAGAATGGTGATCGGGTGAATAAAGCTCTCATACAGCACGCCGAGGACGATATACATCGCCACCACCGCGGCAACCACCAGCCAGACGGTGCTGCCGAGCGCCGACTGAAAAGCCAGAGAGCTGCCCTGGAACTGGGTACGGATATCGCTCGGGAATTCCAGCGCCTGCTCGGCGCTAAGAATCGCATCGACCGCATCGCCCAGCGAATAGTTGTCCGGCACGTTAAACGAGATGGTGGTGACCGGGAACTGATCGAGGTGGTTAATCGACAGCGGAGCAAAGCGCTGTTCGACTTTGGCGATCGTGGTGAGCGGCACGATCCCGCCCTCTCTGCTGGTGAGGCGGATATTGTCCAGTGCCGCCAGCCCCGGCGTAGCCTGGGTATCATGCTCCAGCACTACGCGGTACTGGTTCGCCTGGGTATAGATGGTGGAAATCAGACGCTGCCCAAAGGCGTTATACAGGGCGTTATCGACGTCCGCCATGCTGATGCCGAGACGGCTGGCGCTATCGCGATCGACGTTGATATAAGCCGCCAGGCCCTTATCCTGCCAGTCGCTGCTGACGTCGGAGAGCTGCGGCAGCGCCTGCAGCCGGGCCAGCAGCTGCGGGACCCAGTTGCTGAGCGCGTCCAGCGAGTTGGCCTGCAGGGTGAACTGGTACTGGGTGCGGCTGACGGTGGTGTCAATGGTCAGATCCTGGGTCGGCTGGAGGTAAAGCTCAATCCCGGGAATGCCGCTCACCGCGTTCTGCAGGCGGCCAATCACCGTCTGCACCCGATCGTCGCGTTCATCGAGCGGCTTAAGGTTGATTTGCAGGCGGGCGCTGTTCAGCGCCGGGTTGGTGCCGTCGACGCCGACGTAGGAGGTCAGGCTTTCCACCGCCGGATCTTGAAGTATTGCCGCCGACACCTGCTGCTGGCGCTCGGCCATATTGGCGAACGACGCCGACTGCGGCGCCTGTAGCGTGCCCTGGATAATGCCGTTGTCCTGAATCGGGAAAAAGCCCTTCGGAATAAACACCCACAGCATAATCGACAGCACCAGGGTACCGAGGGCCACGCTCAGGGTCAGCCACGGATGATTCAGCACCCGGCTCAGCCAGCGGCCATAGACGGCGATCACCCGCTCAAAAAAGCGTTCGCTGGCGCGTGAGAAGCGATTCTGCTTGCGCAGCGATTCATGGCTCAGCATGCGGGCGCACATCATCGGCGTCAGGGTCAGCGACACCACCGCGGAAATCAGGATCGCCACCGCCAGAGTAATGGCGAACTCGCGGAACAGACGGCCCACGATATCGCCCATAAACAGCAGCGGGATCAGCACCGCAATCAGCGAGAAGGTCAGCGAGATAATGGTAAAGCCAATCTCTCCGGCCCCTTTCAGGGCGGCGGCCAGCGGCTTTTCGCCTTTCTCGATATAGCGCGAGATGTTTTCAATCACCACGATGGCGTCATCGACCACAAAACCGGTGGCGATGGTCAGGGCCATCAGCGTCAGGTTGTTAATCGAAAAATCAAGAAACACCATCACCGCAAAGGTGCCGACCAGCGATAGCGGTACGGCGATGCCGGGAATAATCGTCGCCGGGACGTTGCGCAGAAAGACGTAGATAATCATCACCACTAGGGCGATGGCCAGCATCAGCTCGAACTGGGTGTCGCTGACCGAGGCGCGGATATTGGTGGTACGGTCGGAAAGTACCTGCACTTTAACCGATTTCGGCAGGCTTTCGGTGAGCTGCGGCAGCATCTGGCGGATGCTGTCGGCGGTCGAGATAATGTTGGCCCCCGGCTGGCGCTGGACGTTCATGACGATCGCCCGCTGATTGTTCGCCCATGCCCCAAGCCAGCTGTTTTCCGCGCCCTGTTCCACGGTGGCGACGTCGCCGAGGCGAATCGGCGCGCCGTTTTGCCAGGCGATAATCAGCCGGCGGTAATCTTCCGCCGCCTGCATCTGATCGTTGGCGGAGAGGGTGACCGCCCGCGACGGGCCGTCAAGACTCCCCTTCGCCGAGTTGACGTTGGCGCTGGTTATCGCGGTGCGCACCGTTTCGCTGGTCAGCCCGAGGGCGGCGATGGCCTGGGCGTTGAGCTTGACGCGTACTGCCGGGCGCTGGCCGCCCGCGAGGGTGACCAGCCCGACGCCGGAAACCTGGGAGATTTTCTGCGCCACGCGGGTCTCGACCATATCCTCTACCTGGGTCATCGGCACGGCGGAAGAGGTGACCGCGAGGGTCATAATCGGTGGATCGGCGGGGTTAACTTTGCTGTAGACCGGCGGGTTAGGCAGGTCCGAAGGCAGCAGGTTGGTGGCGGCGTTGATGGCCGCCTGCACTTCCTGCTCCGCGACGTCCAGCGGCAGCGTGAGCTGGAACTGGAGCGTCACCACCGACGCGCCGCCGGAGCTCTGGGAGGACATCTGCTTGAGGCCGGACATCTGGCCAAACTGGCGCTCCAGCGGGGCGGTCACCGACGAGGTCATCACGTCCGGGCTGGCGCCGGGATAGAGGGTTACCACCTGAATGGTCGGGTAGTCCACTTCCGGCAGCGCCGAAACCGGCAGGAAACGATAGCCGATAATCCCGGCCAGCATAATGGCCACCATTAACAGCGTGGTGGCGACCGGGCGCATGATAAACAGACGGGAAGGGCCACCCGTGCTGCTCGGCGGTAACACTTGCATCAGGAGCGCGCTCCTTTTTTACCGTACTCGCGGCTGGTGGCTTTTTCCGGCTCGGCGGCGGTAGCCGCATCCTGGGCTTCGACGACCTCAACTTTTGCGCCTTCGGTCAGACGATCGATCCCGTCGGTTACGACGCGATCGCCGGCGGAAAGCCCGGCGTTAATCACCACTTTCAGACTGTCCTGAATACCCGGCGTGACGGTGTGCTTGCTGACCTTGTTCTCATCGTTCAGTACCCAGACGAAATGGCCTTCGTTACCCATTTGCAGCGCGGCGGTTGGGATCACCACTGCGTTCTGCTCGGTATCGACCAGCATACGGGCGTTGACGAACTGATTCGGGAACAGGGCATCGTCCTTGTTAGTAAAGCGCGCTTTCAGCTTGATGGTACCGGTGGTGACGTCAATCTGATTATCGAGGCTCAGCAGTGAACCTTCGCTGATTTTCTGTTTATTGGTGCGGTCCCAGGCTTCGACGACCAGCTTTTTCCCCGCCTTTTGCGCCTGTACTACGGTGGCGATTTGGTTTTCCGGCAGCGTAAAGACCACGTCGATAGGGTGGGTTTGCGTTAGCACCACGATCCCGGTGGTATCTCCGCTGGCGATCTGGTTGCCGATATCCACCTGCTTTAAGCCGACCCGGCCGTCGATCGGCGCGGTAATGCGGCTCCAGTTCAGCTGCAGCTGGGCGCTGGCGACGGCGGCTTCGTCCGCTTTGATCGTACCCTGGGTTTCGCTGACCAGCGACTGCTGGGTGTCCAGCTCCTGCCGGGAAACCAGATTGGTTTTGACCAGCTGCTGGTAGCGCGCCAGATCGCGACGGGCGTTGGCCAGGGTGGCCCGATCTTTCGCCAGCTGGCCTTCGGCCTGGGCGAGGGCCACTTTAAACTGGCTGGGATCGATTTCCGCGAGCAGGTCGCCCGCCTTGACCTGCTGGCCTTCGGTAAAGTGGATGGCCAGCAGTTGGCCGTCGACGCGGCTGCGGACGGTGACGGTATTCGCCGCCGTCACGGTGCCGAGGCCGGAAAGGTAGCGCGGTACCGCTTCGCTGGTGGCGGTGGCCGCCTGTACCGGCGCGAGGGCGGCGCCAAAACGACCGGGGCGTCCGCCTCCGGGCCCCTGCTGGCGCGCGCCTGTTGCCGTCGGCGCGCCGCTGTTTGCCGCTTCGCGACCCTGCCAGAACCAGTACGCGGCGCCCGCGACGATCGCGACCACTAGTACCGCAGCCCAACGGCTTTTATTGCTACCTTTCATTAATTTGCTATCTCATCCTGAAACGTTTCACGGAATGATACTAGTTTAGCCAGCGAACGCCGCTTAAAAATGGAGGAATTATGAAAAGACTGTCCAGATATGTCTGTAAAAAAGGCTTTTCGCTGAGCCGGTTACGATGAATAGTTAGGCGTAAAATTCGCTTAACGATTTTGCTTAGCCGGGAGATGACTACGGTTAGTTATTGCCCGTCATCCGCTGATTCTTAAGGGTCACAGCGGAATACGTCGAATCTGAACTGATATACAGCGTGAATAAGCGGCCCGGGGAAGTGATTCAGCCTGATTGGCGGCGGCATCTGATTAATAATCAAATTCACTCACCGTTTTGCCTTAACAATGCGACCACTACCAGAGGGTTCTTTATGCATTTTACCCAGGCTATCGCCCGCCTACCGGCCGCCACCTGCGGCGCAGGACAAACTACCGCCCGGCTGGGCGCGCCGGATATCGCCGCCACCACCCGCCAGTTTCTCGCCTATGTAGAAACCCTGCTGCAGCTCGGCCTGAAGGTCACGGTGCTGCCCGCGGCGGCGGATTATCCTGATGCGCACTTTGTTGAAGATACCGCGGTGGTGATGCCGGAACTGGCGGTGATTACCCATCCGGGCGCGCCGAGCCGTCAGGGCGAGGTCGATACCATTGCGCCGGTGCTGGCGGGGTTCCGTCCGCTGGCGCGGATGAGCGAGCGCGGGCATATGGACGGTGGCGACGTGCTGTTAGTGGATAAGCAGTTTTTTATCGGCCTGACGGCGCGCACCGATGAGCAGGGGATCCGCGAGTTTGCCGCCGCCGTTGAGCCACACGGCTATCAGGTCGCGGCGATTGAAGTGAGCGCCGGTCTGCATCTGAAATCGATCGTCAACTATGTGGGCCGCAATACGCTGCTGCTGACGGAAGGCTACGTTAACCATCCGGCTTTTAGCGGCTTCAACAGCATCGTGATCCCGGAAGAGGAGGCCTACGCCGGAAATACCCTGTGGATCAACGATATCTTAATTACGCCGCAGGGCTATCCCCATACCCTCGGTGAAATCAGCAAGCTGGGAATGCCTATCGTGCAGCTCGACACCAGCGAATTTAAGAAAATGGATGGCGGCCTGACCTGCCTCTCACTGCGTTTTTAATCATCGCGCCAACACCGGGGAGATCGAAATGAAAATACGCCTTGCCGCATTACTGGCCTGTATGGCGCTCAGCGCGCCGCTGGCCGCCCAGCAGTTTGACACCATCAGCTTTGGCGTCGATGGCGGCTATCCGCCGTTTGACGTGCTGGCGCCCAGCGGTGAAATTACCGGCTTTGATATTGATATCGCCAATGCACTGTGCACCCAGCTAAAAGCCAAATGCGTTTTCGTGAAGCAGCCGTTCGAAAGCATGATCGCCGCCCTCAACGCGCATAAGTTCGATGCCATTATCGCTTCGCTCAATATTACCGATGAGCGTAAAAAGGAAGTGGATTTCACCGACCGCTACTACCGCAGCGCGGCGCAGCTGGTGGCGCGCAAAGGCAGCCCGCTGTTGCCGGATGCCGACAGCCTGAAAGGCAAAACCGTCGGCGTCCAGACCGGCTCCACCCATGAAGCGTTTGCGAAGGCCAACTGGGCCAACCACGGCGTGAAAATTGTCGGTTACGCTAACCAGGATAACGTCTATCTCGACCTGCTCTCCGGGCGCATCGACGCTGCATTGCAGGATAATATCCAGGCGGCGACCGGCTTTATCGATACGCCGCGCGGGCAGAAATTCGCCTTTGCCGGCCCGGTTATCCAGGATGGCGGGATCTCCTCGGACGTCGGGATTGCGGTCAATAAAGACAATCCGGCGCTACGCGATGCGCTGAACGGGGCCATTAAGGCAATCCGCGCCGACGGGACCTATGACGCGATCCAGAAAAAATACTTTAGCTTTGATATTTATGGCAAATAAGTTGTAAAGGCGCGGGCGATGGCCTGCGCCCCTTTACGACCTCCGCGGAAGGCTGAATATGGTCGCAGACTATTTACCCCTGTTGTTACGCGGCGCGGCGCTTTCGCTGTGCGTGATGCTCTCTTCATTACTGGTCGCTCTGCTGCTGGGGCTGATTAACTCGCTGATTAAGCTCTTCGGCCCGCCGTGGCTGCGCCTGTTTTCCACCGCCTACACCACGCTGGTACGCGGGATCCCGGAGCTGGTAATTATGCTGCTGCTGTTTTTCGGCGGCGAGATGCTGGTTAACCTGCTGCTGGGTCTGGTGGGGTTGGGGCCGGTACGCTTCAATACTTTTATCTCCGGCGTGCTGGCGATTGGTTTTGTTTTCGGCGCCTATTACACCGAGACTTTTCGCGGCGCCTTTCTGACTGTCGATCGCGGACAAACCGAAGCCGCGCAGGCCTACGGGATGCGACCCTGGACGGTGTTCCGCCGGGTGATGCTGCCGCAGATGCTGAGCTTCGCGATCCCGGGCATCAACAACAACTGGCTGGGGCTGATGAAAGCGTCGGCGCTGGTGTCGATCCTGGGCCTCGAGGATATGGTCTGGCTGGCCGAACAGGCCGGGCGCGCCACGCAAAAGCCGTTCCTCTTCTACTTTCTGGTCTCGCTGATTTACATGGTGATTACCGCGCTCTCCAGCTGGCTGTTCAGCCGCCTGGCAAAGCGTTACGCGCTGCGCTCTTCCACGGCGGGGGCGGCCTTATGAATCTGCAAACCTTTATCGATGCGATCCCGAGCTTTTTGTGGAGCGACGGCAACGGCGCCGCCAGCGGGCTGGCGGTAACGGCGGAGCTGTTTTTACTTTCCATCGTTCCCGGGATGGCGCTGGCGATAGCGATGGCGGTGGGGCAGGTGTACGGCCCGCGCGGGCTGGCGCTACCCATTCGCGCGTTTACATATTTTTTTCGCAGCACGCCGCTCTATCTCCAGCTGATGCTGATTTACTACGGCCTGTCGCAGTTCGATATCGTACAGACGGGCTGGATGAACGACCAGCCGTTCTGGCTGCTGTTTCGCGATGCGACCTTCTGTGCCACCCTGGCGCTGGTGCTCAACACTGCCGCGTACGTCGCGGAGCTGCTGGCGGGGATGATGGTGACTTTCCCTCGCCAGGAGTGGGTCGCCGGAGAAGCCTACGGGATGGGGAAATGGCAGATTATTCGCCGTCTGGTTCTGCCCGCGACCTTGAGGCGCGGGATCCCGGCGCTGAATAATGAAATGGTCTTTTTGCTGCACGCCACGTCGCTGGCCAGTACCGTGACCCTGCTGGATATTACCGGCGTGGCCCGCGCGTTCTACGCCATGACCTATTCGCCGTTTATTCCGTTTCTGATGGCCGCGGCGCTGTATCTGCTCTGCACCTTTTTGCTGATTTTCACCTTCGCGCGCGCCGAGCGGCGCTGGCTGGCGTTTATCCGTCGCGGCTAGTCAGGAGCGCTTAATGGCCTGCAGTTCGGTGAGGGTGACGATTTTATCAACGTGAAACTTTTTACTGGTCAGCCAGCTATCCGCCAGCTGGCAGTAGTGCGCCATGCTGCGGCAGCCGATACGCACCAGAAAGTCGAAGCTGCCGCTGACCAGCCAGCAGTCCAGCACTTCGGGCGTCTGGCGCATCTCCTGTTCAAACACCGGCTGCGATCGCCCGTGGTCGGCCAGCGCGATTTGCGCCTGCACCACAAACGCGTGCTCCGGCTCGGGCAGTTCTACAATGGCGCTGTAGCCGCGAATAATGCCGTCGCGCTCGAGGCTGCGCACCCGTTCCAGGCACGGACGGGCGGTAAGGTTTACCTGCTCCGAGAGCTTTTGATAAGAAATGCGGCCATCCCGGCGCAGGATTTCAAGGATCTTGTGATCGATACGGTCAAGCCGGATTTTCTTTTCCACAACCAGGACGTCCAATGAAAATTAAACACTATACATTACCTGAACATGCACTCGGTGGGCAGCGGCAATTAAGCCATTTTCATTTCGGCGCGCCCGGCACGGGAGAGAAGGTCTATCTGCAGGCGGGGCTGCACGCCGATGAAATTCCGGGCATGCTGGTTCTGCATTATCTTAAAAGATTACTCAGCCAGGCGGAACGGCGCGGCGAACTGCGCGGCGAAATCATTCTCGTACCGGTGGCCAACCCGCCGGGGCTGGCCCAGGTGCTGCTCAGCGGCGGCGTAGGTCGTTTCGATCTGGCGAGCGGGCGTAATTTTAACCGCGACTTCCCCGATCTGGCTGCCCTGGCGCAGTCCTGTCTGCGTCCGCCATCTCCCGGCTCGCGCCGCGATTATCTGCAGCAGGTGCGCGCGGCGATGCGGGATGCGCTGGCGGCGCTGCCCGTCGTCAGCGAAGTTCAGGCCCTGCGCCACCATCTGCTGAGTCTCGCCTGCGATGCCGATCTGGTGCTCGATCTGCACTGCGATGACCAGGCGATTTTACATCTCTACGCTGACCCGGTCTGGCAACGCGAGGCGAAAGTTCTGGCGGCTTTTCTCGGTATTGGCGCCGTGCTGCTGTCGCAGGAGAGCGGGGGCAACTCGTTTGATGAAGCCTGCGGCCTGCCGTGGCAGCGTCTTTGCGCGAGGAATCCGTCGTGGCGCCAGCAGCAGCCCGGCTGCATGGCGGTGACCGTCGAGCTGCGCGGCCAGCAGGAGGTGAATCACGCCACCGCCTGCGACGACGCCGAACGCATTTACCGTTACCTGCAGTACCGCGGCGTACTGGCCGGCGCGAAGCCCGAGATTCCACTGCAGGAAACGGTAATGCTGCCGTTTGCCGCCGGGGAGATTGTTACCGCCCCGGCCACCGGCATCCTGGTGCTGCTAAAACAGCCCGGCGAGTGGGTCAGCGCCGACGATGTGGTCGCGGAAATCATCGATCCGCTGACCGATATGGTCAAAGCGGTGCGCCCGACATCGGGCGGGCTGATTTATGCCAGCCGTCGGGCGCCGTTTGTCACTTTAGGGGCTGAAGTGATGAAAATCGCCGGCGAGCGGCCGTTCAGCGGCGGAGGCGGGCTGGCGCTGTAAGCGGCTTTTATGGTATCGCGCGGCTTAAAAAATCGTTCACCGTTTTCATGCACAGCTCGCGCTCTTCGACGTGCGGCATATGGCTTGAGGCTTCGAAAATGACCCACCGCGCGTCGGGGATGTGGTCCATAAAGGGCTGTACCACCTCCGGAGTGGCTTCATCGTAGCGCCCGGAAATCAGCAGGACCGGAACGTGAATGTGCGCGAGGCGGTCGATAATCGTCCACGCTTTCATGCTGCCGATAACGTGGAATTCGGTGGGGCCATTCATAGCGTGATAAACCGTCGGGTCGGCATCCATGGCATCGAAGGTGCGCCGCACTTCCGCCGGCCAGGGATCGAGCCGACAGACGTGGCGTTGATAAAATACAGCGCTTGCCGCCTTATATTCCGCGCTGTCCAGCGTTCCCGCCGCCTCATGGTCCAGCAGCGTCTGCTGGACATCGGCGGGCAGCTGCGCCCGTAGCTTTGCCGCACCCTGCAGCCACAGGGCCATCGATGCCGGGGAGTTGGCGATAATCAGCGCCTTTAACCCCTTTGGCTGCGTCACGGCGTGTTCCGCGCCGAGCATACCTCCCCACGATTGGCCGAGCAGGGCGTAATTATCGGCAATATTGAGATGCAGCAGCAGGTTAGCCAGTTCGTCGAGGAACAGCGCCGGTTGCCAGAAGTCGGGGGGCTGCTGCGGTAAATGGGTTGAGCGCCCGTTGCCTAACTGATCGTAGTGGATCACCGCCCGCCCGCTGAGGGCGATATCGCGGAACGCATCGACGTAATCATGCGTGCACCCTGGCCCGCCGTGGGCGACGACCAGCGGCGTGAGTCCGCTGTCGATATCGCCGCAAACGCGAAACCAGGTTTGATAGTGCCGAAACGGGGCGTAACCTTCGCGGATGGTATACATGAATCATCTTTACCCTGCTAAGTGGACCGGCTTTCAGGGTAAAGGCTGGCAACCGCGGCTGAACACTAGCAAAAATGCTAGTTCTTAGCTGTCGAGCAGGCGGTAGTGCAGGGCGCGGACCACCGCCTGCACGCGGTTGCTGGCGCCGAGCTTTTTGGCCGCGGTATTGAGATGCAGCGTCACCGTCGCCACCGAGCGGTGCAGCTTGCGGGCGATCTCTTTGGCGGTAAGTCCTTCGGCGGACCACGCCAGACATTCGCGCTCGCGGTTGCTTAGCTTCACATGACGGCAGGTAAGCAGGGTGCTGTCGAACAGCGGAAACGCCGACTCCTGAAACTGGTGGGCGAGCAGCATCAGCTGCGCCAGGGTGGCGCTGATTTCCCGTTCCTGACGCTGGCCGGTATGGATGCCGGTGAGGGTCACGAATCCTCCGTTGGGGAGATGCAGGGGAACCGTCGCGCCGCAGGGCATATTGTGTTCGCGCATATAGTCGGTGACCGCGGTGGGATGATTGTCCAGCCTCCCGCGCAGCATGCTGCTGTCCGGCCGTTGATAGGACCAGACAAAAGGCGCGCAGCTTTCCAGCGCGCAGTGCTGCACCGGATCAACCTGGTAATATCCGCGCTCGCACCATAGCTGGCGCATATCTTCCGGAACATTGCACGTTTTCAGCAGCGAAGGCGTAATCAGCTCCCCTTCCAGAGAACGCGGAACCGGCGTGTAGTCGTAAATGACCGCGTCAAATCCTAACTTCCGGGTTGCCTGAAAAAGTCCGCTGAATGCCTCATCCAGGCTGCTCGCCCGCGCGCTGCCGGGGCGTTCAAATTCCAGTCGCATATAACCCCCTTCATCTAAAACGAGACCTGCGACGGGCACGATTTGTGCAAATCCGTCAATAGTTAGCGCAAAAGGCATGCAATTCCGGTGCCGTCCCGGCGCGGCGCAAAACTAGTATTTTTGCTAACTGTTCAGCGTCCGGGGTTGCCGTTAGCGTTAAGACAGACCCAACCCGCTTACCATCGACGATGAGGAATAGACCATGTGGAGCGAAATAGCGCCCGATCGGTGCCATAACATTGCGGTGGAAGGCTATAACGTCGTGGCCTATCAGTTTGGCGACGGCGATGAGACCGTTCTCTGCCTCAACGGCGGACCGGGGCTGCCCTGCGACTATCTGCGCGAAGCCCACGCCTGCCTGAAACAGCACGGCTATCGGGTGATCGCCTTTGACCAGTTGGGGACCGGAAAGTCCGACCGGCCGGATGACGCCAGCCTGTGGACGATGGCGCGCTATGTGCGTGAAGTGGAGACCGTCCGCCGGACTTTGGGCCTTGGTCAGGTGCATCTGCTTGGTCACTCGTGGGGCGGATGGCTGGCGATTGAAGTGGCATTGCACCATCCTGGCGCAATTCGCTCGCTGATTCTGGAAAATACCGTCGCCGATATGCCGCATCTGGTACAGGAGCTGAACCGTCTGCGCGGGGCGCTGGGGCCAGAAACCGTCGCGATGATGCAGCGCTACGAAGCGCTCGGCTGGCTAGACCATCCGGCCTATCAGGCGGCGATTACGCTGCTGAATTACCGCCACGTGTGCCGCCTTGACGTCTGGCCAGAGCCGGTTATCCGCTCGCTTGGGGACTGGAATATGGGCCCGTATATCACCATGCAGGGACCGAACGAATTCCTCTATACCGGTAATTTAAAAAACTGGAACCGCAGCGCTGAGCTGGCGTCAATTCGCGTGCCCTGTTTGATCACCAGCGGCCAGCACGATGAACTGACGCCCGCCTGCGCCCTGAAAATGAAGCAGGGGCTGGCGAACGCTGAAATAGCCATTTTTGCCAACAGCAGCCACATGCCGTTTTACGAAGAGCCGCAGGCTTACTACCCGGTGCTGCTCGATTTTCTGGCGCGCCAGCGCGACGCGGGAGGCTGTTAATGCATCGTTACCGCTTTCTGCTTTTTCGCCCGCTACAGCTGCTGCCGGTTCTGCTGGGTATCAGCCTGATCACCTTCATGATGGTGCGCGCGATCCCCGGCGATCCGGCGCGTATTCTACTGGGAGTGCGCAGCACGCCGGCAGCGCTGGCCCGCATCCGCGCGCAGTTTGCCCTCGATGAACCGCTGTGGGTTCAGTACGGCTATTTTCTGCGCAACCTGCTGCAGGGCGAGCTGGGGAAGTCAATTGTATACCGGGTGGATACCCTGAAGCTGATTGCCTCGCGGCTGGAACCGACGCTGTGGCTGGTGCTCGGCAGCGTTCTGCTGGCGGTAGCGTTAACGGTGCCGCTGGCGACGATAGCCGCACGCCAGCGCGGACGCCTCGCCGATCGGTTGATTCGTCTGTTTACGACCGCCGGGCTCGGATTCCCGGCGTTCTGGCTCGGTATCATGCTGATTCTGCTGTTCAGTATCGTGCTCGGCTGGTTTCCGGTCTCCGGCTACGGCAGCGATTTTTTAGACCAGCTGCACCATATGGTTCTGCCGTGCCTGACCGTGGCGCTGGCGCTGTCGGCGGTATTGATTCGCAACCTGCGCGCCAGCCTGCTGATGGAGATGAATAGCGACTATGTGGTGGCGGCCCGGGCGCGCGGGCAGCAGGAAAGACGTATCTTCTGGCGGCACGTGCTGCCGAACTCGCTGGTGCCGACCATCAATCTGCTGGCGGTGAATATTGGCTGGCTTATAGGTAGTACGGTGGTGATTGAAAGCGTGTTTGCCATCCCCGGCCTCGGACAGCTGCTGGTTAAGGCGATTTTTAGCCGCGACTACATGGTGGTGCAGGGCGTGGTGATGGTCTTTGCCCTTGCCACCGTGGCGGTCAGCCTGCTGGCGGATATTCTGACCGTGGCCCTCGACCCGAGGATAAAACTATGAAGGCGATAGCGACCTTTTCCCGCCTGCGTCAGCGGGCGATCCCGCGTCAGCAGGCGCTCTTCGCCGGGCTGGCGATAGTCGGACTATGGCTAGTGGTCGCCTGTCTGGCGCCGTGGATAGCGCCGTTCGATCCGATTGCCCAGGATGCTTCTTCCAGCCTGCTGCCGCCGGGCGGCGCGCATCTTTTCGGTACCGACAACTTTGGCCGCGACGTCTTTTCCCGCGTGCTGTGGGGAGCGCGGGTCGATCTGCAAATCTGCCTGCTGGGGGTCCTGTTCCCCTTTATGCTCGGCACCACCCTGGGGGCGCTGGCGGGCTATCTCGGCGGCGTGGCCGACGCGCTGGTGATGCGGGTTATTGATATCGTACTGGCCTTTCCGTTTCTGGTGCTGATGCTGGCGATTATCGCCATCCTCGGGCCGGGGCTGAGCAGCTTTTATATGGCGATGGCGATGGTGGGCTGGGTCTCCTACGCCCGGCTGGTACGCGCTCAAGTACTGACGCTGAAACAGCGCGATTTTATTCTGGCGGCCCGCAGTCTGGGCTACGGCCATCTGCGGATTTTGTTCCGCCATCTGCTGCCCAATGCGCTAACCGGAGCCATCATTTTTTCGATGTCCGACTGCGTTCTGGTGCTGCTGAACGGGGCCTCGGTGAGCTATCTCGGGCTCGGCGTGCAGCCTCCTACCGCCGAATGGGGGATTATGGTGGCCGAAGGGCAGAGTTTTATCACCACCGCATGGTGGATAACCACCTTCCCGGGGCTTGCCATCGTGCTGCTGGCGATGGGCTTCAGCCTGCTGGCCGATGGGCTGGGCGATAAGCTAGGGGAACGCGTATGAGCTTGCTGAAGGTAAATCAGCTGACGGTCATGCGCGGCGAGGATGTCGCGCTGGTGGATAACGTCTCGTTAACGCTTGAAGCCGGGGAGATGCTGGGGCTGGTTGGCGAAAGCGGGTCGGGAAAAACCGTGACCTGCCGGGCGCTGATGCGCCTGCTGCCGGGGGCCGGACTGCGGATTACCGGCGGTGAGGTTCTGCTGGATGGCCGGGATATCTTGTCCCTCAGCGAAGGGCAAATGTCGGCGGTGCGCGGCCGGGAAATCGGCATGATTTTCCAGAACCCGACCAGCCATCTCAATCCGGTGATGACCATTGGAGAACAGATTGCAGAAAGTCGCCGCCTTCACTTTGCGGCAAACCGCCGTCAGGCGCGGGAGGATGCGCTGGCCTTGCTGCGCCAGGTCGGTATCCCGGACCCGCAGAATCGGCTCAATAACTATCCGCACGAATTTTCCGGCGGCATGCGCCAGCGGGCGATGATCGCCGTTGCCCTCGCGCCGGAACCGCGGCTGCTGATTGCCGACGAACCGACCACCGCGCTGGATGTCACCGTGCAGATGCAGATTCTGCGCCTGCTCAGCGATCTGCGCGCCGAGCTGGGGCTGGCGGTCATTATGATCACCCACGATCTCGGAGTGGTGGCGCAAACCTGCGATCGGATTGCGGTGATGTACGGCGGCAGGCTGTGCGAAGTGGGCGGCAAACGTGAAGTGCTTGGCGGGCCCCTGCATCCCTATACCCGCGGGCTCATTGATTGTCAGCCTGCGAGCGAAGGCGGGCAGGGGAGGTTGACGATCATCGACGGCCAGCCGCCCAGCGCCGACCACTTCCCATCAGGGTGTCGCTTTCACCCGCGCTGCCGCCGCGCCGATGAGGCGTGTCAGAGCCAGCCATTGCTGCGTTACGGGCAGGATTGCCATAGCCACGCGGTGGCCTGCCATCACATTTTGCCAGCACGGCAGGAGGGATAATGGTTAACGCTCGCTGGCCGCTGCTTGAGGCCGATAATCTTTGCGTCACCTTCCCGGTATCGGGCGGTCTTTGGCAGCCGAAGCGGGTGGTGCACGCGGTGAACCAGGTCACGATGCAGATCTTTCCTGGCGAAACGCTCGGTCTGGTCGGCGAATCCGGCAGCGGCAAGAGCACGCTTGGCCGAGCGCTGTTACAGCTTGAACGGGTTGCCGATGGCGAGGTGCGGTTCGAGGGGCAGCGCATTACCCATGGCTTAACCAGCGATATCGCCCGTCTGCGCCAGCAAAGCGCGATGATTTTCCAGGATCCCTATGCCTCGTTGAATCCCCGGCAGACCGTAGGAGAAAGCATCTCCGAGGTGCTGCGCGTGCATCAGAAAGTCCCGCGCGGGCAGGAAGCGCTGCGGGTAGCAGAACTGCTCACCCTGGTCGGCCTGCGTCCGCAGCAGGCCAGCGCGAAACCGGCTCAGCTTAGCGGCGGCCAGTGCCAGCGCGTCGGTATTGCCAGAGCGCTGGCCATGGAGCCGCGGCTGATCGTGGCCGATGAGTGCGTCGCGGCGCTGGACGTCTCTATTCAGGGACAGATCGTCAACCTGCTGATGGATCTGCGGGAAAAGATGGGGCTGGCGATTCTGTTTATCGCCCACGATCTGGCGATTGTGCGGCGGCTCTGCGATCGCGTTGCGGTGATGTATCTCGGGAGAATTGTGGAAGAGGGACCGGCAGAAGCGGTCTTCACTCGACCGCTGCATCCCTATACCGCCGCGCTGGTCTCGGCGATCCCGGAAATCGACCCGGATAAACCGCTGCCGAAAAATTTGCTGGGGGGCGAGCCGCCCAGTCCCGTAGCCGTTCCACAAGGTTGTGCATTTCATCCGCGCTGCCCTTATGCGCAGGTGCAGTGCCGCACCGGCGCACCACCACCAACCCGGCAGATTGCCGATCGCGCTTATGCCTGCGTGCTCAACCTCGCGGGTGATGAGACCGTTTTTCCTTTAACTGGGGGATCTTTTGATGAAGCACAGGCAGATTAAGTTACTGGCGGCGAGCGTTTTTCTGGCGCTCAGCGCGGTGAGCGAAATGGCCCAGGCGGCGGGGGTATTGACCATTGGCCGCCGGGAGGACAGCACCACGTTTGACCCGATAAAATCGGCGCAAAATGCGGATAACTGGGTCTTTTCCAACGTCTTTGACCCGCTGGTGCGGGTGGATAAAAGCGGGACGAAGCTGGAGCCGGGCGTGGCTGAAAGCTGGACGATTTCTCCGGATGGCAAGGTCTACACTTTTAAAATTCGCGACACGACCTTCTCTGACGGCACACCGCTAAACGCCAGCGATGCGGCGTTTAGCCTGATTCGTATCCGCGATGATGAAGGCTCGCTGTGGCGCGACTCCTATAGCATTATTGCCAAAGCGGAAGCCCCGGACCCGCGCACGCTGGTGGTGACGCTGAAATCGCCTTCAGCGCCGTTCTTGTCGCAGCTGGCCCTGCCGAACGCCTCGGTGATTTCGCAGAAGGCGATGAAAGCGGAAGGCGAAGAGGCGTTTGCCGAAAAGCCCGTGGGCTCCGGCGCGTTTAGCGTGAAAGAGTGGCTGCGCGGAGAAAAGATCGTGCTGGTGAAGAACCCGAACTTCTGGCAGGCGAAAAACGTCAGCCTCGATGGCGTGGAGTGGTTAACCATTCCGGACGACAATACCCGCATGCTGAAAGTGCAGGCCGGCGAACTTGACGCCGCGCTGACCGTGCCTTTCTCGCGTATTGCATCGTTACAAAAGGATGCCAATCTGAAGGTGGAGCTGGATCCTTCTACTCGTGAGGACCATCTGCTGATCAACCATTCTCACGGCGCGCTGGGCAAGGTAGAGGTGCGCCAGGCGCTGGACTTCGCGATTGATAAAGACGCGATCGTGAAGACCGTGACCTTTGGCTACGGCCAGGTGGCCAACTCCTATATTCCCGCCGGAGCGCTTTACCACTATCAGGATAATCTTCGCCGGCCGTACGATCCGCAAAAGGCCAAAGCGATGCTGAAAGCGGCGGGCGCTGCCGATCTGAAGCTGAACTACGTGGTCAACGCCGGGGATGAAGTCGATGAGCAGATTGCCATTTTGCTGCAACAGCAGCTGGCGAAAGCCGGGGTGACGGTGAATTTGCAAAAAGTCGACCCGAGCCAGAGCTGGGATATGCTGGTGGCCGGGGAGTACGATATCTCGGTGATGTACTGGACCAACGATATTCTCGACCCCGATCAGAAAACCACCTTCGTGCTCGGTCACGATGCCAATATGAACTATATGACCCGCTATCATAACGACCAGGTTAAAGCGCTGGTGGCCGCCGCGCGCGTTGAAATGGACGGTAAAAAGCGCGAGCAGATGTATATCGACCTGCAAAAAATGGCCAAGGCCGATGTGAACTGGGTCGATCTGTATTACAGCCCGTACCGCAACGTCAGCCGCAAAAATATCGACGGTTTTTATCAGAATCCGCTGGGACGTTTCTTCCTGGAGGATACCGTAAAACGCTAATGCCTCTTTGCGCCGGTTGTTCTCTGACGCCGGCGCCTTTTTCATCTTACCGGCGGCGCGACACGGTTTGATGCATATCAACCAGCACATTAACTTTTACTATAAAAACTAAAAAAGAGTTGTAACCCCGCCTGCTTTTATTCAATTTATGTGGTGAATGTTTAATGTATTCCAATAAATAAAACATATATACATTAAAAAACAACACGTTAAATAAATCAGGGGTTAATTTTTGTGGCAAGTGCAAACAAACTCACGCTGTTCATCGTCATCTTCATGCTGTTGGGGATCCTCTCCGGCGCGGCCATCCACGCTTACGCCGGGCAAACGACCATTACCGCATGGTCGGAAAACATTACGCTGCTTACCGACGTGTTTCTGCGCCTGATTAAGATGGTCATTGCGCCGTTGGTGTTCAGTACCCTGACGGTGGGTATTATGCGGCTGGGCGAAACGGCGACCATTGGGCGGGTCGGCGGTAAAGCCATGGTGTGGTTTATTACCTCGTCCATTCTCTCCATTCTGGTCGGGCTGGTGATTGTTACCCTCGAGCATCCTGGCGCCGGTTTGAACCTGGCGATCCCGAAAGAGTCCGTGGATACCGGGCTGGCGGTGAGCGGGATGAGCCTGAAAGGCTTTCTGACCCATACCATCCCCACCAGCATTACCGAGGCGATGTCCAACAACGAGATTCTGCAAATCGTGGTCTTCTCGATGTTCTTCGGTATTGCCGGGGCATCGCTGGGGGAGAAATTCAACGCCCCGCTGGTGGCGGCGCTGAACGTGGTTTCCCATATTATGCTGAAGGTGACCGGGTACGTGATGTACGTCGCGCCGCTGGCGATTTTCGCCGCGATCTCTTCGGTTATCGCCTCCCAGGGGCTGGGGATCCTGCTTAATTACGCCTCGTTTATCGGCGGATACTATGTCGCGATTCTGCTGACCAGCGCGGTGCTGCTGGCGGTGGGGTATATGGTGCTAAAAAAAGAGGTTTTTCGCCTGCTGAACATGCTCAAAGATCCGGTGCTGGTGGCGTTCACCACCAGCAGCTCCGAGGCGGCCTATCCGAAGACTCTGGAGCGTCTGGTGGAATTTGGCTGCTCGCGTAATATCGCGTCGTTTGTGCTGCCAATTGGCTACTCCTTTAACCTGGTCGGCTCAATGGTGTACTGCTCTTTTGCCGCCATGTTTATCGCCCAGGCTTACAATATTCAGCTGAGCTTTAGCGAAATTACCGTGATGATGCTGACGCTGATGCTGGCCTCGAAAGGCATTGCCGGGGTACCGCGTTCGGCGCTGGTGGTGTTGGCGGCGACCATCCCGAGCTTCAATATTCCGGTGGCGGGTATTTTGCTGCTGATGGGCATTGACCATTTCCTCGATATGGGGCGCTCAGCGATTAACGTGCTGGGTAATGGGATTGCGACGGCGATGCTGTCAAAAAATGAAGGTCTGTCGCAGAATGAGGTATCGGAGGCTGAAGTCGCGCCTCAGCAGGCGCAAGCCTGATCGTCGCGCGGCCTCTCTGACGGGGTCGCTTTTTGCGCAGAAAAAGAGGCCCCTGACAGGCACGCCAGGGGCAATGTGACGAAGTAACAGATTCCCTGGTAGAGGCATTTTTTATTGTATAAAAATACGCTCCGGTATTTTCATACCAGGGAACCGGGTCATGTTACCCGCTGCCCGTAACGCCTGAGTAGATGTTTTTCATTTTACCGATCTTTTTCGGAATCTCGTTCCTCGCAAGCCAGCAAATTCTTAATTTTACGGTACATAATGCGATCGTTGATGGCGCGTGCGCGCGTTTACCAGCGCTCTTTTAATAAGTTAATAAACTGGAAAAAGTCATAATTGTTATTAAGGCTGTATTTTTCCATAATTTTGCTTTTGTGCCAGGTGATGGTTTTAGGGGTGACTTTGGGAAGGTGCGAATAAGCAGGTCATTTCTTCCCAAGCTGACTCGCTGATTAAAAT
>ERZ507546.26-NODE-26-length-56379-cov-21.1629_pt1 | contig 56379 bp, 44 predicted proteins | sample MGYA00248664_ERZ507546 | MGnify/ENA primary metagenome ERZ507546 (study PRJEB26165, sample SAMN02676161) | human gut metagenome | isolation source: stool | host: Homo sapiens | place: USA | study: EMG produced TPA metagenomics assembly of the C.diff FMT (human gut... | reverse complement strand
GATGCGCTCCGGATGAATATGATGATCTCATATCAGGAACTTGTTCGCACCTTCCCTAACAATGTTGTTACAAACTTACATCCTCAACATCACCGGGTAAAAAACGAGCCATAAAAGCCTCAGGCGGCATGGCGCAGCCAAAAAGATACCCTTGCATCGTCTCGACGCCCGCCTCCTGCAGCCAGCGATACTGGGTATCGGTTTCGACACCCTCCGCGACAATGCGCAGATTCAGCCCCCGCGCCAGCTGGATAATCGCGGGCACCATGCTGATGTCATCGGGCAGCATATCGATAAAGACTTTATCGATTTTCAGGATGTCTACCGGCAGCGATTTAATATTCTGCAGCTGGCGCAGGCCGGCGTAGCCCATACCAAAGTCATCGAGGGCAATCCGCACGCCCGCTTCACGCAGCGGACGCAGCAGGGAAATAATCGCCTGCGGGTCGTCTATCCGACGGCTTTCGGTGACTTCCAGTACCAGCGTGCCCGGCGCGATACGATAGCGCGCGAGCAGCGCCAGCATCTCCTCGCCGCGATCGTGATGCAGCAGCTGCAGCAACGACACGTTGACCGACAGCGGCAACATGATCCCCTGATTTTGCCAGGCGGCAAGCTGCCGGCAGGCCTCTTCCATCACCCAGTAGCCGACCGGCACCATCAGCCCGCAGGCTTCGATACGCTCAATCAGATCGCCCGGCAGCGACCAGCTGCCGTCCGCCTGACGCTGACGCAGCAGCACTTCCGCACCGCACACATCGCCGCTGTGGGTATCCACCTGCGGCTGCAGCCAGATGGCAAACTGCTGGTTATCAAGCGCCGTCAGAATATCGTGCTCTTCCATTAAGCGGCGCTGCGCTTTTTCCATCTGCTGCGGATCGAAGAACTCAATCTGGTTTTTCCCTTTACGACGCGCGGTGACGGCGGCGGAAAACGCCCGACGATAGAGCTGTTCGGCGTTAATTTCGCCGTTAAACATCGCGATACCGACGCTGGCGCAGGGGCGCAGCTGGATGCCGTGCAGCGGCAAACGTTCATTTAAGACAGTGAGTACTTGCTTACTTAATGTCACCGCCTGCCAGGGTTCGTCAATGCCGTGGGCCAGAATAGCGAAGTCGTAGCCGCTCACCTGAGCCAGCACCATCTGCGCCGGGATAATCGCCCGCAGCTTTTCAACCAGGGTTAGCAGCAGCATTTCACGCTGCGTCTCTTTCAGTACGCCAGCGGTATCCTGCAGCGTTTCGCAGGCGATAATCAGCAGCGCCGAGGCCTGCGGGCGGGCGACGGTTTGCTCCAGCATGGCCATCAGAAAGGCTTTGTTCGGCAGCTCGGATACCGGAAAACGAGTCGATTGCAAAGAGAGTTCGTCGTGCAGGCGCAGCAGCGTCTGCTGGTTACGGTTGTAGCTGCGCACCAGCATGCCGATTTCATCGTCATGATGGAGACGCGGCAGCGTGAGCTGATGGCCCAAACGCTCGTGCTGCGGAACATCGTTTAGCTCACGGGCGATTTTGCGCAGCGGTCGTACCATCAGACGGTTGATGCACCAGGTGATCGCCACCGTCAGAATCAGCACCAAGAGTAAGTAAGCAGTCACTAACGTTGCCAGCGCGCTCATGACGAATTTATACATGCGGTAGGAATCGGCCTGCAGCACCAGATAGGCCAGCGGCTGCGGGTTAGCCGGGCGTTCCAGGGAGTAAATTGGCAGTGAAATCTGTACCGGCAGTTCGAACATACGGGTGATCGTCACCGGTACCGGGCGTTCGGGAATAAAACGCATCCGCAGCGCCTGGAACTGGTTGGGCAGCACGACATCCGCCCGGCTGACGATGCCAGCGGGCTGAATACGGCTCAGAATGGCTTCCGCCTCAGGGATATCGGCTTTCAGGATAGCCGCTGACAGCGGTTCGCGAACGGAACGCGCGATGCTTTCTAACTGCGTGGCCGTGGTAAAGCGACTCTGCTGAACAAAGTGGAACAGAAGAATAGAACAGAAGACCAGTACAAACGCCATGGACACGCTCGCGACCATCGCCATCTGTTTAATTGTAAGTGAACGGCTGACGCGCAACGGGGTTCTCCACTGAAACTGAACGCATATCGGGTATAGGTCCCTCTCACCGATCGTTATCAGGCTGATTATATACTCAAATTGTTCGCTCACGCCCGCAAGGCCGCGAAGCAATGCCATCGGAACGCTTTCCCGGAGGCGGCGCAATGCGCCTGTCCGGGCTACAAAACCCGCAGGCGGCGCGGGCCGGTAACCCCGGTAAGCATAGCGCGACCGGGGAACATTCCCGGGTGGCGGCTGACGCCTTACCCGGGCTACGAAATTGCCCGGCCTACACGTTCACAGCCGCCATCGGAACGCTTTCCCGGAGGCGGCGCAATGCGCCTGTCCGGGCTACAAAATCCGCAGGCGGCGCGGGCCGGTAGCCCCGGTAAGCATAGCGCGACCGGGGAACATTCCCGGGTGGCGGCTGACGCCTTACCCGGGCTACAAAATTGCCCGGCCTACACGTTCACAGCCGCCATCGGGCCGCTTTCCCGGAGGCAACGAGTATACGCGAAGAGCGCCGTGGAGTGTCGCCCTGTCGCATAATTCAGCCTAATCTGCTACCAGTCGGCATAAGGAACCAACGGCTGCGGCGGTATATCCATATCGCCCTGCCAGCCGGAAGCCGAATAGCGAACGTACAGCAGCGCATGGCTCGGGGTGTAATCCTTCGCCTGCTGGATATCCACCGCCGCCCCGACAAACCAGTTGCTGGTCACCCGTCGCTCAATCAGCGCCCGCGCGGTATAGCCGACGCCGGAACTGCTGCTGCCCTCTTCCGTAAGCTGGCTGGCATCATGACGATACTGCGAAGGAATCAAATTGAGCAGCGGATAGCGCGCCTCGGTCTTGGTGCGCGAATGGGACCACGACACCGAGCCTCCCAGCTCCCATGACCAGTTCGCCGTCCGCTGACGCCAGGTGACCGGCACCGAGAAGGAGACATATTCCTGCGGACTGTAGTAACCGCCCTGGCCCAGCGTATAGCCGCTGAGATCCTTATCGTAGTGCCAGAGCATATTGTTCAGGCCGACGGTGACCCGGCGGTTATCTTCGTTAATCACTTTATAGTAGTAGCCGGTCATCCAGCGCACGCGCCAGTTGTCGGCGACGTTTTTCCCGGTCAACTGGTCGACGCCCAGCGAAGACCAGACGCCGTTGGCCTCGCCTTTATCGTAGCTCAGACTCACACCGCCGCCGTCGGCGCGCACTCCGCCCCAGGTCTTGCCGGTATGGCCGTCGTTAGGGTTATCTTTCTGCCCGCCGAAGGCCAGCAGCGAGCTGGAGATGGGGCGTCGGTGGAGGTTAACGGTGTAGCCCAGCGGGCCAACGTCGCTGCTGTAGCTCAGGCCGCCCACCACATCAACGACGTTAAAGCCCATCGGCGTGGTACCAATATCGCCGCTCCAGGTATCGTTCTTCCAGCCCACCGCGACGCTGGCGCCGCTATCGCTTTGGTGCTTGCTGCCGCCGGTACAGGCGATTTCGCCGCAGGTACCCCAGCTCGGCGAATAGCTGCCGTCGCTCTTCGTCGAAAAACTCCCGGCGTCCATGTTCACCAGATCGGTACGGAAGAACATGCGCCCGTCGGCCAGCGGCGCGTCCACGTGCAGCATTGTGGTATGCGCTTTCAGGTCGGAATAGCCGCCGGTACCGCTGGAGCCCCAGTAATCATGCTCGAGGGTGACGTTAAGATCCTGCTGACGATAAAGATCGGCGGCGTCGCTGCGGATCCCGCGCTTCAGCCAGTCATCGCTACTGTCGTTACGCGTCAGCCGCGTAAACGTGTCGTTATCCTGCGGGCGCTCGCGGGCGACGCCGGAGGCCACCATTGCATCTTTATAGCCTTCCAGCGCCTGCTGCGGCTCGCCGTTCTGCGCCTGGAAACGCGCGGCGTCGCGCAGCACCAGCGCGCTTTCCATTGACGGCGGCTGCGCTTTCGCCTGCGGAACGATGCGGGCGAAGGTTTGCTGCGCCTGAGCGCGATCGCCCAATCCGGCCTGCGCCTGGGCGATACGCCGCTGCATATTGATAGAATCGATGTCTTCGCCCTTGAGCTGCGCCACCTGGGCGCGCGCGGCATTTTTATCGCCATCGGCAAGATACACTTCCGCCAGACCCAGACGCGCATCGCCGTTATCAGGCTGCTGACCCAGCACCCGCTGATATTCAGCAATCGCCGTCTGGCTGTCGCCGCGCTGCTGCGCCCAGTCCGCCAGCGTGAGCGCGTAGCGCACCGACGTCGGCTGCTGGTTAATCAGCGCGATCGCCCGGGCTTCCTGGCCGCTATCGCGCAGCTGATTCGCCTGGCGCAACACGTTATCGCTTTGCAGGCGTGCCTCCAGCTCGCGAATATTGTCCGTCCACTGCCCGCGCGGCAGGGCGTTAATCTGCGCCAGCGCCATCTCATCCTGATTATTCCCGGATAGATAGAGGCCGTAGGCGTAAACCCGGTCGGCATCGCCGGGCTGGCGGTTGACCATCGCGCGCATGATCGCATCAGCTTCGCTGCGGCTGCCCGCGCTGACCAGATCCCGCGACAGGCGGTAGGCGATCCACACGCTATCCGGGTCCAGCGCCAGCCGTCTGCGCTGCACTTCCGCCGCCTGCGCCCAGCTGCCCTGGCTCTCCAGCGCTTCGGCCTGTTTCTCCAGCCGATCGTTCGTCAGGCTGCGTTCGATATCATCAATGCTGCGCCGCTGGCCCGGCGACAGGCTGGCGATGTACGCGCTGGCTTTTTCCGGCGATTCGGCGCGATACAGATTCGCCAGACCGCGCACCGCCAGGCTGTTGCCGCGATCCATTCGCAGCGCGCGCTGGTAGTAGCGCTCCGCCGCCGCGTTTTCTTTACGCGCCGCCGCCACGTCCCCCAGCCCCAGCACCGCATAGCTGTCGGTATTGTCTATGCGCTGCGCCTGGGCGTAATTATTTTGCGCCTGCGCCAGCTGGCCGCTTTTCAGGGCGCTATCGCCCTGCTTAATCAGCAGCCAGTAGCGGTTAGTCTTGAGCAGGCTATCCCACTTATCGCGGCTCGGGCTATCCGGGTCCATTTTGATGGCTTTACTCAACTGGGCAACCGCCCGCGCCCGATCGCCGCGCTGGGAGTACGCCTGACCCAGTGCGCCAACCGCATCGCTGTCTTTGGCATCCGCCCGTACGGCCTGCTGCAAATCGGCCACGGCCGCCGAACCTTTCCCGGCCTTCACCGCCGCCAGCCCCTCCGCGCGGTCGCGGAACGTCGGGTCTTTTAGCTGCGTCTGCTGCTGATCGAGCAGGACGCGGGCATTGGCCGAGGTGGAACCGGTGGGAAACTGCATGAGAAAGCGCTGCAGCGCCTGCACGCTGGCCCGGCTGACCGGCATGCTTTTCACTTCGTTAAACCAGATGTCCGCCGCGATACCGCGGCCCGCCGCCGAGCGGGACATCTGCTCCAGATAAGCAAATCCCTCTTCGGGCTTATTATCGCCAAACATCTGTTTCGCCAGCGCCGTTTGCAGCGAGACGTTGCCCGGCAAGCGGGCATTAAGTTTTTTCAGCTGATTGATGCCTTCGGTATGACGGGCGGGCAGCCGCGCCACCAGCGTCCAGTACTCGATCGCCGCGTCATCATCATCAGGAACGCCGTTAAACAGCTTCTCGTAAGCGGCGATGGCTTCATCAACCTTCCCGGCCACGCCCAGCAGGCGAGCCTGCTGCAGCTCCTGGCGACCATCGCCGGTGCTGCTTTTCATCTCGTCGCGCGAGGCTTTCAGCTCCGGCGATTCCGGCGCCAGCTTCGCCAGACGCTCCAGCTGCTGCTTCGCGCCGGCGGTATCGCCCTGGCGGAGAAGATAGCGCATTCGCGCGGCAACAACGTCCGGGTTATTCGGGTCGATCAATTCCAGGCGATAGAGCGACTGGCGCACCAAATCCTCACGTTTGCTGGCCTCGCCGAGGCGGACCTGCTCCAGTAGATGCTCCTGAACAGGGGTAGTCGCGGCATGCGCCAGCGGCATCAGCGCGACGCCCAGGGAGAGAGTGAATAAGCTTAGTGAGAACTTGTGCATTCCTGGTTCCAGTCAGGCCGTAATTCACCGCCGGCGGTGAAACGAAAACGGTGTTGATCCCATCCCTGGCCGAAAAGGGTCAGGACCGCGCTGTAGTAAGCATCCGCGCCGGGATAGTTATCGGCGACGCGCTGGCGCTGAATGGCGCGGGCATCTTCCTTCTGCAAGAAAGGCAGTAGCGCCGCGGAGAAGCCAACCGGACCGTTACCGGTAGTTTTACCGGTCGCGATGTTGGTTTTTTCTGGCGGCACGCCCTGTGCAACCGTCTGGGCCGCCATCGGTTTAAAGCGCGCCAGCAGGGGGGCTTTTTGCTTATCGCCGTCATCGAGCATACCGGTCCACAGATAGACGCGGATGGCGTCATAGCTGCCGATAATCGGTTTATCCGCTTTTAGCTGCCAGCCTTTCCCTTTCTGGTAGCGCACCCAGTCAGGCGAGAAGCCTTTTGGCGCGGTCTCCAGCAGCAGACGCAGATTGTTGTCGCGTATTTTCGGCCAGGGTGCGCCAAAAGCGGCAAAATAGGTTGCCAGCTGCGGCGGCAGATAGCCGGGATTAAAACGCCAGCCGCCGTCATCAACAAAGCCGACTTTTCCCGGCAGTACCAACGGCCCCAGTCCCGGCACCGTGGCGACCTCTTCTTCGGCAATGCGCGCCAGCAGCGCCTTGCCCACCTCGGTATACTGAGGCGTGTCCCACAGACGTCCGGCCTCCAGCAGCGCCCAGGCTATCCACAGGTCGGAGTCAGAGGCTGAATTGTTGTCCAGCACCGTCCACTGGTCATCGCTCTTTTTCCCCCACAGCCAGCCCGGCAGGTGCGCGCGCAGATCGCCCTCGGCAAGATTATTTTGCGTCCACTCAAACAGCTTGCGGAAGCCGTCGCGATCGTTAGCCGCCAGAGCAAAGAACAGCCCGTAGCTTTGTCCTTCCGAGGTGGTGATTTTTCGCGCATCGCTGGGATCGATAACCCGACCTTCAACGCTGACGTACTCTTTTTTAAACTGCTCCCAGGCCGGCCACTGGCAGGCGGCGCTCACCTGCGCCGCCGCCAGCATCAATACCGATAACACCACACTACGTACCGCGTTCATCATCAATTACTCATCATCAAGATCGAGGCGGCGACGGCTGATAATACGCAGCATGCGCCACAGGACCCATGCCAGCAGAACGATGCTGACCGCCGCCAGAATCGCCAGCAGCACCGGATGGCTGGAGAGCGCAAACCAGATGCGTTCGAACCACGGCAGGTGGCCGATATAGTAAATATCGCCCACCCTCAGGCTGTTAACGCCCGACTCCCGAATGACCGCAACGGAACCAAACATCGCCGCGCGTTTACCGCTGTCGTTAAGCGCCTGGGTCAGCAGTTCGTTGCCGCGCGGGCTGTCTGCCAGCAGCGCCACGACGCTGCGCTGATCGTTGTACGGCGACTGGAAGCCAATAATCGCCGCCATCGGCCCGGTCGACGTAACGTCGGTTCGGGTATTCGGCGTTCTGGCCTCGGTATCGGGATAGATGCTGGCCAGATCGTAGTGGCGCATCGGCATTTTCACCCAGCTTTTGGTCGCTTCAACCAGCAGGTTGATTTTCGTGTCGTCCTTCAGCGCCTGCGGAATGGAGCCAATCAGCAGCAGGTCGGCGTCTTTATCTTTAATCTGGCTACCGTCGTCGGTCATGCGCAGGTTAATGGCCGCCAGGCCGGTTTGCGCGCCGATGCCGCCGGCCGTCTCCAGCAGCGTGGCAACCTGGCCCTCGGTCGGCGATTTTGGCACCACGACCAGGGTATCGGCGAGATCGGCCATCCGGCTGTACGGGAAGCCCGCGTTAGCAAATACGCGCAGATCCGGCATCGCCATAAAGTGATAGTACTTCGAGAAATCGATGGTCGAGTCATCGCCTATCACCACGTGGTTCTGCACCGGCTGGAAGGTAATACAGTTATCGATAGAACCGCCCGGCATCGGGTTCATATACTGGAAGTCGAAGCGCAGCTGATTCATGGCGCCGAGGCGCAATGCCGGGATCGTCACTTCCGTTTTGCCGTCCAGCAGCCCCTGCAGCACCGGCAGGCGCAGTATCAGCTTATTCACATCCTGCGAGCTGTTGAGGCTGAAAGACTGTAAGAACTGATCGTTAAGGCTGATATCCATGCGCGAGCTGTCCTTGATCGGCGGCATGGTATAGCGATAGTTCAGGTTCATATCGATGCCGTTGGCGCGCAGCAGGTAGAGATCCGGCGGCAGGTTCAGCGCCACGTTGATGGAATCCGGCACCAGACCGCTGGATTGCAGCTGCTGTTCGTAGGTTTTCAGCTCGGCAAAGGTCACCGCCCGATCGGTACGCACCCAGTTTGGCGCATCGTACGGTTTACGCGCCTGCAGCTGTTTGACATCGTCAACCGTCACGCTGCTGCCGCGGAACAGAATATTGCCCTGGGCTATCCCCTTCGCCGCCTGCAGCAGGTCTTTATCATCCCGCCCGAAGACCACCAGCAGCTTGACGTACGGATTATCCGGGTGGTCGATCATTTCAATCGTCGGCGCCTTAACCGGCGGATGCTCGCGCAGGAAGTCCGGGCGCTTATCGTTGGTCGCAAAAACAATGGCGTTACGGTCCGGCAGTTGGTTGAACTGGACCGGGAACTGCTGGCCGCGCCAGCCCGCTTTGCTGCCGAACCAGGAGGCGATAATGGCCGCCGCCTGCTGCTGCAGGACATCCGGCGCGGAGGCGAAGACCATCGGCAGCGTCAGCTGGCGGTTATCGCGCGAATCGTAGAACGGCACCGGGAAATGCGAAAGATCGTTGCGCACGTTAAGCGACTGGTAGGTTAAATCCAGATAGCTTTCGCGACCGACGTCCAGCCATAAGGTGCTGCTGGCCGGGTTTTCACACACATCGCGATAGTGGCCAACGAACTCAAGACGCACGCGGTTAAAGTCGGTGATATAGAGCGGATCGATAGGGATCTGCGCGCTGACTTTTTTGCCCAACTGCTCTTTGGTGACCGGCAGCACGCCCATCAGTTCATCGTTAAGATAAACCTTCAGCTGCGACTGCACCGGCAGCAGCGATGGAGAGGGCGTGTAGTCGAGATTCAGCAGCGCTTTCGCTACCACTTCATCGCTGCGCATGCCGAACTCTACCGAACCCTCAGGGCGCGCGCCGCGCAGCACCATGCTGCCCGGAGGCGGGGCGATTTTAGCGAAGGTCAGCTTCACGTCGCGGGTCGGGGCGTTATCCAGCACCACCACCGGTGCCGCCGGGTCGGCGAGCGTCGCCGTGGGCTGGCTGTCCGCCACCGTACCGGCGATACCGGGTACCGTCGTCGTCTGCGTGGCCTGCGGCGCCGGTTCCGCATACGAAGCGAAGGGAGACCAGCCGCCAATGCCCACCGCTACTGCACAAATCAAAGAGAGTTTTCTGTTCATCGCATTATCATCATTGTTGAGCCATCGCCGGTTCTGCCGAGAGTGTCGCCGCTGCGCGTTCCGGACGGCGCGGAATAAACGAGACAAACCAGGCCACCAGCATGGTGAGCGAGCGGAAAATAACCTTCACCGACGGCGGAGAGAACTCCGCCAGGTGACGATATCCACGGAACCCCAGCTTCAGGATATCCAGCAGGCTTTCCATCGGCTTATCTTCCGGGAAGCTATCCTGCCAAAGCGCCCACGTATCTGCGCGGGCAAACGTACACTGTACAAAATCGATATGTTGTTGATTGCTTAACGGCAGCAGCTGTAGCCCAACCTCGCTGCCGTTGACCCGCGCAACCCGCACCGGGAAGGCGTACTCCTGCTGCCCGCGCTTCAGCAGCAGCTTGACGTGCTGACTTTCCAGCACCTGCGCCTCGCCGTGAATCTTGACGCCGAGGCCGCCGTCGGAGTAATCATGGACGGTACAAGAGAACAGGTGCCCGTCATCGCGGGCAATCGCCGCCGGCATCGACATCTCCACGCGGTGCGATCGCCGCACCTGCTTGCTTTCAACCGAGACCGCCACCGCGCCGCCAAGAATAATCAGGTTATAGAACACCCAGATAACGCTCACCCAGACGGTCAGGATTTCGTTTTCCGGGCCGTACATAAAGCGCCAGATCCCCACCCCGACGCCGACCAGGTTCAGCAGCACGAGGTAGATATAGGGACGAGAGATCACCCAGTCGACGTATTCGTCCTCCACCAGTCCGCCTTTCGCCGTCACGTTGAATTTGCCCTTATGCGGGTTAATCAACGCGACAAAGGTCGGCGGAGCGATATACCACGCCAGCACCGTTTCATAAATTTCACTCCAGAAAGAGTGGCGGTATTTGCCCTGAATCTTCGAGTTGGTCAGGCTGGCGTGAATCATATGCGGCAGCACGAACAGGGCGATCATCAGCGCTGGCGCATAGATGATATAGGCGTGCAGCAGCAGAAACGCCAGCGGCGCGGTCAGGAAGATCAGCCGCGGAATACCGGACAGAAAGTGCAGCATCGCGTTGACGTAGCAGACGCGCTGCGCCAGCTTCAGCCCTTTGCCAAACAAGGGGTTATCAAGGCGGAAAATTTGTACCATCCCGCGGGCCCAGCGGATGCGCTGGCCAATATGCGCCGACAGGCTCTCCGTCGCCAGACCGGCCGCCTGCGGGATACGCATGTAGGCTGAAGTGTGCCCTCGACGGTGCAGGCGCAAAGAGGTGTGGGCGTCTTCAGTCACCGTTTCCACGGCAATGCCGCCGATTTCATCCAGCGGGCCGCGGCGGATCACCGCGCAGGAGCCGCAGAAGAAGGTCGCGTCCCACATGTCGTTCCCGTCCTGCACCAGGCCATAAAACAGCGTGCCTTCGTTCGGCGTTTTGCGGAATCGTCCCAGGTTGCGCTCAAACGGGTCCGGGGAGAAGAAGTGGTGCGGCGTCTGCATCATCGCCAGCTCTTTCTCTTTCAGGAACCAGCCCATGGTCATCTGCAGGAACGAACGGGTCGGCACGTGGTCGCAGTCGAAAATCGACACGAACTCGCCCTTGGCGTACTTCAGGGCGTTGTTGATATTGCCGGCTTTCGCGTGTTCGTGGGTGGTGCGCGCGATGTAGTGCACCCCGACGTCTTTGGCGAACTGACGGAACTCTTCGCGCCCGCCGTCGTCGAGGATCCAGATATTGATCTTGTCTTTCGGCCAGTCGATTCCCTGAGAAGCGTAAATGGTGTTTTTCACCACGTTAAGGTCTTCGTTATAGGTCGGCACAAAAATATCGACCGTCGGCCACTGCGCCATATCCTCCGGCAGCGGGACCGGTTGACGGTTCAGCGGCCAGACGACCTGGAAATACCCCAGGACCAGCACCACCCAGGCATAAGTTTCAGCAAACAGCAGAATTATCCCGCACACGAGGCTCACGGGATCATCCCAGTTGAGCGTTGAGGTGTAGCGCCACCAGATGTAGCGGCAGGAGACGGTCAGCGACAGCACGATCAGCATCAGGGCCGAAAAGCGTCCCGGAATGCGGCGCACCAGCAGCGCTACGCCCCACAGCAGCAGCAGGAAAATAAACTGCGATAGCGGATTAAACGGCTGGGTAATGCAGAGCAGCGCGAGGATCAGCGAGAAAAAGGTTATCGTGCCAAGAATAAGCCGCCGTATTTTCGGATTCAGGTGCCCCAGCTCTTTATGCTTATCCAGATGGCCGGTACGGGCGTTGACCTTTTCCGGCAGCTTTTCCAGCCACTGGGCGTAGCGCCCGTGGACGCCTTCCAGCGCCGCCAGGGAACGCCAGTTGATCTTTTTATCCGGCTCCGGCGCCCGCGTCGCCAGCAGCCACACGGCTTGCAGCAGGTAGCGAATCGGGTCCAGCGGGCGCGGCCGATGCGGATTAATATGCGGAAAAAACTCGCCGTGACGTTCGCGAATAGCCTGCCAGCGCGGCGTTTCCAGCGGCATAAACGCCCATGCCAGAGACGCCCACAGGCAGCCCAGCGCGGCCGACAGCCACGAGGCGCCGTGCTGGCGGTAATCAAGATAGCGCTCGCTCAGCCGTTTCCCGACCGGCGGCGCCAGCAGTAGGGTGCTCAGGCGGATCATTCCGCCCCCTTGCCGGCGTAGTGCAGCAGACACCAGTTGGCCAGCGTCAGTATCTCTTCCGCCGCCAGCGAGTCCTGGCGGTATTCGCCGAGGGGCTGCTTCGCCGCCAGACACTCCGCCATCGCCTCATCACGATGGATGGTCACCGGCAGAATGCGCCGCTGGCTCTCCAGCCACAGCTGATACAAATCCTCCTGCAGCTGGCTGCCGACGCGCAGATCGTTAATCAAAATATCGCTATTGACCGGCAGCGCCTGCTGATGCAGGCGAATATGGCTGTTGCCGTCCGGATGCACGATGACCAGCGTGCGGTCGCAGACGTCAATGAGGGAGCGGGTCAGCGGCGAGTAACCGTCCGGCAGGTCAATCAGCAGCCAGCGGTGATCGCCCTGCTGATGGAGCTTCTGCACCATCCCGGCCATCGGCGCCAGCGTCGGCTGGAGCCGCTCGATATTCTCGCGCTCGCCCGGCGTCAACTGACCAAAAGGCAACAAATCGATATGCGAAGTGTAGCGCAGCCCGGCGTCGCACCAGTCGGTGCCGTCGATGGTGGCGCGCGCCCAGCCCGCTTTGTGGCTGAAATCGACGTTGAAAAAGAAGCGCAGCATGTTGTCCGGGCTGGCGTCCACCACCAGTACGGTTTCACCGAGTAACTGCAGCGCCCAGGCCAGCGCAGCGGTAATCGACGTGGTGCCGGTACCGCCGCGCACGCCCTGTAAACCCAGAATCGCCATCGATGGCTTCCTTACTTTTTCTCTGCTAATTCAGCCAGTAATGGCCAGCGTTTTAGCGCCGCGGTTAACTGCTCGCGTCGGGAAATATCGTGGTAGTGAATATCAGGCAGGGAAAATGCCCGGCTTAACGCCAGGAAATCATTTTGAAACGTGTAGCCCAAAGTCGCATCGGTGGGTACAGCAGGCTCTTTTGCTGGCATTTCTCTGTCCGTTGGAAAATACAATAAATTAAACCGATAGGCGTAAGATCATCCTTAAATTATGTTTACATGCTAAAACTGATGTCCTTTAATTTCAATGTTAGGTTTACTCTGACGCTTTCGCTAGTAAACTAATCAAGTGTAAATCAAGTCTCACGAGGGACGCAGTGGATATCGTATATTCTTTGGGTATTTCATCATTATGGGACGAAGTACGCCATATGCCCGTGGGTGGAGTATGGTGGCTGAATGTCGACCGCTATGCCGACGCGGTAAGCCTGCTCAACCATACGCTGGCTGCCCAGGATAAACAGAGCCAGGTTGCGGCGATAGTCATGGGTGATAACCCAAATAAAATCATTGAACTAGAGAAAAATTGCGGGCCAGAAAAGGTGGCGTTATTTAGCATGCCGAACCGTTATGAGGGGCTGCAAGAAATGCACCGCGATTTAGTTTGTTCCCTCGAACCTGGCAATTATTTGTTTATTCTGCTATGCGCTGAAAATGCCTGGCAGAATATAAAAAGCGATGATTTATGCAATTGGGTTGAGAAATCGTATCGATGGACTAATTATCATCGTTGTTCATTATTAGTACTTAATTCTGGGCACGATATCGATAAGCAACTCTCCCCTTTATTACGCGAGTACCGCTCGCTTTCCGGCCTGGCAAGTATTCGTTACCAGGGGGATAATCACCTGTTCGATATCGCCTGGTGGGGGAGTGAAAAAGGAATAAGCGCCCGGCAGCAGCTCATTGTTCTTCAAGATGAAAACGGCTGGCGGCTGGCGCAGGATGAAGAAACGGTGGTGCAACCGCGCAGCGACGAAAAAGTCATTCTTAGCAATCTGCGCGTACTGGAAGGTGCCCCCGCGCTATCCGAATACTGGACGCTGTTCGATACTAACGACGCCGTTTTCAACGCAGGGAGGATGGCGCAGGCGGCAACGCTGATCTTCTCCATAACCCAGAACGAACAGATTGAACAGTTGGGACGCTATATCCATACCCTGCGCCGCCAGCGCGGCAGCGCGTTAAAAATCGTCGTCCGCGAGCAAACGCCGAGCCTGCGCGCCACCGATGAACGCCTGCTGCTGAGCAGCGGCGCCAATATGGTTATTCCCAGCGGCGCGCCGTTATCCCGCTGTCTTACGCTTATAGAAAGCGTTCAGAAACAGCAGTTTACTCGCCATATTCCGGAAGATTTTAATACTCTGCTGACCTGGAGCCAGCCGCTAAAACTGCGCGGCTACCAGAAATGGGGGGACTTCTGCGAAGCAGTGCATAATATTATGGCCAACACCATGCTGCCCGCCGATGGCAAAGGCGTGATGGTGGCGCTGCGCCCGGCGCCCGGCCTGCGCGTAGAGCAGGCGCTGACGCTGTGTAAGCCCAACCGTATGGGCGACATTATGACCATCGGCAACAATCGCCTGGTGCTGTTTCTGTCATTTTGCCGGGTGAACGACCTGGATACCGCGTTAAACCATATTTTCCCTTTACCAACCGGCGATATTTTTTCTAACCGTATGATTTGGTTTGAAGATAAGCAAATAACGGCAGAGATCATCCAGATGCGCGGGATTCTGCCGGAGAACTGGAACACGCCGCTGCCCATTTCGCTTGGCAAAAATGAAACCATCAACGCGACCCATGACGGGCGAAGCTGGCGGCGCAACCCCGAGGCGCACCGTCTGTCCATTGATGGGGAGCCAACCTTATGATGTCTATCGCCGATATTATTCAGCTGGTCGTCCTGTGCGCCCTGCTGTTCTTCCCGCTGGGATACCTGACGCGCCACTACCAGCGGCGTATTCGCACCACGTTAAGACTGATGTTCTTTAAACCCCGTTATGTCAAACCGGCTGGCGTGCTGCGCCGGGAAGCGGCATCCAGGCAAGGCAAACCAACGAAATGACCAAACCCAAAACACCCACCGCGTCGCTTCCGCTCTGGCGGTACTGGCGAGGCTTATCTGGCTGGAACTTCTACTTTCTGGTGAAGTTCGCTTTGCTATGGGCGGGATACCTCAATTTTCATCCCATGTTAAACCTGGTGTTTCTGGCCTTCCTGCTGGTGCCGATTCCGCAGTATAAACTGCACCGCATCCGCCACTGGATAGCGATCCCGCTGGGCTTTATGCTGTTCTGGCACGACACCTGGCTGCCCGGCCCGGAAAGCATTGCCAGCCAGGGCTCGCAGATTGCCGGCTTCAGCGCCGACTATATCTGGGATTTGGTGACCCGCTTTATTAACTGGAATATGATCGGCGCGTTCTTCGTGCTGCTGGTTCTGTGGCTGTTTATCAGCCAGTGGCTGCGGGTGACGGTTTTCGTCTCCGCAATCATGGTCTGGCTGGTCGTCAGCCCGCTGCTGCCCTCTTTCACCTTTTGGCCGGCAGGTCAGCCAACGGCAGCGGCGGCGAACACCGCCGCGAATACGACCGGCGGTACGGCCATCGCGACCAATACCGCGCCGGCGAATAACGATATTCCGCCGCAAACCGAGCCGCCGACGTCAGCCAATCTGACCAACTGGCTGAACGCCTTTTACGCTTCTGAGCAGAAACGTAAAACCACTTTCCCGGATGCGCTTCCGGCCGATGCCCAGCCGTTTGATGTCCTGATAATCAACATCTGCTCGCTCTCATGGTCGGATATTGAAGCGGCCGGGCTGATGGATCATCCGCTGTGGAAGCATTTCGACCTGCTGTTCAAAAACTTTAACTCGGCGACCTCTTACAGCGGCCCGGCGGCGGCGCGTCTGCTGCGCGCCAGCTGCGGCCAGCTCTCGCACGCCAACCTTTATCAGCCATCGGGCAGCGAATGCTATCTGTTTGAAAACCTGGCGAAGCTGGGCTTCACGCAGCAGCTGATGCTCGGCCACAACGGTATCTTCGGCGACTTCCTGAAGGAGCTTCGCTCGCTGGGCGGGATCCAGAGCCCGCTGATGGATCAATCCGGCCTGCCGGTAATTCTGCAGGGTTTTGACGGCTCCCCGGTCTATGACGACCAGGCAACGCTGAACCGCTGGCTGCAGACGCTGGATAAGCTGAATACGCCGCGCACGGCGACCTTCTACAACACCCTGCCGCTGCATGACGGTAACCACTATCCGGGCCAGAGCAAAACTGCGGACTATAAAGCCCGTGCGCAGAAGTTCTTCAATGAGCTGGACAGTTTCTTCACTGAACTGGAGAAATCGGGGCGTAAGGTGCTGGTCATCGTCGTACCGGAACACGGTGCAGCATTGAAAGGCGACAAAATGCAGGTTTCCGGCCTGCGCGATATTCCCAGTCCGTCCATTACTAACGTTCCGGCGGCGGTGAAATTCTTCGGCATTAAGGCAAGACACCCCGATGCGCCGATTATCATTAACCAGCCAAGCAGCTACCTGGCGATTTCTGAGCTGGTAGTTCGCGCCCTCGACGGCAAGATGTTTGACGAAAACGACATCAACTGGCAGCAGTATATTGCCAACCTGCCGCAGAGCGCGGCGGTGTCGGAAAACTCCAACGCCATCGTTATTCAATACCAGGGGAAACCGTATGTTCAGCTGAACGGCGGCAGCTGGGTCCCTTATCCGCAATAAACGAAAAAGGCCGCAGGATGTTACCCCTGCGGCCCCGTTCGGGCGCATGCTGCCACTAAGGCAGGCAGATACCCACCGGCTGGCTACTTGCGGTTATCCATCCAGCTCACGATGATGCTGACCAGAATGCCAGCAATCACCGGAGCCGCCAGATCGTCCCACAGCACCAGGCCTAACTGAGCGAGCGTCATACAGCCGCCTTGTTGCAATGGCAACCGTTCGCGGCTATCCTCGAATGGTCTAGATGCGAGGTTAGCCCCCGATACGTTGCCAGGTTGATACCAAACAACGTGCGGGGGTTTTCTCTTTCCAGCAACCAATTCATCTCTGCCGCCGGGGTTCAAGCCCCCGCAACATTGCGCCTCACCGGGCAAGCCCGGCTTGCCAACGATTCTACTTCTCCGCCCCGGTACCCGCACTCCCCCATTACGCAGCGTGCGAAGCGCATTCCAGGATCGTTTATTGTTCAGCAATACAACGAAAAAGGCCGCAGGATGTTACCCCTGCGGCCCCGTTCGGGCGCATGCTGCCACTAAGGCAGGCAGATACCCACCGGCTGGCTACTTGCGGTTATCCATCCAGCTCACGATGATGCTGACCAGAATGCCAGCAATCACCGGAGCCGCCAGATCGTCCCACAGCACCAGGCCTAACTGAGCGAGCGTCATACAGCCGCCTTGTTGCAATGGCAACCGTTCGCGGCTATCCTCGAATGGTCTAGATGCGAGGTTAGCCCCCGATACGTTGCCAGGTTGATACCAAACAACGTGCGGGGGTTTTCTCTTTCCAGCAACCAATTCATCTCTGCCGCCGGGGTTCAAGCCCCCGCAACATTGCGCCTCACCGGGCAAGCCCGGCTTGCCGACAATTCTACGGCGCCCTTCAGATTTCAGCACTCGGTCCTGGCGCGTTATTCGAGGCGCCTTCCACAGTTTACGACTGGTCTTTATTTGCCAGCCATACCAGCAGCTTCAGGCTGGCGGAGTAGTAGTCGTCCTGGGCACTAATCTGCGGCTCGGCCTGCGCTTCGCCAAGGGTTAAATCGCGTACCGCCAGTAGCCCGCCGGTCATAAACCACGGCGCCACTTCATTGGTGTTGACGTTGATCCACGCCGGCGTTTGCAGACGCGGATAGCGCTGGAACCAGTTTTTCCATGGCGTCAACAGGCTGCTTTTCGGGTCACTCCAGTAAACATACAGCGGAATACGGATCGCATCGAAGCTCATCCGCGTCGGCCACTCTTTTGCCGGCTCCATCCTGCCGTCCGCTCTTAAGGCGACCCAGTCGCTGGGAAGCTGAGATGTCCCCCACGCCATGTTCCCCAGCAGCGCCTGACCATCGATCTGCAGCTTTCGCCAGGCGGTTAAATGCGTCCGCGCGGCGAAAGCCTGCCATGCCGGAAAGATAAAGTAGGAGGGATTAAGGTTCAGATGATCGTTGAGATAGAATCCCTTCGCGCCCGGAAGCATAACCTGACGGCCGGCGAAGGTGACCACCGTGGACTTCAGTAGCGAAGCGGTTATCGCATCCGACGCACTGCCGTAGGATTTTTCATGCCACTGCTGCTGCGCGCGCAGCAGCGCCCAGGCAATCAGGGTATCGCCATCGGTGGCATCGTTTTTATCCGCCACCGGATTAGGCGCCACCGGGTTATAGCGCCAGTAAAACAACCCGTTATCTTTGTTACGCAGCGTTTTATCGGTCCACTGCCATAGCTTGTCAAAGGCGGGGCGATCGTTATTGCCCACCGCTAACAGCATGGCAAAACCTTGCCCTTCAGTATGGGAGACGTTGCCGTTGCCGGTATCAATAATGCGCCCGTCCGGCATCATAAAACGCGATTTGTAGCTTTCCCACGCCGTATCGGCCCACGCGTGGGGAAGCATCATCACCGTCGTCACCACGACTGTCGCTAAAGCACGCAAGGACATAAATTCACCCTTCAGGGATGGAAGTAAAGAAACTGAACGTCAGAGACCGAAAACAGCCGCTCGCGCTGTAAAACCACATGCGCCGCGCCGCCCTGTCCCTGTAGCCAGCGGGAATAAAGCCCCTCGAGTATGGCACAAAACGCATTACACCAGCGGACGCGGCGCGCTTCATCGCGGCTCACCGGCAGCGCCTGATGGCGTAACCGCAGGCCGTCATCGCTAATCTCAACGCTCACTACGCCCCACTGAAACCGGCTTAGTTGCGCATTCATATTGGCTTCCAGCTCACCGAGCGTTTCCGACTCCGGTAGCGGATGCTCATCGGCCAGCGCCTCGCCCATTTGCCGCAGAAAGGGCTGACTCTCCAGCTCGCCCGCGTTATTGACCATACCATCAACCATAATCAGCAGCAGATCGAACCACCCGGCAGGGGTTTGCTGCTGCTGAAACCAGGCCATTACCAGCGCATTATTATTGTCCGTCACGATCAGCGATCTCCCAGCATGTAGCGGATATAGAGGCCGGCGGTGCTCTCGTTGTAATCGCCGAAGGTGTCATAGCCCACCTGGCCGCCGAGCGTCATCTGTTTATTGACTTTGTAATCCGCGCCGGCGCGCAGGGTATAGCCGATGCCGCTCTTCGAGGTGGCTGAATAGTAGGCCTCTTTAGCAAAACCGTTGCTCACAGCGGTCTCGAGCGTTTGCTGCCACTCGGCGTTGGTCGGGAAATAGGCGCTCTTATCCTGGCTGTAAGATTGATACCCCACCGAGCCGCCAAGCTTCATCGTCCAGTTATCATATTTCTCCGTCAGGCTTACCGGCAGCGACACGCTGACGTAGTTCTGCGGGCTGAAGTAGCCCCCTTGCCCGTAGGTGAAGTAGCTCAGGTTTTTCGAGTAATCCATGTAGCTCATACTCAGCCCGGTCTGCAGCTGACGATACTCATCGTGGTAAGGCCGCAGATAAACCCCGGCGTTGGCGTTGATGCTGGTATTGCTGGCGACGTTTTGTCCCAGGTAGCTATAGCCCCCGCCGCCGACGTAGAAACCGGCATCGCCGTCGTCGTAGCTGAGCTGCAGGGTACCGCCGTTTTTGGTCACCTGCCCCCAGGTTTTGCCGGAGTAGGAATCCTTCAGCCCCACCCAGGAGAGCAGGCTGTCGGTCAGCGAACGACGCTCGCCGGTAAAAATCAGCGACAGATAGTTAGTCAGCTTCGGCGACCACTTCACGCCGCCCACCACGGTATTCAGATCCTGACCCAGCGGCGTGCTGCCGATATCGACGCGATATTCGTCGCCGCTCAGCGCCAGCGCCAGCGCCACGCCGTTGGCTTTTTGCGAATCGGTTGAGCCGCTGGCCCGATCAACGTTAGGTTTCAGATTTGAAGAAGCCAGATAGCTGGCGACCTGCCCGGAATCGTAAGCACCCAGCTTCGCCAGGTTCTCCATGCCGCTGCTGGTGGTAGCGTTAAAGTCTGACGCATTCAGCGTGCCGAGACCGCTCAAGGCCTCCGCCCCCGGATTGTTGGCAAAGTACGTCGTGCGCTCGGTATCGGTCATCGCCGCAATCGCCGCCTGCTCGCTGGTGGCGGTGGCGATCATATTGGAGACCGCATTGGATAGCGGATTCGCGCCATAGCGCCGCCAGGCGTCCCCGGTTGCCGTCCCTGCGTTCAACGTAATCGGCGTCACGGTAAAGTCGAAACGCGAATCACCGAACGGCGAAGAGGACCAGGTCAGCGGGGTTTTGATTTCGGTCAGCTTGCTGGTGCCGGATTCGCCATCGCGGCCGCGAACCTCCATGCCCCCCTGCAGCCAGGTCCCGGTTTTTTCCTGCAACGTCTCCATCATGGTATCCACCTGGCGCAGCATCCGGGTCTGCGCGGTTTCGACCGGCAGATCGGTGCGCTGGATCCCCGGCAGCGTGCTGCCATCACCCGTCGATACCTGAGAAACCTGCCACGGCATATATTGCCCGTAGGTGGAAGCAGTACGCGTCGCCGCCGGCGTACGCGAGACGCCAACGAACGGATTATCCGCCGCCAGCACGCCGCCCACGGTTGGCGTTTGCGTGCCGTTGCTGCTCTGTAACCCCAGCAGCCTGCCGCGAGCGCTGCGCAGATAGGTCATCGCCTGCTGATGATGGCCCTGCGATTCGGCCACGCGCGCCAGCAGCAGCAAACGGTCCGGCGAATTATCCGGGCGCAGCCCGCCTGCCAGCTGCGCCGCCCGGTCGTTATCGCCCGCCGAAAGCGCGACATCAATAGCCCCGCTGCGCGCGTCCTGGGTCGGCGTATCGCGGGTCATCAGGTAGTCATAGACGACCCCGGCCTCTTTATTCATTTTGCCGCTCTGATAGAGACGCGCCATGGCGAACATCAGGTCGGTATTTTGCGGGTCACTCTGCATCGCCCCCATCAGCTTGTCATACGCCGCCGCGTAGTTACCCTGCTCTCGCAGGCGATCCGCGTCGTTAATCACATAGCCGTTGCGAATGCTGGCCAGCTGCGTCGGCGTACTGCTTGCCTGCATCTGAGGGTTGGTGAGCAGCCTCTGCGCTTCATTGGTCAGGCCAGCCTGGTTAAGCACCGTCACCTGATCGGCGTAATCCCCGGCGTTGCCGGAGATACCGCCGTTAATATTGTTGCGTACCAGCGATACCGCGGTGGTCACATCGCCGCTCTGGGCCAGCAGGCGCGCCAGTTTACCCACATCCGCCGGGGCTTTTGGCGGCGTCGCGGCCATCGCCCTTAGCGTATTGGACGCCGCGACGGCATTACCCTGCGCCAGATACCCCTCGGCCGTCGCCAGCTGCAGGTTGTAGTTCACCCGCTGGTGTAAATCGCGCATCTGGCTGGTCTGGCTGGCGGGGGGAATTCTTGTCAGCAGCGTTTGCGCCTGCTGCCAGCCGCCGTTCTCGCTGGCGAAAAGGGCGGCGGCATACAGCGAGCTGCTGCTGGCGCCGGGACGATACGCGGCGCCCATAATCGCGTTCGCCTCGCCGTCGTTGCCGGATTTTTGCAGCAGTCGAGCCAGATCGAGGCGCATCCACGCATCGTCCGGATAGCGAGAAACGCCCTGCCGCAGCATCGCGATAGCCCCGGACACGTTACCGCCGCTGGCCTGCTCCTGGGCCTGTCGACGCAGCGAATCTCCCGGCATTCCGGTGACCACGCGCGGCTGCAGCTTTTGCTGCAGGCTTTCCGGCAGCGTTCGCAGCATCGACTGGGCTTCTGCGGTTTTATTCTGTTCACGCAAGACGTAATAGAGATTCTCGCGGGCGGGGCCATTTTGCGGCTGCTCGTTGAGCAGCGCCCGCAGCGTTTGTTCGGCCTGGGGCAGATCTTTGTTGTGGCGCAGAACGTCGGCGCGGAACAGCTTCGCCGCCGAGCCCTGGGCTCCGCTCTGCTGCGCCAGCGGCGCGGAGAGCGCCAGCGCCTGGCTAATGTTGCCTTGCTTGTAGGCCTGCTGCGCCTGCGCGAGCTGGCCGTAAAACAGCGCATCCGCCGCCTGCTGGCGCCGGGTTTCAGAACCCTCGCCGCCGAGATCCGCCGCCCGGCCCAAATACTGAGAGGCCGCCTGAAAATCGCCGCTGCGCTGGGCGATATAGCCCATGCCGGCTAGCGCGTCAGCATCCTGCGGATTGGTTTGCAGGACCTGTTCAAACTGCTGCTTCGCCGCGGCGGTATTGCCGCTGTTCAGGTCAGCGTAACCCTGACCGCGCGCCTGGCCGCTGCGCCGTTCGCGGAAGTAGTTCTGCACTTCGCTATCCTGCGGGTGGCGCTGCATCCAGGTATCGTAAAACGGCTCATCTCCCGGCTGCGGCCCCATCCACAGCAGCGCCTGACGCAGTCCCGCATCGGCTTCTTTGCTGCCGCTGGCCATCGGCTCCAGCATGGCGATCCCTTCCCGGCGGGTCTCTTCGCGCCAGGTCAGCGCCTTGCCCAGGGCCACGCGCGGCCCGTTTTCCTGCGGATGTTGAGCGACGTACTGACGCAGTTCGCTCAACGCCTGCGGATAGAGCGATTTGTCGCTGGCCATCGTCATATAGTATTCCGCCGCCAGTCCGGAAGGCGGAACGCTGCCGTTGAACATACTCCGCCAGGTCGCCAGCGCGGCAGGCACGTTGCCGCTGCGCGCCTGCTGTCTGGCCAGGTTGAGCTGCCCCTGCGGGACCTGGGCCATTTTTTTGGCGCTATCCAGATCCTGCAAGCCGGGACTGTTGGGCGCCGCTTTCTCCAGTCGCGCCCGCCACTGGGCCGCGGCCTGCAGGTTGCCCCCCTGTTGCGCCCACAGCGCCATCAGGTACAGCGCCTGAGCGTTGTTGGCATCCACCGATAACACTTTTTGCAGCGATTCCATCGCCAGCTCGTCGTGCGATTTTTCGTGCCAGTAGTTGGCCTGCGCAAACAGCGCCTGCAGCGCCGCATCGTTACCCGCCGCCTGCGCCTCACCGAAGGCGCCAAGCGTCAGCGCGCCGGACAGGCACAGCGTGGAAAATTGACGGGCCGCCTTCGTATTCATTTTACCGGCTCTTTTCATTGGCTATCTCCCGACTCCAGGCGCTTGCGGGCATGACGTTTGAACATCGCGGTCAGCGCCAGGCCCAGAATGGACGTGGCGATTAACCCCAGCACTGCCAGCAGGCCGGAGTGCTGGTTGGCATACCACACCGCCATCATGTACCACGGCATCTGGCCGCTGGGGAACGGCGTACTCACCTGGAAGCTACGCACGCCGTTATCACTGGTAATCACCGCCGTATCGCCGCGAATACCGGCATTGATGCGCGGTGAATTAAGATCGTCTTCGAGTTTCGCCAGCTGATCGTCGCTGCTGCCCATCGCCACCACCACCACCCGCTGCGGGTTCCACGGTGAGCGATAGCTAATAAACCCACGCCAGGCGCTGCTGGAAGAGAAATAACGATCGGCATCCACGCCGTCGGAGGCCCAGTCGCCGCTCAGCCTGCGCTGAATTTTTGTCCATAGCGCCGGTTCACGTACGCTCAGCAGGTTATCGACCGGGTTATAGGGAGAGTCGGCCAGCAGGCGCTGGTTGAACGCTTTTTGGTTAAGCGCGCTCACCGCCAGCACATCGCGATCGCGTAGAAAAGGCGAATTGGCGATGTCGTCAGGAACGCCCAGCATCACGCGGTTATTGGCCAGCGCTTTGCCGGTCGAATTACCCGAACGGGCGGCCAGATTCAGCATCGTCGCGACCTGGGTTTCCGAGGGCTGTTCCGGCAGCAGCAGCGTGGTTTGCGAATAATCCGCCAACCGGGAGAACGGGAACGACGCGCCGACAAAATAGGAAAGATTCGGCAACAGCGAGAAGTGCCGCGTACCGCTCAAATCGATCCACGAGTCGTCGGTGATGCGGCTTTTAATCGTGCTGTTCAGCAGGACCGAACAGGGCGCGCTGTCCTTCGGCACCAGATTGAAATAGAGCGAGAGCTGGTTATCGCCGTAAATCAGATACGGCGCCAGCGGGATAGTGAAACGCTCCTGACGCGCGTCGCCGCCCAGGTGACGCCAGAGCTTCTCCAGCGGACCCTGTTTATTCATCGGCAGGTTGTTGAGGAAGGTGTTGTTGAGCGTCACGCTCAGCAGCGACTTATCCTCGTTAATCCAGCTCTCCGACGGGAAACGGTAGCCGATCTGCAGGGGTATGGTTTCGCCATCCCACAGGTAGAGGTCCGGCGCGGCGCGGAAGGCCACGCGCAGCGGTTCATGCCATACGCCGCTGACGGTCATACTTTGATCCTGGCGGATCAGCTCGCTGATTTTTACCGGCCGATCGGTGGCGATCCAGCGCGGGGCGTCGTACGGCTTGCTGACAGCTATCGTCTGCGGATCAACATCCATGCTGGCCGTCTGCGGGGCGAAATCGCCGCGGGTCAGGCGCCAGGCGGCCATCCGCAGCGCCGCGTCGTTCTGGCCGACGATGAGCAGCAGCTTATAGGCCGGATTGCCGGGGTTCTCAACGATCCGCAGCAGCGGCTTGTCGGTTTGCGGCAGCGTCAGGCCGCCCACCCGATCGCCGGGGTGGCCGATGATAATACCGTGCTTCTCGGGCAGGCGATCGCGCAGCGCGTCAAAAGCGATACCGCGATAATCGGCCTGAATACCCAGCCATGACGACACCAGCGCCGCAGCGCTGAAAATATCCGCCGTTGGTTTCTCCGGATACGCGATAGCGATATCCGCCGGCGTCATCTGCATGCTGTCGAAAAACGGGCGCGGGAAATGGCCTAAATCGTTGCTGATATTAAGCTGCTGGCTCTCCCAGCTAAAGTGGGAGGCGGGCAAAATGGTCACCCGCGAGGTGTCGTGAATATCGAGCCGGCACTGCATTGCATCGCCGTCGTTAATCTTAAAGCTCAGGTTGTTGCTGGAGACCATCAGCGCCGCCGGAATATCCAGCTGATAGTGCGAGATCTCCTCGCCGTCCGCGCCCAGCGGCAGCGTGCCGAGCGGCTGGCCGTTGAGCATTAACTGCAGCGTGGCGTTGCGGGACGCCATCTCCGGCGAGACCTTAACATCCAGCATCAGCTGGGCGTGGGTGACCACCTGATCGGAGGGCAGCGTAAAGCTGGCGCCGCCCTGGTTTTGTCCACCGCTAAGGATGATGCCGTCCGGCATGCCCATCTGCGTGAGGTTCAGGTCTCCGCCGACAATCGGCGTTAGCGGCACCGTATCAGCGACCCCAGATGCAACCGGCGACGGCATCGCGGGTAGCGAAGCCGGCTGAGGGACGTTTGCCGGCGCGGGCTCGGTCGTGGCGGGCGAATTTGCTTCGCTGGCAGGCGCCGACGCGCCGCTGGCTTCCGCATCAGGTAGCGGAAAATTAAGCGGCGGCAATGCGTCCGGGGGCGTGTCCTCGCTATGCAGCGCTGGCGCAGAGAGCATACCGGCCAGCAGCGCAAGCGTCGTTAAACGTTTCATAGGCTGCCGTCCTCCTGCGCGGGATTCGCCGCAGGCGGCTGACGACGCTGGCTACGGCGCGTCTTCCACGTCAGCCAGAACAGTTCGAATACGCAGCGCAAAATGGTGGCAAAAGAGCGGAACGGGTTGTCCTGCGGGCGCGGCGGGTTAATCCACGCATCGGCGCGGGCCAGCACCACGCGCACCAGCTCGCGGCGGCGGGAGAGCTGAATATTTTCATCAAATTGCAGACGAATAAACTGGTCGTCAGCGGTGACCTGGCGCACCGGGATCGAAATCGCGCCGGACTGGAGAATCAGCTCAATTTCTTCGATTTCATCCTGCAGGTGGCGCTTATCCGGCGCGCTTACGCGGCAGCCGCCCATGGACAGGTCCGCGGTGTGGCTGCGGGAGACAATGCCGCTGGTGTAGTGGATCAGTACCGGAATATCGACATCAATACGAATGGTTTTTCGCACCTGACGGGTTTCGCGCGCCACGGCAATGGCGGCCAGCAGGAAGATCAGGCTGTAAATCCCCCAGCCGACGTTTAGCGCGATAACGTTCGGGTCTGAGCCAAAGTAGTCGTGACCGATGGCGCGGACGATACCGACCACCACCCCCAGGCCCAGCAGACAGGCGACGACCAGGTGCGGTCTGACGACGGTAAAGTCGAAGTAGCCCACGTCCAGCAGGCCGCCTTTATCGGTCACGTTGAATTTCCCGCGTTTGGGGAAAATCATGGTCACCAGCGTCGGCAGCACCAGGTGGAACGCCAGCACGATATCGTAGATTTCGCCCCAGAAGCTGTAACGATAGCGACCGTTCATGCGCGAGCCGACATAGATCGCGAGGAACAGATGCGGCAGCGCGTAGGAGACAATCAGGCTGGCCGAGGAGTAGATGATATTCAGGTTGAACAGCAGGTAGGCCAGCGGTGCGGTGACAAAGACCACCCGCGGCAGGGCGAACTGATAATAGAGCATGGCGCTGAGATAGCACAGGCGCTGCTGGAACGTCAGCCCACGGCCCAGTAGCGGGTTATCCAGACGGAATATTTGCGTCATCCCGCGCGCCCAGCGGGTACGCTGAATCACGTGCACCACCAGACGTTCGGTGGCTAAGCCGGCCGCCAGAGGAATATCAAGGAACGCCGACTTCCAGCCCAGGCGCTGGAACTTCAGCGCGGTATGGGCATCTTCGGTCACGGTCTCTACCGCAAAGCCGCCGATCTGTTCCAGCGCGGCGCGGCGAATGACGGCGCAGGAGCCGCAGAAAAAGGTCGCGTTCCAGTTGTCGTTCCCCTGCTGGATCGGGCCATAAAACAGCATCCCTTCGTTAGGAATATTGCGGCCCACGGAGAGGTTGCGCTCAAAGGGGTCCGGCGAATAGAAGTAGTGCGGCGTCTGCACCAGCGCCAGCATCGGATCGTTGAGGAATCCGCCCACCGTCGCCTGCAAAAAGACGCGGGTTGCCACGTGATCGCAATCAAAAACGCAGATAAGCTCGCCGTGGGTCAACGTCATCGCGTGGTTGAGGTTGCCCGCCTTGGCGTGTTTGTTATCGTTACGGGTGATATACCCAACCCCAACGTCGGCGGCGAATACCGCGAATTCATTGCGCTTACCGTCATCCAGTAAATAGATTTTTAATTTATCTTTTGGATAATCAATACACTGCGCAGCCAGCACCGTATCACGCACCACCTCAAGCGGTTCGTTATAGCTGGGAATATAGATATCCACCGTCGGCCATTTGCTCATATCATCCGGCAGCGGGACAATTTCACGCTTTAGCGGCCAGACCGTTTGCAGGTAGTTAAGCAGCAGCATCACCCAGATATAGACTTCCGCCAGAAACAGCCCCATCCCCAGAATCGCTTCAATGGTGGAGTTAAAATGCAGGGTCTGCGTCAGACGGAAATACATATAACGGGTCGACATCAGCAGCGATGTCACCACCATGATGACGGAAACGCTGCGATTTTTACTGAACCCCATTACAAAGAGAATAGCGATGCTCAGCAGGCCAAAAATGTACTGCTTTTGGCTGTCCATCGGCGTGATCACCACCAGCACGGCAATGGGCGAAAGTACCAGTACCAGCAACCAGAAAAGCGTCTTTTTCATTCAGCAGCCCTGCAATTAAATTAAAGCCCTGACCTGCGAGGCTGGCTATGCACCTTGCCGTCACCAATATTGATACCCAACTGCGCAGAGATTTTTTTGGCAATAATTTCAATATCAAAGGCGGCTGCGGAGGAGGAGTTAAAGTCCAGGATCGACTTCTGGGAAGCATTCGCTTCCACCACGCTTTCATCACGATGGATGATGCCCAGCAGGCGATCGCCCAGCTTTTCTTCCATTAACGCCGTAACATCACGACTGACCTGGCGACGGTTATCGCTCTGGTTGATCACGAAATAGTGTCCGAGTTTATGGTTGAGTTCTCCCCCGGTCAGACGCTGCTTTTCCACGTGCGCCAGCGCGGACGTCGAGGCGGTATCCGCCAGCAGCGGTACCAGATGCATATCGGCAAGCGAAGTGAGCGCCTTTAGCGCGGGCGAAGGGCCCGGCGGCAGGTCGGCAATCGTAATCAGCCCCGGATAATTGAGTAATGCCGCCAGGCCGCGCGTCAGGAAATGCTCGTCATGGCTCAGGCGTTCATCGAAGGCCTGCCGCTGCGCGTCGCTCACGTCGCCGTAGGGCAAGACAAAAATATTGCTGCCGGCGCTTAATACGCACTGGCTCCAGTCATGGAGCTCCAGCGCTTTCGCGACATAGCCGCGCTCGTCGCTGAGGGGAACGCCAAAATGCAGGCGCAGGGCGTTCTGCACATCAAAATCGAGGGCCAGAACTTTACTGCCTGCGCGGGCCAGCGCCCAGGCCAGATTTGCCGCCAGGGTCGTTTTTCCTACGCCGCCTTTCGGTGAACACACGCAGATCAACGGCATGTCGCAATCCTCTCCAGGAGTGATTTCAGTGACTGATCTTTATCTTTTGCTACCGGCTCCGCGGTTTTAGCCGCAAAAAGATGGGCAAAACCCTCCGTCGTCGGCGCGGCCGCCGGACGCGGCCTGACTGCCGGCGCAGGGACGCTGGCCGGTACCGGCTGCGCAGCAACCTGAGAAACCGGCGGCTGGGGGGCGGGCGCAGCCGCTGCCGGGCTTTGCGGCAGCGCAGGCTCTACGGCCACCGCAGCAGCCATGTCCGTCACGGGGGCGGGCCGCGGCGCGGAGGGCGGGATAATCAGGGACGGTGTAGCCAAAGAGGGTGCCGGGGGAGCCTGAACGGCCGCAGGCTCCACCTTGTGAAACATATCGGCAGGAACCCGCTGCGGCAGAGGTAAGGAAACCGACCCACCCATGGCCAAAGAAGAGGCTTCCTCCGCCGGAATAAGTTGATTGAGAATAACCCAATCCCCTTTTTCACCGGCGGCGGCTTCTGATGAGAGGTCCTTAAATTTTAGACTGTGTGTCCGCGTCTTTTCCTTGAAGCGCTGCAAATCATCATAATGGTTCATAGATAACCTCATGATTTAAATACGTCATATTTAATCTGTTTTAATTGTCATCCCACGCCATTAAGCGTAGTTTAATTTGTTGTTTTTTGGGCATTTACCCGGCGTTACGGCCATCACAATACGCTAACTTTAGTCGCGATTTGATTATTTTGGATAGGTCAGGCTGGTGTAATTCCATAGTGGTAGTACGGTTACACTAACAGTTCTTTTTCAAAATGATAGCCCCATTTTTTGGGCGGCTGTGCCGTCAATCCCCCCGCAGCCTGCCAGGCTATTAGCAGATCGTAGTTTTTTATACTGTCTGAATATTAAAAAACGGCGTAATACACGCCAGGGGAAGGCTAAAGAGAATACATTTTAATATTTTTTAAGGCGTTTAGAAATCACTTACCGCGCTTAATTAAAATAATAAAATATTGTTCCCGTCCAAAATAAATAGCTCAGGATGTTATCCAAAAACCAGGAATATAAAGCGTTGACCGAACAACAAAGAACAGTTTTATGCATCGCTTTTGCTGTTAATTTGCTCCGGCTAAAGAAAAAATCAAGATAAAGTAAAATACATTCATGTAGTTATCCCGGACTTCCGACATAGCAATGGTTGTGGCGTAAAATGCCAGTATTGTTCGTTGTCGGTTGTTCCAACAGTGCTGAGTTATGGTTAAAAAAAAGCCGAAGCACAGGCTTCGGCTTTGATTATTGATTGCCTGAATCAGCTCAGGGGCTTCTCGCCGTTTTGCTCCTGATCGACCGCAAAGCAGGCTACCAGCTGGCCACCGTAGTCCTTCAGCTGCGGCTGAAGCTGGGTGCATGGGCCGAAACGGCGACGGCAGCGGGCGTTAAACGCGCAGCCCGGCGGCGGATTCAGCGGGCTCGGCAGCTCGCCGGTCAGCTTGATGCGCTCGCGGCGGTCATCCGGGTTCAGACGCGGCGTTGCCGACAGCAGCGCCTGCGTGTACGGATGCTGCGGGTTGTTGAAAATTTGATCTTTCGTCCCTTTCTCCACGCAGCGGCCTAAATACATCACCATCACTTCATCAGCGATATGCTCCACGACCGACAGATCGTGGGAGATAAAGACGTAAGAAAGCCCCAGATCCTGCTGTAAATCCATCATCAGGTTCAGCACCTGCGCGCGCACCGAAACGTCCAGCGCGGAAACCGGTTCGTCGGCGATCACCACGTCCGGGTCAAGCATCAGACCGCGGGCGATGGCAATACGCTGACGCTGGCCGCCGGAGAACATATGCGGATAGCGGTCGTAGTGCTCGGTTTTCAGGCCCACTTTGGCCATCATCGCCAGCGCTTTCTCCCGGCGCTGCTCTTTGCTCAAGCTGGTGTTGATCTGCAGCGGCTCTTCCAGAATCTGCCCCACCTTTTTACGCGGGTTCAGCGAACCGTAGGGGTTCTGGAACACAATCTGGATTTTCTGCCGGCGCAGCTTCTGCGCCTGCGGATCGTGCTTAAGCAGGTCCTGTCCCTGGTAATAGAGCTCGCCGCCGGTGGGGATTTCAATCATCGTCAGCAGACGGCCGAGCGTGGATTTACCGCAGCCGGACTCCCCCACTACCGCCAGCGTTTTACCGCGTTCAAGGGTAAACGAGACGCCGTCCAGCGCCTTGACCAGGCGTTCCGGCGCAAATAGCCCCTTCTTCACCGGATAGTATTTTTTCAAATCGGTGGCCAGCAACAGAGGCTGTTGCGTGGTGGCCTCATGCGTACTCATAGCCCTGGCCTCCCGGCATCATCAAGTGGGTAATGACATTTTGACTGACGACCGCCGTTAAGCAGGTTCAGTTCAGGTTCTTCACTGCGGCATTTGTCTGTTGCATACGGGCAGCGCGGGTTGAGCAGGCAGCCGCTCGGACGGTCGTATTTGCCCGGCACCACGCCCGGCAGCGAGGCGAGGCGCGCTTTATCCTGAGCGAACTCCGGCAGCGCGCGCAGCAGCGCCTGCGTATAGGGGTGGCGAGGCGCGCGGAAGATATCCTTCGCGTCGCCGGTTTCCACTACCTGGCCGGCGTACATGACGATGATTTTATGCGCCGCTTCGGCCACCAGCGCCAGATCGTGAGTGATCAGGATCAGCGCCATATTCTCTTTCTGCTGCAGCTCCAGCAGCAGCTCGATGATCTGCGCCTGAATGGTCACATCCAGCGCCGTCGTCGGTTCATCGGCAATCAGCAGCTTTGGCCGACAGGCAATCGCCATCGCGATCATCACGCGCTGGCTCATACCGCCGGAGAGCTGGTGCGGATAGACGTCAAGACGCGAAGCCGGATCGGGGATCCCCACCAGCGTCAGCAGGTCAATCGCCCGCTGCACGCGGGTTTTCTTGTTGCCACCCTGGTGGACCTTGATGGCTTCCATAATCTGGTAGCCGACGGTATAGCACGGATTCAGGCTGGTCATCGGGTCCTGGAAGATCATCGCCACTTCCGCGCCCACCAGCTGGCGGCGCTCTTTTTCGGAAATGCGCTTCAGGTCGCGACCGTTAAACTCCAGCTTTTCAGCCATCACCCGTCCGGGGTAGTCAATCAGCCCCATAATCGCCAGCGAGCTGACCGATTTACCCGAGCCGGACTCGCCGACGATACCGACCACTTCGCCCTGATTTACGCTGTAGCTTACGCGATCTACGGCGCGGAACGGCGTCCCTTCGTCTCCGAAGTGCACCGAGAGTTTATCTACATTTAATAACGCCATCTCGAACCTCTTACTGCTTCAGTTTGGGATCGAGCGCGTCACGCAGACCGTCACCCATCAGGTTAAATGCCAGCACCGTCAGCAGGATAGCGACACCCGGAAAGGTGACGACCCACCAGGCGCTCTGCGCGAACTGCAGCACGTCGGAGAGCATCGTGCCCCACTCCGGTGTCGGCGGCTGCGCACCCATGCCAAGGAAGCCAAGAGCGGCCATATCGAGAATGGCGTTAGAGAAGCCCAGCGACGCCTGAACAATCAGCGGCGCAAGGCAGTTGGGAAGAATGTTGATGAACATCTGACGCATCGCGCCTGCCCCCGCCACGCGGGAAGCGGTTACGTAGTCGCGGTTCACCTCCACCAGCACCGCGGCGCGGGTCAGACGCACGTAGTGCGGCAGGGCGACAAAGGTTAGCGCCAGCGAGGCGTTGACGATGGATGGGCCGAAGATGGCCACCAGCACCAGCGCCAGCAGCAGGCTCGGCAGGGCCAGCATAATATCGACAACGCGCATAATGACCGAGTCAACCACGCCGCCAAAATAGCCAGCAATCAGGCCGAGCACCACGCCGAGGATCAGCGACAGCACCACCACCAGACAACCAACCAGCAGCGACAGGCGCGCGCCGTACATCAGGCGCGACAGGATATCGCGGCCGACGTCATCGGTGCCGAGCAGATGGGTTACGCTGCCGCCTTCCTGCCAGAACGGCGGAGCCAGCAGCGCGTCGCGGAACTGGTCCGCCGGGTTATAGGGCGCGATGAAGTTGGCAAAGACGGCGATGATAATCATCACCGCGACGTAGGCCAGCCCCACAACGGCGCCTTTGTTGCGTTTAAAATAGTGCCAGAACTCCTGTAAAGGGGTCATTGGCACCGGTGCGGCGACAACTTTATTTTCAGTAACTTGTGACATGATGGCCCCTTACTTCTTATGCCGGATACGCGGGTTCACCACGCCATACAACAGGTCGACCAGCAGGTTGACGAGAATAATCATCGTCGCCACCAGCAGCACCCCGCCCTGCACCACCGGATAGTCGCGGCGCTGCAGCGCATCAATCAGCCAGCGGCCAAGACCCGGCCAGGAGAAGATGGTTTCGGTCAGGATGGCCCCCGCCAGCAGCGTACCGACCTGCAGGCCGATAACCGTGACCACCGGCAGCATCGCGTTACGTAAAGCATGAACGACGATCACCCGCATCCGCGTCAGGCCTTTCGCGCGCGCGGTACGGATATAATCCTCGCCCAGCACTTCCAGCATCGACGAACGGGTCATACGCACGATCACCGCCAGGGGAATCGTCCCCAGCACCACGGCGGGCAGGATCATATGCATCACCGCATCAATAAAGTCGCCCGGCTCGCCCCAAATCGCGGTATCGATCAGCATAAATCCGGTCAGCGGCAGGGTATCGTCAAGGAAGACGGTATCGCTGATACGCCCGGAAACCGGCGTCAGGTTAAGCTGTACCGACACCAGCATGATCAGCATCATCCCCCACCAGAAGATAGGCATGGAATAGCCGGTCAGCGCGAGGCCCACGGAGGTGTGGTCGAAGATAGAGCCGCGTTTGACCGCCGCCAGCACGCCCACCGGGATGCCGACGATGATGGCAAAAATCATCGCGCAGACGCCCAGCTCCATGGTGGCCTTAAAGCGCGGCACAAACTCTTCCCAGACGGGAATACGGCTTTTCAGCGAGATGCCCAAATCACCGTGCATCACGCCCCAAATATAGTTGACGTACTGCTGCCACATTGGCTTATCGAGGCCCATTTCGGCCAGCAGCTGCGCGTGACGTTCAGGGGAAATACCACGTTCGCCCGCCATAATCATCACCGGGTCGCCGGGGATCATATGAACGAAGGCAAAAGTGAGAAGGGTAATACCGATAAATGTTGGGATGACAAGTCCCAAACGTCGGAGAATGAACTGCAACATAACCCGGATTCTCTCTGGAGACGGCCCGCCTGGTGACAGGACGTCTGTATTGCTCACAAATGTCAATTCCCTCTCCCCAAGGCGGGGAGAGGGGAAACACGCTGTTATTATTCGATAGAGACGTTATCGAAGTGGTGTTTACCTAATGGATCGACCACGTAGCCTTTGACCTCTTTACGCACCGGCTCATAGACGGTGGAGTGGGCGACGATCAGCGCCGGAGCCTGATCGTGCATCACGACCTGAGCCTGCTTATACAGCTCAATACGTTTGTTGTGGTCATCGGTGGCGCGAGCCGGCTGAATCAGGTCTTCAAACGGCTTGTAGCACCAGCGGGAGTAGTTAGAACCGTCTTTTGCCGCTGCGCAGCTGAACAGGGTGGCGAAGAAGTTATCCGGATCCCCGTTGTCGCCGGTCCAGCCCATCATGACGGTCTGATGCTCGCCCGCTTTCGCGCGCTTGAGGTATTCACCCCACTCGTAGGTCACGATCTTGGCCTGGACGCCGACTTTCGCCCAGTCGGCCTGAATCATCTCAGCCATACGGCGCGCGTTCGGGTTATACGGACGCTGTACCGGCATCGCCCACAGGTCGATGGTGAAGCCTTTTTCCAGGCCTGCTTCTTTCAGCAGCGCTTTCGCTTTCTCTGGATCGTAGGTGTAGTCTTTAACGTCGTCGTTATAGCCCCACATGGTCGGCGGGATCAGGTTCTTCGCGGCCTGGCCTGCACCCTGGTAAACGGCTTTGATAATCGCTTCTTTGTTGACCGCGTAGGTCAGCGCCTGGCGAACTTTGACATCATCCAGCGGCTTCTTCTCGGTGTTGAAAGAGAGGTAGCCGACGTTCAGGCCCGGCTGTTCCAGCAGCGTGATGTTTTTGTCTTCCTTCATGCGCGCGATATCTGCCGGGTTCGGGTACGGCATAATCTGGCATTCGTTTTTCTGCAGCTTAGCGTAGCGCACGGAAGCATCAGGGGTAATGGAGAAGACCAGGCGATCGATTTTCGGCTTGGTGCCCCAGTAGCCCGGGAAGGCTTTATAGAGAATGCGGGAGTCTTTCTGGTACTGCAGCAGCTGGAACGGGCCGGTACCGATTGGGTTGAGGTCCACTTTCTCCGGCGTACCGGCTTTCAGCATGTTGTCGGCATACTCTTTTGACAGAATAGAGGCGAAGTCCATGGCGAGATCGGCAAGGAACGGTGATTCCGGACGGGTCAGCACGAACTGGACGGTGTTATCGTCCACTTTCTTCACTTCGCTAATCAGGTCAGGTAATCCCATCCCTTCAAAGTATTCATAGCTGCCGCCAGACACTTTATGGTACGGGTTATTGGTATTTTTTTGTCTGTCGAAGGAGAAGACAACGTCATCGGCGTTCAGCGTGCGGGTCGGTTTAAAATCTTTATTATCCTGCCACTTCACGTCTTTACGCAGATGGAAGGTATAGGTTTTCCCGTCTTCGCTAACTTCCCATTTTTCAGCCAGGCCCGGAATGACTTCCGTGGTGCCGGTTTTGAATTCCACCAGGCGGTTATAAATCGGCACTGAACTGGCGTCATAGGTGGTACCAGAGGTGAAGAGCTGTGGGTTAAAGCCTTCCGGCGAACCTTCTGAACAATAAACCAGGGTCTTCGCTTGTACGCTTGCTGCGACGGTCATGGCAACCAGGCTCAGACCAAGCTTCAGCATCCCTGATTTCTTCAAGGAAATACTCATTATTCTGCTCCAAATGTGATGTTGTTTGCATATATCCGCCAGACCTTTATTTATTTTTATTCGTCATATTGCGAACTACGGATGCGTTGGCTGCGCTCGATAACCCCGGTCACATAGTCATCTATGCTCCCGCAGATTCTCATGCTTGCCGCCTTCCCGCAGCTCGAACTATTTAGAATATACCCGGTCCGGTCGGTGGTGCCCGAAAGCGTTGAGAGAGATGGGGATTCCTTTCACAAAAACGACTGAGTTGCAGTACGGATTCTCCATGAAATGCCCCTCATGCCCTACAATCTGTCAACAGAATGGGGAAACGTCAATACAGCCAACCTGGTTTTACATCCGGTGTGAGAATTGGCGGGCAAAGATTAAAAAAAGTGCAAAGCGCTATTTCCAGCAGAGAAATTTATGCTAGCGGCCAATAGACAGAATAAACGCCTTAATATTTTCCAGCAGCCAGTGATAAGCAATTATGGTAAATGGTAAAAATTTCTTGCGATGTGACCAATATGTGAGCGATAAATAGCGTGAACGTTAAAACGCACAGCGGAAAATGCTGAAGTTATCCATAAGCTTCGCGAAAAAAGATCGGAGTATATATAAAAAAATACAATGGAAGATGTCACAAAATAGTGAATTGGCGCCAGGAAATGAGGGTGGGGGCGTTTTTTTACACTCTTAGCAAGCAGCGTATTTTCCCGGAGGCGATGCTGGCGCATCTGTCCGGGCTACACGGCCCGCAGACAACGCTGAACCCGTAGCCCGGGCAAGGCGCTTTGCGCCGCCCCCCCGGGAGCGGAGTGCATCCCGGAAACGATGCTGCATATCAGTAAGGACGACAGATGCAAAAAAGCCTGCTCGTTGAGCAGGCTTTTCGAATTTGGTCGGTGATAGAGGATAACTCGCCACTACGTGGCTCGCCCTTCGGGCCGTTGCTGACGCAACGTTCTCTCGCTCCGCTCGAGTCGAACCTCTACCCCCGGAGGTTCTCATCCTCACAAACCTCGGATGCAAAAAAGCCTGCTCGTTGAGCAGGCTTTTCGAATTTGGTCGGTGATAGACGATAACTCGCCACTACGTGGCTCGCCCTTCGGGCCGTTGCTGACGCAACGTTCTCTCGCTCCGCTCGAGTCGAACCTCTACCCCCGGAGGTTCTCATCCTCACAAACCTCAGATGCAAAAAAGCCTGCTCGTTGAGCAGGCTTTTTGAATTTGGTCGGTGATAGAGGATTCGAACCTCCGACCCCTTCGTCCCGAACGAAGTGCGCTACCAGGCTGCGCCAATCACCGAATGCGGGCGCATCTTACTGCTGCGATAAACACCCGTCAATGCCTTATTATGAAAAAGTCGCTCAAGCGGCGAGAAACTCGCCACTCTGCTACTCCTTCTTCGCCGCAGCGTCAGGAACGTGGCACCAGTTGTTATATTGGTTAATCCCGCCGTCCGGCGAGGTGTAGCCAAGACAGCCCATAATGGTGTCATACAGCTCTACGTGACGACGCGGTACCTTCATTGCCGCCTGCTGCTTCAGGCGCGCAAAAGAAGCTGCGTGGTCGGGCGACGCCAGATACTTATCGGACATCCACACCAGCATCGGCACGCGGAACTGCTCCGGCGGCGCCATCTTGCGCGGCGTACCGTGCAGGTGTTCGCGCTCGTTGATGGACTCGCCGTGGTCGGCCGCATAGAAAACAATCGCCTTCTTGTCCCGCAGCTGATCCAGCACGCTGACGATAAAGTGATCGACGTAGGTCACGCTGTTATCGTACGAGTTAATCAGCTCAGCCTTCGAGCATTTATTATCGACGCCGACGCACTCCGGCTTCCACTGCGCAAAGCTGCGCGGATAGCGCTGGGTATAGTTAAAGTGCGATCCTTTGGTATGCAGAATAATCAGGTGCTTACCATTGGGATTCTTCGCCAGACCGCGCTTCATCTCATCCACCAGCAGCATGTCGTCTACGCTCTTGCCGCGGTTACTCGGCTCAGCGCCAATCTGCTCGCGATAGGCGATATTGTTCGCCATCGTGTTGCTGTAGAACCACATCTCGCTCTGCATGGCGTACAGGTTACCGGTAAAGCCGAGCTGGTGGAGGACGGCAAAGACATTCTGTTCTTTCAGCGTCCGCTGCGGGTTATCATCCGCTCCGCCCTGACGAACGAACATACAGCGCAGCGACAGTTTCGTGGCGGTATCGCAGGAGTATCCGCGGAAAGCGACCAGGTTTTTCTCCTGCGCCAGCTTAGGCGTGGTATTGCGGCTATAGCCCAGGATGCCCATATGGTCCCAGCGGGTGGTTTCACCGATGATAAACACCACGTAAGTATCATCCAGCCCTTGCGGCTCAACGTAGGTGAATTTTTTCGCCGGATTGATCAGGGATTTATTATCGGAAGACTCGTCCACCTGCGCCCACGCGTAAAGCCCCAGCGCTGATAGCCAGTTAGACGGCAGATAGGAGTTAGCCACCACCCCGCCATAGCTTGGCAGATCGACTTCGGAACTGCGCTCGAAGTTCTTCTGACGAACCTCTAACAAACGAATAGGGCCCCAGACCATCAGGCCAGCCAGCAGCACGATAGTAATATTCTTCATCCGCTGGCCGGGCGTACGAATTTGACGCAGCAGGGTGAAGCGACAGCGGTTGCTCCAGATAAGCACCAGCGGCAGCGCGCTCATCAGCACCAGCCAGAGAATCAGGTGCCAGCCGATAACCTCTCTGGACAAGTCGATGTCAGTGGTCATCACTGAGGCAATAATGCCGTAGCCGATCACCACGTTCAGGAAGGTCATGTAATAGCTGGCGGCGGCGGAGAAGAGTACGACGATGGTCGCGAGGATACGCCAGACCCGCCGGCCAAACAGCGACAAAATACGCAGCAGAAAGAAGGTGACCAGAAAGGTCCCTATCAGCTCAACTGCACCAGAGAGTCCTTTCCAGATGGTAAACTCCTGAGCGTACCCTTCGAAGCGGCGGAAGAATACGGCAGCGTTCATAAACCAGCCGATGTACAGCGCCAGCCAGATACTGAGCTTCAGCTGCGTCATCGTTTTAATGTATTTCATGCAAAAAACCTGGAAAACGAAGAGATAAAACCGCCCGACTTAAGCGATATAAGTAAGCAGGTTAATAAAGTGCGTTTAGCTTGGTTATAAGAAACCTCTACAAAGCGCGATAAGTAGACCACAGCGGAAGGAAAAAGTATCAGGAGGGAATGTGATCCAACCAAACATTTACAAAACATTTGGTTGGATTGGCACTATTAGCTTAGGGAATTAATCATCAGGGCCGGGGTAACACCCGGTTTCAGGCGTGAGCCTGGTGGTAAATTTCACTTTTCGGCTGACGAATCGTTGTCGAAAGCGCCAGAGAGAGAATCAGCAGCGCAAAGATGACGCAGAAGGTTACGTAGAAACCGCCGAACAGGGAAGCAATCAGCGAACCACAGATGCTGCCGATACCAAAACCGAGATAAATCACGCCGTAGTTTTTCGCCAGGTTATTGAGGCCAAAGAACTCGCTAACCAGCGACGGGAAGACGGTAATCGTACCGCCGAAGTTAAAGGCCACGCAGGCGATAGCGGCGAAGAACGTCATAGCGTTCAGCGGAGCAAACAGCAGCGCCGCCATACCGATAAGCGAGACAACCTGTCCGATAGTAATCACCCGGATGCGGGACATTTTATCGGACAGAATGCCCAGAACCAGGCGCCCGCTAAGGTTAGCGATAGAGATCACCGTCACCGCGTTGGCAGCCGTCGCAACATCGAGGTGCACCATCCCCTGGGCGATATCTTTCGCCACGCCAATCACGTACAGGCCGCTCATGCAGGCGGTCAGGAACATCACCGCCAGCATCCAGTACTGAGGTTTACGCATCGATTCGGCGAGGGTGAAGTCATTTTCGACGACGCCGTTGTTGGCGGTAGCGGTGTGGTTCGGCGCGTCGGTCATCAGCGTCGCGCCGAAAACGATCATCACCAGCACGATAGCGCCCCAGATAATAAAGGTTTTTTCCAGGCCGACCGTCGCCAGCAGATGGGAGTCAATAAATTTAAAACCCAGGCTGCCAAGCCCGTAAGCACCGATGGAAAAAGCCGAAATCAGTCCCTTACGTTCCGGGAACCATTTAACGCAGTTCGACAGCGTCAGCAGATAGCCGGCGCCGTCGGCCAGCCCGACCAGAAGGCCCGCGCTCAACCACAGCATCATCAGGCTGTTTGAATGCGCGGTCAGGAAGAATCCGAGGCCCAGCAGGACGCCGGACGCCATAGTGACGCGTTTGACGCCGAAACGTTCCTGTAATTTACCCGCCACGGATGAGGAGAGCGCCAGGCCAAGGCTTAACAGGCCGAATGAGAACGCCACCTGGCTGACCGGTTCGTCCAGCTTGGTGGAAAGCGAACTATTGAACAAACTCCATGTATAAACCGATCCCAGCGCAAATTGCGTAATGATAGTGCCGAGCAGCGTAAGCCAGCGGGTGTATTGACGGTTTGCAGCGTTCATAGCAGTTGTCCTGAATAATTAACTGCCGCCACCATAACGAAGTCCCCTGTAAGTCTGGGGAAAAAAGGCATGAGCTGCCGCTACCGCGGAATGAAATGCATTAAAGGCGGAATGAATGACATTGCAAAACATTCACGCCTTAACGATTTATCGAAAAGTTAGTGCCCGCTACCGCTGGAAGATGCGTCATTACTGTAATTATAAAGTTAATTAAACGTATCAACCATGCTACATATTTAGCCTGAATAATTCGAGTGGCAGAATAGCGGCATGCCGCGGCCCCATCCGGGTGAGGCTCAGGGATGAGCCGAATCACAAGCGCAGCCGGCGTATCCGCAATAAATTAAAAATTGGCGCTCACGCCCATTAAATAGAGATAGTTTGCCCCGGTGGGTAAATTGTCCGCCTGGGATAGTGCCGCCCAGGCGGCAAGATGAGAGTTGAGCGACATATCGGCGCCAAAGGTCACGTCCCGCCAGGCGCCGTCCTGCATGCGGTTCGCCCCGCCGAAATCCGTCGTCAACTCCTGGTTATAGCTCACCTGAGCCCACGGATGTACGCCCCATAGCTTCTGATAATCGACCCGCCAGCCCAGCGTATTCACGTAGCCGGTTCCGGCCGCATTGCGGGTAAGCGGCGGCGACGTCAGATCGGAGTGTAAACTGGCGACCGGGCCGGACGTCATCCCCTCGGTCAGAGAGAAATTCCAGCCGACGCTCATACCGCGTGCGCTATCCACCGGAGAGACCGCCTGATTAAACGCCAGTCCGGAAGGATCGTCGGACGCATTTATCCGCTCCGCGAGAATATCTTCATAGCGCGGTTGGTGATCGCTGTCCCATGTATAGCGTTCCGCTGTATTACTTTTTGTATCGATAGCGATATATTCCTGTTGCCAGGCATTCGCACCGGCAACACACGATGCCCAGACGGATACGCACGCCGGGACCAGGAATACCCGGAGGCCATTGCATTTCTTTATTATCATTAATGCGACTCCAAAAAGAGCCGAAACGGCAAGGTTGCTGTGTTTTTTTTATGGGTGTCCTATCCCTGCTTGGGGGATAATAACCCTGTATTAACTATTATCTTTATCTTTCAGCCGTCAAGTTGAACGACTGAGTTTTTATCACAAAAGGGAGAGACAGATGCAACGTTGCGGATGGGTCAGTCAGGATCCTTTATACATTGAGTACCACGATAAGGAGTGGGGCGTTGCTGAAAAGAATCCCCGCAAGCTGTTTGAGATGATTTGTCTCGAAGGCCAGCAGGCCGGACTGTCGTGGATCACCGTGCTGAAAAAGCGTGAAAACTACCGCCGCGCTTTTCACCAGTTTGATCCGGTTCGCGTCGCGGCGATGGACGAAGAAGATATTGAACGTCTGGTGCTCGACGCCGGTATTATTCGCCATCGCGGTAAAATTCAGGCCATCATCGGCAATGCCCGCGCCTTCCTGGCGATGGAAAAAAATGGCGAACCTTTCGCAGATTTCGTCTGGTCATTCGTCGATAATCACCCCCAGGTGACGGCCGCCGCCACGCTGGCGGAGATCCCGACAACAACCCCGGCATCTGACGCATTGTCGAAAGCGCTGAAAAAACGGGGCTTTAAGTTTGTCGGCTCCACTATCTGCTACTCCTTTATGCAGGCCTGCGGTCTGGTCAACGACCACGTCACCGGCTGTTTCTGTCGCTCAGGAGGCCAGGATGATTCGCAACTGGGACGCTAACGAAACCGGCCCGCTGCTTGAGCTGTGGCTAGAGAGTACGATCCACGCCCACCCATTTATCGCCGAAAGCTACTGGCATGACAGTCTGGCGATAGTGCGCGATGTTTACCTGCCCTCCGCGCAAACCTGGGTATGGGAGCAGGACGGCGTGCTGAAGGGTTTTATCAGCGTGATGGAGTCACGCTTCATCGGCGCGCTGTTCGTCGCACCGGATGCCGCCAGGCAGGGTATCGGCAGCGCGCTGATCGGCGAAGTCAAAAAACACTACGGTTGGCTAACCCTTGAGGTATACCAGAAAAACGTTCAGGCGGTGAATTTCTACCATGCGCAAGGCTTCCGCATTGAAGACTGCGCATGGCAGGATGAAACCCAGCATCCGACCTGGATTATGCATTGGTCGGCGGATCAAATGCCGTCAGCGTAAGCTCGGGCCCGGTATACTTTTCCAGCCAGGCCTGCGCCGTATTTCCTGCACAGCCGTTGCCCAGCCGCGATGTCGGAATATCTTTGGTCAGCACGTTCACCGCACCGTTTTTGCAGATCCCCGCCTGAGGGTCGAGATCGGGCCACGCCCCTTCATGCAAGCAGATAACCCCGGGACGAATGCCGTCGGTCACTACCGCGCCGGCCAGCACCTGGCCGCGTGAATTCCATACTCGCACCAGATCGCCATCGGCGATATTGCGCGCCTGCGCATCGCGCGGATGAAGGGTTAACGGTTCACGACCCGCCACCGCGTACTGTTCGCGCAGCGACGCATGGTTGAGCTGGCTGTGGAGGCGGTGCGCCGGATGCGCTGACAGCACCTGGAGCTGGCCTTCCTGCGCATTGCCGTGCCATTCGTCCGGCTCCAGCCACATCGGGTGCGGCGGGCAATCCGGATAAGCAAACCCGGCGATGGTCGGCGAGTGAATCTCAATTTTACCGCTGGCGGTTTTCAGCGGATTCGCCTGCGGATCGGCCCTGAAGGCGGCAAAGCGGGCGAAGCGCGCGTTTTCGGGGTTCTCCGGCATTTCAATCAGCTGATTATCCTGCCAGAACTGGGCGAACGGCGGCAGCGTAACCTGCTGCGCCGCCCCGCGCTGGGCGGCAATCTGGTAAAACGTCTCCAGCCACTGCAGATCGTTTTTACCCTCGGTGAAGCGCTCCCGCCCGCCCGCTTCCCAGCGCTCGCTAAGGTCGGCGAAGACCTCGAAATCATCGCGCGCTTCATCGCGCGGCGCGACCACCCGCTTCATCGGCACCAGATGCTGGTTGCTGTAGTCTCCGGTCATGGTCATATCGTTGCGTTCAAAAGAGGTCGTCGCGGGCAGCACGATATCGGCATGGCGCGCCGCGGCGGTCCAGAAGCATTCGGAAATAACGATAAGTTCCGGTTTTTGCCAGGCGCGGATCAGCCGGTTGGTATCCTGATGGTGGGTAAAGTTGGCGCCGCCCGCCCACCAGATAAAGCGGATATCCGGGAAGCGGCGTTCCATACCGTTATGTTGATAAGACGCCCCGGGGTTTTCCAGCGCTTCAACGATGCGCGCGACCGGGATTTTTTCCACTGCATCGGTACCGCCCGCCACGCTGCCCTGCATTGAGGCCAGCACTGCCGCGCGGCGCGTAGGGTTGCCACCGTTGGCAAAGTGATAGGAAAGGCCAAAGCCCCCGCCCTGGGTGCCGATCTGGCCGAGCATGGCGGCAAGGGTCACCAGCATCCAGTGTTTTTGTTCGCCAAACTGCTGGCGCTGCATTCCCCAGCCGGACATCAACATGGTGGTGTTTTCGTGGAAAAGTTGTGCCAGTTCGCGAATTTTCTCCGCGCTAATGCCGCAGATCGCCGCCGCCCATTCCGCCGTTTTTGCCGTTCCGTCGCTCTCCCCGGTCAGATAGCGGGCGAAAACGTCATAGCCGCTGGTGCAGCGGGCCAAAAACGCGTCATCCTGCCAGCCGTTTTCCACCAGCGTATGGGCGATACCGAGCATCAGCGCCACGTCGGTGCCCATATGCGGGGCGATCCACTCCGCCGCGTCGCCAAAGAATTCCGCCGTTTCCGATCGCATGGGATCGATGCAGATCACCCGCTTCCCGCTCTGACGCAGACGATCGAACCACGGGATGCCCTGCTCATCCGAAGCGTTCCAGGCAATTTTTAGCGTATTTAAAGGGTTAGCGCTCCACAGCACCACGACATCGCTATGTTCCAACACCATTGGCCAGCTAGTCTGCTGCTGATAAACCTCATTACCGCCAACCACGTACGGCATGATCGCCTGGGCCGCGCCGGTGGAATAATCGCCCAGATGACCGGTATAGCCGCCCGCCAGGCTCATATAGCGCTGGAGCAGCGTCGCCGCTTTGTGCAGTACGCCATTTGAGCGCCAGCCGTAGGAGCCCGCAAAAATCGACGTCGGGCCGTAGCTTTCGCGAATGCGCCGGTGCTGGGCGTGAATCAGATCCAGCACCTGGTCCCAGCTCACCCGCACAAACTCATCCTGCCCGCGCACGCCTTGTGGGCTTTCTGGCGAGGCGAGAAATCCCTTACGCACCATCGGATAACGTACGCGGGTTTTGCTATGCACCTGATCGCGCACTGCGGTTTGCAGCGAGTTGGGGAAAGGGGTATCAAGCGCCCCGCGCGAAGAGATGACGTTCTCGCCATCGGTTTCGACCAGCATTGGCCCCCAATGGGCTGCGGTGAGGATAGTTTTGGTAGCGGATGAGGTTGGCAATGCGGGCTCCTGGTCAGCGATAGCAGGTGTGGTGACGGCACGTTATTCAGCCGTTCAATGTTATTTACAAATTGAGATGCTCTCTGCGGAATTTTCTCCGGTTTCGGGCGTCATAATCAACCGTCACGGTCGCTGTGGCAAAGAATAAAAAGGATTAAGGAAATAAGATGAAAAAACGCGTACTCATGATTGCGGCTGTCGTTAGCGGCGCACTGGCCATTTCTGGCTGTACCACCAATCCCTATACCGGGGAGCGCGAAGCGGGTAAATCCGGGATCGGCGCGGGCATTGGTTCGTTAGTCGGCGCAGGCGTTGGGGCGCTCTCCTCTTCCAAACATGACCGAGGCAAAGGTGCGCTGATCGGCGCAGCGGCCGGCGCGGCGCTGGGCGGCGGCATCGGTTACTATATGGACGTGCAGGAAGCGAAGCTGCGCGAGAAAATGCAGGGAACCGGCGTAAGCGTGACGCGAAACGGCGACAATATCGTGCTGAACATGCCGAACAATGTGACCTTCGACAGCAGCAGCGCCAACCTGAAACCCGCGGGCGCCAATACCCTGACCGGGGTAGCGATGGTGCTAAAAGAGTATGAGAAAACCGCCGTTAACGTAGTGGGTTATACCGACAGCACCGGCAGCCAGGATCTGAACATGCGCCTCTCTCAGCAGCGCGCGGAGAGCGTCGCCAGCGCGCTTATTACCCAGGGCGTGGCGGCTAATCGCATCCGCACAACCGGTATGGGCCCGGCGAACCCGATCGCCAGCAACAGCACGGCGGAAGGCAAAGCGCAGAACCGCCGCGTTGAAATTACCCTCAGCCCGCTGCAGTAATGCCCTCTTTGCCCGGCGACTCGCCGGGCAAAATGCTTGATATAGCGAATTTTCGCGCTAAGGTGTGTGCAGATTTCAGCAAAGGAAGCCACCATGGCGAAAGCGGCGCGAGCAACCATTAGCGATGTGGCGAAAGCCGCAAAGACCGGCAAAACCAGCATTTCACGCTATCTGAACGGCGAGAAGCATCTGCTTTCCGACGATCTGTTGGGGCGCATTGAAAAAGCCATTGCCGAGCTCGATTATCGTCCCAGCCTGATGGCCCGCGGCCTGAAGCATGGCCGCACCCGGCTGATCGGCCTGATCATCGCCGATATCACCAACCCCTACTCCGTCAACGTGCTCAGCGGCATTGAAGCCGCCTGTCGCGAAAAAGGATTTACCCTGCTGGTATGTAATACCAACAATGAGCTGGACCAGGAGCTGCACTATCTCGACCTGCTGCGCAGCTATCAGGTGGAGGGGATCGTGGTCAACGCCGTCGGGATGCGCGAGGACGGCCTCAACCGCCTGCAGCAGTCGGCGCTGCCGATGGTGCTTATCGATCGCAAAATTCCGGAATTCGCCTGCGATGTCGTCGGCCTCGATAATACCCAGGCCGCCACCACCGCCACCGAACACCTGGTGGAAAAAGGCTTCGAAGCCCTGCTGTTCCTCAGCGAACCCCTCGGCTCGGTCAATACCCGCCGCGAGCGCCTGAGCGCGTTTCGCCAGACCCTCCTGCGCCATACCGGTATTGTCGCGGAAAACGCCGAAGTACCGTTGAATGATGGCGCGATGCTGGATAACGTCCTGCGCCACTTCCACTCCCACCATCGCGGCATGCGCAAGGCGGTGATTTCCGCCAACGGCGCGCTGACCCTGCAAGTGGCACGCTCCCTTAAACGCGTTGGCCTGATTTGGGGCAGCGATATCGGCCTGCTGGGCTTCGATGAACTGGAGTGGGCCGAGCTGGCGGGCGTGGGGATCACCACGCTCAAACAGCCGACCTGGCAGATTGGCTTCGCCGCCGTCGAGCAGGTGGTGCGTCGGATTGAAGGCAGCAACGACCCGGTCTGCGAACGGGTGTTTTCCGGCGAGCTGATCGTCAGAGGCTCCACCTCCCGCTAACGATCCTTCGTGATGGCGATCATAAATTAGACATCCTGGCCTTTGCTTTGGAACCGATACCATCTAGCGTAATAAACAACGCATCAGATTATCGTCGGGAGTATTGGGATGGCCAGAAAGATTATTGTCGTTACCGCCGCGTACGGAAATGACCATGTTAAAGCGCTGGGCGGGCAGTCCGCCGTCCTGCCGTTTATCGCCGGCTCCGGCGCCGACGGCGTCGAGATCCGCCGGGAACTGTTCAGCGCGGATGAGCTGAACCGCCTGCCGGAACTGGCCGCCGATATTGAGCGCCGCGGCCTGCTGGTTTGCTATTCCGCGCCGGAAGCCCTGTTTACCGCTGACGGCTCGCTCAACCCGCGCCTCGCCGACTTTTTGCAGGAAGCGCAAACCCTTAACGCATTGTGGCTGAAGCTCTCGCTGGGCCGCTTTACCCACCAAAACGATCTGGACACCCTGCGCGATATCCTGCGCGAGAGCGGCATGGCGCTGGTGGTGGAAAACGATCAAACCGACTGCGGCCAGCTGGCGCCGATGCAGCGCTTCAAGGCCGCCTGTCGGGTTAACCAGCTGCCGATCACCCTTACCTTTGATATGGGCAACTGGCTGTGGGTTGGCGACTCGCCGGAAGAGGCCGCGCGCCACCTGGCGCCTGCCGTCAGCTATATTCATGTAAAGGCGGCTGAGCCGCACCATTCGCAGTTTCGCGCCGTACCGCCGGATGAAGCGTCCGGGCGCTGGCTGGCGCTGCTCGAAAATCTGCCCGCAGACGCCCCGCGCGGGATCGAATTTCCGCTGACTGGCCATGACCTGACGGCCGTGACCCGCCGCTACGTCAACCTGTTACGCGAGGATTAAGTTATGCAAAAAGCGTTAGATGTCATCACGATAGGCGAAGCCATGGCGATGTTTGTCGCCACCGAAACCGGCGAACTGGCTGAAGTAGAACATTTTATGAAACGCGTGGCGGGCGCGGAACTGAACGTCGCGACCGGGCTGGCCCGCCTCGGCTTAAGCGTCGGCTGGGTAAGCCGCGTCGGCGCGGACAGCTTTGGCCGCTTCGTCCTCACCGCGCTGGCAAAAGAGGGGATCGACGCCCGCGGCGTGAGCACCGATGGCCGCTACGCTACCGGCTTTCAGCTGAAGTCTAAAGTCGAAAATGGAACCGATCCCATCGTGGAATATTTTCGCAAAGGCTCTGCCGCCAGCCATCTGTCGCCGGATGATTTTAACGAATCATACTTCGCCAGCGCCCGTCACCTGCACTTAAGCGGCGTGGCCGCCGCGCTGTCGGAAAGCTCATACGCCCTGCTGGACCGCGCGGCGCGCACCATGAAAGCGCAGGGAAAAACAATTTCGTTCGACCCCAACCTGCGGCCCACGCTGTGGAAAAGCGAAGCCGAGATGGTCGAGAAGCTTAACCGCCTTGCGTTTCAGGCCGACTGGGTTCTGCCGGGGTTGAAAGAAGGCATGATTCTGACCGGCCAGCAAACGCCGGAAGCCATCGCCGACTTTTATCTCAGCCACGGCGTTCGCGCGGTCATCATAAAAACCGGCTCCGACGGCGCCTGGTATAAAACTGCCGACGGCGAACAGGGGGCCGTTGCGGCGATAAAAGTGGATAACGTCGTCGATACCGTTGGCGCCGGCGATGGCTTTGCCGTCGGGGTGATTAGCGCCCTGCTGGAAGGAAAACCGCTGCAGCAGGCGGTGAAACGCGGAAACAAAATCGGCTCACTGGCCATTCAGGTCCAGGGCGATAGCGAAGGCTTACCCACGCGTGAGGCGCTGGGCGAGTAAGCAGATTCAGCACAACGTCAGGCCGTTCTGTACCCTACATGCAGCGCGGCGTAACGGATCTTTTCTATGATGAGCGTCACCTCACTCACAGAGGCAAACCTATGAATAGTTCGACGAATGCAACAAAACGCTGGTGGTACATCATGCCTATCGTGTTTATCACGTATAGCCTGGCATATCTCGACCGCGCTAACTTCAGCTTCGCTTCGGCGGCCGGTATTACTGAAGATCTGGGGATCACCAAAGGTATCTCCTCCCTGCTGGGGGCGCTGTTCTTCCTCGGCTACTTCTTCTTTCAGATCCCCGGCGCGATTTACGCCGAACGCCGCAGCGTACGCAAACTCATTTTTATCTGCCTGATCCTGTGGGGCGCCTGCGCCTCGCTGACCGGGATGGTGCACAATATTCCCGCGCTGGCGGCGATTCGCTTTATTCTCGGCGTCGTCGAGGCCGCGGTCATGCCGGCGATGCTGATTTACATCAGCAACTGGTTTACTAAATCTGAACGCTCTCGCGCCAATACCTTCCTGATCCTCGGCAACCCGGTGACGGTGCTGTGGATGTCGGTGGTGTCCGGTTACCTGATTCAGGCCTTCGGCTGGCGGGAAATGTTTATTATCGAAGGCGTTCCGGCGGTGATTTGGGCCTTCTGCTGGTGGGTGCTGGTAAAAGACAAACCTTCGCAGGTCAACTGGCTGGCGGAAAGCGAAAAAGCCGCGTTGCAGGAGCAGCTGGAGCGTGAACAGCAGGGAATCAAACCGGTGCGCAACTACGGCGAAGCCTTCCGCTCGCGCAACGTTGTCCTGCTGTGCATGCAGTATTTCGCCTGGAGCATCGGGGTTTACGGTTTCGTTCTGTGGCTGCCGTCAATCATTCGCAGCGGCGGCGAGAATATGGGCATGGTCGAGGTCGGCTGGCTCTCATCCGTTCCCTATCTGGCGGCGACCATCGCGATGATCGTGGTCTCCTTGGCTTCCGATAAAATGCAGAACCGCAAGCTGTTTGTCTGGCCGCTGCTGCTGATTGCCGCCTTCGCCTTTATTGGTTCCTGGGCCGTTGGCGCCAACCATTTCTGGGTCTCTTATACCCTGCTGGTGATTGCCGGCGCGGCGATGTACGCCCCCTACGGACCGTTCTTCGCCATCATTCCTGAGATGCTGCCGCGCAACGTCGCCGGAGGCGCCATGGCCCTGATTAACAGCATGGGCGCGCTGGGTTCGTTCTTCGGCTCATGGTTTGTCGGTTACCTGAACGGCACCACCGGCAGCCCCGCAGCCTCGTACATTTTCATGGGAGTGGCGCTTTTCGTCTCGGTATGGCTTACTTTGATTGTTAAGCCTGCTAATAATCAAAAACTTCCGCTCGGCGCACGTCACGCCTGAAACCTTAACGCAACGGAGAACCGCATGAAGCCGTCAGTCATTCTCTACAAAACGCTTCCCGACGACCTGCAACAGCGTCTGGAACAACACTTTACCGTCACCCAGGTGAAAAACCTGCGTCCGGAGACCGTTTCACAGCACGCCGACGCGTTTGCTGAAGCGGTAGGTCTGCTGGGTTCCAGCGAAAAAGTCGATACCGCGTTACTGGAGAAAATGCCCAAGCTTCGTGCGACCTCGACCATCTCCGTCGGCTATGACAACTTCGACGTCGATGCGCTGAATGCGCGTAAAGTGCTGCTGATGCACACCCCGACGGTACTGACCGAAACCGTCGCCGATACCGTGATGGCGCTGGTATTAAGCACAGCGCGTCGGGTGGTTGAGGTGGCTAACCGCGTGAAGGCCGGCGAGTGGACCAAAAGCATCGGTCCGGACTGGTTTGGCAACGATGTGCACCATAAAACCCTCGGTATCGTCGGGATGGGGCGTATCGGGATGGCGCTTGCCCAGCGCGCCCACGCGGGCTTTGGTATGCCGATCCTCTACAACGCCCGCCGCCAGCACCCTCAGGCAGAGGAGCGCTTTAACGCCCGCTACTGCGATCTCGATACCCTGCTGAAGGAAGCGGATTTTGTCTGCCTGATCCTACCGCTGACCGACGAGACTTATCATCTCTTTGGCAAAGAACAGTTCGCTAAAATGAAGTCCAGCGCCATCTTTATTAACGCCGGGCGCGGCCCGGTAGTGGACGAAAAGGCGCTGATTGCCGCGCTGCAGGAAGGGGTTATTCATGCCGCCGGCCTCGACGTTTTCGAACAAGAGCCGCTGGCGAAAGACTCCCCGCTGCTGAATATGCCAAACGTGGTCGCCGTGCCGCATATTGGCTCGGCCACGCATGAAACCCGCTATAACATGGCGGCCTGCGCGGTGGATAATCTGATTGATGCCCTGAACGGCAACGTTGAGAAGAACTGCGTGAATCCGCAGGTGAAGTGAGAAGTGAAAAAAGAAAACCCGGGCTAAGGTGAAGCCTTGCCCGGGCTGTCAGAGCCGTTAACGCGTCGCGTTAACTGCCGCGGTCCACGCCTGATTAAAGGCCTGGTGCTGAGCGGCCAGCGGCCCAATCAGCGTATTGTACTGACTGGCCTGCTGCGAAGTCGGGAACTGAATACCGTTCGCCACGAAGCTGACCTGGGTTTCTTGCTGAGCGATAAAATCACCTACCTGCACCAGCTGTTGGGTAAATACCTGCGCTGCCGGAATTAACGGCTGTAGCGCATTCGCCGGCGCCGTCACGACTTTGTTATAGACCTGGTCGAAGACCGGCTTGAGATCGTCGCCCTGTTTCAGCGCGCCGTGGGCGGCATCCGCCTGTATTTTTGCGTTCTCCAGCTGCTGGCTCAGCACGCCCAAAGCGCCGTTTGCCTGACGCAGCGGCTCGCGCTGGGTAACATAATCCTGTGGTACGCGGATCGCGTTCACGCTATCAACCACCGGACGTAACCCCGCATCCATCGCCTGGCTTACCTGCTGTGAATAGCCGTAAATCACCGCGTAATCGGAAACGAAAGGCCCGAACTGTTTTTTCTGATCGGCGGTCAGCGTCGGCAGACGTTCGCCGCTACGCATTGCCGTATTTTGCAGGAAGTCGATAAACGCTTTGCGCTGATCGCCTTCTTTATCAAAACACCCACTCAGGCTAACCACCATTAACAGGGCCGCAATAGCCGCAAACCAGCGAGAGCAGGACTTTCCTGTCGCCATTTTTTTACTCCTTTCAGCCAAAAAAAGCGCAAACAGACACACACGTGCCAGACGCTGACAAGGATAGTCCAGGTCGGCCTTGCAGGATACCTTTTCCTGACAATCTTCCTCCCTGAAAGCCGGTTTTTTAGCGTTTTAGCGGCCAGTCGCGTCGGCTGTTAAGTTCATCACAATTACCGCTATCATCCGGTATTCGGCTGAAACGCTTAACAAATTGATTTTATTATTATTAATCTGTTCTCTCTTCTGCACCGGGCGCAAAGTGGACGATAATCGCACGCTTCCCTTTTCCCCTGCATTGCCTGAACCGCCGTTCGATGATTTTATTAAATGAGCGATTAACGGCTTTTTGTTCGATAATCGCACAAACAACATCAACGACCGCGAGGGAGATAACAATAATCTATCTCTGTCCCCCGCTCTGCCTGCCAGGAATGCCGCATGAAGAAAACAACCATCGATATTCAGGCTTTTATCAATGAACATCCCTTCACGAAATACCAGTGGATGATTCTGGCCTTATGTTTTATCACCGTCGCGATGGACGGATTCGATACCGCGATAATCGGCTTTATCGCCTCTGACCTGGTGCAGGAATGGGGCGTCGAAAAATCGGCGTTAGGCCCGGTTATGAGCGCCGCCTTAGTCGGGCTCGCGGTCGGTGCGCTGACCGCCGGACCGCTCGCCGACCGCGTTGGGCGGAAAAAAGTTCTGATTATGTCCATCGTGGTTTTCGGTGGCTTCAGCCTGCTGACCGCCTTTGCTACCAGCCTTAACCAGCTGACGCTGCTGCGTTTTCTTACCGGCCTTGGGCTGGGCGCCGCCATGCCGAACGCCGCGACGCTGATGAGCGAATACGCCCCAGAGCGGCGTAGGGCGCTGATGGTTAACCTGATGTTCGTCGGCTTTCCGATGGGCTCCTCGCTGGGCGGCTTCCTCTCCGCCTGGATGATCCCCCATTACGGCTGGCAAAGCGTACTGGTGCTTGGCGGCGTGATGCCGCTGCTGCTGGCGGTAGTGCTGATCTTTCTTCTGCCGGAATCCGCGCGCTATATGGTGGTCAAACGCCAGCCTGCCCAGCGTATCGCCGCGATCCTGCGCCGCATCGCGCCTGTTCCCGAGCAGGCAGAATTTGAACTACGCGAAGCGGGCCAGGTAAAGGAGAAATCGTCCATCGGCGTGATTTTCTCACCGCGCTACGCCGTCGGCACCGTCATGCTGTGCCTGACCTACTTTATGGGCCTGCTGATCTTCTATTTGCTGACCAGCTGGCTGCCGCTGCTCATCCGGGAAACCGGCGCGACGATGAGCCAGGCCTCTATTATCACCGCGCTGTTCCCACTGGGTGGCGGGATTGGCGTGCTTATCCTCGGCGCGCTGATGGATAAGCTCAACCCAAACAAAGTGGTTGCCGTGGGCTGGCTGCTGACCGGCGTGTTCGTTTGTCTGGTTGGTTTCTCGACCCATAACCTGCTGCTGATGGGGATAATGGTATTTATCGCCGGCAGCATTATGAACGGCGCCCAATCGTCAATGCCTGCGCTGGCCGCCGGTTTCTATCCCACCCAAGGACGCGCGACCGGCGTGGCCTGGATGTTAGGGATTGGCCGCTTTGGCGGCATTCTCGGCGCCTTTAGCGGCGCGTTCCTGATGCAGGCCCAACTCTCTTTCGAAACGATTTTCTCCTTGCTGGCAATCCCGGCCTTCCTGTCAGCCACCGCGCTGCTGGTCAAATATAAGCTTGGCCAACTGCAACCTCCGGCGGCCCAGGGTGAAGTGGAGAAGCTCCAGAAGGCGTAATACACCGGCCAGCGGGCGCGCGCTGGCCTTTTCCGCTTTTCTTCTTATCTGTTTACAATAATTTGCTTATCGGCTCTCTGTATTAATTTTCAGCATGTTATATCGTCCGATGCGGCGCTAAAGAACCTCGGGTGATAAATAATTACCAGGGTAAGCATTCCTGGCCTTTTTTTCCGACTATTCTTAAGAGGCTCTACATAATTCACCCTCCGCCGTATGAAAGAGAGGAGTTCTCAATGGAATATAAAGATCCTGCATTTGAACTGCTGAGCAACCTTGAACAAATTATTTTTAAAGATCAGGCTCAGGCGGCCTCGCTGACGCGTAAGCCCGCCGCATGCATTGAATTTGACCAACTACGCAAAGGTACCGGGCTGAAAATAGATGATTTTGCCAACGCCATGGGCGTCAGCGTAGCAATGGTACAAGAGTGGGAATCGAGACGCGTAAGGCCTTCTCCCACAGAGCTTAAGCTGATGCGCCTGATCCAGGCGAATCCGCAGCTTTCAAGACAGCTTATTGATTCATAATTTTAGCGTTTATGGGTTTCGGCTAGCGGTCCTGTTAAAGGACCGTTTTCATGCCAACGAAAAAAAAGTTTGCTATCACGACGTGAACATGCGTTAATGCTCGCAGGTTTGAAGTAAAGACCACAGAGCATTCGAATAGAGCAGTCCTTCAAAGGTTATCCGTTGATACCCCGGTAGTGAACTTTCCCTTTATCGCTTTAAATCTGTAGTCCAGACCGTAACGCCGCAAGGCTCATTTATTTTTTTAAAGGTAATTCACTATGTCCGGTAAAATGACTGGTATCGTAAAATGGTTCAACGCTGACAAAGGCTTTGGCTTCATCACTCCTGACGATGGTTCTAAAGACGTGTTCGTACACTTCTCTGCTATCCAGAACGAAGGCTACAAATCTCTGGACGAAGGTCAGAAAGTTTCCTTCACCATCGAAAGCGGCGCTAAAGGCCCGGCAGCTGGCAACGTAACCAGCCTGTAAGCTTAAAAAGCTCAAAATTATTAAGTCCCTGCCAAACGGCGGGGATTTTTTTATTTGCGCCTTAAGTCACCGCCATCCATCGATGGCGGTTTTTTGCATTTATAGCCTCTCAACGCTCCAGCCCTCTTCCCGCCATGCCAGGCAATGGGTCAGCTTCAACGCCCGTAAAAAAGCTTCATCATGTGACACTACCAGCATCGCGCCGGGAAACTGTGCCAGCGCTTTTTCAATCGCCAGAGTGGACGCCAGGTCAAGATGGTTAGTGGGCTCATCCAACAGCAGCAGTTGCGTAGCCTCCCGTCGCCAGAGCACGCAGGCCAGCGCTGCTTTTAATCTTTCGCCTCCGCTCAGAACCGATAGCGGTAGATGGACTTTGTCCGCCCCCAGCTGTAGCTGCGCCAGCTGGCTGCGCAGCACACCTTCTTCTAAAGGCGTATCACCGAGATTCAGGTGCGCCATGATGGACAATGACAGGTCCAGCTGGCTCAGATGCTGATCCAGATACGCCGCGTTGACCGATAAGCGGCAGCGTCCTGAAAGCGGCGACTCCAGGCCCAGCAGCGTTTTAAGCAACGTCGTCTTACCGCAGCCGTTGGGGCCCCGCAGCGCCACGCGCATCGGCCCATCCATGCGCCAGTTCAGCGGCGCCATAGGCGCATACGCCAGCCGCAACGCTTCCAGCTCCAGCACCTGTTTTCCCGCAGCGACCTGGCTACCGGGCAGAGTAAACATCACTGGGTTGTCCTCCTCGACCCGCTCCCGCGCCTGAACCACCGCATCGTTAAGCGCGCTACGTTGTTCACGATGCTGGCGCTTAAGGGTTCCGGGGCGCTCTTTCGCCGCGCCTTTGTAAGCAACCCGCTCGAATGAAGCGATATTTAGCGTATCAATAGTACGCAACGTCTGCGCAGAGCGCCGCAGGCAGGCATCATGCTCTTTGTGCATCCTTGTGCGAGTACGCCGCCGTTCGATGACGGCATGCTCCAGCGCGGCGCGAGCCGCCTGCTGCTCCAGCTCACGCTGCTGCTGATAATCCGCATAGTTACCGCCGTAGCTGCGCAAAGCTGCGGACGTCAGCTCGAGGATGCGCGGCGTTTGGGCCAGCAGCTCGCGGTCATGGCTGGCGATAAGCGCACCGCCGCGCCATTGCTCAAGCTGCTGATAGAACCACGCCCGGCCTTCTCTGTCGAGATGGTTGGTGGGTTCATCAAGCAGGAGAAAATCCGCGCCGGACAAGAATGCTGCGCAGAGCTGCGCCTTCACTCTTTGCCCGCCGCTCAACGAAGAGGCGAGCCGTCCGGGAGAAAATTCCCCTAAGCCAGCGGCCAGGAAGCCTGCATTCAAACGATCCGGAAGATCCCAAAAGCCATCAAGACGTTCGAGATCGTCAACTCGCCCTTCGCCTCGCTCAAGACGCGCCAGAGCAGAAAAAACGAATTCGAAGCTTAGCCACTCTGCCAGCGTCGTATCAGGAGTCATCGCATGCTGCTGAGCAACGTAGCTTACCGAAACCATACGTTCGATATGGCCGCTCGACGGCGAGTCCAGGCCCGCCAGCAAACGCAATAATCGGGTTTTGCCGACGCCATTACGCCCGACAAGCCCGCAGAGGGAGCCTTCCAGCGATAAATTCAGCGGACCAAAAAGCGTATCTCCCGTCGCAAATTGACAGGTGACCTGATGCAAAAGAAAAGAGGGGGATTGGGCACAATGAGCCATAAGCACTCCTGAATGAAATCAATACTTCCCCTGCTCGCAAATAGCGCTAAGCAAGGAGCGAAATTCATCAGTCGTGTTTGTTCATTTGGCGCGTGCTCTCCGGTGAGACGAGGGATTCGTCGGGGCATAGGATAGCCATACCCCGGTATACATTTCAAGCCTGTTTTTTCGACAGGCCGTGAATCCGGAAAAAAAGCCTCCTGGTATCAGGAGGCGAAATAATCATTTCATGAAAAAACAGGGTGCTATAAGAATGCTTAACACCGTAAGAATGGCGGAGATCGCTCTCCGCCACCGTCTCTTACGTTTTAATCCCACAGGCTAAGAACGCCACCAGCTCAATATTCCCCTTCCTGAGCTGTAATTCACACAGCGAATCACGCACCATCCAGGTGAATAATAAAATAGTGAAGCAAATCACTATTAAGCCAAACAACAGATACTTTTGCGGCATTCCTCGCCTCCGGTGTTGATTTTCAACAGGTAAGAGGCTACTCTTATGGTGTTGATGCATAGGGGAGCCTCACTTTGTACTGACCCCAAAAAGTTGGACAGTTAAACACGAGGCACATAGGTCTGGGTTC
>ERZ507546.24-NODE-24-length-72435-cov-15.4177_pt1 | contig 72435 bp, 67 predicted proteins | sample MGYA00248664_ERZ507546 | MGnify/ENA primary metagenome ERZ507546 (study PRJEB26165, sample SAMN02676161) | human gut metagenome | isolation source: stool | host: Homo sapiens | place: USA | study: EMG produced TPA metagenomics assembly of the C.diff FMT (human gut... | reverse complement strand
TTTGACATATCAGGGACTATTCCATTTCATCGTCCAACAAAATGGGTGCAGTACATGGGTGATTACATTACCTTCGGGGCTTTCTTCTTTCTGCCTCAGCACAACGGTAAAACTCAATCCTGCCCTGAGGCGAAAGCCTCAAGCGCCGCCAAAAATCATACCCGCCGACGACGGAAAATACACTATCTCTCTGTATATATTACTTTTTATGACTATTGGATGCTGAGGCATTTTGCGTATCAATGCGCCGGGAAGGTGATTCACGACGCATTGAAAGGATCAGGAGAAGAGGTGCCGGGCATGGAAACGCAGGTGGTCCTCAATAAATGAGGCGATAAAGTAGTAGCTGTGATCGTAACCGGGCTGAATACGCAGGGTTAACGGCCAGCTTTTCTGACGCGCGGTTTCCGCCAGCACCGCCGGCTGCAGCTGTTCGGCGAGGAATGTATCGCTGTCGCCCTGGTCAATCAGGGTTGGAATCGCATCTGACTCGCTGCTGGCCTGCATTAACGCGCAGCTGTCCCAGGCCTGCCAGGCCGCTTCATCCGCTCCCAGATAGGCGGTAAACGCTTTTTTGCCCCAGGGAACCTGGGTCGGATTAACGATAGGCGCGAACGCGGAAACGCTGACGAAGCGGCCCGGATTCTTCAGCGCCATCACCAGCGCGCCGTGGCCGCCCATGGAATGCCCGCTGATGGCGCAGCGGCCGCTGAGATTAAACTCGCGGGCAATCAGCTGCGGTAGCTCGTCGCGAAGGTAATCGTACATGCGGAAATGCGCGGACCACGGCGCCTGGGTGGCATTGAGATAAAAGCCAGCGCCTTTCCCCAGATCGTAAGCGCTATCGTCGGCAACGTTATCACCGCGCGGACTGGTGTCCGGCATCACCAGCGCAATGCCCAGTTCGGCGGCGACGCGCTGTGCGCCCGCTTTGGTGGTGAAGTTTTCATCATTGCAGGTCAGACCGGAGAGCCAGTAGAGAACCGGCGGCGGCGCGTCAGCGTTGGTGGGCGGTAAAAAGATGCTGAAGGTCATTGCGCAGTTCAACGTTGCGGAGTCGTGCCGCCAGCGTTGCTGCCGACCTTCAAAACAGCGGTGCTCTTCGAGCAGTTCCATGCAGGGCTCCTTAAGTGTCTCAGGCGTAATTTTCCATAATACAGATATTTCATGGCCTCGTGAGTAACTTTCACTTCCTCCTTTTCGGAACGTATTGCATCATTAATGCAACTTTTAACCAACATGCTGACCTTGCCGTAGCGGCAGGCGTCGCGCTATGGGGCGGCGATTGGGTTGGTTGCGGCAAGGTGAGCAGGGCGTTGCGTGACGCATCGTAGTGCGCTGGTCTGGCGGCGTGGAACGAGAGGTGACGCCAATTTCAACAATTATCGATGCGGCTACTGGATTCTGTGCGTCACCTCACGCACAATGAATACAAACTTTGCCCTCAGAAGAGCAAAGAGCGCCACACCTGCAGGAGAACAAAAATGTCATCACTGAGTAAAGAAGCCATACTCGTTCATGAAGCGCTGGTCGCTCGTGGGCTGGAGACGCCGCTGCGTCCGCCAGTACAAGAAATTGATAATGAAACTCGCAAGCGTCTGATCGCCGGACACATGACCGAGATTATGCAGCTGTTAAACCTTGATCTAAGTGATGACAGCCTGATGGAGACCCCCCATCGCATCGCCAAAATGTACGTCGATGAGATCTTCTCCGGACTGGACTACGCACGTTTCCCAAAAATCACCGTCATCGAAAATAAGATGCAGGTTGATGAAATGGTGACCGTGCGCGATATCACCCTGACCAGCACCTGTGAACACCATTTTGTGACCATTGACGGCAAAGCCACGGTGGCCTATATCCCGAAAGATTCGGTTATTGGCCTGTCGAAAATTAACCGTATCGTGCAGTTCTTCTCCCAGCGTCCGCAGGTGCAGGAGCGTCTGACGCAGCAGATCCTAACCGCGCTGCAAACGCTGCTGGGGACCAGCAACGTCGCGGTTTCCATCGATGCGGTGCACTACTGCGTGAAAGCGCGCGGCATTCGCGATGCGACCAGCGCCACCACCACCACGTCGCTGGGCGGCCTGTTTAAATCCAGCCAGAATACCCGCCAGGAGTTCCTGCGCGCCGTACGTCACCACAACTAAAACGGAGCAGGGTACATGGAGAGAAATGTCACGCTGGACTTTGTCCGCGGCGTCGCCATCCTCGGTATCCTGCTACTGAATATCAGCGCCTTCGGTTTACCGAAGGCCGCTTACCTCAACCCGGCATGGTCCGGGAACATTTCCGCCAGCGACGCCTGGACCTGGGCGATTCTCGATCTGCTGGCGCAGGTCAAATTCCTGACCCTCTTCGCCCTGCTGTTTGGCGCCGGACTTCAGCTTCTGCTGCCGCGCGGCAAGCGCTGGATCCAGTCGCGCCTGACGCTGCTGGCGCTGCTTGGCTTTATTCACGGACTGTTTTTCTGGGACGGCGATATTCTGCTGGCCTATGCGCTGGTCGGGCTGGTGGGCTGGCGGATGGTGCGCGACGCGCACGATGTCAAATCGCTGTTTAATACCGGCGTGGTGCTGTACGTTATCGGCGTGGCGGTACTGCTATTGCTGGGATTGATTTCCGGCAATACGCCCAATCGCTCGTGGCTGCCGGACGCGGCAAATTTGCAGTACGAGCAGTACTGGAAGCTAAAAGGCGGCTTTGAAGCGGTGAGCAATCGTGCGGATATGCTGTCGGATAACCTGCTGGCGCTGGGCGCGCAGTACGGCTGGCAGCTGGCCGGCATGATGCTGATGGGCGCCGCGCTGATGCGCAGCGGCTGGCTCAAAGGGCAGTTCAGCCTTCGCCACTATCGGCGTACCGGCGGGCTGCTGATTGCCGCCGGATTGGCGGTCAACTTGCCCTCGATTATTGCCCAGTGGCATCTTGGCTGGGACTATCGCTGGTGCGCATTCTTGCTTCAGGCGCCGCGGGAGCTGGGCGCGCCGCTGCAAACCATCGGCTACGCGGCGCTGGCCTGGGGCTTCTGGCCGCAGCTATGTCAGAGTCGTCTGGTGGGGGCGATTGCCTGCGTCGGGCGCATGGCGCTAACCAACTATCTACTGCAGACCCTGATTTGTACCACCCTGTTCTACCGCTTCGACCTGTTTATGAAGTATGACCGCTTACAGCTGTTAGCCTTCGTACCGGCCGTGTGGACGGTTAATCTTCTCTTCTCGTGGTTTTGGCTACGTCATTTCCGCCAGGGGCCCGTTGAGTGGCTATGGCGTCAATTCACCCTGCGTGCGTCGGGGACATCATTAAAAGATACATCCAGATAACGATCTGGATCACAATCATTAACAAAATGGATGTAACCGTTTCCATCCCTGTGACCTCACTCACGTAGCATACGGCACGTCGCTGCCAGAATAGTCTCCTTGCTGAACACAGGAGGTGAGTGTGACGTACTGCAATGCTCTACAGGTCGGTGAGTATGATCACCATTCGTGATGTCGCCCGCCAGGCGGGTGTTTCCGTCGCGACGGTTTCGCGCGTGCTGAATAACAGCGCGCTGGTGAGCCCGGATACGCGAGAAGCGGTAATGAAGGCGGTAACGCTGTTGGGCTATCGGCCGAACGCCAACGCGCAGGCGCTGGCGACGCAGGTCAGCGATACCATCGGCGTGGTCGTGATGGACGTGTCGGACGCCTTTTTTGGCGCGCTGGTCAAAGCGGTTGATACCGTCGCCCAGCAGCATCAGAAATATGTGCTTATCGGCAATAGCTATCATGAAGCGGAAAAAGAGCGTAACGCCATTGAGGTGCTGATTCGCCAGCGCTGTTCAGCGCTGATTGTCCATTCCAAGGCGCTGAGCGACGCGGAGCTGGGGGATTTTATGGAGCATATGCCGGGAATGGTGCTGATTAACCGCATCGTGCCGGGGTACGCCCACCGCTGCGTTGGACTGGATAACGTCAGCGGCGCGCTGATGGCGACCCGCATGCTGCTCAATCATGGTCACCAGCGCATCGGCTACCTCTCTTCCAATCACGGCATCGAAGATGATGAATTACGGCGGGAAGGGTGGTTCAGGGCGTTACATGAACACGGCATTGTCGCTCCCGAAAGCTGGGTGGGGTCCGGGTCGCCTGATATGCAGGGCGGCGAGGCGGCGATGGTCGAACTACTGGGGCGCAACCTCGGTCTGACCGCGATCTTCGCCTATAACGACAGCATGGCGGCCGGCGCGCTCACGACGCTTAAAGATAACGGCATTGCCGTACCGCAGCATCTTTCGCTGATCGGTTTTGATGATATCCCCATTTCCCGTTACACCGACCCGCAGCTGACGACGGTGCGCTACCCGATTATGTCGATGGCGAAACTGGCGACCGAGCTGGCGCTACAGGGCGCGGGGGGGACGCTGGATCGTGAGGCCAGCCACTGCTTTATGCCGACGCTGGTGCGCCGACATTCGGTGGCGCAGAGGCAAATTGTGGGGCCGATCACTAACTAATTATCTGCCTGATGTAACCGCTTTCAATATGTGAGTGATTTCACAGTTTGTTAACATTAAGCTGGCTATGATTGCTGCGTTTACAAGTCTGAACATACTATGTCACGGTGATTAATCACTTTTACAGCAGTAATCGGCGTTAAACGATGAATAAAGCCGTTTTTCAGGAGCGTTACCCTACACGGAAGACAGAATTACAGTCGTGAATGTCGCTGTGCAGTAACATAAATGTAACGCTCGCCAGCCATTTTCACACCAAAGACCCTGCATAATAAAACCGGAGATTCCATGAATAAGAAGGTGTTAACCCTGTCTGCTGTCATGGCCAGCATGTTATTCGGCGCCGCGGCGCACGCAGCAGATACCCGTATCGGCGTGACGATTTATAAGTACGACGACAACTTTATGTCGGTGGTGCGTAAGGCAATTGAAAAAGATGGCAAATCAGCGCCGGATGTTCAGCTGCTGATGAATGACTCGCAAAACGACCAGTCCAAGCAGAACGATCAGATTGACGTCCTGCTGGCAAAAGGCGTGAAAGCGCTGGCGATTAACCTGGTTGACCCGGCGGCGGCGGGGACGGTCATCGATAAAGCCCGTGGCCAGAACGTGCCGGTGGTGTTCTTTAACAAAGAGCCATCCCGTAAGGCGCTGGATAGTTACGATAAAGCGTACTACGTCGGTACCGATTCAAAAGAGTCCGGCGTGATTCAGGGTGACCTGATTGCCAAGCACTGGAAAGCGAACCCGAACTGGGATCTGAATAAAGACGGCCAGATTCAGTTTGTTCTGCTGAAAGGCGAGCCGGGCCATCCGGATGCGGAAGCGCGTACTACCTACGTCATTAAAGAGCTGAACGACAAGGGCTTCAAAACCCAGCAGCTGGCGTTAGACACCGCCATGTGGGACACCGCTCAGGCGAAAGATAAGATGGATGCCTGGCTGTCTGGCCCGAATGCCAACAAAATTGAAGTCGTTATCGCTAACAACGATGCGATGGCCATGGGCGCGGTAGAAGCGCTGAAGGCCCACAATAAGAGCAGCATCCCGGTATTCGGCGTCGATGCGCTGCCGGAAGCGTTAGCGTTGGTTAAATCCGGCGCTATGGCGGGTACCGTACTGAACGATGCCAACAACCAGGCGAAAGCCACCTTCGATCTGGCGAAAAATCTCGCCGATGGCAAAGAACCAGCTGCCGGCACTAACTGGAAAATTGAAAATAAGATTGTCCGCGTACCGTACGTGGGCGTTGATAAAGACAATCTGAGCGAATTTATCGGTAAGTAATCGCTTAATAAGCTGCGGGCGTGCGCGCTTGTACGCCCGATTATTCCTGATACAGAACCCGTCCCTGTTCGTCGTTAATTCGTCGGCTGGGGTATGCACGCACGCAGCCAGGTATAACTATGGTCAGCAATAATAGCGAACGGTCAGGCGAATATTTGTTGGAAATGAGCAATATCAACAAATCGTTTCCTGGCGTCAAGGCTCTCGATAATGTGAACCTCAAGGTTCGTCCCCACTCTATTCACGCGTTAATGGGGGAGAACGGCGCGGGCAAATCAACATTATTAAAATGCCTATTTGGGATCTATCAAAAAGATTCCGGCAGTATTCTTTTTCAGGGACAAGAGATCGATTTCCATTCGGCTAAAGAAGCCCTGGAAAACGGTATTTCAATGGTTCATCAGGAATTAAACCTGGTCTTACAACGTTCGGTGATGGACAACATGTGGTTGGGCCGTTATCCCACCAAAGGCGTGTTTGTCGATCAGGACAAAATGTATCGTGATACCAAAGCGATTTTCGATGAGCTGGACATTGATATCGACCCGCGTGCTCGCGTCGGCACGCTATCGGTATCGCAAATGCAGATGATTGAAATTGCGAAGGCATTTTCCTATAACGCCAAAATTGTGATTATGGATGAGCCGACTTCTTCGTTAACCGAAAAAGAGGTCAACCATCTGTTTAAAATTATCCGCAAGCTGAAAGAGCGCGGCTGCGGCATAGTCTATATTTCCCACAAAATGGAAGAGATCTTCCAGCTGTGCGATGAAATTACCATCCTGCGCGACGGCCAGTGGATCGCCACCCAGCCGCTGGAAGGGCTGGATATGGATAAGATCATCGCGATGATGGTCGGTCGCTCCCTCAATCAGCGCTTTCCTAACAAGGAAAATAAGCCGGGTGAGGTGATTCTCGAGGTGCGCAATTTAACCTCATTGCGCCAGCCGTCGATTCGCGATATCTCTTTCGATCTGCACAAAGGCGAAATCCTGGGGATTGCCGGACTGGTTGGCGCGAAACGTACCGATATCGTTGAGACGTTATTTGGTATTCGCGAGAAGGCCGGTGGGACGATCAGGTTGCACGGTAAGAAGATTAATAACCATAGCGCCAATGAAGCCATCAACCACGGCTTTGCGCTGGTGACCGAAGAGCGACGCTCGACGGGAATTTATGCCTACCTGGATATCGGTTTTAACTCGCTGATCTCCAATATTAAGAAATACAAGAATAAGGTCGGATTACTGGATAATTCACGCATGAAAAGCGATACCCAATGGGTGATTGATTCGATGCGCGTGAAAACCCCAGGGCAGCACACGCAAATTGGTTCGTTGTCCGGTGGTAACCAACAAAAAGTGATTATCGGTCGCTGGCTATTAACCCAGCCGGAAATTCTGATGCTCGATGAACCCACGCGCGGGATTGACGTTGGGGCGAAGTTCGAAATTTATCAGCTGATCGCCGAGCTGGCAAAAAAAGACAAAGGGATCATTATTATTTCCTCCGAGATGCCGGAGTTGCTGGGTATTACTGACCGTATTCTGGTAATGAGCAATGGTCTTGTTGCCGGAATTGTTGAGACTAAAACCACCACGCAAAACGAAATTCTCCGTCTTGCGTCGTTGCACCTTTAAGATCAGGGGCTCCTCATGAGTGCGTTAAATAAAAAGAGTTTTCTCACCTATTTGAAAGAAGGTGGGATTTACGTGGTTCTTTTAGTATTGCTGGCCATTATTATTTTCCAGGATCCGACTTTCTTAAGTTTGCTGAACTTAAGTAATATTCTGACCCAGTCTTCGGTGCGTATTATTATCGCTCTCGGCGTGGCCGGTCTTATTGTCACCCAGGGAACCGACCTTTCAGCCGGACGCCAGGTCGGCCTGGCGGCGGTTATTGCCGCCACGATGCTCCAGGCGGTGGACAATGCCAATAAGGTGTTCCCGGAGATGGCTACGATGCCGATCCCGCTGGTTATCCTGCTGGTATGTGCGATCGGCGCGGTTATTGGTCTTATCAACGGTATTATCATCGCTTACCTGAACGTGACGCCGTTTATCACCACCCTCGGCACGATGATCATCGTTTACGGTATCAACTCCCTGTATTACGACTTTGTTGGCGCGTCGCCGATTTCCGGCTTCGATAGCCACTTCTCGCAGTTTGCCCAGGGGTTTATCGCGCTGGGCTCATTCCGCCTGTCGTATATTACCTTCTATGCGCTGATTGCGGTGTTCTTCGTATGGATCCTGTGGAACAAAACCCGCTTTGGTAAAAACATTTTTGCTATCGGCGGTAATCCGGAAGCGGCTAAGGTTTCCGGCGTCAACGTCGCTCTGAACCTGCTGATGATTTATGCGCTCTCCGGCGTGTTCTACGCCTTCGGCGGCCTGCTGGAAGCCGGACGCATCGGTTCGGCGACCAACAACCTTGGCTTTATGTATGAACTGGATGCGATTGCCGCCTGCGTGGTCGGCGGCGTATCGTTCAGCGGCGGCGTCGGCACCGTGTTCGGCGTGGTGACCGGGGTGATTATCTTCACCGTCATCAACTACGGTCTGACCTATATCGGCGTGAACCCGTACTGGCAGTACATTATCAAAGGGGCGATTATCATCTTCGCCGTGGCGCTGGATTCGCTGAAGTATGCGCGGAAGAAGTAACGATTGTTGAATGAAGGCAGGCGTCAGTTAAGGCGTCTGCCTTTTGCTTTTTCTGGATGACAATTTACCGCCTTCCTGCAACTCGAATTATTCAGGGTATATATCCTCAATATCCAGATACTCAACAGCATAATCAGAAAAGTATTCCAGCTTGGTGAGACGTCAGTTATTACGCTCACTTTATGGAGGCTTTACTTCTCTTTTTTCTGCAGCTCCAGCAGCTGCTGCGGCGTTACCGCTGGATAGGACTGCGCGCCGTCGGGAACTTCCTGCAGCGCGGGAATCGGGATCAGCGGGCCTAAAAAGCGCGGTTCGCGTTTAAAAATATAGAGATCCGCCAGCGCGCCGAAGCGGGCGCCGAACTCGCGCAGGCGAACGCTCCACATATCCTTCGGCGACGGCACCGCGTAGCACTGCGCCTGAATCCCCATATGCAGGGCAATAAACAGCGCACGCTCGCAGTGAAAGCGTTGGGTAATAATAATAAAGTCGTTAGTATCGAAGACCTTACGGGTGCGGACAATCGAATCGAGCGTACGGAAACCCGCATAGTCCAGCACAATATCCGCAGGATCGACGCCAGCTTTAATCAAATCGCGGCGCATGGTCATCGGCTCGTTATAGCTTTGCAGCGCGTTATCGCCGCTGAGCAGCAAGTAGTTCACCTTACCGCTGTTGTAGGCGTTCAGCGCGCCCTGAATCCGGTAACGATAATATTGGTTGATAACCCCGGTACGGTAGTACTTGGCGGTACCGAGCACGACGCCGACCTGGCGGTAGGGCAGGTCCTGTAGCTCATCGTAAATATAGGGAGAGGTTTTCCAGCTCATCCAGCGGTCGAGACCCAGCACGGTTAACAGCAGCAAGCCGAACAGGACTAACAGGCTGTACAACACACGCTTTAACATGAACCTGGCTCAATAGTGGATGAAGGAAGCTTCAGGCTACTTTACCCGTCGGGCAAGCGCAAGAAACCGTCGTTTAATTGCGGGGATTTTCAACAGCGCGGGCCGTCTGGCCCGCAGAATGTGACTAACCTAACAGTACGCGATCGATATTATGGCAGCCCAGCGCCTTCAGCGTCGCCGCGGTGGCGTCCCACTGGATAAGCGCCGCATCGGCCTTCTCGGCCAGGATCGCGCGCTGGATATCCGGGTAATCGTATCCGTTGAGGCTCAGCAGATTCAGCGCACCCTGCAGCGGGGGCAGCGTCGGGTTAAAGGCGGCGTTTTCGGCATAGCTACCGGCGAAAAGGGTACCGTCTTTCAGCTCCAGCGCAACGCCGGATGGTGAGTTGCTGTAAGGCATATGGCAACGGTTGGCCGCCTGAATCGCCGCCTGAGCCAGCGCGTCGCCGCTGAGCGGGAAGCCGTGGTCTTGCTTATCCATCAGCAGGGTTTTAATGTCCAGATCTTTCGGGCCGAAAGCGTCCGGCAAATAGTGCTGCAGCGAATGCGCTTCGCGCCCGGGGAGGTGGATGCGCAGCGACAGGCCGCTGTTCAGTTCGTTCATAAACTGACGACAGTGGCCGCAGGGTGTGTAGTTCACGGTAATCGCCCGCAGGGATTTTTCGCCGCGCAGCCAGGCGTGGCTGATGGCGCTTTGTTCGGCGTGCACGGTTTGCTGCATGGTGGCGCCGAGAAATTCCATATTACCGCCAAAGTACCAGGTACCGCTGATGCCGCGGGCAATCGCGCCAACGTTAAAATGCGACAGATCGGCCCGCGCGCAGGCCGCCGCCAGCGGCAGCAAAGCAAAGGCCAGCGCGTCTTCATCCAGCCCCGTCGCGCTTTGCAGCGCTGCCACCTGGTCTGCATTCAGCAGGGCCGGGAAATGCGGGTCGACCAGCATCGGGGCGATGGCCGCTTGCAGGTCCGCCGCCAGTTGGGGAAGAACAGCTTGAAAACGTGGGTGCATGGCTTTGCCTCATAACAATGTAATGGAAATCTAGTGTACGGGTGGTTACAACCTGTATATGTGATAAACATCCCATTGTCATTGCAACTAATTCGTGTTGCATTTAAAAATGTGATTCAAGTCACATTTAACCCGCCACAGCTAAAATGAGCGGAAACAAAAACGGCGCGACCAGCGAGGTAATAATCCCGCAAAGCACCAGCGCCAGCGAGCTGAACGCTCCTTCCTGATAGTCGAGCTCAGCGCAGCGGGCGGTCCCCAGGGCGTGGGATGCGGTACCCATCGACAGCCCGCGCGAGGCCTTGGTGCGGATGCGCATCACATTCAGCAGGGTGTGGCCAAAGACCGCGCCGAGTATGCCGACGAAAATAACGCATACCGCGCTGATCGCCGGGATCCCGCCAATGCTGCTGCTCACCGCCATGGCGATCGGCGTCGTCACCGATTTCGGCAAAATAGAGGCGGCAATCTGCGGGGTTGCGCCCATCATCAGGGCAACGGTAGTGCCGGTGACCATCGCCACCACGCTGCCGATAAAGCAGATGGTGATGATTGACTTCCAGCGTGCGCGGATTTGGTGCAGCTGCTCATACAAAGGAAAGGCCAACGCCACCACCGCCGGCTGCAGCAGGTCGTTAAGAATTTTGCTGCCCTGGAAATAGCGCTCGTAGGAGATGCCGGTAATCAGCAGAAAAGGTATCAGCACCACCATCGCCACCAGCAGCGGGTTGAGCAGCGGAAATTTAAACCGTGCCGCCAGCCTGCGGGCAAGGAAAAAGACGGCCAGGGTTAACGGCAGCGACCACCAGATTTCATGGATCATTTTTCACTTCCTTTTTGCCCAACCACTTTGCGCTCACCGTGAACCAGATGTGAACTCCAGCTGACCACTAAAAAGACCACCAGCGTGCTTATCGCGCAGGAGACCACCACCGGGCCAAACTGCGCGCGCAGTAAATCCCAGTACTGCATGACGCCGACGCCGATAGGTACAAACAGCAGCGCCATATAGCGAATCAGGATGTTGCAGCCGGGGTTGACCCACTGAGCAGGCAAGATTTGCAGCGCCAGCAGAAAAAACAGAATCAGCATGCCAATAATGCTGCCGGGAATCGCGATCGGCAGGAGCGAAGAGAGAAAAATGCCCGCATACAGGCAGGCGTAGATGAGCACGAAAGCGCGCAGATACTGCCAGATAATAATCAGTGTTTTACTCATGGTAATAACCCTTGATGAACCGCATTCATCATACAATTAAAGCCAAAAATGTGCTACCGATCACATCATGAATTCTGCGCATACCTGCGATAGAGACCGTGAACACCGGACCGGGCGGCGGTCAGAGTGAAGATTGCAGGGACAGGCAATGGAGAAATCGGCTCAGCGCCAGCGACGGCGCTTCACTTTTTCGCCAGAACACCCCAACGCTACCTTTTTGTTCAATGCGCGGCAAATTAAGAATCGCTAGCTGGTGCTGGGCCGCGTAGCGCTGCGCCAGGCGCAATGAGAGAATCGAGACCATATCGCTGCTCTGCAGCAGATTGCTGGTGACGTTCATCGAGGCGGACTCAATGGTGTTTTCCGGCAGCATCACGCCGTTATCCACCAGCGCGTTGTCGATGCTCAGGCGAATTGGCGTGCCGGTGGGCCAGACGATCCAGCGCCACGGAGAGAGGTCGGCCCAGCTTAATCGCGATTTCTGGGCCAGCGGGTGATCGGGGCGGGCGACAAAACAGACCGGTTCGGTGTAGAGCACCCGGTAGCTCAGCGGCAGCTCCAGCGCCCGTCCGCCGACGCGTCCGACGACGACATCCACCACGCCGGCGAGCAGGTCGTTAAGCAGCGGCGTCATGACCTTTTCTTCGATATTCAGGTGCAGGGTCGGCATCTCTTTCAGCAGTTCGAGAATTGCCTGTGAGACGCAGTCGGTCGCCACCGGCGAACAGCCGATCATCAGGCTGCCCACCTGTCCGCCCTGTTTAAAACGCTCGATTTCATACTGCGAACGCGACATATCGTTAATCAGCCGCTGGGCGTGCTGAAGCAGCAGCTTTCCGCCTTCGGTCGGGCGCAGGCCTTTGCTGTGGCGTTCGAACAAAACCATGCCGACTTCGTCTTCAAACTGGCTGAGCCATTTGGAGAGCGCCGGCTGAGTAATGTTCATCATTTTCGCCACCTGCGTGAGATTGCCTTGCTCCCCAGCGCCACCAGCATCTGTAAATGGTGCAGCTTCAGTTTCTGCGTCCAGTCTGCCATCAGCGATAACCTCCAGGTTATGTCTATGCCCGAAATACCATTGTACATTTCATCGCCAGAGTTACAAACTCGCAACATAAAAGAAATAAATACAACATCTACCCCTACCTGCTCTGAGGCATCATCATGACTCAACGACTTGAACTACAAAAACTACTCAACGCTGCGCCGGTCGGCGCCCGGCAGTGGCGCGTGATTATCTGCTGTTTCCTGGTGGTGATGCTTGATGGTTTCGATACGGCGGCGATTGGTTTCATCGCCCCGGATATCCGTAGTCATTGGCAGCTCACCGCCGGCGACCTCGCGCCGCTATTTGGCGCAGGGCTGCTGGGCCTGACCGCCGGGGCGCTGCTCTGCGGTCCGCTCTCAGACCGCTTTGGCCGCAAACGGGTGATTGAATTCTGCGTCGCGCTGTTCGGCCTGTTCAGCCTGCTTTCCGCGTTTGCCCCCGATCTACAGATGCTGGTGTTCCTGCGTTTTCTGACCGGTCTCGGCCTCGGCGGCGCGATGCCTAATACCATTACCATGACCTCGGAATATCTGCCTGCCCGGCGGCGCGGGGCGCTGGTGACCCTGATGTTTTGTGGATTCACCCTCGGCTCGGCCTTCGGCGGCGTGGTCAGCGCGCAGCTGGTCCCGCTGATTGGCTGGCACGGTATTCTGGTGCTGGGCGGCGTTTTGCCGCTGCTGCTGGCGGTGGCGCTGATACCGCTGCTTCCCGAATCTCCGCGCTGGCAGATCCGTCGCCAGCTCCCGCAAGCGGTGATTGCCAAAAACGTTAGTGCCATAACCGGCGAACGCTATACCGATACCCATTTCTGGCTTGATGAGCCTGCCGCAGGGGCGAAGGGCAGCATCAGCCAGCTGTTCGCCGGTCGCCAGCTGGCCATCACCTTAATGCTATGGGTGGTGTTCTTTATGAGCCTGCTGATTATCTATCTGCTCTCCAGCTGGATGCCGACGCTGCTTAACCACCGCGGGATTGATTTACAGCACGCTTCGTGGGTCACCGCCGCCTTCCAGATTGGCGGCACCTTTGGCGCGCTGCTGCTCGGCGCGCTGATGGATCGCTACAACCCGTATCGGGTGCTGGCGCTGAGCTACGGCCTGGGGGCGGTCTGTATCGTCATGATTGGCCTGAGCGAGAACGGCCTGTGGCTGATGGCGCTGGCGATTTTCGGCACCGGGATTGGCATCAGCGGCTCGCAGGTGGGGCTGAATGCGCTAACCGCTACGCTGTATCCCACCCAAAGCCGCGCGACCGGGGTGAGCTGGTCAAACGCGGTCGGCCGCTGCGGCGCCATCGTCGGCTCGCTCTCCGGCGGCGTGATGATGGCGATGAATTTCTCTTTTGACACCCTGTTTTTTGTTATCGCAGTACCGGCCGTCGTTAGCGCCGTGATGCTTGTCCTGCTGACGCTTGCCGTCCGCAACCCAACATCTGTACCTGCCGCGTTGCCTTCTGCTGGCATCGTGAATAAATAAGGAGAACGCTCATGACTCAATCTTCAATGGAAATCAATAAAGACCGTCAGCAGTACTATCAGCATATTTCCGGACAAAACCTGACGCCGCTTTGGGAATCCCTGCACCACCTGGTGCCGAAAACGCCGAACGCCACCTGCGCCCCGGCCTACTGGAATTATCAGGAGATTCGTCCGCTGCTGATGAAAAGCGGCGAGCTGATTGGCGCGAAAGAGGCGATACGCCGCGTGCTGGTGCTGGAGAACCCGGCGCTGCGCGGACAGTCATCGATTACCTCATCGCTGTACGCCGGATTACAGCTGATTATGCCCGGCGAGGTGGCGCCGAGCCATCGTCATAACCAGTCGGCGCTGCGCTTTGTCGTGGAAGGCGAGGGGGCGTTTACCGCCGTCGACGGCGAACGCACCGCCATGCGCGCCGGCGACTTTATTCTGACGCCGCAGTGGCGCTGGCACGATCACGGCAATCCCGGCAATGAGCCGGTGGTCTGGCTCGACGGCCTCGACCTGCCGCTGGTGAACTATCTGGGCTGCGCTTTTGCTGAGGATTACCCGGAAGATCAGCAGCCGGTGACCCGCAAAGAGGGAGACTACCTGCCGCGCTACGCCGCCAATATGCTGCCGCTGCGCCATCAGGTTGGTAACTCTTCGCCCATTTTTAACTATCGTTACGACCGCAGCCGCGAAGCGCTGCACGACCTGACGCGTATGGGCGATGCCGACGAGTGGGACGGCTATAAGATGCGCTACGTCAACCCGGTTACCGGCGGCTATCCGATGCCGTCGATGGGCGCCTTCCTGCAGCTGTTACCGCAAGGGTTTACCTCACGCGCGGCGAAAACCACCGACAGCACTATCTATCACGTGGTGGAAGGCAGCGGCCAGGTCACCATTGGCGAACAGACCTTCACTTTCCAGGCAAAAGATATCTTCGTGGTGCCGACCTGGCACGCCGTCTCTTTTAACTCTGCCGAAGATACCGTGTTATTCAGCTTTTCGGACCGTCCCGTGCAGGAAGCGCTCGGCCTGTTCCGCGAAGCGCGTTATTAAAAATGAAGAATAAGGAATCCATCATGACTCAATACGTTTTTGCACCCCAGGCCCCGATTAGCGTTCCGGTTGTCGGCAGCGATGAGCAGTTCCCGGTACGCCGCGTTTACTGCGTGGGCCGCAACTATGCCGCCCACGCGCGTGAAATGGGTTTTGACCCGGATCGCGAACCGCCGTTTTTCTTCTGTAAGCCAGCCGATGCGGTGGTGCCCGTCGCTGCGGGAGAGACGCTGGAGTTACCGTATCCGACGCAAACCGACAACTATCACTACGAAATTGAACTGGTGGTGGCAATTGGCAAGCGGGGAAGCGATATCCCGCTGGTGCAGGCCCATGAGTATATCTGGGGCTATGCCACGGGGCTGGATATGACCCGCCGCGATCGCCAGATGGAGATGCGTCAGATGGGCCGTCCGTGGGAGATTGGCAAAGCTTTTGACCTTTCCGCGCCGATTGCGCCGCTGCATAAAGCGGATACGGCGGAGGTGAACCAGGCCGGAATTTGGCTGCAGGTAAACGGGGAAGATCATCAGCGCAGCGATATTCGCCACCTGATCTGGTCGGTCAATGAAACCATCAGCTATCTTTCCGGCTTCTTTGAGCTGCAGCCCGGCGATCTGATTTTTACCGGCACGCCGGAAGGCGTCGGCGCGGTGGTGAAAGGCGATGTCATTACCGGCAACGTAGATGGACTGACGCCAATCGCCGTGCGCGTGGTGTGAGGTGAATGATGAAGCTGTACAGTTTTTTCAATAGCTCAGCCTCCTACCGCGTGCGCATCGCGCTGGCGCTGAAAGGCATCGACTACCAGAGCGTGGGCGTCAACATCCGCATTGGTCAGCAGCACGCGCTGGAATACCGGCGGCTGAATCCGGTTGGCCTGGTGCCAACGTTGATTACTGATGATGGTGAATCTCTCGGCCAGTCGCTGGCGATTGCCGACTGGCTGGATCGGCACTATCCGCAGCCGATGCTGCTTCCCCAGGAGGACAGCGCGCGGATGCGGGTCCTGGAGATTGTTTACGCCATCGCCTGCGATATTCACCCAATAAATAACATGCGCGTTTTACGCTACCTTGGCGACGAACTGAAGGTAAGCGAAGAGGAGAAAAAGCGCTGGTATGCGCACTGGATCCAGCAGGGATTCAGCGCCGTCGAGCAGCTATTGCGCCACGCGAAATCCGGCGATTTTTGCGTGGGCGATGCGCCCACTCTGGCAGACTGCTGTCTGGTACCGCAGTGGGCCAACGCGCTGAGAATGGGCTGCGATCTCAGCCACTATCCGCGCTGCCAGGCGGTCTATGACGCCTGCACCCGGCTACCGGCGTTTATCGCCGCCGCGCCGGAAAACCAACAAGATAAGATCCCGGCTTAGGAGGCAACATGGCAAAAGTGATGCGAGCAATTATTGTCGGCGGTGGTATTGGCGGAGCGGCCACGGCGCTCTCTCTGGCGCGCCAGGGCATCAAGGTGATGCTGCTGGAAAAGGCGCATGAAATCGGCGAAATCGGCGCGGGGATCCAGCTTGGCCCTAACGCGTTCTCGGCCCTCGACAGCCTCGGCGTCGGCGAAGTCGCCCGCCAGCGGGCGGTGTTTACCGACCATATCACCATGATGGATGCGGTCAACGGCGAAGAGGTGGTGCATATTGAGACCGGACAGGCGTTCCGCGACCATTTTGGCGGGCCGTATGCGGTGATCCACCGGGTAGACATCCACGCCACCGTCTGGGAAGCGGCGCTGACCCATCCGGCCGTGGAGTATCGCACCTCGACCCAGGTGGTGGATATCCGCCAGACCGCCGATGACGTGACGGTTTTCGATGACAAAGGCAACAGCTGGACGGCGGATATCCTGATCGGTTGCGATGGCGGTAAGTCGGTGGTACGCCAGAGCCTGCTGGGGGATTCGCCGCGGGTGACCGGCCATGTGGTCTATCGCGCGGTGGTCGACGCCGCCGATATGCCGGACGATTTGCGCATTAACGCGCCGGTGCTGTGGGCGGGTCCACACTGCCACCTGGTGCATTATCCGCTGCGCGGCGGTAAGCAGTACAATCTGGTGGTGACCTTCCGCAGCCGGGAGAAAGAAGAGTGGGGCGTGCGCGATGGCAGTAAAGAAGAGGTGCTCTCCTACTTTAAAGGCATTCACCCGCGTCCCCGGCAGATGCTGGATAAGCCGACCTCCTGGCGGCGCTGGTCTACCGCCGACCGCGAGCCGGTAGAGAAATGGGGCAACGGCCGCATCACGCTGGTTGGCGATGCCGCTCACCCGGTGGCGCAGTATATGGCCCAGGGGGCCTGTATGGCGCTGGAAGACGCGGTGACGCTGGGTAAAGCGCTGGCGCAGTGCAACGGCGACGCTGCCCGCGCTTTCGCGCTGTATGAGTCGGTACGCATTCCGCGTACCGCGCGGATCGTCTGGTCGACGCGTGAAATGGGGCGGGTCTATCACGCTGCCGGCGTTGAGCGCCAGGTACGCAACCTGCTGTGGAAAGGCAAGACCCAGAGCGAGTTTTATCGCGGCATCGAGTGGCTGTACGGCTGGAAAGAGGATAACTGCCTGGAAGCACGTTAAGCGGCTGTGTATTTCCCGGGTCGCAGACAGAGGTGACCTTGTAGCCCGGCTAAGCGCAGCGCAAGCCGGGAAGCAGCAGCGCCGCCGCCGGGAAAACCGATCTCGGCCCCTTTCAACCTGCATCCAGAGGCGCTAACATAGCGCCTCTTTTTTCCGGGCAATGAAAAAACAATATGCGTGTGTTACTGGCGCCGATGGAAGGCGTGCTCGATTCGCTGGTGCGCGAGCTGCTGACCGAAGTGAATGATTACGATCTCTGCATCACCGAATTCTTGCGCGTGGTGGATCAGCTCCTGCCGGTAAAATCGTTCTACAGACTGTGTCCGGAACTGCATAACAACAGCCTGACGCCGTCCGGCACCCGCGTGCGCGTACAGCTGCTCGGGCAGTATCCGCAGTGGCTGGCGGAAAACGCCGCTCGCGCGGTCGAACTCGGTTCCTGGGGTGTTGACCTTAACTGCGGCTGCCCGTCAAAACTGGTGAACGGCAGCGGCGGCGGGGCGACGCTGCTCAAAGATCCCGAGCTTATCTATCGCGGTGCCAAAGCGATGCGCGAGGCGGTTCCCGTCCATCTGCCGGTCACGGTAAAAGTTCGGCTTGGCTGGGACAGCGGCGAGCGGCGGTTTGAAATTGCCGATGCGGTCCAGCAGGCGGGCGCCAGCGAGCTGGTGGTTCACGGCCGCACCAAAGAGGATGGCTATAAAGCGGAGCGCATTGACTGGCAGGCTATTGGCGAAATCCGTCAGCGCCTGACTATCCCGGTGGTGGCCAACGGTGAAATCTGGGACTGGCAAAGCGCCCAGGATTGCCTGGCCGCGACCGGCTGCGATGCGGTGATGATTGGCCGCGGCGCGCTGAACGTTCCAAACCTGAGCCGGGTGATAAAATATAACGAACCGCGTATGCCCTGGCCGCAGGTGGTCGAGCTGCTGCAAAAATACACCCGTCTGGAAAAGCAGGGCGACACCGGCCTTTATCACGTCGCGCGGATAAAACAGTGGCTGAGCTATTTGCGTAAAGAGTACCTGGAAGCGGCTGACCTGTTCAGCGCGGTACGCACCCTACAGGATTCAACCAGCATAGCGCGCACGATTAACGACTGGCGTAGCTAAACTATCTGACCGGCATCACATTTTTTAGCTTGTCCCATTGAGATTACCCGGCGGACAGTGAAATACTCACTACCGATTGTTACTGCTCCGGCAGGCAAAACCTGATTTCCTGGCATCCGTCGGGGTCAGGTTTTTTTGTTTTTGGGGTTCATATGCAAATCGCCAAAGTACTTAATAATAATGTAGTGGTGGTTGTTGATGAGCAGCAGCGCGAACAGGTGGTCATGGGCCGAGGACTTGCCTTTCAGAAACGCGTTGGTGACTCTCTTGATGAAAGTAAAATTGAAAAGGTCTTCGCGCTGCAGAGCGATGAACTGGTTGGCCGTTTAGGTGAATTACTCAGTCAGATACCGTTAGAAGTGATGACGACCTGCGATCGGATCATCGATCTGGCGCGCGGTCGTCTCGGGAAGTTACAGGATAGTTTGTACATTACCCTGACCGACCACTGCCACTTTGCGATTGAGCGGCAGAAGAAGGGCATCGCCATTCGTAATGTGCTGCTGTGGGAAATAAAGCGGCTGTATCCGAAGGAATTTGAGTTAGGGCAGGAGGCGCGGGCGATCGTCAGCAAACGGCTCGGGGTTGAACTGGCCGAAGATGAAGCGGGTTTTATCGCCCTGCATCTGGTCACGGCGCAGCTCAACAGCGAAATGCCGGAAGTGATGCACGTCACCCGGGTCATGCAGGAGATCCTGCAGTTGGTGAAGTATCAACTGACGCTGAACTACGATGAAGAGTCGCTGAGCTACCAGCGCTTTGTCACCCATCTCAAGTTTTTCGCCCAGCGCATGCTGACGCGAACGGTGGTCGAAGATGATGATGTGACGCTGCACAGCGCGGTAAAGGATAACTACCCTAAAGCGTGGAAGTGTGCGGAAACCGTCGCCCGGCACCTGCAAAAGAGCTACCAGCGGCCGCTGACGACGGAAGAAATTATGTTTCTCGCTATTCATATTGAGCGGGTGAGAAAAGAGGGACGCTAAGCGCCGATCGGGCCTGACGCATAGCTCCCGCGCTACAACTGGATTGTTACTGCATTACGCAGGCAAAACCTGAGCGCAACGTCTACACGGCGTTGTTCTCGGGTTTTTTTATTTTTAATACTCAGTTAACGATGCCTGCGGGCAGCGGAAGTAAGGAAAAACAGCATGGAATATAAAGCACTCGCGCAGGATATTCTCAGCCGGGTTGGTGGCAAAGAGAATATTGTGAGTCTGGTTCACTGCGCAACGCGGCTGCGTTTTAAGCTCAAAGATAGCAAGAAGGCGGATGCCGAAGGACTGAAGGCGAATCCTGGCATCATCATGGTGGTGGAAAGCGGCGGCCAGTTTCAGGTGGTCATCGGTAACCACGTGCACGATGTCTGGCTGGCGGTGCGCGGCGAAGCCGGCCTGACGGATGACAGCGAGCCGGTGGCGGTGAAAGGTGAAAAAGTGTCGATTATCGGCCAGCTTATCGACATTGTTTCCGGTATTTTCACTCCGTTTATCGGCGTCCTGGCGGCCTCGGGGATCCTCAAAGGCTTGCTGGCGCTGGCGGTGGTTTGCGGCTGGTTAACGACGCAGCAGGCAACCTACAAGATCTGGTTTGCCGCCAGCGATGCGCTGTTCTTATTTTTCCCGCTGTTTCTCGGCTATACCGCCGGTAAGAAATTTGGCGGCAACCCCTTTATTACCATGGTGATCGGCGGCGCGTTAACTCATCCGCTGATGATTCAAGCGTTTGACGCCAGCATGGCGCCCGGCGCCGCGACGGAGTATTTTCTCGGCATTCCCGTGACCTTTATCAATTACAGCTCCTCGGTCATTCCGATTATCCTCGCTTCGTGGGTCAGCTGCTGGATTGAAAAACGCAGCAACGCGATACTGCCTTCCTCAATGAAGAATTTCTTCACGCCGGCGATTTGCCTGGCCGTCGTCGTACCGCTCACGTTTCTGATTATCGGCCCCGTAGCCACCTGGCTGAGCCAGCTGCTGGCCAATGGTTATCAGCTTATCTATCAGGTCGCGCCCTGGCTTGCCGGCGCGGCGATGGGGGCGCTGTGGCAGGTGTGCGTCATCTTTGGGCTGCACTGGGGCCTGATACCGTTAATGATTAACAACCTTGCCGTGCTGGGCCATGATTCGATGATGCCGATGCTGCTGCCGGCGGTGATGGGGCAGGTTGGCGCCGCGCTGGGGATTTTCCTGCGCACCCGCGATGCGCGGCAAAAAGTGCTGGCGGGCTCGGCGGTATCCGCGGGGATCTTCGGCGTGACCGAGCCGGCGATTTATGGTCTGAACCTGCCTTTACGCCGTCCCTTTATCTTCGGCTGCGTCGCTGGCGCTATCGGCGGCGCGATTGTCGGCTTTAGCGACAGCCACGTCTATTCTTTCGGTTTCGGTAACATTTTCACCCTGGCGCAGATGATCCCGCCGGAGGGCATTGACGCTACGGTGTGGGGCGGCGCGGCGGGGATGTTTGCCTCGTTAATCATCGCCTGCGTACTTACCCTCGTCGCCGGGCTGCCGCGCAGCAGCGCTGAGCAGGCTGCGGTTGCGGTGGCTCCGGCCTCGGAAAACGACATCCTGGCGCCGATGACCGGCAGCGTACTGGCGCTGGATCAGGTTCCCGATAGCACCTTCGCCAGCGGTTTACTTGGCCAGGGCGTGGCGATTATCCCCTCAGTGGGCAAAGTTATTGCGCCGTTCTCAGGCGAGGTCGCCTCGATTTTTCAGACGAAACATGCCATCGGTCTGCTGAGCGACAGCGGCATTGAGCTGCTCATCCACGTTGGCATCGACACCGTTAAGCTCGATGGCGTGCCGTTTACCGCCCATGTAAAAGAGGGCGACAAAATTAAAGCGGGCGACCTGCTGCTGGAGTTTGACCGCCAGGCGATCCTGGACGCCGGCTATGATCTGGCGACGCCCATTATTATCAGCAACAGCGATGATTATCGTGCTCTCGACATCGTATCCGCCAGCGCGGTGGATGCCGGTCAGCCGCTGTTGTCCGTAAGCCGTTAATCACAGGAGAGAGATGAATGAAGACATTCCCACAGGCGTTTTTATGGGGCGGCGCGACCGCGGCAAACCAGGTTGAAGGCGCTTATCTGGAAGACGGGAAGGGATTAACCACTTCTGACGTCCAGCCGCGCGGCGTATTTGGCGATGTGGTAGAGCGCGTACCCGGCGATAGCGGTATAAAAGATGTTGCCATCGATTTTTACCACCGTTATCCGGAAGATATCAGCCTCTTTGCCGAGATGGGCTTTAACTGCCTGCGCGTATCCATTGCCTGGGCGCGTATTTTCCCTGAGGGCGATGAGGTGCAGCCAAACGAAGCCGGACTGGCCTTTTACGATAAGCTGTTTGATGAAATGGCGAAGCACAATATTACTCCGCTGGTAACCCTGTCCCACTATGAGATGCCGTGGGCGCTGGTGAAAAACTACGGCGGCTGGGGCAATCGCAAAGTCATTGGCTTCTTCGAACGCTACGCCCGTACGGTGTTTGCGCGCTACCAGGCGAAGGTCAAACTGTGGCTGACCTTCAATGAAATCAATATGTCCCTGCACGCGCCGATGACCGGCGTCGGTCTGCCGGCCGACAGCAGCAAAGCGGAAGTCTACCAGGCTATTCACCATCAGCTGGTGGCGAGCGCGCTGGCGGCTAAGGCCTGCCATGACATCGTGCCTGAGGGCAAAATCGGCAATATGCTGCTCGGCGGCCTGATGTATCCGCTCAGCTGCAAACCGGACGATATTTTTGAAACCCTGCAGCAGAACCGCAGCTGGCAGTTCTTTGGCGATGTCCAGTGCCGCGGCGCTTACCCGGGCTATATGCTGCGCTATTTCCGCGACAACGGCATTAGCCTTGAGATCACCGATGCCGATCGCGAAGCCCTGAAAGAGACCGTCGATTTTATCTCCTTCAGCTACTATATGACCGGCTGCGTGACCGCCGACGAAGAGCTGAACAAAAAGTCGCGCGGCAATATTCTCAGCATGGTGCCGAACCCGCACCTGGCAAGCTCGGAGTGGGGCTGGCAGATTGACCCCCTCGGCCTGCGCACGCTGCTGAACGTGCTGTGGGATCGCTATCAGAAGCCGCTGTTTATCGTGGAAAACGGCCTGGGTGCCAAGGATAAGGTGGAAGCCGACGGCAGCATCAACGACGATTACCGGATCAGCTACCTTAACGACCATCTGGTGCAGGCTCGTGAGGCAATAGAGGACGGCGTTGAGCTGATGGGCTACACCAGCTGGGGGCCTATCGACCTGGTGAGCGCGTCGAAGGCGGAGATGTCCAAACGCTATGGCTTTATCTACGTCGATCGCGACGATGAAGGCAACGGCACCCTGGCGCGGAGCCGCAAGAAGAGCTTCTGGTGGTATAGAGAGGTAATCGCCACCAACGGCGGCAGCTTAAAAGAGTAATGCCCTGAGCACGAAGCTAAGATCATCCTTATGGCCCGGATAACTTCCGGGCCTTTTCGCGTATTACGCCGGCTTGCGCGCGCGCAGGAGAAAAATCATCGGCCGCTCTTTTTCTTCATCCAGCGCCGGCTGAGCGGCGATCTGCTCCGCCGTCGGTCCCCACTCGTCCAGATGCTCGATGATAAAACCGGCGGCGATCAGCTGGTTTATCCAGCTGGACAGCTTGCGGTGCTGTTTTTTCACCCCGTCGGCAAACCAGTTGCTGATGCGCTCACCCTCCTGCTGGTAGTGGCTAACCGGCCAACTTTTCTGCCCGTTCTCATCTTCCAGCCAGCCCTGACGCGGCGGGGCGGTATAGATGGGATGCTCGGCGGAGAACAGCAGCGTACCGCCGGGCGTCAGCGCCTGGTAAACGGTGGCGAACAGCGGCGCCACGTCGGGCAGATAGTGCAGCGCCAGCGAGCTATAGACCAGCTCGCAGCTATCCGCGGGCAGGGTAAGCGTCTGAAGATCTTCGCAGCGATAGCGGATACCTTCGCCGCGGGTCATTTCGCGGGCGCGATCCAGCATACGGCTGGAGAGATCCAGCCCGTCCACCCGCGCGGCGCCCTGGTCGCGGGCCCAGCGGCAAAACCAGCCGTAGCCGCAGCCAAGATCGACGACGCGTAAACCGGATAACGGCGGAAGCATTTGCTGAAGGGTCGGCCACTCGGGCGCGCCTTCCAGCCCTTTAACTGAACGGTCGAGGGTGGCGTATCCGGCAAAAAAAGCGGGATCGTCATAGATGTTCTGACTCATTTTCACTCCATGAGAAGTTTATTTTTAGTCTGCTAATAGTTACGGCACACGCTTTACTAAACGGCAAGGATGCAAGTAGCTTAATATACCCGACCTTATTTAATCATCTGACCGATTTCATGAACCTGACTTTGAGCAAACGCGCGTTGGCTGGCCTGCCACTGGTTATCGCGCTGGCGGGCTGCGCGCCATCGCACGATACTGGCAAGCCGCTCCAGCAGCAGACCCCGGCATCCCACGTCGCAACGGAACTGCCCGCCGCCGTGAAAAACGGCTGGCCGCAGAGCAACTGGTGGCAGGATTACCATGACCCTCAGCTCAATAGCCTGATTCAGTGTGCCTTAGCCAATGCGCCGGACATGCAGATTGCCGAACAGCGCATCAGGCTGGCGGAAGCGCAGGCGCGGATGTCGCAATCCAGCCTGGGGCCGAACCTGGATTTTTCCGCCGATATTGAACGGCAGAAGATGTCCTCCGAGGGGCTGATGGGGCCGTTTGCCACCGATACCGACGGCAATACCGGGCCGTGGTACACCAACGGCACCTTCGGACTGACCGCCGGATGGGATCTGGACCTGTGGGGTAAAAACCGCGCGCTGCTCAAAGCGCGCATCGGTGAAGTCAAAGCCCAGGTCGCCGAAGAAGCCCAGACCCGCGAACTGCTGGCCGGCAGCGTCGCCCGCCTTTACTGGCAGTGGCAGACCGAAGCGGCCATTAAAAACGTGCTGACGCAGGTGAAGCGCGAACAGAATAATGTCGTTACCGTGGATACTGCGCTGTATCAACGCGGGATCACCAACTCGGCCGAAGGGGCCGAGAACGATATTAACGTCAGTAAAACCGATCAGCAGCTCGCCGACGTGGCGGGCAATATGAAGGAGATTGAAGCGCGGCTGATGGCGCTGACCAACAGTCAGAGCCAGGCGTTGAATCTTCATCCGGCGGATTTACCCGCCGTCAGCGCGCAAATGCCCAACCAGCTGGGCTATGAGCTGCTGGCGCGACGCCCGGACCTGCAGGTTGCCCACTGGTATATCGAGGCTTCATTAAGCGAAGTTGATGCCGCGAAAGCCGCGTTTTATCCGGATATCAACCTGATGGCCTTCCTGCAGCAGGATGCCCTGCATCTCAGCGATCTGTTCCGCCACTCTGCCCAGCAGATGGGCGTCACCGCCGGGCTGACCCTGCCGATCTTTGATAGCGGCCGCCTGAACGCGAATCTGGATATCGCCAGCGCGCAAAACGCCCTGTCGATAGCGAAGTACAACAAAGCGGTGGTCGATGCGGTTAATCAGGTGGCGAAAACCGCCAGCCAGATGGAAACGCTGATGGCGAAAAATCAGCAGCAGCAGCAGGTTGAAAAAGATGCTCAGCGGATGGTCGCGCTGGCGCAGGCGCGGATGAACGCCGGGATTATTTCCGGCTCGCGCGTCAGCCTGGCGAAGCTGCCGGCGCTGCAGGAGCGCGTCACCGCGCTGCGCCTGCACGGCCAGTGGCTTGATGCCAGCATCCAGCTGACCTCCGCGCTGGGCGGCGGGTATCATCAGGCGGCGAAGTAGTTCTTTTCCCCGGCTCGCGCTGCGCTTAGCCGGGCTACAGATTGTGTGGTATGTGGGGTTATCGCCCGGATAAGGCGTTTACGCCGCCATCCGGGAGCTCTCGTTACTCTTTCTTCTTTGCCTCGCGGCGCTTTAGCCACCAGTGCGCCGCAACCACCAGCACCACCGCCAGAATCAGCCAGATCCAGTGCTTGAGATGCGCGTCCAGATGATGCAGCCACGGGCCAATCGCTTCCCCGCCGAGATAGCCGAGCGTGGTAAAAATTAACGCCCAGATAATCGCGCCGACAATATTCAGCGGCAGAAACACCTTCGGCGGCAGGCGGCTGGCGCCAATCAGCAGTGGGCCGATAACCCGGAAGCCGTACATAAAGCGGGTGCCGATGACAAACAGGTAGGGGCGACGCTGGATCATACGCTGGGCTTTCTGGATCCGTTTTTTCTGGCGCGCAAACCGCCGCAGGATCCGTCCGCCAAAGCGTCTGCCGAGCAAATAAAGCAGCTGATCGCCAATCATCCCCCCGAGGGCGACCGAAATAACCACCAGCCAGAACTTCAATAATCCCTGATGTGCCGCCACGCCGCCGAGCAGCGTAATGGTTTCGCCTTCCGCCATGCTGCCAATGACCAGCGCCGCGTAGCCGTACTGGGAAATCAGGTTATTGATATCCATATAAAGATTAACTCCATAAAACGTCATTCCCTTAATCATACACCCTGATGATAAAAATGCCGGGGAAGCGCATTTTTCTCGCTGTACACAAAATAATCTACAAGGTGAATTATACTTGGATCAGTGCTGTACCACGCCGTGACAAGGGGGACGCTATGAACCATGTCTGGGGGCTCTTCTCTCATCCTAATCAAGAGATGAGCGTTATTAAAAGCGAAAACGAAACCGTTTCGCATCACTATACGCACCATGTGCTGGTCATGGCGGCGGTTCCGGTTATCTGCGCCTTTATCGGCACCACGCAGCTGGGCTGGAACTTCGGCGACGGCACGGTGGTAAAACTGTCGCTGATGACCGGGATGGCCCTGGCGGTGCTGTTTTATGCCGTCATGCTCGCCGGGGTCGCGGTGATGGGGCGGGTTATCTGGTGGATGGCACGAAGCTATCCGCAGCGGCCATCGCTTAAGCGCTGTATGGTTTTCGCCGGCTATGTAGCCACGCCGCTTTTTCTCAGCGGGATCGTGGCGCTCTATCCGCTGGTGTGGCTGTGCGCGCTGGTGGGAACCGTTGCGCTGCTTTATACCGGCTATCTGCTGTATCTCGGTATTCCCACGTTCCTGGGGATCAACAAAGAAGAGGGGTTGAGCTTCGCCAGCTCGACTCTGGCGATAGGGGTGCTGGTGCTGGAAGTGCTGCTGGCGATCACCGTCATTCTCTGGGGATACGGATATCGGCTCTTCTGATTTAACTCATTGCCGGCATAAATAGATTTTTATGTCGGCAATGCAGCATTTGTTCACGATTCTTATTAGCCAGCTCGCGTTCTGACAGGGTATGATGATTTTTGCCAGCGGCGTCATCACCCCAGCGCCGCGGCGTACGTTCATAACGTGCAAAAATACTTTTCAGAATGTTCACGATGACCAAATTTCGAGTTTCTTTGCTCAGCCTGACGTTGCTGCTGGCTGTGCCTTTTGCGCCCCAGGCGTTGGCTAAAACCTCCACGGCGGTGACCGCCTCCCAGCCGGATATCGCTTCCGGTAGTGCGATGATCGTCGACCTTGCCAGCAAAAAAATCATCTATGCCAGCCAGCCGGACCTGGTTCGCCCGATGGCGTCGATCACCAAGGTGATGACCGCGATGGTGGTGCTTGATGCCCATCTGCCGCTTGATGAGATGCTGACCGTTGATATCAGCCAGACGCCTGAGATGAAAGGGATCTATTCGCGCGTTCGCCTGAACAGCCAAATCAGCCGCCGCAATATGCTGCTGCTGGCGCTAATGTCGTCGGAAAACCGCGCCGCCGCCAGCCTGGCGCACCATTATCCGGGCGGCTACGACGCGTTTATCCGCGCGATGAACGCCAAGGCTCAGGCGCTGGGGATGACCCGTACCCGTTACGTTGAACCCACCGGCCTGTCGATTCATAACGTCTCTACCGCGCGCGATCTGAGTAAGCTGCTGATCGCCAGCGAGCAGTATCCGCTGATTGGCCAGCTGAGCACCACCAAAGAAGATATGGCGACATTCGCCCACCCGGCCTACACGCTACCGTTCCGCAATACCAACCATCTGGTCTACCGCGACAACTGGAATATACAGCTGACCAAGACCGGCTTTACTAACGCGGCGGGCCACTGCCTGATTATGCGGACGGTGATTAATCAGCGCCCGGTGGCGCTGGTGGTGATGGATGCGTTTGGTAAATATACCCACTTTGCCGACGCCAGCCGTCTGAGAACGTGGATTGAAACGGGAAAAGTGATGCCGGTTCCGGCTTCCGCGCTCAGCTATAAAAAGCAGCGTGAAGCGCAGATGGCCGACGCGATGCTGAAAGGCGGCGCGCAGACCGCGCAGAACGATTAACCTCCATTTCCCCGGATTACGGCGTAAACGCCTTATCCGGGCTACAGAATCGCGCTATACCGTAGCCCGGCTAAGCGCAGCGCGAGCCGGGGGGTTACTCCGGCAGCGTCCAGTCGCCATCGCCGAGCGGGCGCTGCATAATCAAGGTATCCCGCCAGTCGCCCATCTTATAGCCGACGCTGCGCAGCTGACCCGCCACGCTAAAACCGAACTTTTTATGAATCGCAATCGACCCGGCGTTACTGTGGCCGTCGCCGATAATCGCCAGCATTTGTCGCCACGGTCCCTGTTCGCATTTCTCAATTAACCGGGAGAGCAGGGCGCTGCCGATACCGCGTCCTCCCATTCCCGCCTCAACGTAAATCGACTCTTCCAGGGTGTAGCGGTAGGCCGGACGCGGGCGGTAAAAGGTGGCGTAGCAGTAGCCGACGATGGTGCCGCGCCACAGGGCAACCAGCCACGGCAGCCCGCTATCGCGCACGGTTTTGATACGCTTGCGCATCTCATCCACGGTTGGCGGGATCTCTTCAAAAGAGGCGCGTCCATTGAGCACGTGCCAGACGTACAGCGCGGCGATAGCGTGGGCGTCATCGGGCAGCGCTTCGCGGATCTCTAAGTCAGCGTCGTGTAGCTTATCCACTGCGGACATGATGGATTAATTCCTTAAACGGGTTTGCCGGAGAGGAAATTTCTCCGGCGTGCAGCGTAATACAGAAGCCCCGCGGCTGAACAGTCCCCCGTGCGGATTATTGCGGTTCGGTCGCGCTCGTCGGTTTATCCTGCGCTTCGCCCCAGTATTTTTGCTTACTGGTTTTGCCAATCCCCGGGTTCATGCTGTTGGTGGGATCGTTTTCGCGATAGAAGCGTTTTAAGCTTTCCGGCGCTTCATACAGATGGCCGACGTTATGCTCGGCCGGATATTGGGCGCCCCGCTCCTTCAGCAGCACCAGCATTTTCTCTTTCAGTTCGTGGGCATCGACGCCTTTTTTCACGATGTAATCCTGATGGAAAACGTGGCACATAAAGTGGCCGTAATAGAGCTTATGCACCAGCTGGCTATCGATATCGGCGGGAAGATGCTCAAACCATTCGGTGTCGTTACGGCGCAGGGCGATGTCCAGCGCCAGAATATCTTCCACCTCATCGGCGTGAACCGCCTGGTAGCGGATCGCCGCACCCGCGGCGGCAAAGCGGTGCAGGAAGGCTTTGCTGCCTTCTTCTGCGGTGCAGACGAAGAAATCCCCTTCGGCATTCTGGAAATATTCCCCGAGCCAGGCCTGAGCCTCTTCGATGCCGTCGCCCGCCATTTTCAGCAGCAGATGGTGTTCGTATTTATCGCGCCAGGTTTTCATTCGCTCCGGCAGGTGCGACGGGAAGACGTGACCCAGCTTTTGCATAAAGCGGTCGGTGAAGTGCGGCTTAAACAGCGGCACTTTCTCCAGCATCGCGTCGGTGCGGCCCTTCATGGTAAAGAAGAACGGCATTTTATCGGTGCCGAGCTTGTCGATCATCAGGAAGGTGTCTTTGCCGTACTGCTCGGCAATGTCGTAAATATCGCGGTGCATGTACTCGCCCGCCACCGGCAGATGGTTGAACTCGGCGAGAATATGGCGGCGAATTTCGGTCAGCACGTCCGGGCGGTTGGTGCCGATGTAGAACACCTGCTGGCGTTTTTCCGCCGGGAAGGTATCGAGGCGCACGGCGAATACCGCCAGCTTGCCGGCGCAGCCCGAAGATTCAAACAGGCGGTCCGGGTCGGCGTTGTAGCGCGCCGGAGTATCGGCATTCACGTCGCGCACGCGGGTGACGTAATCATGATCGTGGGCGTGGCGGCCATCGTGGCGGACATCTTCATCTTTAACCCGTTCGTCGTCGAGGCGGCTGAGGATTTGCTCCGGCGTGGTGCCGAGGTCGATGCCAAGGTGGTTCACCAGCGTCAGCTTGCCGTTTTCATCAATTTGCGCGTACAGCGACATTTCGGTGTACGCCGGGCCGCGCTGGACCAGCGAGCCGCCGGAGTTGTTGCAGATCCCGCCGACCACCGATGCTCCGATGCAGGATGAACCAATGACCGAGTGCGGTTCGCGACCCAGCGGCTTCAGCGCTTTTTCCAGCGAATAGAGCGTCGTGCCGGGATAAGCCAGCACCTGCTCGCCTTTATCCAGCAGATGCAGTTTATCCAGGCGCAGGGTGCTGATAATGACGATATCGCGGTCATAATCGTTACCGTTCGGCGTTGAGCCTTCGGTCAGGCCGGTGTTGGCCGCCTGCATCAGAATGATTTTATCGGCGTTGACGCAGGCGTTTAGCACGCGCCACAGCTCCAGCAGGGTACCGGGAAAGACCACCGCCAGCGCGTCGCCCTGGCCGGATCGAAAGCCTTTACGGTAGCGCTGGGTTTTAGCCGGGTCGGTGAGCAGATGGGATGAGCCGACCAGACGGGCGAGTTCAGCCAGAAAAGCGTTGTTATAGGTTGTTGCAGATGACATGTTCCACTCCTTGTGGTGGTACAAAATTATCAAAAATAAGAATAGCGCTTTGTATGACAATTTGATGCATCAATGTTTCGAAAAATCAGAGAACAACGCGCGCTTTATTCAGGCGTCTCGTTTATGTTTATGGCAGACTTCGATTTTTGCTATCTTTTCGCCGATCTGGTCGACTGGAACAATGAGGGATAAAAATGAAATGGCTTTGTACTGTAGGCGTCGCTGTGAGCCTGGCGCTGCAACCGGCGCTGGCGGATGAATTGTTCGGCAATCATCCCTTAACGCCGCAGGCGCGGGATGCGTTTGTGACGGAACTGCTGACGAAAATGACGGTGGATGAAAAAATCGGTCAGCTGCGCTTAATTAGCGTCGGCCCGGATAACCCGAAAGAGGCTATCCGCGAAATGATCAAAGAAGGCCAGGTGGGGGCGATTTTTAACACCGTGACCCGCCATGATATCCGCACTATGCAGGATCAGGTGATGGAACTCAGCCGCCTGAAAATCCCGCTCTTTTTCGCCTATGACGTGCTCCACGGCCAGCGCACCGTTTTCCCGATTAGCCTTGGTCTGGCCTCCTCTTTTAATCTCGACGCGGTGAATACCGTCGGGCGAGTATCGGCGTACGAAGCGGCCGATGATGGCCTGAACATGACCTGGGCGCCGATGGTCGACGTCTCCCGCGATCCGCGCTGGGGCCGCGCTTCGGAAGGGTTCGGGGAAGATACCTACCTGACCACCGAGATGGGCAGAGCGATGGTGGAGTCGATGCAGGGGAAAAGCCCGGCCGAGCGCTACTCGGTGATGACCAGCGTCAAGCACTTTGCCGCCTACGGCGCGGTCGAGGGCGGCAAAGAGTACAACACCGTTGATATGAGCCCGCAGCGCCTGTTCAACGACTATATGCCGCCCTACAAAGCGGGGCTGGATGCGGGCAGCGGCGCGGTTATGGTGGCGCTCAACTCGCTCAACGGTACCCCGGCGACCTCCGACGCCTGGCTGCTCAAGGACGTGCTGCGCGACCAGTGGGGCTTCAAAGGCATTACCGTCTCCGACCATGGCGCTATCAAAGAGCTGATCAAACACGGCGTGGCGTCGGACCCGGAAGACGCGGTGCGCGTGGCGCTGAAGTCCGGCATCAATATGAGCATGAGCGACGAGTACTACAGCAAGTATCTGCCGGGACTGGTGAAGTCAGGTAAGGTGACGATGGCGGAGCTGGATGACGCGACCCGCCACGTGCTGAACGTGAAATATGATATGGGCCTGTTTAACGACCCGTATAGCCACCTGGGGCCGAAAGATTCCGATCCGCAGGATACCAACGCCGAAAGCCGCCTGCATCGCAAAGAAGCGCGCGAAGTGGCGCGCGAAAGCCTGGTGCTGCTGAAAAACCGCCTCGATACGCTGCCGCTGAAAAAATCGGGCACTATCGCGGTGATCGGCGCCCTGGCCGACAGCAAGCGCGACATGATGGGCAGCTGGTCGGCGGCGGGCGTGGCCGATCAGTCGGTGACCGTGCTGACCGGTATGCAGAACGCGCTGGGCGACAAAGGCAAGATTATCTATGCCAAAGGCGCCAACGTGACCGACGATAAAGGCATCGTCGACTTCCTCAATCTTTACGAGAAAGCGGTGCAGGTTGACTCGCGCTCGCCGCAGGAGATGATTGACGAAGCGGTGGCGGTGGCGAAGCAGTCCGACGTGGTGGTTGCCGTGGTGGGTGAGGCACAGGGCATGGCCCACGAAGCCTCCAGCCGTACCGACATCACCCTGCCGCAGAGCCAGCGCGCCCTGATTAGCGCGCTGAAAGCGACCGGTAAACCGCTGGTGCTGGTGCTGATGAACGGTCGTCCGCTGGCGCTGGTGAAAGAGGATCAGCAGGCCGATGCGATCCTTGAAACCTGGTTTGCCGGTACCGAAGGCGGCAACGCGATTGCCGATGTGCTGTTCGGCGACTACAACCCGTCTGGCAAGCTGCCCATGTCCTTCCCGCGCTCGGTCGGGCAGATCCCGACCTACTACAGCCATCTCAACACCGGTCGCCCGTACAATGCGGATAAGCCAAACAAGTACACCTCGCGCTACTTTGACGAGGCCAACGGCCCGCTCTATCCGTTTGGCTACGGCCTGAGTTACACCACCTTTAGCGTTTCCGACGTGAAAATGTCGGCGCCGACCCTGCAGCGCGACGGCAGCGTGACCGCCAGCGTGCAGGTAACCAATACCGGCAAGCGCGAAGGGGCGACGGTGATTCAGCTTTATCTGCAGGACGTTACCGCTTCCATGAGCCGTCCGGTGAAAATGCTGCGCGGCTTTAAAAAGGTGACCCTCAAGCCGGGCGAGACGCAAACCGTCAGCTTCCCGATTGACGTAGAAGCGCTGAAGTTCTGGAACCAGCAGATGAAGTACGACGCCGAGCCGGGTAAATTCAACGTCTTTATCGGCGTCGACTCCGCCCGCGTGAAGCAGAGCGAGTTTGAACTGCTGTAATGGTGATTTGTCCCCCAGGTAAGGCTGCTGCCGCCACCCGGGAACAGGCATTTCTTACTCCAAAGGCCGATTTATCGGCCTTTTCTTTTTCCGCTCCGCCCCAAATGAACTACGCTTTTTGCTTAAGCTCCTGTTAATGGAGCGCAAATTAAAGAGGGACGCGAGGATGATTAAGGCAAGTATGTGGTCCGGCACGCTGGCGCTGGCGGCCCTGATAAGCCTGCCGCTGCAGGCGGCGGAGCCGGTTAAGGTCGGCTCAAAAATTGACACCGAAGGGGCGCTGCTCGGCAATATTATTTTGCAGGTTCTGGAAAGCCACGGGGTGAAAACCGTCAATAAAATCCAGCTCGGCACCACCCCGGTGGTGCGCGGGGCGATAACCGCCGGTGAGCTGGACATTTACCCGGAATATACCGGCAACGGCGCGTTCTTCTTCAAAGAGGAGAACGACCCGGCGTGGAAAAACGCGCAGCAGGGATATGAAAAAGTTAAAAAGCTGGATGCGGAAAAGAATAAGCTCATCTGGCTTACCCCGGCTCCGGCCAACAACTCCTGGACTATCGCCGTCCGTCAGGATCTGGCGGAGAAAAACCACCTCGCCTCATTAAGCGACCTTGCCGGCTATCTGAAAAAGGGCGGTGACTTTAAGCTGGCCGCCTCGGCGGAATTTATTGAACGGCCGGACGCGCTGCCGGCGTTTGAAAAAGCCTACGACTTCACGCTCAAGCAAAATCAGCTGCTGTCGCTGGCGGGGGGCGATACGGCGGTCACCATCAAAGCGGCGGCGCAGCAAACCTCCGGCGTGAATGCGGCGATGGCCTACGGTACCGATGGCCCGGTCGCCGCGCTGGGTCTGCAAACCCTGAGCGACCCGAAGGGCGTGCAGCCGATTTATGCGCCCACGCCGGTCGTACGTGAAGCGGTGTTAAAAGCGTATCCGCAGATGGCCGACTGGCTACAGCCGGTCTTCGCCAGCCTGGATGAAAAGACGCTGCAAAAGCTGAACGCCAGTATTGCGGTTGAGGGCCTGGATGCAAAGAAAGTCGCCGCCGACTATCTGCAACAGAAAGGGCTGCTGAAGTAGGGCGCGCGTGACCACTCGTTGCGGTAACCGGGTTGCGCTGCTGCTGGCATTCCTCCTGCTGCTGGCGATGGCGCTGCCGTTTATCAACTATGCGCCTAACCGCCTGTTATCCGGCGAGGGGCGCTGGCTATGGCAGGTCTGGCCCTGGCTGGCGGGCGTACAGGGGGCGGCAGGGCTGCTGATAGCGCTGCTGAGCTGGCGTCCCGGGCGTCTCCCGCTGCTGGTTATCTTCCTGCTGGCGGATCTGCTGCTGCCTTTACTGCTGTGGGGTGCCGGCAGTGCGGCGGTACAGCTGGCTCAGAGCGGTTCTCCGCTGGCCCGCACCTCGCCGGGAAGCGGCCTGTGGCTGGCGCTGGCCCTGTGCCTGCTTATCGCCAGCGATGCGGTTCGTCGCCTGACGACCCGAGCCCTGTGGCGCTGGCTGCTGAACGCGCAGGTCTGGCTGCTGCCCGCCCTGCTGCTGGGGCTCGGCGCGCTCGATGGCCTCTCTTTGCTGAAAGAGTATTTCAATCGCCGCGAGGTGTTTGACGATGCGCTGTCCCAGCATGTGACGCTACTGTTGGGGACCCTGCTGCCGGGGCTGCTGATTGGCTTGCCCGTTGGCGTCTGTCTCTGGCGCTATCCCCGCTGGCAATCGCCGGTTTTTGCCGCTCTCAACGTGATTCAGACCGTTCCCTCCGTCGCGCTTTTTGGCCTGCTTATCGCGCCGCTGGCCGGGCTGGCGCGCCAGTTTCCGTCGCTGGCGCAGCTCGGTGTTTCCGGCACCGGCATCACGCCGGCGCTGATTGCGCTGGTGTTGTATGCGCTATTGCCGCTGGTGCGCGGGGTGACGATCGGCCTTCAGCAGGTGCCGCGCGAAGCGCTGGAGAGCGCGACGGCGATGGGGATGAGCGGCGGGCAGCGCTTTCGTCAGGTACAGCTACCGCTGGCGTTGCCGGTGTTGTTGCGCAGCCTGCGGGTGGTCAGCGTACAAACCGTGGGCATGGCGGTGGTGGCGGCCCTGATTGGCGCGGGCGGCTTCGGCGCGCTGGTTTTTCAGGGGCTGCTCAGCAGCGCGCTGGATCTGGTGCTACTGGGGGTTATCCCGACCATCGCGCTGGCGGTGGTGGTGGATGCGTTATTCGCGCTGTGGGGCGCATTACTGAAAGGAGAGGCCGGTGATTGAGTTCGAGGGCGTCAATAAAGCCTTTGCCGGAGAGCCTGCGGTGAAAAACCTCAATCTGCATCTGCGGGAGGGGGCATTTTCGGTGCTGATTGGCACCTCCGGCTCGGGGAAGTCGACCACGCTGAAGATGATTAATCGTCTGGTGGAGCACGACAGCGGGACGATCCGTTTCGCCGGGCAGGATATTCGCCAGCAGCCGGTGCTCGAACTGCGCCGCAGGATGGGCTACGCCATCCAGTCCATCGGCCTCTTCCCCCACTGGACGGTGGCGCAGAACATTGCCACCGTCCCGCAGCTGCAAAAGTGGTCGCGGCAGAAGATCGAGGCGCGGGTCGATGAGCTGATGGCCTTGCTGGGGCTGGAGCCGGGCTTGCGGGAACGCTACCCGCATCAGCTTTCCGGCGGCCAGCAGCAGCGCGTCGGCGTGGCGCGCGCGCTGGCCGCCAACCCGGAAGTGCTGCTGATGGATGAACCCTTCGGCGCGCTCGATCCGGTGACGCGCGAAGCCTTGCAGCAGGAGATGATCCGCATTCATCGCCTGCTGGGACGCACGATTGTGCTGGTGACTCACGATATCGATGAGGCGCTGCGGCTGGCGGACCATCTGGTGCTGATGGACGGCGGCGGAGTGGTACAGCAGGGCGAGCCGCTGCAGATGCTGCTGGAGCCAAAAAATGCGTTTGTGGAGACGTTCTTTGGCCGTAGCGAACTGGGCGTGCGCCTGCTGTCGCTACGCGGCGTGAGTGATTATGTGCGCCGCGATGAGCGCCTGGCGGGGGACGCGTTAAACGTGACGATGACCCTACGCGAGGCGCTGTCGCAGTTCGTTGCTCATCGCCGCGAGGTGCTGCCGGTGGTCGATGAGCAGGGAGAGGCCTGCGGGACGCTGCATTTTGCCGACCTGCTGCGTGAGGAGGCCCGGCGTGAAGGTGCTGCGTGATCCGCTACTGTGGCTCAGCGCCATGTTTATCGCGCTGCTGCTGGCGTTGCCCTACAGCGCGCCGCTGTTCAGCGCGCTGTTTCCCGAACTGCCGCGTCCGGTTTATCAGCAGGAGAGTTTTGTTTCTCTTACCCTGGCGCACTTTTGGCTGGTGGCGCTCTCCAGCCTCGCGGCTACGGTGGTGGGCGTCGTCGCCGGGATTGCGGTCACCCGTCCGGCGGGGCATGAGTTTCGCCCGCTGGTGGAGACGATTGCCGCAATGGGGCAGACGTTTCCGCCGGTCGCGGTGCTGGCGATTGCGGTTCCGGTGATGGGGTTTGGCTGGCAGCCCGCGCTTATTGCGCTGGTGCTGTACGGCATCTTACCGGTTTTACAGGGCACGCTGGCCGGGATTGGGACGGTACCGTCCGGTGTGTTAGCTATCGCTCAGGGAATGGGGATGACCGGCTGGCAGAGGCTGATAAAAGTTGAGCTGCCGCTGGCGGCGCCGGTGATGCTGGCCGGAATTCGTACCTCGACGATCGTCAATATCGGTACGGCGACCATTGCTTCAACCGTCGGCGCGAATACGCTCGGCACGCCGATTGTTATTGGCCTCAGCGGATTTAATACCGCTTATGTGATTCAGGGGGCACTGCTGGTGGCGCTGGCGGCGATTATCGTCGACCGGGGGTTTGAACGGCTGAACCGGCGAATCAGCCGACACCACCGCGAACAATAAATGAATAACCGGCCAGCATCACGCCGCCGATGCCGCTGATGGCCATAAATAAGAACAGGGTAATCACCGCAATTTTCGCTGGCTTCATAATAGGCTCCTGATGTTAACGCAGGGATTATACGGTGAAGCGCAGGTGTTAATAAAACATTAATTGCTTTTTAGCTACGACAACCCCCCGGCTTGCGCTGCGCTTAGCCGGGCTACGGTTCATCACCGTCTGCGGGCCGGTAGCCCGGGCAAGGCATTTACGCCGCAACCCGGGGAATGTGCTGCGACGTGAGATTGCTGGGGCTTCTTCCCGGCTTGTGCTGCGCTTAGCCGGACTACCGGGCCACAGATTGCCGGTAACCCTTAGCCCGGGCAGGCGCGTCAGGCGCCGCCTCCGGGAGACGTCTCGGAGGCGTGATTCAGCCAGATAATCTGCCCCTGCTGCTCCCAGAGGCGCATTTGATTGACCTGGGCGCTACAGGGCGCTTCTCCACACCAGACCATCAGCGTACTCTCCGGGAAAAGCTCCGGTCGGAGCTGGTTCAGCGAATGGGCGAGAATGTCCACCCGCCAGCCCTGTTCGCTGGCTATCCAGCCCTCCAGCCATAGCCGGGTGATATCGTTCACATTCCAGCCGATAACCAGCGCATGGCTGCCGGGATATTTTGCCGTGGATGAAAGAGTGCGGGCGATATGATTAATCAGAATACCATCAAGGATGCCCCGCAGCGCCAGCAGGGTGGGCTGCGGGCTAAGCAGGCGCTGGCGTAACGGATTAATCAGGTGTTTCACCAGAATTTGCGCTGACTCGCTGTGGTTGCGCTCCTTAAGCCACATACGCAGGCGATGATAGCTACCGTTTTGCAGATAACCGAGCAAAATTTCCTGTTGCTTGCGCCAGCCGTCGGCCATCTCCTGCTCATTATCCATCAGCAGCGTTTTCACTTTCCCGACCTGCACGCCGGAGTCAATCCAGCGTTTAATTTCGCGAATCCGGTCTATCTCATATTCGTTGAACAGGCGGTGGCCGCCGTCGGTACGCTGGGGTTTCAGTAATCCGTAGCGCCGCTGCCAGGCGCGTAACGTCACGGGATTGATATCGCAAAGCTGGGCAACTTCGCCGATTGTATAAAGCGCCATTTTCTCCTCCCGCAGTGTTCTCCTCCATTAACTGTAGAAGCTGTTTGCCGAAGCGGGAATTTTTGTCTGTTTTTTGTACAGATTTAGACCGGCGAGACGCGAAGAAATGTGATCCTGAACATGAATTATCATTTTCATGTATTGCTTCAAAGAAAGTTATAAGCAAGCAGTGTATGTTACGCGCTTTCAAATGAAGTGTGGTCTGCGGGTATGTACGAGTTTGATCTGGTGTTGCTGCTGCTTCAGCAGATGTGCGTGTTTTTGGTCATTGCGTGGCTGATGAGCAAAACGCGGCTGTTCATCCCGTTAATGCAGGTCACCGTCCGGCTGCCGCATAAGCTCCTGTGCTACGTGACCTTCTCCATTTTCTGCATCCTCGGTACCTACTTCGGGCTGCATATCGAAGACTCGATCGCCAATACGCGCGCCATCGGCGCGGTGATGGGGGGCCTGCTGGGCGGGCCGGTGGTTGGTGGCCTGGTGGGGCTGACCGGCGGGCTTCACCGCTACTCTCTGGGCGGCATGACCGCGCTGAGCTGTATGGTATCCACCATCGTAGAAGGGCTACTCGGCGGGCTGGTACACAGTATTCTGGTCAAACGCGGGCGGCCGGACAAAGTCTTCAGCCCGCTCACCGCCGGCGCGATCACCTTTTTCGCCGAGATGGTGCAGATGCTGATTATTCTGCTTATCGCTCGCCCGTTCGAAGATGCCCTGCATCTGGTACAAAGCATCGCCGCGCCCATGATGGTCACCAACACCGTCGGGGCGGCGCTATTTATGCGCATCCTGCTGGATAAGCGAGCGATGTTTGAAAAATATACCTCGGCCTTCTCGGCTACGGCGCTGAAAGTCGCCGCTTCGACGGAGGGGATCCTGCGCCAGGGGTTCAACGAAGAGAACAGCATGAAGGTCGCGCAGGTGCTGATCCAGGAGCTGGATATCGGCGCGGTGGCGATAACCGATCGCGACAAGCTGCTGGCGTTCACCGGGATCGGCGACGATCACCACCTCCCGGGCAAACCCATCTCTTCGCTCTATACCCAAAAGGCGATCGATACCGGCGAAGTCGTTTACGCCGACGGCAACGAGGTGCCTTACCGCTGCTCGATTCATCCGAACTGCAAGCTGGGCTCGACGCTGGTTATCCCGCTGCGCGGCGAAAATCAGCGGGTCATCGGTACCATTAAACTCTATGAAGCGAAAAACCGCCTGTTTAGCTCCATCAACCGCACGCTGGGGGAGGGAATTGCGCAGCTGCTGTCGGCGCAGATCCTGGCCGGACAGTATGAGCGGCAAAAGGCGCTGCTGACGCAGTCGGAAATCAAGCTGCTGCACGCCCAGGTGAATCCGCACTTCTTGTTCAACGCGCTGAATACGCTAAAAGCGGTGATTCGCCGCGATAGCGAACAGGCCGGGCAGCTGGTGCAGTACCTGTCGACCTTTTTCCGCAAAAATCTGAAGCGGCCAGCGGAGATCGTGACCCTGGCCGATGAGATTGAACATGTGAACGCCTATTTGCAGATTGAGAAAGCGCGTTTTCAGACCAATTTGCAGATTCATATGCTGGTGCCCGAGGCGCTGGGGCAGCATCAGCTACCGGCGTTTACCCTGCAGCCAATCGTCGAAAACGCGATTAAACACGGGACTTCGCAGCACCTTGGGGTGGGCGAAATCACCATCCGCGCCAGTCAGCAAGAGCGCTGGCTGCAGCTGGATATTGAAGATAATGCCGGGCTGTATCAGGACAAACCCAGCGCCAGCGGGCTGGGTATGAACCTGGTCGACCGCAGACTGCGGGCGCGCTTTGGCACCGACTGCGGGATCACCGTAACCTGTGAGCCGGAATGTTTTACCCGCGTCACGCTGAGACTGCCTCTGGAGGAAAGCGCATGTTAAAAGTATTAATTGTCGACGACGAGCCGCTGGCCCGTGAAAACCTGCGTATTTTGCTGGAGACCCAGCCTGATATTGAGATCGTTGGCGAATGCGGGAATGCCGTCGAGGCGATTGGCGCGGTACATAAGCTGCGCCCGGACGTGCTGTTTCTGGATATCCAGATGCCGCGCATCAGCGGTCTGGAGATGGTCGGCATGCTCGATCCGCAGCATCGGCCCTATATCGTCTTCCTTACCGCGTTTGACGAGTACGCGGTGAAGGCCTTTGAAGAGCACGCGTTTGATTATTTACTGAAGCCGATTGAGTCCGCCCGGCTGGAAAAAACGCTCTTTCGCCTGCGCCAGGAGCGCAGCCTGCAGGATATGACCGTGCTCGACGATACCCAGCAGGCGCTAAAGTATATTCCCTGCACCGGACACAGCCGGATCTGGCTTCTGCAGATGGAAGATGTGGCCTTCGTCAGCAGCCGGATGAGCGGGATTTACGTGACCGACCGCGAAGGGAAGGAGGGCTTTACCGAGCTCACCCTGCGCACGCTCGAGAGCCGAACGCCGCTGCTGCGCTGCCATCGTCAGTACCTGGTCAACATGTCCCATCTTAAGGAGATCCGCTTTGAGGAGAACGGCCAGGCGGAGCTGCTGATGCGCGCCGGGCAAACGGTGCCGGTCAGCCGCCGCTACCTGAAGAGCCTGAAAGAGGCGATTGGGCTGTAAAACGGCGGAATCGTGATAGACTTAGCGGCAGATTTTTTCATCATGAAGGCAATATGATCAGTAACGATATTCTCCGTAGCCTGCGCTACACCCTGAAAACCAATAACAGCGGCCTGGTTCGTATTTTTGCCCTGGCGGATGCGCCGGTCAGCGCGGAACAGCTGGTTCCCTGGCTGAAAAAAGAAGACGAAGAGGGGTTTGTGCGCTGCCCGGATATCGTGCTGTCGAATTTCCTCAACGGCCTGATTTACGACAAACGCGGTAAAGATGCGTCCGCGCCTCCGCTGGCGGTCGAACGCCGGGTGAATAATAACATCGTGCTGAAAAAGCTGCGCATTGCCTTCTCCCTGAAGACGGATGATATTCTCGCTATCCTCACCCAGCAGAAATTCCGCGTCTCCATGCCGGAAATCACCGCCATGATGCGCGCCCCGGATCATAAAAATTTCCGCGAATGCGGCGACCAGTTCCTGCGCTACTTTCTGCGCGGACTGACCGAGCGCGAACACGCGAAATCCTGATATGCCCCCCCGGCTTGCGGCGTAAACGCCTGAGCCGGGCTACTGAATACACAGCTCCGTAGCCCGGCGCAGCGCAGTGCAAGCCGGGAGTACTCCGCACCAGTCAGGGCTGTTTCACTTCTTTAAAACCCTGCGATTTCAGCAACTTCTCCGACTCGCTCAGCGAAATGAACTTTTGTGAACAGTCGGAAAAACTGGCCCCCGGCAAGTGACACAGCTCGCTGATTTTAGCCTGATTAAAGTCGATGGAGAGGTGTTCCTGCGCGACGTTCTCTTTATAGTCGACGCTGTGGGTAACGCCTTTGATTTTGCTGTAGGCCGCGCCGATAGGGTCGATGACCTTGCGCGCCTGCTCTTCGTTACTTACCCCGAGCGATTGATAGGGGATAGTATTCTCCGCGTCCTGGCGGGTGACGACATCGCCTTTGTAGTGATAGGTGTAGGTCAGATCAACGCCGTTGATCGTATTGTTAAACGTTTTGACCTCATCTTTGTTGTTATCGCAGCCGACAAGCGCGGCCATCAATAGCGTGGCGCCCAGAGCGGCGGTCATCCTGCGGTTAAATTTCATTATCATTCCTTGTTAATCAATCATCATCTCTAATTGTATACAGAATTGGGCGATGGTGCCGGGCGTATCCTCGGAAGTGGCCGTTTCGCGCTTATGCCAGCGTTTTCTTCTTTCTGCGCCAGCATCCGGCGGACGATATCGTCGACAATATCCTGGCGCTCTAAAAAAAAAGCGCTGCCGGAGCAGCGCTTTATACAGCCTTACTTGACCTGCTGGCCCGGCTGAGCCCCGCTGTCCGGGCTGAGCAGGAAGATATCTTTTCCGCCAGGACCTGCGGCCATCACCATGCCTTCAGAGATGCCGAAGCGCATTTTGCGCGGCGCCAGGTTAGCGACCATCACCGTCAGGCGGCCAATCAGCGCCTGCGGATCCGGGTAGGCGGAGCGGATGCCGGAGAAGACGTTACGCTTCTCGCCGCCGAGATCCAGCGTCAGGCGCAGCAGCTTATCGGAACCGTCGACGAACTCGGCGTTTTCAATCAGCGCGATGCGCATATCCACTTTGGCGAAATCGTCAAAGGTGATAGTTTCCTGAATCGGATCGTCCGCCAGCGGGCCGGTGACCGGCGCTGACAGCGCTTTCACTTCTTCTTTCGACGCCTCGACCAGCGCCTCAACCTGCTTCATTTCGATGCGGTTATACAGCGCTTTAAAGGCGTTAACCTTGTGACCAAGCAGCGGCTGCTGGATAGCATCCCAGCTCAGTTCGCCGTTGAGGAACGCTTCGGCGCGGGCGGCCAGCTGCGGCAGAACCGGCTTCAGCCAGGTCATCAGCACGCGGAACATATTCAGGCCCATGGTGCAGATGGCCTGCAGATCGGCGTCGCGGCCTTCCTGTTTAGCGACCACCCACGGCGCCTGCTCGTCAACGTAGCGGTTTGCCACGTCGGCCAGCGCCATGATTTCGCGGATGGCTTTCCCGAACTCGCGGCTGTCCCACGCATCGCCAATGCTTGCTGCCGCATCGGTGAAGGTTTTATACAGCTGAGGATCGGCCAGCTCGGCGGACAGCATGCCGTCGAAACGCTTGTTGATGAAACCGGCGTTACGCGAGGCAAGGTTAACCACCTTGTTGACGATATCGGCGTTGACGCGCTGCACGAAGTCTTCCAGGTTCAGGTCGATATCATCGATACGCGACGAGAGCTTGGCGGTGTAGTAGTAGCGCAGGCTGTCGGCGTCAAAATGATTCAGCCAGGTGCTGGCCTTAATAAAGGTACCGCGCGACTTGGACATCTTGGCGCCGTTGACCGTCACGTAGCCGTGAACGAACAGGTTGGTCGGTTTGCGGAAGCCGCTGCCTTCCAGCATCGCCGGCCAGAACAGGCTGTGGAAGTAAACGATGTCTTTGCCGATAAAGTGGTACAGCTCGGCGGTAGAGTCTTTCTTCCAGTACTCGTCGAAGCTGGTGGCGTCGCCGCGCTTGTCGCACAGGTTCTTAAAGGAGCCCATGTAGCCGATCGGCGCATCCAGCCAGACGTAGAAGTATTTACCCGGCGCGTTCGGGATTTCGAAGCCGAAGTACGGGGCATCGCGGGAGATATCCCACTGCTGCAGGCCGGACTCGAACCACTCCTGCATTTTATTCGCCACCTGCTCCTGCAGCGCGCCGCTGCGGGTCCACGCCTGCAGCATTTCGCTGAACGACGGCAGGTCGAAGAAGAAGTGCTCGGACTCGCGCATCACCGGCGTCGCGCCGGATACCACCGATTTCGGTTCGATAAGCTCGGTCGGGCTGTAGGTCGCGCCGCACACTTCGCAGTTATCGCCGTACTGATCCGGTGATTTACACTTCGGACAGGTGCCTTTCACAAAGCGGTCCGGCAGGAACATGCCTTTTTCCGGATCGTAAAGCTGAGAGATGGTGCGGTTTTTGATAAAACCGTTCTCTTTCAGGCGCGTGTAGATAAGCTCCGACAGCTCGCGGTTTTCATCGCTGTGCGTGGAGTGGTAGTTGTCGTAGCTGATGTCGAAGCCAGCAAAATCGGTCTGATGCTCCTGACTCATTTCGCCAATCATCTGCTCCGGAGTAATTCCGAGCTGCTGCGCTTTCAGCATGATCGGGGTGCCGTGGGCGTCGTCGGCGCAGATGAAGTTGACTTCGTGGCCGCGCATTCGCTGGTAACGGACCCAGACATCAGCCTGGATGTGCTCCAGCATGTGGCCGAGGTGGATTGAGCCGTTTGCGTACGGCAGCGCGCACGTTACCAGAATTTTCTTCGCGACTTGAGTCATAGTGGGCATTACATCTTCTATTGTAAAAAGGGGTTTTGATGTTACCGCAAAGGCAATAATTTGGTAAGCCCAAAGCTTATGGTGGGGGAATTATTCCCTTTAAGGTAAACTTAACGCACAAGATTCAACTCACAATAACAAAGGAGTCGGGATGAGTTCGCAATCCCAGGCCAAATCCCCCGAGCGTCTGCGCGCGATGGTCGCCGGGACCCTGGCTAATTTCCAGCACCCAACCCTGAAACATAACCTCACTACGCTGAAGGCGCTGCATCACGTCGCCTGGCTGGACGAGACCGTGCACATTGAAATTCAGATGCCGTTCGTCTGGAACAGCGCGTTTGAAGCGCTGAAGGAGCAGTGCAGCGCCGAGCTGCTGCGCATTACCGGCGCCAAAGCCATTGACTGGAAGCTGACGCACAGCATCGCCACGCTTCAGCGGGTAAAAAATCAGCCGGGCATCAACGGCGTGAAAAACATTATCGCCATCAGCTCCGGCAAGGGCGGGGTGGGTAAATCGTCGACGGCGGTCAACCTCGCGCTGGCGCTGGCGGCGGAAGGGGCGAAAGTCGGCATTCTGGATGCCGATATTTACGGGCCGTCGATTCCGACCATGCTCGGCGCGGAAGATCAGCGTCCGACTTCGCCGGACGGCACCCATATGGCGCCGATTATGAAATTCGGTCTCGCTACCAACTCCATCGGTTATCTGGTGACCGACGACAACGCCATGGTGTGGCGCGGCCCGATGGCCAGCAAGGCGCTGATGCAGATGCTGCAGGAAACGCTGTGGCCGGATCTCGATTATCTGGTACTGGATATGCCGCCGGGCACCGGTGATATTCAGCTGACGCTGGCGCAAAACATTCCGGTCACCGGCGCGGTCGTCGTCACCACGCCGCAGGATATTGCCCTGATCGACGCCAAAAAAGGCATCGTGATGTTTGAAAAAGTCGAGGTACCGGTGCTGGGTATCGTGGAAAACATGAGCATGCATATCTGCAGCAACTGCGGACACCACGAGCCGATTTTCGGTACCGGCGGCGCGCAGAAGCTGGCGGAGAAATATCATACCCAGCTGCTGGGCCAGCTGCCGCTGCATATCACCCTGCGCGAAGACCTCGACAAAGGGACGCCGACGGTGGTTGCGCGTCCGGAAAGCGAGTTTACCGAGACCTACCGCCAGCTGGCCGACCGCGTCGCGGCGCAGCTGTACTGGCAGGGGGAAGTCATTCCCGGCGAGATAGCCTTCCGCGCGGTCTAATCTCCTCACTATCCTGAGCCGCCCGGCGCTTTTCGCCGTGCGGTTTTTTATTTTTTCCGTCCCCGGTTTTCTACCGGGGAGATAATCACCGCGCGAATAATATTGCTGTTAAATATTATTTATTTTTATTCACATTTAGCGATATTGAGATTAATCAATAAAACATATTGCTAACATTGTTTTCCTCTGGCGGTTGTGCGAGCTTTAATAGCAAAGAAGTAACGATTTTAATTCGCCGTGATGAGATTTAATTTTGGCTTTTTATTTGGCGAAGTGTGGATGTTATCAGTAATACGTATATAAAAACGATGGAAGGAAATTATAGCCGTACACATTTCCGGAGTGCATGATGAATAATATTGCTCTAATCGTTAAGTTACGAGAACTACTGGTTATTTTTATGCATACGCGCTCGCTGCCGGAGAAAGCAGCAGACGCGTTGCGTTATTGCCAGGAGCATCTCCCGATAGCTGAGATTCCGATTGGCGCTTATGGTGAGTACAGTGATATTTTTGAACAGATTGTTTTTTTATCGGATGACAAGAGTCGTACGGCCCCGGATGATTTACTGCGTAGCGGCGGCGATCTGATATTAAGTATTTTAATGCTCTATGAGCAGGTTGCTTCATATATTGCCGTCGAGGAATTTATGCAAAAGCAGAACCGCTTTAACGAATAGCGCTTTGCCACAAAAAAACGCCAGCGGCAGGGAGAGCGCGCTGGCGTTCAGCTTTTAGCGATGGTAGAAAATCTCGCCATCATAAATTTTGAGGATTTTCCCCTCGGTTTCGGTAATCAGCACGTAGCTTCCGCCCATATAGGTCCAGCGGGTCCCGGCATCCGGCGCAGGCAAATTGCGCTGCTGCCACTGCTTGATGTTGTATTCTGGCGTGAGGTACAGCGGCGGTACGGTATCGCCGATGTGAAATTGTTTGAAGTCCGCGGTGACCCCATCCAGCTCATATTTCTGTATACCTTCGCCGGTCGCCGCCCACGCGCCGCTGGCGCAGGCCAACAGTACGCCCAGAAGCATCATTTTTGTTTTACGCATAATTTCCCCATTATTATCCTGGACACAAAATCGCAGCCTCGTATGATTCCTGATACGTCAAGGGATTGGCAAGCGTTGGTTTGGTTAAAAGTGTAAGCAAACGGTGATGCAGCGCCGTTTTTCATCGGCGCGCGCCTGTTTTGAGAATAATCCGGGTTGAGGAGTGTGTATGTTCCGGCTGGAAGATCTGGCATTGTTTGTTCGCGCTGCGGCGTTAAGCAGCTTCAGCGATGCGGCGCGAGAGGCCGGGCTGCAGCCCGCGCAGGTGAGCGCGGCGATCAAGCGTCTGGAAACGACGCTGAATATCCGTCTTTTTGCCCGTTCGACGCGGAGTTTACGCCTGACGCCGGAAGGCGAAACCTGGCTACCCTATGCCACGCAGATGCTTGATACGCTGCACGCGGGGCTGCAAAAAATCAGCACGCCGGATGACGAAGTACGCGGTACGTTACAAATTGCCGTGCCGTCCGACCTGGGGCGCAACTTGCTTCTGCGCGTGTTTCGCGCTTTTCGCCAGCACCATCCCGCGCTGCGCCTGCGGATACTGTTTTCCGATCATCGGACCGACGTATTTAAAGATCCGGTGGACGTGGCGTTTCGCTATGGCGATAACGACGATGCCTCGTTTATTTCCCTGCCCGTCGCGCCGGAGAACCGCCGGATGCTGGTGGCCTCGCCCGGCTGGATAGCCGAACACGGTGAACCGAAGACGCTGGAAGATTTGGCCCGGCACAATGCGCTGACCTACGTGCTGCGCGGCAGGGCGTTCGATCGCTGGCCGCTGAGCCTGGACGGGAAGGTCCATTACGTGCAGGTTGCCGGCACTATCGTGAGCGATGATGCGGAGGTGATTCGCCGCCTGGCGGTTGCCGGTGAGGGGATCGCGTTCAAATCTGAACTCGACGTCGGGGATGATATCCGTGAAGGGCGGCTCCAGGTGCTGTTGCCGGAGTATCAGGGCGACGTGGTGCCGCTGAATATGATTTGCCCGCACCGCAAGCAGCTTTGGCCTGCGGTACGGCTGCTGTATGAGGCGGTGAAAGAGGCGTGCGAAGCGGTTCATTCCCGCGCGCCCTCTGCGGGCCGCTAGCGCCGACTCGGGAATGGTACTGGGGTGATAAATCGGCGTGGCTTGTTCCCGGCTCGCGCTGCGCTTAGCCGGGCTACGGATTGGTAGCCCGGACAGGCGCGCCAGCGCCGCCTCGGGAGAACGATCGGTGCGAAGCTTAATGCTTCACCAGCGTGGCAAAGTAGTAGACCAGCGGAATCGCAAGGATCCACAGCCCGATGGGAATTTCCCGCCACTTGCCGGCAATCGTTTTAATCACCACATAAAACAGCAGCCCGCCGGCAATCCCGGTCCCGAAGCTATTGGCAATCAGCGTAATCATCACCATCATCAGCACCGGCAGGCCGTCGGTGAAGTTTGCCAGGTCCACTTTGCGCAGGCCGCTGAACATGTTCAGGCCAATGAGGATCAGCGCAGGCGCGGTCGCCTCTTTCGGGATCATCAGCGCCACCGGGGTAAACAGCAGCATCAGGAGGAACATCACCGCCGCCGACAGCGCGGTCAGCCCGGTTTTGCCGCCGGCTTCCGCTGCCGCCGAGGATTCAATCAGCGCGGTCGCCGCCGGAATGCCGAGCCAGGGACCAACGGCCGCGGCGATCGAGTCAACCATAAACGGGCGATTGATATGCGGCATATTGCCTTCCTCATCCAGCAGGCCCGCTTCGCCGCCTACCGCCAGCGTGGTGCCCATCGTGGAAAAGAACTCTGAGGCGAAAAAGACGAACAGGAACGGCAGGAAGGCGATATTCAGCGCGCCCAGCATATCGATTTGCCCCAGCACCGGCGTCAGCGAATGCGGCATATCGATAAAGCTGCCCGGGAGTCTGGTGACGCCCATCGGAATGCCGACCAGGGTGGCAAAGAGAATCGCCCACAGAATTGAGCCGGGGATTTTTCTCGCCTGCAGGGCAATGGCCAGAAACAGCCCGCAGAGCGCCACCAGCGCCCCCGGTGAGAGAAAATCGCCGAGCATCAGGGCGTTGGTTTTGGCGTTAGCCAGCACCAGCCCGGCGTTACGGAAACCCAGTACCGCGACAAACAGCCCAATGGAGGCCGTCAGGCCGAGCTTGATCGACTGCGGCACCGAACGGGTCACCACTTCACGCAGGCCGAACCTGGTTAGCAGGAAAAACAGAATCCCCGACCAGCAGGCGATCCCAAGACCAACCTGCCAGCCAATGCCTTCGCTGCCCGCCAGCGTGACGCCGACCAGCACCGAGCCGCCGATGCCCGGCCCGACGATAAACGGCAGGTTGGCATAAAACGCCATCAGCAGCGTGCCGCCGACGAACACCAGAATCGTGCCGGTGGTTGCCGCGCCTTTATCCATCCCGCCAACCGCCAGCAGGCCGGGGATAACCACCAGCAGGTAGGCGGCGGCGAGAAAGCCGGTGATGCCCGCGAGGCATTCGGTGCGCAGCGTGCTGCCGCGGGAATACAAGGCAAAACGGCGCTCCAGCCAGCTTCCTTGCGTGGATGAATGAAGGGTATTGTCGGCCATGCTCAGGCTCCCTGATGATTATTGTTGTGTTCTGTGTGTTCCGGGATTTCCCGGCAGTCTATCAGCGGCTCGACGATCTGGCGGGTGCTGCCGTCGGTCAAACCTAAATCGGTCAAATGCGGCCCGGCGTTACAGGCAAGGCAGGTGCCTTCGATAGCCTTAAATACGCGATAGGGCGGCTCCCAGTCGGCGACCTCCGCGCTCAGGTCGCGAAGCTGGCGGAACTGTCTGGCCAGCTCCGGGGCGGGCAAGTCGGAAAGCATTCCGGCAATCGGCATCGCCACGTGGGCAAGGATTTTTCCCTGCTGAGATAGCGCCATACCGCCGCCGGAGGCGATCAGGCGGTTTGCCGCCAGCGCCATCTCGTCGGCATCGCGGCCGAGCACCACCAGGTTGTGGGAGTCGTGGGAGTAGCTGGTGGCGATGGCGCCGCGCAGCTCGCCCCAGCCTTCCAGCAGCGCAATTTGCGGCGTCGCCTGGTGACGACCGTGGCGGTGCTTAACCCAAATCAGGCTAAACCCGTCCGGGATTTGCACCCGGCCATCGCGGACCTGCACCTCAACCTCTCCCCATTGGGTAAAGCGCGCGCCGCGAATATGCCGCAGGCGGGCGACGCCGTGGCGAATCGCGCCGACGCGGAGGATAAAATCGTCAGGGCTGAGCGGCGGCATCTGCAGGGTATCGCGCGGCGGGGTAATACCCGCCGCCGGCGGAATCGACTCAAGCAGGGCGCCCTCGCGGGCAATCAGCTTCCCGGCGACGTACACCTCCCGCGCGTCGAGCTTTTCTAATGAATCAAAAACCACCAGATCGGCGCGGCGTCCGGCGGCAATCAGCCCCAGATCGTTACGCTGCAGACGGATCGCCGCGTTTAAGGTGGCGAAGCGCAGGACGTCGGTGGCCGGCAGTCCGTGCTCAATCAGCAGGTTGAGCAGGGCGATAATGCCGCCTTTTTCCAGCAGCATATCCGGCGGCACATCGTCGGTGCAGACGGTGATTTGCGAGGAGAGATGCGGCAGCGTTTTTAGCGCGTTAACGATATCCGGCAGCAGGTAAGGGTGCGAGCCGCGAATTTCGATAGTCAGCCCGGCGCGCAGTTTTTCCAGCGCATCATCCGCTGAGGTAAGCTCGTGATCGGAGGTGACCCCGGCGGCAAGGTAGGCCTGAAGATCCGCGCCGCGCAAACCGCGGGCGTGGCCTTCGATCAGCTTGCCGCTGTTGAGACCGGCCTGGATAATCTCCTGCATCCGCTCGCTGCCGTGCAGCACGCCGTGCATGTCCATCACTTCGGCGACGCCGCAAACTTCCGGCCAGGCCAGCATGGTTTCCATCTCCGCGCCGGCAAAATCGGCGCCGGACATCTCCAGTCCCGGCGTCGACGGCACGCTGGAAGGCGCCGCGACCATCACCTGCAGCGGCAGATGGCGGCTGGCGGCGACGGCGTAGCGCACGCCTTCGACGCCCAGCACGTTGGCCAGCTCGTGCGGGTCCCAGAATACCGCCGTGGTGCCCTGAGCCAGCACGATTTCGGCATAGCGTTCAGGCGGCAGGTGGGAGCTTTCAAGGTGGACGTGCGTATCCATCAGCCCCGGCGACAGGAAATATCCCGCCAGCGAGCGGCGTTCGTGGGCATCGGAGCGGCTGCCGCGCGGGTGCACGCTGGCGATGGTTTCGCCGACGATCCCGACGTCGGCCTCGCGGATCTCTCCGGTGGCCATGTCGACGATCTGCGCGTCGGTTAATAAGAGATCGAACGGGCATTCGCCGCGTGCGGCCTGCACGGCGCGGCGGCGGGTTTCAGCACTGCTGGACATAACAACTCCGGCACAAGGATAATGGGGATACTCTAGGGGCAGAGCAAACGTTTGCCCAGATGAATAAATTTATCGCCCGATAACCTCGGGTTATTCTGCATGCTCACCATTGATGAAAACATGATGACTGAACCCTGGCAGCGTCTGCCCGCGCTCTCCCTTAAGCAGATCCAGTATTTTGTGACCCTGGCCCAGCTACGCCACTTTACCGACACCGCTAACCGGCTGGCTATCAGCCAGCCGGCGCTAAGCAGCGCGCTGCGGCAAATCGAGACGGTGCTCGGCGGCAAGCTGGTCAACCGCACCGCCTCGGCGGTGACCTTAACCGATCTGGGGGCGGCGATTTTGCCCCACGCCCGGCGGGTGCTGAGCGTGGCGCAGCTGGCGTTTCAGGATATGCAGCAGATAGTCGAGGCCGGCGGCGACGGTACGGTGCGTATCGGGCTGGTGCCCTCGGTGAGCTCGCTGCTGTTTCCGCTGCTGCCGCAAACGCTGGCCCAGGCGTTTCCGCGCCTGAGGGTGGAGTTTCACGATCAGACCAACGACGCCCTGTTTTGCGAGCTGCAGTCGGGAAAGATAGATTTTGCCGTTGGCGCAATAGACAGTTCGTTACCGCCTGAGCTGCAGGTTTATCCTCTGCGCGACGATCCGTTTGTGGCGGTGCTGCACTGCAACGATCCGCTGGCCGGGCAGCCGCATCTGCCGTGGAAGCTGCTCGCGGGGCGCGATATCGCGGTGTTCTCAAAGGGCAATATTCAACGTCTGGTCGGCGCGCTGGCGGAGAGCCATCGCCTCACGCTGAATACGCGTTATCAGGTTGACTATATTGAAACGCTTTACGGCCTGGTGCGTTCCCGGCTGGCGGTGGCGATTCTGCCTGAGCTTTATACTACCCACCTTCAGGATCCGGCGTTAAAGGTGGCGCAGCTTCAGCAGCCCGCGCTGACGCGAACCGTGGCGCTGATGCGCGGGCCGCAGCCCTTGCCGCCGCTGATTGAGGAATGTTTCGCATTATTGCTAAGTTCGCTGCGCTGACCGGCGCGGGGAGGGGAGCCCGACGAACGCAGCGCGCCGCCTGCGGGAGAGGCTGTCAGGGAAGATGCTTAATCAGCACGTCGACGGTGAGATGATTAATGTACTCCAGGGAGTGTGAAGCGAGAACGCCCAGCAGCCGGTTGTGGTGACCGGCAATGATCAAATCAATATTCCGCTGCCGCACGCACGCTTCGACATCGGCAAAACGACGCGTGGTCACTAGCGATAGCGTCTGCACCGGCAGGGCGACCGTGGTGGCCAGTTCATTGAGCAGCGCTTTGGCCTGAATCACCTCCCGGGAAACGTCATCATCCAGCAGGCTGTCGGAGACATAATTAAGCGACCGGTAGTCGGTGCTGATATGGGCGATGGTAATACGCATAGCGTTTTCTTCCGCCATTTTCGCGGCGTGCGCCAGCAGCGGAACGCCGTCAAGGCTGCTGTTGATCAGCACCAGAGCATGGTGATAAACGGACATAACGATACCTCGACGCAGGGTGATACCTGTTGATAATTTTGTGCCTGCGGCGAGGGGAAAGCAAATGAAACTCCGGACGGGGTAAGTCCCGCAGCTGGCCGCCGCGGGAGCTTATTTACGGCGTCACGATATTGAACCAGAACTCAAATTTATCCATATAGCCCAGCATCTCATCCAGCTTCGCGCCGTCGCCGGTCACTTTGACTTCACCCTTATCCTCCGCCTGTTTTAGCGTTTCCTCTTTCAGAATGATTTTGTTCAGGGTGGCGCGATCCAGCGCGATGGTAGCGTCGGCGTCTTTGGCTTCGGCATCGGCGGTGTGGTTAAGCACGCCGTTTTCCAGCTCTAGCTTATATTTACCGCCATCGTTGCCAAGGTCGATATTGAACACCGCTTTGGCGGTTCCGGCTTTTTCGCCGTTGATATGGACCGCAAGATAGTCGAAAAACATTTCCGGGGTCATGGCCCGCACGGTATCCGGGCTGGCGGTATTCGGCGTCGGGCCTTTCACGACGCCGTTGCGTAGCTCCTGCGCGCCGGTCAGGTAGAAATTACGCCACGGTCCTGATTCCGCCTGATAGCCCAGCTGCTCCAGGGCGTCGGCTTCCAGATTGCGCGCCTCCAGATTACCGGGATCGGCGAAGACAATTTTACTCACTACCTGAGCTACCCAGCGATAGTTGCCCTGGTTGTAATCTTCTTTGGCTTTCTTGAGGATAGCGTCGGCGCCGCCCATATAATCAACGAACTTCTTCGCCGCTTCTTCCGGCGGCAGCTCGTCCAGCGTAGCCGGGTTGCCGTCGAACCAGCCGAGATAGAGGACGTAGGTGGCCTTCACGTCATGGCTGACGGAGCCGTAGTAGCCGCGGTTGGCCCAGGTATTGGCCAGGCTGTCCGGCAGCTTGAATTTGGCGGCGATCTCATCGCGGGTCAGGCCCTCGTTGGCCATGCGCAGAGTCTGGTCATTAATGTACCGATACAGGTCGCGCTGGCTCTTCAGCAGGTTAACCACGTTCTCATTACCCCAGGTCGGCCAGTGGTGCTGGGCCATAATGATTTCAGCCTTGTCGCCCCAGCGCACAATAGCGGCGTTGATATATTTCGACCACGGTAGCGGTTCACGAATTTTCGCCCCGCGCAGCGAGTAGGTGTTATGCAGGGTATGGGTGACATCTTCGGCGGATTCAATCAGCTTCTTCTCTTCGATATACCACAGCATTTCCGACGGTGCTTCCGAGCCCGGCGCCAGCATAAAATCGTAGGTCAGGCCGTCGATAGTCTCTTTCTGGCCATCTTTCTCGATGATATTGGTGGGAGCAATCAGCGTGACGGTGCCGGCAGAGGTCGTGGTGCCGAGACCTGCGCCAACCTGGCCGGTGGCATCCGGTTTGAGCAGGTTGCCGTACATATAGCTGGCGCGACGGCTCATCACGTTACCGGCCATAATATTTTCAGCAACGGCAGCTTCCATAAAGCCGGAAGGCGCGTAGATTTTGACTTTGCCGGATTTGACATCGGCTTCATCGACCACGCCGCGCACGCCGCCGTAATGGTCAACGTGGCTGTGGGTGTAGATCACCGCAACAACGGGCTTATTGCCGCGATTTTTGTAATACAGATCCATTCCGACCTTTGCGGTTTCCGCTGATACCAGCGGATCCACAACCGTGATGCCCTCTTTACCTTCAATGATGGTCATATTGGAGAGATCGAGGTTGCGGATCTGATACACGCCTTCGGTCACTTCAAACAGGCCGCTGATATTGATGAGCTGGGATTGACGCCAGAGGCTGGGATTGACCGTATCCGGTGCCTTTTCACCCTCTTTAATAAAGTCGTACTGCTGCGGGTTCCAGATAACGTTGCCCTGCTCACCTTTAATCACTTCCGTAGGAAGCGCGGCAATAAAACCTTTATGCGCGTTGGTAAAGTCGGTGTTGTCGGAGAAGGGGAGCTGTTTATACAGCGCATCGTTTGCCTGTTTGGTCGCCGCAGCGGCTTCTTTCGGCGACGTTTCGGCCCAGCTGGTCACAGGGAGAGTCGAGATAATTCCTGCCAGAGCCAGACTTTTCATAATTGGTGTTAATTTCATCGGAATCCTCATGGGGTTACGCTGATTCACTCGTTAATTTCGATATGACGTCGGGTTACATCCTGTAACGCCTCCTAAACTATAAACACGTATCTGCAAAAGTGTTTGTTTTGTTAATTGTTTGAATGCTTATTGTTAATTTTGAATTGCCTTGCGCTTGGATGCCTACGCCGGGCCGGCTTGCGTTGTCCCGCGACTTACCGTAACCTGCCCGCTGAGAACGTTTTTATCTCTCAATGACTCGGGGTGCCCTTCCTTGTGAAGGCTGAGAAAAACCCGTACCACCTGATCTGGATAATATAATTATATTATTTATCATGGTGTTATTGATGTATTTCCCTATTCACTTCCCTAACCATTCCCAATCTTAGGGAAGTGAGGTGGTACCTGTCTCGCTCAATCTCCTGAAATACTCTGCAACAAAACACCAGAACCTGTGCTTTTCGTTTCCTGTCTTCCATCTGTGGGATAGCGTTGTTGCTATTGCATGGCATAAGATAACACTCAGATAAATCGGGCATAAAAATCGTTCGGTATCAGAACAGGATAATAAGAATGAAGTCAGGTGAGGTTATCAAAGCTGCGAAGCAATGGTTTAGGCTGAGCAACTATGATGTTTTACAGGAAATCACGTTAAACGACCTCAGTGACGAGTTGAGTCGCCGGAGGGTTTTGTTCCGTTATGATTCCACCAATGAACAAAGTCCACGCTATCAGCGCTATCTGGAAGAAGAAGCTAAGATACTGGCTGGCACTCCGCTATTAATCAGCTCAACCAAAACTATCCCCCCCTCATTCAAAAAGAAAAACCCTCTGGCTGATGCCACATTACATGTTCAGCATATTACCGTAGGGGATATTAGTCGCTATGAGGCAGACTTACGGAAACTCAATTTACTCCAACGTAGCGATGCTTCGCCTGATGCACCATCAGTACCAGTGTCGAGAGAACAGGGTAAACAGCGATTAACGGACATCGAACGTCTGAATGATGATCACCCCTTGTATCTGTGGCTAAACATCAAACGTCTGACTGATGATGAAGTTATCGAACATATCAAAATCATGCTCCCACAATGGCGTAAGGAGTATGGCATCACGGAACCAGAGATCGGTTTATTTCGCTTTGGTCTGAGCACGATTAAGAAAGTGATCTCCCTGAGAACTATCCCTATGCTAGACCTGATGTTATGGGCTAATCATCGAGGGGTAAAAATCTCTAATGAGCAAATGTCACGTTTACTCTACCCGAATGATTCAGAGGTGATCAGAGGAGGGGCGCAAATTAAGGATACCGATAAGCCTTTTGCGGAAAAGGCACTGACCCGTGAGTTTGCGCGTTTGTTTAACCTCTATCTAAGCAAAGACAGCTATATGATGGATGTCAGAGTGGCTGATGCCATGAAGATGAACGAAAAAGAAGAAGAAAACTAACCTTTCCCACTATCTCTGGGAGCCTGCCATCAAGACAGGTTCCCTTATGCAAAACTAGCGACATTCGCATATTTTCATTTTCCCCAAAATCATATCCCTCCATTTTCTCGAAAGATGTTGTTAACCAACGTCTGCATCTTGTCATTGCGACTTTCCCTAGAATTACTCCTGTCGAAACAAACAGGAGAAGACAATGAAAAATGACAATACAAATCAACAACGAAAAGCGATCTATGAGCAAAATGAAGTCACACCCAGAAGGCTTATCCGCCTCCCGGAAGTGCTCAAAAGGGTAGGGTTAAGCAGGGCAAGAATGTATGGATTGATCAATGCAGGTCGTTTTCCAAAACAGGTCAGGATTGGATTGAGATCGGTTGCCTTCATCGAAAGTGAGATAGAAGCGTGGATGGATAGTGTTATTGCTGCCCGGAATGAATCTCACTAATAATATTTTAAAAACAAAAGAGGAAATAACATGAATGATCAAGAAATGAAAAGTATCAAAGATTCATCCACAAAAACTTTTTATGCTATGGCGAAATATCTTTATATAACAGGGGTGCGGATATATAAAGAGCAAGGAGATCATGAGTTAGTGGCATCTATTATGTTAGATAATAATAGAACGGAATCGTATCTTGCACATGTTAAAGATTATCTGGCTAAGCGTTTTGATGGACATATGGAAGAGGCTGGTAAAAGAGAAAGGCTTATATATGTTGATATGGATAAAGTTATGTTAGAAATGAAAAATGTTCATATAAAAGCATTGCTATTTAGTATGAGTTAACAACAAACTATTCGGCCCTGAAAAGGGCTAATAAAAAACAATGAATAAAATAAGCATTTAACTATGAGGGTATAAATATGTCTAAAGAGAAGATAGGTGTTAATAAATCAACCAAACTGTTCTATGACCTTGCATGTAGATCGTTTGCCGCAAGCTGGAATATGTTTATGGAAGTCAATGGCGATGGAGATGCCAATGACTATCTGGATGATCCGGATTTTATGAGTCCATTTATTATTTATGTGATTGACCATATTCAGAATAACTTTGAGAGATTTACCACGCAAGAAGGAAACAGCGGTGATATTAATCAGGTCAACTTTGAACAAGTAGCAGCGCTGCTGGTAGGGTATTCAGAAAACTTTAGAAAGTAAGAACTAATTTTGCCCCGCAAGGGGCTAACTATAAACAAAAGGAAAAACAGATGAAGAATGATATGTCAGTAATCGTAAGTATGTTATGTAAGAAAACACCTAAAGTGATGAACCTTATCCAAGAGAGCTTGGATATATTTATCGCATTAAGAGGTAGCTCTGTCGAAGAAATAATGAATGATAAGACCTTGTTAGATGATTTAAATCGTTATGTAAATGAGACACTGTATGATGAGATGGATCTGGAATATGGTTCTGTAATCATCAAAATAGTATCTAATAAATAGTATTAATATCTTCTCGATATTTATCTAATATTTAACTTAAGAAAAGGAATCAGTATGAAAGAGATTGTTTTAAATGAAAGCAATAAAATGGCAATAAATCTTATCACAAATGTATTACAGGGATATTGCGAAACGATCTATAGTATCTCTGAAAAACAGCCTGAAACAGCCATGAATATTTTAACAGGGGAAATGTTATCAGAGATACTTTATGATGTTTTGATTGCTTGTGAAGTTGAAGACTCTGTTAAAAGTGGAAGAGGCAAAGATGTATCTGAGATCAATATGGATGAGTTGAAAGATACTATCTTATACTGGCATAAAGAGCATATCATTGAGCTTGTACTGAAAAATATCAAACCGGATGATGTGAATGAACGTATTTTCTGGAAGTTAAAAATGACTGTGAATCAGTATTGAAACATGGCAATATTCCCTCGTGCAGAGGGAAATAATCCTGTAATCAAACGGAGATAACCATATGATTGATGAATTTCATGTTATGTATATGTATAAAAAAATACAAGCTGAAGCTGCGACAACAGATATGAAAACACTGGAACAGCTTTTGAAGAAGTTCCGTCAAGTTGTTGCGGAACGCCGGGAAGAATACTATCAAGAGATTGGTGAGCAAAAGGCTCAGAAATTGAGAGCCAAGAGATTACAACAGTTGCTTGAGAAAATGGGGCGTGATCGTATATCACCAGATGAATTATAAATGCCGATACCATATTGGTGTGGCGGCCAATATGGATAGAGCATCATGCATTTAAATAGACATTTTTCTTCTGTTTTTATTTGATGATTCAAAATCTGATGAGATAGAAGAAAGCTGTTCAAGGCTCAGCTCAACAGAACGTTGAAAATCAAGAGCGGCCTCTGTACGTTGTTTTATCACCAACGCAATGATTTCGGCATCATTTTTTTCTTCAATGGCTTTCCTGTAAAATATTCTTTCATTAATTAAATCAAGACTTCCTGATGATTTAGCAGCGGCGTTAGCTGCAGAGTGACTTATAGGATTAAGCTCACTAATAAAGCTATCCAAAAGAGATTGTCTTTTCTTATCCAATCTGCGCAGCGTAGTATGTGCAGATCTGTATTTATTAATTTCATATGCAAATGCATCGTCATCACGTAGTTTACGATATCCTGCTCTATATTCATCCATTGATGGATGATTTTTGAGTTCATTTATCGTATTGAAATAAGATAATAAATCACTGTTGTCTAATTGTATTTCTCTCATATATCGGCTCGCTATAATAGTATTCATGAATATATTTTATTAAATATAGGGCAGGTGTCAAATTAGTGAATTTATTTCTTGATAAGTCGTAAGTTTTTTATCAAATAATGAAATATATCAATGCCATATATTTACTAGTTGTTAATATAAAATATAATAAATATATTAACAAAATATATAGGTGATAATATGAAAGAGAGTACTTGGGAAGAGATATCAAAAGTAAATGAAAGATTTTATAAGGCTAAAGCAGAAGCGAGCAATAAAATATTTAATGCAGATACCGGAATAGATAATGAGTCCTTAAGAAGGATTCAACAAGAAATTTTAAAACAGGGAAATAGAGAACTTGCGGAAGAGCTGCATACAGCTATGTTTGAGAATAGGGCTGTAATGAGAGTAAAACATGCAGAGCGAGTTTCAAGTTCTTTAGGAGAATGGTTTGATAAGGATGCTTTTAATGAAAAGATAGCAGCAGAAGGGAGTGTTAAAGAAAGAGATGTTGTTATGCCAAAATCAGAAGCATTCAAAGATGCACCTTACTTTTTTGTTGGTATGTATCAGCATAATATAGATGAGCAAGATGTAAAAGAAACTTATATAAAAAGAGTAGAGCAATTAACCCAAGATATGGAACATCAAGTTAGTTTTGCGGTTAATAGAGAAAACCATATGAACAAAACCATTGAGGCTGCTAAACAGCTTTTAGGTGTTGAAGTGTTCAATAAGCTTTATGCTGGAGAGTCTTTAGATATTGCTCCAAAGCCAGAACCAAAGATTATAGTAAAAGAACAGTCAGACGTTAATAGCTTGGAAGATATAAAAACTATACATGAAAATTTCTTTCAAGTGAAGAAGCAAGCTGAAGAAAAAATATTTAGTGTTGATACTGGTATTGATAATGCTGCATTAAGAATAGTTCAGGAAGAAATACTAAAACAAGGTAATAGAGAACTGTCAGAAGAAGTTCATACAGCTATGTTTGAAAATAGAGCGGTGATGAGAGTAAAACATGCTGAAAGAGTTTCAAGTTCTTTAGGAGAATGGTTTGATAAGGATGCTTTTAATGAAAAGATAGCAGCAGAAGGGAGTGTTAAAGAAAGAGATGTTGTTATGCCAAAATCAGAAGCATTCAAAGATGCTCCTCACTTTTCTGTTGGAATGCTTCCAATTAATATAAACGATCCTATAGCAAAAGCTACTTATATAAATAGAGTTCAGACGCTTACAAAAGAAATGGCCTATCAAGTTAGTTTCGCAGTAAATAGAGAAAACCATATGAATAAAACTATTGAGGCTGCAAAAGAGTTTTTAGGTGTTGAGGTTTTTAATAAGCTTTACAACCAGACGCATGAGAAGGTTATCAGTTTAAAAGATAAATTAAAAAGTGTAAAACAATATTTGTCTGAACCTGTTTCTCAGGAGATAAAAAATAATAACAGAATAAAGTTTAAGTGATATTTTGCGATAAAAGGAAACCACATTTCTAATTTCTTTAAGTTTAAAAATTAATTTTCATGACTGTAATACTATTATAAAACACCCTTTTTATAAGCCAAACCACTCCCGTTTGAGGACTTACATTCTATAACTTGATTGTTAGACAGAAACTTCTAGAAGATCAGAGAAGGCTCATGATGAGCCTTTTTAAGCTAAAATATTAGCTTTAAGTAATTCCATTAACATTACTAAGTGAATATTTAGTTCTTCGACAAATACTTTAAACATGCAAGGGAATGTTTAAATTTATCAGAGTCGAGAATAAAATCATCGTAAATCGTCATTTGGATGAGACAGCGTATAATAAGATTGATCTAACACATTAATCTGTAAAATTAATCCCCCTCCTAATAAAAAGTTAACTCTTATGGTATTCTGCCAATATTATAAATAATAAAATGGCGGCTTTACAAGTTTAACACATGATATATAATCTAATTATCATAGGAGAAATATAAAGGAGATTTATCGTGATAATTAAAAAAGAGTATGAGTCAGATTTAAAAGATTTCAGGAGACAAATAGAAAAGATAGTCTTCAAAAGGAAATATAATAAACATATAGAGCATTATAAAAACAGCCCAATACATTTAAAGGCTATAGAACAAGCGAATCAGAATGAATTTGAAAAGTATAAAGACATTCATTATTCATCTGAGGAATTTGAAAGAATGTTAAAATCATTAGATAACCAGCAACTTGATAACATACTAAAAGCAGTAAATACTATAACAGATCCTAATAAGATAAAAAATCTTGTAAACCCATCCAATGATTTCATTAAAGATATCAGAAGTGAAATTGATTTATATCTTGATGCTGATATGTCAGATTTTAGAAATAGGTTTTTAACCGATATTACTAGCAGTTTAGATAGGGTTTTAATAAAACAGTCTATATTGGAGATGGCGGAGAAAAGCTATCCAGAAATAATAAGAGATGTTTACCCTAAAACCTTGAGTAATACTGTTCATGAATATTTTGATAAAAACAAAGCTCAGATATTATTAAAGGAAATGTCATTGTTCGGTTATAATGAAACTAACAATCTAAGTTTATCTTCCAATGAAATGAATGAGGTAAAAAAAGAGCTGGATATGTTCTTAAAGAAAACATCCCTGAGTGCTAAAATAAATGACATTAAATCTATTTTGAAGGATGATGAATCAAGTAATGATGTTAATGTTAAGAACAAATTACGTTAGTTCACTTTTTTACATAAATTATACTAATTCTAAGCGGCATAGTGAAAATACATTTCTCCGCTTGAATTATTTTTTGACTTTTTTACAGCGAAGTGTTTTCTAGGAGCAGCATACAACTACTTTCTTTAGTATATGTAAGATTCTTAATTATTCTTGTCAGCAAGTGATTACTTTATGCAATCACAAAATGCTTTTTTTTTAACTTTACTTGTATTTTACTGGCGGCTACGCCGCTATTCTTAATGGATAAATCCATCATCTACAGGGATGAACCCTGTTCCAGCATTGTGATTGTCTTGAACAATCACGAAGTGCTGCTTATGTGAATATCTTTCCCCTATACGTTGAAGAGCAAATGCTATATGTTGGGGTTTAACGCTAATTTCGGACATAGGATCAATTTTATAACTGAATGATGAAACGATCTAAATACGATCCTTTTCGTCTATGCTGGAAAATATTGAAACTACCCTATCAAGATATAAATATATTAATGTCAGAGTTAGGGCGTAGCCGTGCTTCAGCACATGAGCGTTAGCTCACAGATGGTGGTGATTTTCAAATAAGGATTTTAATGAAGTAAAAAGGAAAACTTTGCAATAAAAAATAAAAATCGTACTCGGAAATGGCTAATCACTTTAACGTTGAAACCCCATACGGCGATCATAAAAATCGCCCGGTTTCTTTTAATCCTCTTAAGTATTATCTCTTACTTCTTGCAAAATTAAATTCATGAAAAATCGACCTGTAGCCCTTGCGGTATAAGGCTTATGACGAAAATTTGCGACTGACTGTACGGTCAGTGTTCCTGACTCTATAGTCAGTATTCCTGACTGTACGGTGAGCTTTCCTGACTTTGCAGTCAGTTTCTATGTCATTTTATAGATTAAAAATGACAGTGCTTTAAAATATAGTCACTGGAATGCTTGCGTTTTTTAAAATATTTTCGCAGAAAAATATGCAAAAAAACTTGATATCTATTTTGTGCATGGTATTTAATTAGAAATAAAACAATAAGAGGTAATGTCGTGATGAATGAAATAGAAGTTGATTTAGATTTAGGCTTGAATCCTTTTTGCTTTGAGACAGAGATAAAGATTGAAACAAGGAAAAGAAATCTGACTGTTTCTAGAGGAACAGAACTGATTGAAAGGAAAGATACCAGTAAAACTTATTTTGCCAATATCGTACATACACAAGAGGTCGATAAAGAAGAGTTCATTAAACTCTATACTTCACAGATAAAAGCGTATTTTGATCTAACGAAAACAGCGTACAAGGTGTTTTTCATATTTCTCCGTATCTATCAGGATGCGATAGGTAAAGATCACTTTTACCTGAGCTGTAAAAAAGCAATGTCGCTTGCGGAAAAGATAGATCACTTCGTCTTGTCTGAATCTATCTTTTACAGGGGCGTAAAAGAACTTATTGAGAAACGTATTATTGCTAAAACCAATGAAAAAAACTGGTATTTTATAAATCCTGCTATTGTGTTCAATGGTGATCGTGCTCGCTTTGTTTCAGAGATTATAAAAAAGAAAGAAGTAATGGAAGAACAACCCGAAAGCGTTGCCAGTACTGACCGAAGGAATAAAAGTATTAAAGAAAAAGGTATAACTATTGATGCCGTCATAGGAGACGTAAATAGCCAAGAAGATATAGATTTGTTAATCGCAAGATTACAAGCTATAAAATATCAAAAGAAAATGATGAATAAAAGCACGGATAGAGCTATTGCTACCAAGGGAGAAATGCTTCTACCGCCAGAAGAACCGTTAGATTGGGATAATATTCAGGGCTAGGATTTGTTCGTAACGATGATGTTCAAGAGCGTCTGCCTAAGTAGGACAAATCCAAAGTACAGGTCAAAAGCCATCTAGAAAAAATAAACTTTATAAAAAAAGCCATCCTGTGTGGATGGCTAAAGTGAGACTTTGGAAGGTATTGTCATGCGGTCATTGCATCATGACTATTATTGAATACATCTAAATAATGTGAAACATTTTCCATTGATTGCGCATGTCTAATAGATAAAGCTGTATTAATAGCATTAGTAATACGAGCTTGTTTTACAATGTCTTTATCAATGGAGTTATTTCTCTCTAACCAATCAGCTATATCACTCCACGCCCATAGTGGACGATTACTATCTACGCGCAGGATTGGAGTCGGAAAATTCCCATTACCTCTGCTTCCATTACTATATCTTGAAAGAGAAGCCTTGGTAGTACCTGCTAACTCTGCAGCATCACTTAAACTAACCATATCACCAATATCCACAGACAGGCATTTTAATCCCTCGACTGATTCAATATTAGCAATTGCTGATAACACCGCCTTTTCGTACCCATCTGCTTTTCTGTTAAAATTTATATAAAGAGTACCGTTATATGCTGCCGGATGAGCATCCGCACAGCCAGCTTCATATAATGCATCTGAAACTTCAAATAAATCATCGTCATTAGTAATCTTCTTACCGCCTACCACAATATCAAAACTATATTTTTTCATAATAAATCACCTCTATATTGTGTGAGACTTTAGAAAAGGCCACCTCAAGTGGCCTTGAGCTTAATTGCATTTATCTACTAATGAGATTATGTCCTTCGCGTGGTCTTCAGGGCTTTCAGGCGTTCCCCAAACTGATTTTTGATGACATTTATCTTTGCCACCACATCTCAAAATTCCCACTGCATGACCTTTCCCTTTGCGTGTAACGTAGGTCCAGCCTTTGGACACGGCATATGCAATTGCCGCATCAATATGCTTGTTTTTATGATACGCGATAGACGATCTCCTTCCCGTAAGTCTCACATTATTAAAGAACACAGTTAGTCAAAGGAACTAACTGGTAACAATAGTAACCAATTAAATTCGTGCTGTCAACTATCGTTACCACTTTTAGTGCAGGTGTATGAAATATCGAGTAGATAAACCTTTTCCACGCAGGCAGTCTAAGGCTGATAACTCTTTTGAGCATCAGCGCACTGGTGATTGCCGTAAGATCACTGTCCGGTTTTCAACACTCAGTTTGCTGCCTCCTCTTTCCATTCAGCCACTCGTGGTGTAGTGCCCTGTGCTTGCGCAGGGATGAAACTATCCTCATCACTCTACCTGCTTTAACCTTTGAATAAACGACGTTTTACGCCGCCTCTCCTGATTCATATATTACGATAGGTATTTTCAATTGATCGCTACCAAAGATCGATAAAGTAAATTTGATAGTTAAAATCTATCAATATGAGGTTAATTGATCGGTTTTTTAATTGGTGATATCGATCGATTGTTTGTTTGTGATAGTTTTAATCTATCAAATGATTTGAATTCGATCGATACAAACGATATGACGAACAGAAAAATAAATTGAATCCTATCAATTGATTAATGCTTTTTTACAGCCCAGAGAGACCAACCTATGGGTAGGGCTGTCTTTGACATAAAGTTTCCACACATTGGGGATAGATATGAAATTACGGATAGTGATGCCACTGGTTCTGTCTGCTGCCGCACTGACAGGATGCCAGCAGCTCAACGATGGCGTGAATACAGTTAATGGAGCAATCAATTCTTCGTTGTCATCAGTAAACAAAGCACTGGGGGGAACTGCCACACCTCAAAGCATTGGCCCGGTATCATCTGTTTCTGGTCTTGGTGCTGTTTGCAAAGACTATGAAGAAAATGCAATGGCAGCAGAAAAGAAATGGACTGGCAAAAGGATCGCTATCACCAATGCCACTGTTCTTGAAGTTACGAAGGGGAGAAGTGCCAGCGACATGATGACGGGAATGCCTAAGTCAGCCCCTAACTATTACCTCTTATTTAAAACCTCTGATACCAGCTACTGCGGCGGGATGGTCTGGCTGGATTACTACTCTGGTATTGATGATGCCGTTCTTACTTACAAGAAAGGCCAGAAAGTCAGCGTCACCGGAACGGTAAACAATTTCGAAGTCCGTGGGTTCGCTACCGTCAACAACGCCGATATGCCAGTTCGTCTGGTTGTACTGAGAAGCGGCACAATCAATCATTAATTCCGGGATAACACTATGCGTAAAATTTTACTCGTGGCGGGTCTTGCTGCTCTTGTATCGGGATGCGGTGAAAAAGGCGATTTTGAGAAAGCGATCAACGCGAAAATATCACAATCGAAGCTGTGCTACTCACTGCAGGACAATGACGTTGTATTCAACAAAGGTTTTCCGATTAAGGTTAATCGCGGCTACCGCTCTGCCGGATACAGTGCCAGTGATGAAATCCTTCAAGGACTTGTTGAACAAGGGCTGCTCACTGTTTCACAACAGGCAAATGGGTTTAGCAGTGTTGATGTTCTGGAAGTAACTGACAAGGGCCAAGAGGTTGAGTTTTGGAACCGTGAGAATGGTGCCTGCGTCGGTCATCGGGAAGTTACTGAGATAAAGGAATGGACCGAACCGGGAAACGGTAATCAGAAAGTTGTTCGCGTGTCATATACATGGAAGTTGGCGGATGTTCCTTCATGGGTGGACAAGAAAGCGTTCTCCAGCGTCAAGGGTATGGATGAACCTGAAGAAGGCATGATTAACATTGTTAAAACTAGCAATGGCTGGAAAGCGATGTAAGGGGGCTATTGTGGAAAACAATACAATCCAATGTCCGTTTTGCCTGAAAGAGAGCCAGCGCGGTGTGTATGTCTGCACCGGCTGCATGGCGACTGTTTTATATGGTGCTTATCCACAATGGTATGCTGCCGTAGCTATCTTACTGACATTTGGACTGTCTATTCTTATCGGAATGTCTGCGGGGATTGCTGGAGCTACTATCAGCCTACCAATAATTGCTATTGTGGCTTTTATAGCTGGTAAGGCGATCTTCTCTGATAATGTTGTGTTCAGGAGGAGGATGTAAAACCCCCTTACTGTAAGTGCAAAAAAACCATGTCTGCGGATGTAGATGTGGTTTTTTATTGCATAATAAATAATTTTATATTCCAAAATGATATATGTGATATGTTGCCTGTCAGGCAACACTTGGCTATTATCAAATCATGGACGAACGAACTCGTTTGTCTTTGCTCTTTAAAAACCTCTAGGATCGGTAAAGGACTGAGTGAAATTTTCAGTCAACCATTTCTCCAATACGAGACGTGGCCCATGTCCCTCTTCATTGTGATCGTAACTTTATGCGAAATGTATGTAGCAATCGTATATCTACGATACGGCATGGTTTAATGCTGAAATGGCGGGGTATCCAATCAGTTGTGTTGGATGGGTGTTGGCTGGCTTTGTCTACGGTGTGCAACACGATCCACAGGACATTTTGGCGGGGATGCAAGTTGCATCGTGTTGTTAAAATGAGAGGTTTTTATGAAAGATGTTTTAGACACTTTGCGCCGAGTGCGTGAGAAGAGCAAACACACTGTAGACAATAGCTCTTTGAAAGAACTGGATGATGCAATACAAGCCCTTGAAGAGAGAATCAGGGAAAATTCAAAAGGCTGGTCTGCCTTAGATTATCTTCCCTATGTTGCTAGGATCTTGGCTGTAGTTAAGTTTCTACACGGTGATTCTGATATTCATTGATTTCTACCTACTAAGGAGATTTGTTATGTATCCATCTTCATTTTTTGAACGAGCAGCCAGCCATGTCAATCCCATTATCTGAGGTACATTATGTTAGATATTGGTTCAACCATTAAACTATGCCGTGAAGCACGTAAACTCACACTACAAGAACTATCAGATAGAACGGATTTAACTAAATCTTATTTATCTCGTATAGAAAACAATCAAAGAGATCCTACTATTACAGCGTTAGAAAAAATATCATTAGCGCTACACATTCCACTAAATATCATTATCCTTCTTTCTGAAAGTGAAGAGGCAAATGATGAGTTTTCTGATATCAATAATATGCTCAAAAAAACTATAATGGATACGTTAGTTAATGCATAAAAATTGGAGTTATTCAAACAGGCCACTTGCTAATATAGAGTCTCTATTAAAAATGCTAGAAACAAACGAAGAGAGGCTCGCTTATGTTTTAAAAAACAAAAAGAAATTTTTCAAAACGGTACCAGTATTAAGAAAAGGAAAAAAAAGAACGACGTATAAAGTGGTTGGGGAGTTATTAAAAATACATGAGCTTATTAAACAGCGTGTTTTTTCGGGGATATCACTCCCGGAGTATATTACTGGAGGTAGGAAAGGAGTCAGCTATATAGATGATTGTATATCACATCGGAATAAGTCAATTATCATTCAAGAAGATATGAAGGATTTCTTTCCTTCTATAAAAGAAGATCTGATAGCTAAAGCATTTCAATATTACATGAACTTCTCTCCTGAAGTTTCTTCATTAATAGCCAATCTGTCAACACTTGAAGGCTCACTTGTTCAAGGAACTAAATTAAGTACTGACATTGCCAACTTGATATTTTTAGAAGAGGAGGCTCTTATCAGTGCAGAAGTCGGAAAAATAGGTGGAAACTACACGAGATATGTCGATGATATAACTATTAGTTTCGAATCAGAGATTAATAATGAAGATATTTCAAAAATAAAAACAATGATTTTGTCAATGGCGCTAAAAAGTGGGGTTAGATTAAATAGACAGAAATCAAAAGTTTTGAGGAATGGTCAGTCCAAAATTGTACATGGTGTAAAAGTAATCAAAGAGCTTAGGCCAACACAAAAAAGAAAAGATAATATAAGGATGTGTCTTTTCAATTTGAAGAAAAAAGTGATTGAAAAGGAAAGTGTTATGGATGTTCTTATTTTGTATTTTAAAATTAGAGGGTTAGCAAATACCTTAAAGCAGCAAGGTGATAAAAATCATGCTGAGTATATAGAACAAGCCAAACAGTTAGTTGCTGGTGTTGACAGAAAGGATGCAATAAAATCAATCAGGGAGATGAGAAAGGTTAAGGATATCAGGAAGTTAAGATCATTATATTCAAAGTTAAAACCATTAGGTAATTCATCTAAAAGTATATCTGCTATTTTGGATGTTGAATATAAAACCTGCAAATGTAAGCTAAATAGCTAACTGATCGATAAATTATGGGGGGTTACATTATTTATCAACACGATAACCGCATGGTCTCAATCGTGGTGAATTACAAATATGGCTCATTTCTCGTAATCTGCGGGTGAAGTATAGACCCAGTCCGCTTAATAAAAGATGTGGTTTTTTGTTACACGTTTATCATGTTCAATGCCAGTGGTATCGTGTTTCATTAACTGGAGTTTTTGTGGTGAATAAAAAATGAATAACAGACTTAATCAGCTATACATCAAAAACAATGATATTATTAATGAATATAGGAAAAAACATTCAGATAAAAATCTTCATGGACCACTTCTTTTAAATATCAGTAATTATTCATCTCAGAAGATAAAATTGATGGTTGTAGGGCAAGAGACGTTCGGCTGGAATAAATCTCTCTCAATAGTAGAACAGCGAACCACTTATCAAGAGTTCAATTTTGGATCATCATACTACAGTAGTCCTTTTTGGAATGTAATTAGGAAATTAGAAAGATCACTGAATATTGAGCCATATGCTATTTCGTGGTCTAATCTAAATAGATTTGATGTCGATTGTGGCTCACCAGATCGTACAGAACTTGCACAGGACATTGCTTCGCTAGACTATTTGGTTAAAGAGGAAATTAGTATTCTTAAACCCGATGTATGTATATTTTTTACAAATCACAAGTATGATAAAAGACTGAGGGACTTGTACCAAGATCTGGTTTTTGATAATGTTCATAGATTGCCAAAGAAACACTTTTCAAAATTAAATCACCCAGATCTTCCGAAATATACGCTTAGAGCGCCGCACCCTAGAACAATTAGAACGCAGCGATGGGAAGATGATTTTATTACGGTTGTTTCACAATTTAAAAATGATTGATTAGCAATTTATTATTTTAATAACACATGCCATGAAAAAAGTAGATATTGGATGTAATTATTATCTCTTTTTTCTTGTTATCTATGATTTGGCGGTTTTAAACGCGGTATATATTTTCTTTTGCTTTCAGACTGTATGGGAGTAATCAGATCTAGACTAATATTATGTTCAGTCTGATCGAGTTTAGGACGACTTGGAAAACGCCTAATTTCATCAGATGTTGGTTTGTAGTCATCCTTGTTAAATCTGGCACGTCTTTCATGCTCAGCGCGTGGGACGTAGATGCCTTGAACTTCATCAAAGACATAGTTTTCAGAAATACGCTTATCGTGTTCCGCATCGACTGAAACAGGGGCTGGCTTCTTCTTGGCCCAGATGAATTTCTCTCTTATATAATCTGCTACCAGTAAGGTGAAGCGCTTGAAGATCCCATCCTGACGGGGTTTAACCTGCTTTCTCTTACTTTCAACAGGAGCGCGTTTGGGTGCTCTTGCCGTTGAAGAGGATGAGGTTTTCAGTGTAGTGCGTGTATGAGGCGCAGGAGCAACCAGAACAGGTTTCTGCGAGCCTGTAGATGAAGCTCTGCCTGTGTTATCCGGGATAACAATTTCTTCTGGTTCAGCCAGTGCATGAACCCTAAAGCTGGCAACATCAACAACAATGTCCAATGGAAGATCTTTAAAGGTAAAGTAGGCTTCGTCAGCTTCTTTTTTAAGTTCATCACGTATGGCTTGCTCTGCAGCACGTTGTTCCTGAGCTGCAACAGTTCCCCAGCGGTCACGAGGAATATGAAGTATTGGATCGCGGTTTGTTTCAATAGCTTTAGCCAGCCAGATTGCTTTCTCTTCGTTTGTAGCGGCAGCGGTAGCCTGTTCGAGGGCTTCCTCATACTGAACCCTGATAGAACGGTGATCAATGCGTTCATCATGACCATACAGCTCAAGGAACCCATTACAGATGTTCTGCCAGCCTTTACGCCAGCTATCGAGGGTTTCAGGCTTGTCCCACTCACGGACCTTTTTACCAAAGCCGGTAGAAAGAACCTCACGGGTGGTTCCCATTATATGGATATGTGGGTTATGACCATTGATATCGTGGATAACAACATCAGCAATGATGCCTTGCTTGGTAAAGTGCTCAAGAACAAAAGCAGCAGTGAGTTCAATGCTCTGTTCTGCTGTTAGCTCGGCAGGGAGGGCAATTTTAAACTCTTTGGCAAGACGGGCATCTTTTCTCTTCTCTGAGGCTTCAACAGCATTCCAGAGTGTTTCACTGTCAACAATCAGGTGAGGTGGGGTATGTTCAGGTGCAAAAATCTGCGCAAAGGCAAGGTCCTTTTTATGTGCTGTTTTACGACCGCAAATTTCACCCGTTCTGTTATCGAAGAAAATTTTACGGTGACGATATGCAGCAGAGTTAACCGAAGACTGGCCTTCGCCTCTGCTGATGTTCTCCATTTTGAAACTGTATATCGCCATCCAAATATTCCTCAATGCCAAATGCTGCTGTTCGTTTTACGTAAGGAAAACGCCGGGGTTGACGTTGACCTTGATTTTGTTTCCGAAGGAAACGGTTTTAGCCTGCGGCAGGCAACCGTCGGTAGACCCCACGGCATTAGAGCGAAGCGATAATGCGTAAGTGGGCATTGCTTTATTTTTTATCGCCATAAATGGCTCAAAAAATAACAACAATGTATAAGGCTTACCCTTATTAATTAATACTAAATATATGAATGACTGTAAAACATACCGCCGAATTAAGCGGCGCAATCTGGATGAAATGGCGAAGTGTTCCACGATATTACATAAATGGGGTTTTGATAGCGTCCGAAGGACAAGAAGAGTGTTAATTTATCCCGCCGTAAGGCGGGAAAAACTAAAACATAAATAAAACAGTTAAATCTAGAGATGACTTCTCCGTTATATAATTAACAGGTGAAGTTTAAAAACTAGGGTGGAAAACCGAAAGGTGAAATCAAAATCACATATAAACAAAAATAAGTAACGCGGAGAGTATCAGATATTTTAAGTTAGTAGTTGCTATCACTTGTGTTGCATAAATTACAAAGTGCGCGATTTAGGTTCTTGTTGACTGGAAATCGTGAGGATATGGCCTAAACTCAGTCTGCATCATTTCTTAAAGCAGTTTGATGCATTGGGAATGATGATCAGTTTATTAATTACATACAGCAATTATAATGAGGATAAAATGTCCGAACATCAAGTATTATGCATCAATAAAAGCAATCGCCAGAGTGCTCATGAAAGGATAACTCATATTGGCGGTAAGAATGCTGATGGCACCAGATGGAAGCTTACACAGCAAGAGGCTATAAGCGGAATAGAATCTGAGAAATGGAGATTTTATGTTAATGCAGGAGGACATTCAGTGTGGGTGATTGTTGCTGTTAGCGCTTCTGGTAACAAATACTTAAAAACACAAAATGATGGCGAACAGCCTAATAACCTTTTGAGTCTTCCTGAGTGCGCATAAGTGTTAAAGAAAGGGCCTATTGGCCCTTTCTTACTATTTACTGCGCTTACCATGATTACTTCTGAATGTAGTTAGTTATAGCGATAATTTTAAAGTCCATTAAAAGACTTGAAGATATATAATAAAATAATTTTTGTATACTATTGATTAATTTGTTAATTATGCTAATTGGTGTTAAGGAAATAAAGACAAGGAGGTTTTATGTATAAAAATAACGATGAAGCCATCGATCTTGAAGTAAAACGATTACTTGATAATGGAATCTATACCGATCTGGGAGAAGCGTATAATGAAGCAGAAAAGATAATCACAGAAATAAGAGTTGAGTTTAAAAAGAAACAGGAAAAGAAACAATTCCGTTCCCGGATTAAATCAATCAAACGAGCACTTTCAGATGATGAGTTCAGAAGTAATATTCCTTATAACCATAGGCATCAGTGGAGAAAAGAATGAGTGATGATGAAATAAAAAACACCTATCTAACTGGCAACGTTTTTCAGAGTGATAAAAGTAGACTGGAAATAAAGAAAACACTTGAGCAGAAAATTGCTGGAGCGCAAAATAAATTAAATTACCTTAAAGCCAAAGAAAAAAGAGATTGCAAAAAAGAAAATACACGACAAAAGATAATTCTTGGTGCAGAGGTTGCCAAGGTTTTAAAATGTGATATAAGTGAGGTAGATAAGCAATTACTCTTTGGTTTGTTGTTAGAAGTTCCATCCTTACGGCTTTGTTGAATAAATCAGATTTCGGGTAAGTCTCCCCCGTAGCGGGTTGTG
>ERZ507546.21-NODE-21-length-89123-cov-14.6166_pt1 | contig 89123 bp, 70 predicted proteins | sample MGYA00248664_ERZ507546 | MGnify/ENA primary metagenome ERZ507546 (study PRJEB26165, sample SAMN02676161) | human gut metagenome | isolation source: stool | host: Homo sapiens | place: USA | study: EMG produced TPA metagenomics assembly of the C.diff FMT (human gut... | reverse complement strand
CGCTGATTGTGGTGATCATGGTGCATATTTACGCTGCGCTGTGGGTGAAGGGCACGATAACCGCGATGGTAGAAGGCTGGGTCACGAAGACCTGGGCGAAGAAACATCACCCGCGCTGGTATCGTGAAGTGAAAGCGAAACGGACGAAAGATTGATAAAACAAATACGATAAGTTCGCTGCCATGCAGCGGATATTATCGTAGCGAGCGCGCGTAATGGCAGGGAAACCGCAAGGTGAACACGCGATTACGCGCTATTTTTATCGGTAATTATTAAAGGGTAATCAACATAAAACCGCTGATAATAACGCTGTTTTATGAATGTTTTGGTTATCCATATCAAAGAATCGCCGGACGACTCTGGTTATGTTGGCCGTTGCGCCCGGAGAAACGCCCGGGTTAATTCATCATTCGTTGTGGAAGGGGGCCTGACAGGATGACGACGAAATCGCTAACGCTTTCTTTGGATGAACAACAGTCAATTCCTTTGAGTACGGTCTCGGGGACCCTGGGCTACCTCGGCATGGATATTCGTCCGCTGGCTTCCGCGGGGATATGCAGTTTCGACCCCGGCTTTGCTAACACCGCAGGCTGTACGTCAGCCATCTCGTGGATCGATACCGAAAAGAGCATTCTGCTGCACCGCGGCTATCCGGTCGATCAGCTGGCACGTCAGTGCGACTTCCTGGAAGTGGCCTGGATTCTGCTGCGCGGCGATGCGCCTGACGAAGCCAGCTATCAGGACTTCAAAAACACGATTACCCGCCATAGCCTGGTGCATGAGCAGATTGCCCGCATGTGCAGCAGCTTTCGTCGCGACTCGCACCCGATGGCCCTAATGTGCGCCCTGGTGGGCACCCTGGCGGCGTTCTATCACGATGTGCTGGACGTCGAAAATCCTGAGCACCGCGCGCTGGCCGCCACCCGCCTGCTGTCGAAAATGCCGACGCTCGCGGCGATGAGCTATAAGTTTTCTATTGAGCAACCGGCGCAGTATCCGCGCAACGATCTTTCCTATGCAGGGAATTTCCTGCATATGCTGTTTGCTATTCCGGCGGAACAGTATCAGCTGAATCCGGTGATTGAGCAGGCGATGAACCAGATCCTGGTGCTGCACGCCGACCACGGCCAGTGCGCATCGACGACCACCGTCCGGGCGGCGGGCTCCTCCGGGGCGAATCTCTTTGCCTGCATCGCCGCCGGACTTGCGTCTCTGTGGGGCCCGGCCCACGGCGGGGCGAACGAAGCCAGTATGCGGATGCTGGAGGAGATCAACACCGTCGATCAAATTCCGGCGTTCCTGAGCAAAGCGAAACGCGATCCGCAGACGTTCCGTCGTCTGGGATTCGGTAACTCTCGCTACCGTCATCTTGATCCACGCGCCGCTATTTTGCGCGAAACCTGTCACCGGGTGCTGAAGGAACTGGGGATGTCCGACATGCCGCTGCAGGTGGCGATGGCCCTCGAAGAGGTGGCGCTGACCGACCCGTACTTTGTTGAAAATGGCCTGTCGCCGAGCGTGGATTTCTACACTGCGGTGATCCTCAAGGCGATGGGACTGCCTTCATCGATGTTTGTGGTGATTACCGCCGTAGGCAGAACGCTTGGCTGGGTGGCGCACTGGAACGAAATGCACGAAGCGCCGCTGACTATTTATCGTCCCCGGCAGATTTATACCGGCGAACAGCGGCGGGATTACGTTTCGCGGCGTGAAGTGTGACAACAGGGGCAATAGGGAGGATTTAGCCCGGCTCGCGCTGCGCTGAACCGGGCTACACATTCACTGCGTTCTGTGGAGCGGGAACGCAGCGGCTGTTTAACGAAACACCACCTGCGCCCAGCGGGCCAGCCCGGCGGTGACCGAGCCAAAATCATCGCCTCCGGCCACCGGAATGCCCGGCAGGTGTGCCGCCAGCGCTTTTTTGATCAACGGCGAGCGAGCGCTGCCGCCGGTCAGGTAAATCACATCCGGCTTGTCATTGCTGTTATCCAGCGCCAGCTGAACCTGCTCCATGATGCGGGCCAGCGGCTGATCCAGCGCCGCTTCCAGACCCTGCTGGCTGATGGCTGTCGCCAGCTCGTCGCTAATAAACGGCAGCCCCGCGGTGACGCTCGGCTGCGCGGAAAGGGCGATTTTGCTCTCTTCCGCGCTGCGTACCAGGCGATAGCTCAGACGCTGACGCCAGACCTTCAGCAGTAGCGCGACTTTTTCGCTATCGCGGGCGCTGCGTAGCAAATCGTTAAGCAGGCGACCGTTGGCGGCGCTGTAAAAGTCGGTCTGCGCCGGCACGTCGTTAATGGCCACCGCATTCCACCACGGCAGAATCGGCAGCGCGATGCCTTTTTCGGTATCGCCGCCCATGCCCAGCAGCGGCATCAGGCATTTAAAGGCCAGGGCGATATCCAGGTCGTTACCGCCGACGCGGCAGCCGCTGTGGCCGAGGAGGCTTTGCTGGCGATCGGCTTTTTCTCGCCACTGCGGCCCCATCAACAGCAGCGAACAGTCGGTGGTACCGCCGCCGATATCGACGACCAGTACGCGTTTTTCTTCGCTCAGCGTCGCTTCGAAATCCAGACCGGCGGCGACCGGCTCAAACTGAAACACGACGTCACGAAAGCCCGCGCGCTTTGCCGCACGTTCGAGAATGCCCTGCGCCTGGGCGTTGGCATCATCGCCGCCCAGCCCCTGGAAGTTAATCGGCCGGCCGATAACCGCCTGGTCGATGGTTTCCGGCAGCTGTGTTTGCGCCTGGAGTTTGATATGCAGCATCATGGCGCACACTAAGTCTTCAAACAGCGCTACCTGCTGCGGCTTAAGCCCGCTGGCGCCGAGAAACGATTTCGGCGACTTTACGAAGTAGACTTCTTGCGGATCTTCAACGTACTGATGCAGCGAAGCGAGACCAAACTGCACGCTGTTGCCGAGTACGTCGATATCTTCCTCGCGGTTGAAGCTTATCGCGCGACGCAGCAGCGCCTGGTTTTCATCACCGTTGGGCGGGACGTCGTGGTGGCGGTAGAGCCACTCGCTGACCGCTTCGCGGGTCGGCGCGCAAAGCATTGATGGCAGTAGTGAACTGCCGTTTTCCAGCGTCAGCAGCTGCGGCGTATTGTCGCGCATCACCGCCACTGAACAGTTAGCGGTACCGTAGTCAAAACCAATAAACATAGCCTGCAAAATCCCCATGCCGGTGAAGAAGGGGGGCGACTTTAGCGGATTGACGGCACTGGGACAACTGGAATTTAAAAGCAAGGCGCAGGCGGCGCGGAGCCGCTATGATTGAAGCGCTAAAAAAGGAGAAATGATGACGCTGCTACCCTGGCATTCCCCCTACGACTGGCAATGGATGTTTCATTTTCTTGGCGCGCGTACGGTGCAGGGGATTGAAACTTTTGTCGGCGACAGCTATTGCCGTAGCTTCGCCCTGAATGGTCACGCCGGACTCATCACGGTGACGCCGGATGACGCCGCGCAGGGCATGCGGGTGACGCTTTCCGCCGGGCTGCAGCCGGTCGCGGAGGCGTGTCTGGCTCGGGTTGCGCGCTTATTTGATTTGTCCTGCGATCCGCAGCAGATCGCCCTGACGCTGGGAAACCTCGCGCTGCCAAGGCCGGGGCTGCGCCTGCCGGGATCCCTGGATGCGTTTGAACAAGCGGTACGCGCGGTGCTCGGCCAGCTGGTGAGCGTGGCCATGGCGGCAAAGCTCACCGGGAAAGTAGTGGCCGCCTTCGGGGAACCGTTGACCGACGCGCCGGGCTTTTATCTCTTCCCGAGCGCGCAGCGGCTGGCGCAGGCCGATCCGCTGGCGCTAAAGGCGCTGGGCATGCCCCTGCGGCGCGCGGAGGCGCTGATCCACCTGGCGCAGGCGGCTATCCGCGGCGATCTCCCCCTCTCCGCGCCGGAGAATATCGACGCCGGAATAAAGCAGCTGCAGACGCTGCCCGGGATAGGCCGCTGGACGGCGAACTATTTCGCGCTGCGCGGCTGGCAGGCGCCGGATATCTTCCTGGCGGATGATTATCTGATTAAACAGCGTTTTCCCGGCATGACGCCGGCGCGGATTGCGCGCTACGCCAGCCGCTGGCACCCCTGGCGCTCGTACGCTTTACTGCATATCTGGTATACGCAAGGCTGGTCGCCGGAGGAGGAATAGACCCGGGAGGCGCTTAGCACTGGTATCGACGCGCTGAAATCCCTATAATTGCGGCGTTTGGCGGTCAACCGCCACCCTTCCTACATTCCCAGGTTAATCAGGTCGCAAAAATTTATGACTGATACGTCTCATCAGTGCGTCATTATAGGCATCGCCGGCGCATCGGCTTCGGGCAAAAGCCTTATCGCCAGTACGCTATATCGTGAATTACGTGAACAGGTCGGCGATGAACATATCGGCGTTATTCCGGAAGACAGCTATTACAAGGATCAAGGTCATCTGTCGATGGAAGAGCGTGTAAAAACCAACTATGACCATCCGAGCTCCATGGATCATAGTCTGCTGTTTCAGCATCTGCAGATGCTGAGAAGCGGCCAGCCGATAGAGTTGCCGGTGTATAGCTACGTTGAGCATACCCGTATGCCGGAAACCATCCATATTGAACCGAAGAAAGTCATCATTCTCGAAGGGATTCTGCTGCTGACCGACGCCCGCCTGCGCAACGAACTCAGCTTCTCCATTTTTGTCGACACCCCGCTGGATATCTGCCTGATGCGGCGCATCAAGCGAGACGTAAATGAACGTGGGCGTTCGATGGATTCGGTAATGGCGCAGTACCAGAAAACGGTGCGCCCGATGTTCCTGCAGTTTATCGACCCTTCCAAACAGTATGCCGATATTATCGTGCCTCGCGGCGGTAAGAACCGTATCGCCATCGATATATTGAAGGCCAAAATCAGTCAGTTCTTTGAATAACACGAACGAATTGTGTAACGTGCAAAGAGAAGCCAATTTGCCCTTATCCCCGGAAGGCGTAGGGGCGCAATGCCTTAAAGGAGAACGTTCATGCGTCTGTGCGACCGAGATATAGAAGCCTGGTTGGATGAGGGGCGTCTGGCCATTAATCCGCGCCCGCCCGTTGAGCGCATTAACGGCGCGACGGTCGATGTTCGGCTGGGAAATAAGTTTCGGACTTTCCGCGGGCACACGGCGGGCTTTATTGACCTGAGCGGGCCTAAAGCGGAAGTCAGCGCGGCGCTGGATCGCGTGATGAGCGAAGAGATTGTTCTGCCGGATGGTGAAGCATTCTTCCTGCATCCGGGTGAGCTGGCGCTGGCGGTGACCTTTGAATCGGTCACCCTGCCGCCGGATCTCGTCGGCTGGCTGGATGGCCGCTCATCGCTGGCGCGTCTGGGACTGATGGTGCACGTCACCGCGCACCGCATCGATCCGGGCTGGTCCGGCTGCATCGTACTGGAATTCTATAATTCGGGTAAGCTGCCGCTGGCGCTGCGTCCGGGGATGCTGATCGGGGCGTTAAGTTTTGAGCCGTTATCCGGGCCGGCGATGCGGCCTTATAATCGCCGTGAAGATGCGAAATATCGCGACCAGCAGGGCGCGGTAGCGAGTCGAATCGACAAGGATTGATAATTTTAGCGGTTTGCTGAGGATGCCATGAGACGAATTCTGACCACGCTGATGATCTTACTGGCGGTAGTTGTCGCCGGTCTTACCGCGCTGGTATTGCTGGTCAACCCCAACGATTTTCGCGCCTATATGGTTAAAGAGGTGGCGGATCGTAGCGGCTATCAGCTCGAGCTCAATGGGCCGCTGCGCTGGCACGTCTGGCCGCAGCTCAGCATTCTCTCGGGCCGCATGACCCTGACCGCGCCGGGCGCTGAAGAACCCGTTATTCGCGCGGATAATATGCGCCTTGACGTCGGGCTGCTGCCGCTGATCTCCCATCAGCTGCAGGTCAAGCAGGTGATGTTGAAGGGCGCGGTGATCCAGCTGACCTCCAAAACCGAAGCCGTGCGTAGCAAGGGGGCTCCCGTCGTGCCGCACGACAATACGCTGCCTCAGGTGCCGGAGGATCGCGGCTGGTCGTATGATGTCCAGAAGCTACAGATTGCCGATAGCGTGCTCTTTTTTCAGCATGAAGATGGCGAGCAGGTTACGGTGCGTGATATCCGCCTGCAGATGGAGCAGGACAACAGCCATCGCGCTACGGTCGATTTCTCTGGCCGGGTGAACCGCGATCAGCGCGATCTGGCGCTTTCCTTCTCCGCCCGGGTGCAGGGCGGTGATTATCCTCATTCTCTGAAGGCGGATATTTCACAACTCAACTGGCAGCTTCGCGGCGCGGAGCTTCCCCCCGAAGGGATTAGCGGCCAGGCGAGTATGCAGGCCAGCTGGGTCGAGGATGCGAAAAAGCTCAGCTTCGATGGGCTGAACTTAACGGCTAACGGCAGCACCATTGCCGGCAACGGCAGCGTCGTGCTGGGCGACCAGCCTGACTGGACGCTGAACCTTCAGGCGGGCACGCTCAACCTCGATAGCCTGCTTTCTCATGCCTCCGCCTCTGGCGATAATAGCGTTAACCAGCAGGGGCAAAGCCAGAACAGGCAGCTACGCCCGGTTATTGCGGATAACGATATTCAGCAGGATTACAACGCTCTGCGCGGTTTTAACGCCCGGTTGAAACTGGCGGCTGACCAGCTGCAGTGGCGGGGGATGCACTTTACCCAGGTGAAAAGTGAAATCAGCAACCAGCAGGGGCTGCTGACGATTCATCAGATGCAGGGGAGCCTGGACGGTGGACGACTCTCGCTCCCCGGCTCGCTCGATGCGCGCGGCGCAACACCGCATGCCTCTTTCCAGCCGCAACTCGACAACGTCGAGATCGGCTCGATTCTGAAAGCGTTTAATTATTCAATAAACCTCACCGGCAAGCTCTCGCTGACCGGCGAGTTCTCCGGCGGCAAGATCGATGCCGACGAGTTCCGCCGCAGCTGGCAGGGGCAGGCGGTAACGCAGCTCACTGATACGCGTACTGAAGGGCTCAACTTCCAGCAGCTGGTACAGCAGGCCGTTGAGCGCAGCACCAACGTTCAGGCGCAGGAAAATTACGACAATGCGACCCGACTGGATTCTGTCAGCACCGAGTTTGCGCTGAATAATGGGCTGGTCACCTTGACGCATATGCAGGGCCAATCTGACATGATGGCGCTGACCGGTCAGGGTGAGCTCAACCTGCTGAAAGAAGATTGCGATATGCGCTTCAACGTGCGGGTACTGGGCGGCTGGAAGGGCGAAAGCAAACTCATCGACAGGCTCAAGCAGACGGCGATCCCTTTGCGAATTTATGGTAACTGGCAGACGCTGAGCTACAGCCTGCAGGTTGACCAGATACTCCGCAAGCAGCTGCAGGATGAAGCCAGGAAACGGCTTAGCGAATGGGCTGAACGCAATAAAAATACCCAGGATGGTAAGGATGTGAAGAAGCTGCTCGACAAACTGTAAGTTGGCCAGGAAAAGCAGAAGAAGCGCATCGTGCTCGGATTGCCGGCAATGCGCATTCCTCTGGTATTGCCGGCGGCGCATCGCCTGCGCGGGCCTACGGCTAAAGAGGGATGTGCTGAGCGTTTAGGTTTTGTCGGCCGGGTAAGGCGCTAGCCACTACCCGGCAGAAAGATTAGCAGACCCTTAAAAATCGTTTAACCCGTCTGCGTCCGGCTTTTGATGCTTCATCGAAGAGAGCATCACACTTCATAGTCCAGTTCATCTTCATCGTGCGCAGGCGGCACTATCAGTACTTTTTGTACCCGATGGCTCTCCACCTGCAGCGTGCGCAGCACGTAGCCGTCTAGTTTCACTTCTTCACCTTCCCGCGGCACATGCTGCAGGTACTCCATCAGCAGACCGGCAACCGTATGGTATTCACGTTTCTCATCCAGCGGCAGAGGAACAGACTGGACCAGGTCTTCCAGCGGCATATGCCCGTTGACCGTCCAGCTCCCGTCGCCGTTTTTGTGAATATCGTGACGGGCATCGATCTCTTCTGCTTCATTAGGCAGATTACCGGCGATAGTCTCCATGACGTCGCTGAGCGTCACAATTCCCTCTACGGACCCAAATTCATCGACCACAAAGGCGAAGTGGGTTCTGGCTCTGCGGAACTGCTCCAGCGCAGGAAGCAGCGGCAGCGTTTCCGGGAACACCAGCGGCTGACGAATCAGAACCTGCAAATTGAGCGGTTCATGACGTAATGATTGCTGCAGAAGATCGATCACGTGCACGACGCCAAGCATATCCTCGTCATCATCGCCGCCGGTCACCAAGAGGCGGGTATGTTGATTTTTGTCGAGTAAGGTGCGAATCTCCTCTTCCGGCGCGCTGAGATCAATATGTTCAATGTCATGACGCGAGGTCATGATGCTGCTGACGGTACGCTGATTGAGGTTCAGCACCCGCTCAATCATCCGTCGCTCCTGCGGATTAAAGAGTGGGTTATCGTCGCGATCGGCAACCAGCGAGGCGGTCTCGCTATCCAGCTCGCTACTGTCTTTGCGCCCGCTCAACAGATTCATCACCGCCTCGGTGGTTCGCTGGCGTAGCGTCAGGTTGGCCGAGAGAAAGCGATGGCGGTTGAAAATCGCCAGCTGGTTGAAGGATTCAATCATGACCGAGAAGCCGATAGCCGCGTACAGGTAGCCTTTGGGAATAGGGAAACCAAAGCCTTCGGCAATCAGGCTAAAGCCGATCATCAGCAGGAAGCTCAGACAGAGAATAACGATGGACGGATGGCTGTTAACAAAGCGGGTGAGGGCTTTACTGGCCATCAGCATCAGGCTAATGGCAATAATCACCGCGGCCATCATGACCGCCAGGTGGTCAACCATGCCGACCGCGGTTATCACCGAGTCGAGAGAGAAGATGGCATCAAGCACTACGATTTGCGCTACCACCCCCCAGAACCTGGCGCCTTTGCGCTGGGTCGGGTTATCGCTATCTTTTCCTTCCAGCCGTTCGTTAAGTTCAACGGTGGCTTTGAAAAGGAGGAATAATCCGCCAAACAGCATAATCAGATCGCGGGCGCTAAAGCTCAGATCGTGCCAGGTCATGAGCGGTTTGGTTAGCGTGACCAGCCAGGAGATCGAAGCCAGCAGCAGCAGGCGCATCACCATTGCGAGTAGCAGACCGGTTACGCGGGCCCGGTCTCGCTGCGCGGGAGGAAGTTTTTCCGCGAGAATGGCAATAAAAACCAGATTATCAATACCGAGTACCAGCTCAATAACGACAAGCGTAATGAGCCCGGCCCAAATCGAGGGGTCGGCAATCCATTCCATATTCAGTTAAAACCTTTACAACCTAAGAGTGCCATGTACCGATCATGGATAAGCCATAGATAAAATGCAATATTTTCTGCTGTTAACTAGCTCAGCCCCGAACCCACCTGCGGATAAAGCAGCAAATAAAAGAGTCATTTGTGCAGGATATAACCTTTCCACAATGCGCTTATTGGATGGTACTTATTAATTAACGAGCGAAATTTCAGCGATATGGGTGGAGACGGTTCGCACGACTTTAAGCCAGATGTCACCCGAACGGTGAAAGACCATGCTGCTCTGCTGCAGAAGGCGGATACGATACTTGGATAACGCGAGAATCAATCAATAGATTTGATGTATATATCAACGATTTTCTTGAATTTGGATTTTTATACTACTTAATGTCGTGGCTTGCCGTAGATCAATTTTTGCAGGACGATGTAATGAGCGTTATATGTGATGGCGAGCAGTAAAAACAGCAGCGAAGAGGGTCTAAGCCAGCTGACTGCCCGTCGTTTTTATCAGCAATATCATTGCCGACCGTGAAGCCAGGCGTGACGGGTAATTGGCTGCAATTCAGGCGCTTTTGTACGTTAAATAATTTTATTATCAGTATAATTGATTATTTGGGCTGGATTTTAATTTTTTTACAGTCACTTGTTCTGTGTCAATTCATGATGAAAGATTACAAGGTATTAAAAGAGAAACGATGGAGAAGCGATGAGCGTCATCAGGCTGCCTTATGAATAAAATAAGGTGTCGTTGCAGAGTAACTCATTGTAATTAAATGGAAATTCTTTATAAAATATGTGTATAAGAATTTTCTTAAAACTGTCTATTGGTATGTAGACTTTGCGTGTATTCTTAAATTCAGCGTGTAATTTCAGAATTTGACGGACAGAATGGCAGGTATCAAGCGTGTATCATCACTGATAAATGCCAGTGATACATACAAACTGACAGGATCAAAAGGTTTATAACCATACGGGTGGATATGAAAATGGTGAGTTTGAAAGCAGTTATACCGGTAGCAGGATTAGGGATGCATATGTTGCCCGCCACCAAGGCCATTCCGAAAGAGATGTTGCCGATCGTCGACAAGCCAATGGTGCAGTACATTGTTGATGAAATTGTAGCTGCGGGTATCAAGGAAATCGTGCTGGTGACGCATTCATCCAAGAATGCCGTAGAAAACCATTTCGACACCTCCTACGAACTGGAAGCATTGCTTGAACAACGCGTAAAACGTCAGCTTCTGGCGGAGGTGCAGGCTATCTGTCCTCCTGGCGTAACGATCATGAACGTGCGTCAGGGCCAGCAGCTGGGCTTAGGTCACTCCATTCTTTGCGCGCGCCCGCTTATTGGCGATAACCCGTTTGTGGTAGTGCTCCCGGATATCATTCTGGACGACGCCAGCGCCGACCCTCTGCGCTATAACCTTGCCGCGATGGTGGCGCGTTTCAATGAAACGGGTCGTAGCCAGGTACTGGCAAAACGGATGGAAGGCGATCTCTCCGAATATTCCGTTATCCAGACTAAAGACGCTCTGGAATCGGCGGGGCAGGTTGCCCGTATCGTTGAGTTCATCGAAAAACCTGATGAACCGCAAACCCTGGATTCCGACCTTATGGCGGTAGGGCGCTATGTGCTTTCTGCCGATGTCTGGGCTGAACTGGAGCGTACCGAGCCGGGCGCCTGGGGACGTATCCAGTTAACCGATGCGATCGCCGAGCTGGCGAAAAAACAGTCGGTTGATGCGATGTTAATGACTGGCGACAGCTATGACTGCGGTAAAAAAATGGGCTATATGCAGGCTTTTGTTAGCTACGGGCTGCGTAACCATAAAGAAGGGGCAAAATTCCGCGAGAGTATTAAGAAGCTGCTGGCGTAGTTTTCGCGCCGGTTCTTATTAGCGCGTGAGAGTGAACGGTTCGAATTATCTGATGACGAAAAGAGGATTCGTGGCCGTTCACAACGTCAAATTCACAATATCAGATACTGCGCGTAGAACTGGTTGAAGCCATATAAATACAATGAGTTAGATGGTTTTCTTGTTATATTGTATCGCTTTTGAACGCAGCAAATGTTCGGAGACTTCTGGTAGTCGATTAAGGCGTGACATGTTGAAATGGTCAGACAAGCAAAATTAACTCTTTGCTGATAATTACTTAGTAAGATTTTTCTTAAGTAAGCGGCCCTTAGTCAAGGTGCAACATGAAAATAAAACTTGACTGAGATCATGTTTGCGCATTAAACAACGGTAGCGTGTGCATATTAATGTGAACTTAAGGATTGCATATGCCCTCACAAATATCGCGGAAAAGGCGTTACGGACTGGAGAGATCGTCAAAGGATGAAAGATAAATGAACTGGCAGGTTGTCACTTTTTTTGGCGATAGCACCGTACTGTTACCCAGTGCGGCAGTATTGTTTATCGTGCTTTTTCTGCGAAAAGATTCAAAGCAGCTGGCCTGGCACTGGGCGCTGCTGTTCGGCATAACCGGCGCAATTGTCTGCGCATCAAAACTGGCATTTATGGGTTGGGGTATCGGGATTCGCGAGCTGGACTTTACTGGCTTTAGCGGGCACACCGCGTTATCTTCAGCTTTCTGGCCAATCCTCTTATGGCTGCTGTGCGCGCGTGCTACACCAGCTCTTCGTTTGACTGCTGTCATAGTGGGCTATGCTCTGGCCGGACTGGTTGGCTACTCCCGACTGATGGTTCACGCACATTCAACTTCTGAAGTCATTGCCGGCTTACTGCTGGGAGCCGCAGGCAGCGCAATTTTTCTACTGCTGCAACTACGCGTTCGCGCTACTCATTCAGCACAGTTATCCTTTGGTAGTCTGGCGAGCATAGTGATTATCCCGTTACTTCTGCTGAATACGGGGACGAAAGCGCCAACCCAATCTCTACTGAGTGAGATTGCGGTGAAGATCGGCCCACTGGAAAAACCTTTTACCCGGGCAGATCTGCATAAGCGATTTTACTGATTCAGACAAACCTGGAAAAGATGAAGGATTCAGAAAGAATCATGTCGTGTTCACATTGTATGCAATATGAAATTTATGATGAAAGTGTCAGTAGCAGCGATATTTCATATCCATGAAATAAATTTGTGATGGGTTATTCTGCGCAATAATGAGCACAATGATAATCAGCCAGGATGTTTCCTAAATAAGTTTTCTGGCTAAATATTGAATTTATTAATGATAACAACAGCGTGGCATACTTCTTTTTACTATTAATTTTTGTAGTTGACTAACTATAATTACTTTGAAACTAAGTCAACACTCTTTTTGTGGTAAAAAAACCAATAAAATCATAAAGTTGAGGTTATTCAGTTGCTTTGTACTGGTTCCGATTTTATGTGAAGAGCAGAAAACAATAGCGTTATCGGCAATTGGTACGTGGCGCTGGCAACGTAACTGATAATGTGAGATTACGCTCCCAATTGAGGGGGGAATCCCGTAAACTTATGGCCGCGAAATTGTTTACTTTGATGGATTAATCGCCGACTTATCGGAATCTACGATTGAATTTACAGGGAAAGAAGTGCAGTGCATTGGTAGCTGTTAAGCCAAGGGCGGTAGCGTACCTGCGACCAGGCCTTTTCTCTAGATCACATCTCATTTTATGCGACAGAAATTCCTAAAGTGGACTCCATGCAGATGATTCTCTTCGCAACCTGTATATACTAGCGAGTTGTCATCAAATCAGGACGTATTCATCTTGAAGCGGGCAGATAAACTTCGGGTATGAGGTGCGATGGAATAGCCTTCAATAACAATTTCGCATACATTGTGTACTGCAGGTAGCCTGCGAGTAGAAACGAGCTTTGGCATGGCGTTCCAATCGGCCTGCTTTCGTTTTCTCGGGCCAAAACCTGTAGACCAAACATAGCAAAGGTTGGCGTCAGAGGGCGCTGCATCTATCAGTGTTCCCCTTGTCGCGCCAGCTTGCGAAAACGGGGCTTTAAATGGATCTTGTACAATGATAAAAATTGCGCGAATCGCACTCGCATTAGGGCTGCTTACTTCTGCCAGCTCACTTGCCTATGCCTCCGGGTTAGTGATGAATGACAACGAACTGCGCAACGATCTGGCGTGGCTCTCCGATCGCGGCGTTATTCATCTCAGCCTGTCGACCTGGCCTCTGAGCCAGGAAGAAATTAACCGGGCCCTTAAGAAGGCAAAACCCTCTTACTCTTCCGAACAGGTTGTTCTGGCGCGAATCAACCAGCGCCTCGACTCTTTAAAAGCGGATTTTCGGGTGAGCGGCTACACTTCCACGGATAAGCCCGGAACGCCGCAGGGCTTTGGTCAGAATCAGCCTGCGGATAGCTCTTTATCATTAGCCTTTAATAACAGCGGCGAATGGTGGGATGTGCACCTGCAGGGCAACGTTGAAGGTGACGAACGTATCAGCAACGGTTCACGTTTTAATGCTAACGGCGCCTATGGCGCGGTTAAGTTCTGGAACCAGTGGCTCTCATTTGGTCAGATGCCGCAGTGGTGGGGGCCGGGTTATGAAGGCAGCCTGATCCGCGGTGATGCGATGCGCCCGATGACCGGCGTTTTAATGCAGCGTGCTGAACAGGCCGCACCGGAAACCTGGTGGCTGCGCTGGATTGGCCCATGGCAGTACCAGATTTCCGCCAGCCAGATGAATCAATATACCGCCGTACCGCATACCAAAATTATCGGCGGGCGTCTGACGTTTTCTCCTTTCCAGTCCCTTGAACTGGGCGCATCACGCATTATGCAGTGGGGCGGGGAGGGGAGACCGGAGTCGTTTAGCAGCTTCTGGGATGGTTTTACGGGTAAAGATAATACAACTGCAAACGATCCCAATGAACCAGGCAACCAGCTCGCTGGTTTTGACTTTAAGTTGAGGCTAGAGCCTACGCTTGGCTGGCCGGTTAGCGTCTATGGGCAGATGATTGGTGAAGATGAGGCTGGCTATCTTCCATCGGCAAATATGTACCTTGGTGGAGTCGAGGGGCATCATGGTTGGGGCAAAGATGCCGTAAACTGGTATTTAGAAGCGCATGATACGCGTACAAATATGAATGGGACCAATTACAGCTATACCCACCATATTTATAAGGATGGTTACTATCAGCAGGGTTATCCGTTGGGTGACGCTATGGGCGGTGATGGTCAGTTGTATGCCGGCAAGGTTGAATTGGTGACAGAAGATAACCAGCGCTGGAGCGCACGTCTGGCCTATGCCAAGGTCAATCCAAAAAGCCAGTCGATTAATAAAGCCTTCCCACAATCGGATACACTGAAAGGAGTGCAGTTGGGCTGGAGCGGGGATGTGTATAAATCAGTGCGTTTAAATACTTCCCTCTGGTACACCGGTGCTGATAACAGTGATAGCGACGACGTTGGTGCCAGCGCAGGGATTGAAATACCATTTAATTTATAGCCTGGCTACAGCAACTTTAGGATGTCAGCAGGCTGGTATGTGGCCGCTGGTTTCAGCAGTCTGTGAAGAGCTAAAAAACGCGCGGTAGTTTGGGAATGAGATACTTTTAGTTTACTGATGATGTGACATTATGAAGAAAAAAATTGTTAGATTTTCGGCATTGGCATTAGCTATAGGGTTTTTATCGGGTTGTACAATCATCCCGGGCCAGGGGTTGAATAGCCTTCGTAAGAATGTGGTTGAGCTGCCTGATAGCGATTACGATCTGGATAAACTGGTTAATGTTTATCCCATGACGCCGGGTCTGATAGATCAACTTCGCCCTGAACCCGTCATTGCTCGTTCGAATCCTCAACTGGATAGTCTGTTAAAAAGCTATGAGTATCGCATTGGGGTTGGCGATGTACTTATGGTTACTGTATGGGATCATCCTGAGTTGACAACCCCTGCGGGTCAATATCGTAGCGCAAGTGACACTGGCAACTGGGTTAATTCTGATGGCACCATTTTCTACCCTTATATTGGTAAAGTACAGGTGGCGGGTAAAACCCTAAGCCAGGTGCGACAGGATATTACTGGCCGCTTGACCACCTATATTGAAAGCCCACAGGTGGATGTGAGCATCGCGGCATTTCGTTCTCAGAAAGCTTATGTCACCGGAGAAGTTTCCAAATCAGGTCAACAACCAATTACCAATATTCCTCTCACCGTAATGGATGCCGTCAACGCAGCAGGTGGGTTAGCTGCGGATGCAGACTGGCGAAACGTAGTGCTAACACATAACGGTAAGGATATTAAAATCTCACTGTATGCCTTAATGCAAAAGGGGGATTTAACCCAAAATCGCTTACTTTATCCTGGTGATATTCTTTTTGTCCCGCGTAATGACGATTTGAAAGTCTTTGTAATGGGCGAGGTGGGTAAACAGAGTACTCTCAAAATGGACCGAAGCGGTATGACCCTTGCTGAAGCGCTAGGAAATGCAGAAGGGATGTCGCAAGCATTCAGTGATGCGACTGGCGTTTTTGTCATCCGTCAGTTGAAGGGAGATAAACAAGGAAAAATTGCCAATATCTACCAACTTAATGCACAGGATGCGTCAGCGATGGTGTTGGGTACGGAATTCCAGCTACAGCCGTATGATATCGTTTATGTTACTGCTGCTCCACTTGTTCGATGGAATAGAGTGATTTCACAGCTCGTCCCAACGATCACAGGTGTTCATGATATGACTGAAACCGTTCGTTATATTAATACATGGTCGAATTAATGTTTGATTCAATTTTAGTGGTATGTACAGGTAATATCTGCCGTTCACCGATAGGTGAACGTTTTTTACGGCAAGCATTACCTAATAAAAAAATAGATTCAGCGGGTACTGGCGCTTTGGTAGGTCATAGTGCGGATGATAGCGCAATAAGGATTGCTGAAAGGCATGGTCTTTCATTGATAGGGCATAAAGGTCGCCAGTTTACTTCAGCATTAGGTCGGCAGTACGATCTTATTTTGGTGATGGAAAAATCACATATGGAGCAGATTGGACGGATGGCGCCCGAAGTCAGAGGAAAAACGATGTTGTTCGGTCAATGGCTAAATCAAAAGGAAATCCCCGATCCTTACCGAAAAAGCGATGAAGCGTTTGAATCGGTATATCAGTTAATTGAACTGGCTGGCATACGCTGGGTCGAAAAATTGGGCGCATAATTATCAGGAATCATTGCATGTCATCAATTAAAAACAGAGCCGCTGAGAAAGAGGCGGATGAAATCGACTTAGGGCGTCTGATCGGTGAGCTTATCGATCATCGAAAGCTTATTATTTCCGTTACCTCGTTATTTACACTTATTGCACTTTTATATGCTTTATTAGCTACTCCTTTTTATCAGGCTGATTCACTATTACAAGTAGAGCAGAAACAGGGAAATGCTCTACTTAATAGTTTGAGTCAGATGTTACCTGATAGCCAACCGCAGTCTGCGCCAGAAATAGCGTTATTACAATCGCGTATGATTTTGGGTAAAACTGTTGACGATCTCAACTTGCAGGCACGGGTAGAACAAGACTATTTTCCTTTGGTTGGGAAAGGGTGGGCGCGATTAACTGGCAAACAGCAGGGTAGTTTGACAGTTAGCAGGCTCTATTTACCCTCAGACAGCGAGTTGGATATTCCTGAGTTGAAGCTAATAGTAAAGGATAAGACCCATTACAGCGTGACTTTCAACGATGTACAAATGTCAGGAGAGGTTGGTGTCCTACTGGATAGCAACGGTATTGCTCTCAAAGTTGATAATATCAACGCAGAGCCAGGCTCAACATTCATTGTTTCTTATGTGAGTAAACTGAAGGCGATTACAGATTTGCAAGAGTCGCTAGCAGTAGCCGACCAAGGTAAAGATACAGGAATGTTAGGTCTATCATTAACCGGCCCGGATCCCTTATTGCTGGAGAAAATACTTAATAGCATCAGTAGTAATTACTTAGCACAAAACGTTGCCCGTCAGGCGGCGCAAGATGCTAAAAGCCTTGAGTTCCTTAACGAACAGTTACCTAAGGTAAGAAATGAATTAGATGTTGCTGAAGATAAATTAAACCAATATCGTCGACAGAAAGATTCAGTCGACCTTTCTTTAGAGGCTAAATCGGTCCTTGAACAGATAGTGAATGTCGATAATCAGTTAAATGAATTGACATTTCGAGAATCTGAAATTTCGCAGTTGTATACGAAGGAGCACCCAACTTACAAGGCATTGATGGAGAAGCGAAAGACTTTGCAGGACGAGAAGGCAAAGCTCAATCAACGCGTTTCAGGCATGCCTAAAACGCAGCAGGATATATTACAGTTAAGTCGTGATGTTGATTCAGGACAAGCTGTTTATATGCAACTTTTAAACCGTCAGCAGGAGTTAAATATAGCTAAATCCAGTGCTATTGGTAATGTTCGAATTATCGATAATGCTGTAGCTCAACCTAAACCAGTAAAACCGAAAAAGGTAATTATTTTATTGGTTGGTATTATTTTGGGGGGAGTGGTATCTATTGGACTGGTATTGTTACGAGTATTCCTGCGGCGAGGAATTGAAAGCCCCGAACAATTAGAAGAGCTGGGTATAAGTGTTTATGCCAGCATCCCCGTTTCGGAAACATTTGCGAAAAAAAGTATTCAGACTTTTAGAGTGAAGAAAAAAACAGAGTATGAATACGAAAGCTTCTTGGCAGTGGAAAATCCAGCGGATTTGGCAATCGAGGCTATCCGTGGATTACGTACTAGTCTGCATTTTGCGATGATGGAGGCGCGAAACAATGTTCTGATGATTTCCGGAGCAAGCCCAAATGCCGGGAAAACATTTGTAAGTTCCAACCTTGCAGCGATAATATCTCAGACTGGACAGAGGGTCCTGTTCATTGATATGGATATGCGAAAAGGTTATACACATAAATTATTTAAGTTAAATAACGAGAATGGCGTTTCTGATATTCTTTCAGGAAAGGTCGAGATAAAAAAAGCAATAAAATCCGTTCCAATAGCGGGTTTTGATTATATATCTCGAGGAATAGTTCCACCCAATCCAGCTGAATTATTGATGCATCGCCGATTGGGTGAACTGATTACTTGGGCAAGTCAGAATTATGATATTGTCATCCTTGATACACCACCGATATTAGCTGTAACAGATGCTGCCATTATTGGACATTATGCAGGATCGACATTGCTGATTGCTAGATTTGAGCAGAATACAACTAAGGAAATTGAAGTTGGCTTCAAACGTTTTGAACAAAGTGGTGTCATGGTAAAAGGTTGTATCTTAAATGGCGTAGTAAAAAAAGCCAGTAGTTATTATGGTTATGGCTATAGCCACTATGGATATTCTTATACAGACGATAAATAAAAAATATAAGCCGGATTGTTTGTGATCTGGCTTGTTTTATTACTAATAAGCTTCTAACCTTTGCTTGAATTCTACTGCTTATAGAAGATTACATATATTGAGAGGGAATCATGACACTCCTCGGCAGGAATTTTTTAGTTAGTACGACGCTAGCCTTATCTGATTTTATCAGTTTCATTATCCCTATCTATTTAGCCATGGCCATGATACCAATTACAGCCAACCAGTATCAATATACAATTAATATTGCTCAAAGTGAAGGTTGGATTGCCTTGCATTGGTTATTAGCATTCTGCTGTGTAGGTTGGTACGCGATGCGGTTGCGTCATTACTTCTATCGGAAAACTTTCTGGTTTGAATTAAAAGAAATTCTAAGAACATTAGTGATATTTGCAGTTATTGAAATTGCCGTTATTGCATTTACAACATGGACATATTCCCGCTCCCTTTGGATGCTGACCTGGCTATTCGTTATGATCCTTGTTCCTGTTTCCCGTATGGTGGCTAAGCGTATTCTGAATACCCTTGGTTACTGGCAACGCGACACTTGGATTATCGGTAGTGGAGAAAATGCATATGAAGCTTATAAAGCGATAAGCAGCGAGCGGAACCTTGGCTTAAATATAGTGGGTTTTATTGCCAGTGAGGGAGGTAGAACTGCTGGTGAGAATGTTGATGGTATTAATGTGTCACCTAATGATATAGACTGGTTAGCAACGATTGATAAAAAAACACAATTTATTGTTGCTGTTGAATCAAATCAAAGCGAAATGCGTAATACTTGGTTACGTAATTTTATGATTAAAGGCTTTCGTTATGTCTCTGTCATTCCTACTTTACGAGGAATGCCGCTAGATAGTACCGATATGTCATTTATATTTAGTCATGAAGTTATGATCTTTCGTGTGCAACAAAATCTTGCTAAGTGGTCTTCACGGATATTAAAGCGAATATTTGATTTGGCAGGAGCTATCACAATTATCATTGCGTTGTCTCCTATATTACTTTATATCAGTATAAAAGTTAAAAAAGATGGTGGTCCAGCCATCTATGGTCATGAACGGATCGGTAAAGATGGAAAGCCATTTAAATGTTTAAAGTTCCGATCAATGGTTATTAATTCAAAAGAAGTTCTTGAAAATTTACTAGCCAACGATGCTGCAGCAAAACAAGAATGGGATGCTACATTTAAACTTAAAAATGATCCTAGAATTACAAAAATAGGTGGCTTCTTGCGACGCACCAGTCTTGATGAGTTGCCCCAGTTATTTAATGTATTAAAAGGTGAAATGAGTTTAGTCGGGCCAAGACCAATTATTACCGCAGAACTTGAACGATATAATGAAGAGGTAGATTATTACTTGTTGAGTAAACCGGGAATGACCGGTCTTTGGCAAGTAAGTGGCCGAAGTGATGTTGATTATGAAACCCGAGTTTATTTGGATGCCTGGTATGTGAAAAATTGGTCAATGTGGAATGATATTGCTATTCTCTTTAAAACTATAAGTGTAGTTCTAAAGAAAGATGGAGCTTATTAAATATTTGTGATTTAGATGAGAAATAAAATGAAAGTATTTCATGTCAGCGAAGTAAACAAAGGTGGTGTTATTACAGTAATTAACGAGTTGGTTAATTCTCAAGTTGAAGATAATACTATCGATGAAGTGATTTGTTTACTGCCTGCAAATGATTATGAAATGGAACAGGACCATGCTTCAAATAATAAAAAAGTAGTATTATTTCATTATAGGAAGTCAGGTCGAAACATTAACTCCTTTGTTGAGTTAGGCAAAGAATTCATAAGAGTGTTAAAAGAATTTAAGCCGGATGTTGTTCATCTTCATAGTTCATTTGCTGGGCTTGTATGTAGGGTAATTATGAGTATATATCCTTATCGATGCAAAATTGTTTATTGCCCTCATGCATTTTCATTTCTTATGCAAACAAATAAGATTAAAAAGAATGTTTATATTTTAATTGAGCGTTTGTTACAGGTAATGACAGATAAAATAGTATGCGTCAGTCAGTATGAAAAACAACAAGCTGTATTATATGGTATGACTGAATCAAAGCTAGAAGTAATTTATAACGGGGTAAGTGATAAAAATCCCAACAAAGAATTTCATGTAAGGAAGGATGGGGTATTAGAAGTTTTGTTTGTCGGCCGTTTTGATTATCAAAAAGGGTTTGATATATTGATTAAAGCTATTGAGAAAATAAGAGAAAAAAACTCTAATGTTTTATTCAGGATTATCGGTGATTTCATTGGGGAAAAATCTAATGGCGAATTACCACAAATAGATGGTGTCGAATTCTTGGGTTGGAAAAGTAATGATGAAATTGGTGAATTCTATAAGTCAAGTGATATATTAATTATGCCATCAAGATGGGAAGGGTTTGCAATGGTGCCAATTGAGGCTTTTATGTATGGAGTGCCAGTAATTGCAAGCAAAAACACTTCTTTTCCAGAAATAATAGATGATAATATAAATGGGTTCTTATTTGATACGGAAAACTATATATCTTTAGCTGAAATAATACTTTCTCTTCAATCCAAAGATATAACTGCTTTGAAAAATAACGCCAGAATTAAATTCGAAAAAAACTATAACGCAAGCATAATGGCAAAGAAAACAAGATTTATTTATATCTAAATCAATATCAAGGAACTATTATGATTAATGAGATGGTATCTATCATAATTCCAAGCTATGGTCGTCCAGATTTTCTGATAAGAGCAGTAGAAAGTACATTGAACCAAGATTATAAAAATATTGAGATTATAGTAATAAATGATAACGCAGCGGATAGTGTATATTTCGATGAAACAAATATAGCACTTAAAAAGTTTTCAAATGATGCTAGAGTTAAAGTATTAGCTACAGGGGTAAACGTCGGCGGCAGTGTGGCTAGGAATCAGGGAATAACATATAGCTCTGGTGAGTATGTGACTTTTCTGGATGATGATGATTTCTATTTTAAAAATAAAGTATCGCGACAAATTGAGCATCTTAATTCAGAAAAATTAGATGTCTCAGTATGTGATATGTTTGTTGATGATGTTATAAAGCAAAAAAAAGGATATGGTATTGCTAGAGTTGGTATGTTAGGGGATTTTATTATTAACGGCAGTGCTTTTACTCCAATGTTTTTTTTTAAACGGAATGTTTTAGATAGAGTAGGTCTGTTTACTGACTCTCCGAGGTTCCAAGATCATATATTGATGTTGAAAGTACTGCGAAGTGGATTTCGAGTTGGTGTCTTACATGAAGAATTATTTCAACATACATTCCACAATGGTACCGGAATTACTTCTGAAAAAAACTTTAAGAAAGGCTACGCTATTCGATGTATTGAAGAAAATAAATGTCTAAATTATCTAAATTCTAAGCAAAGGCGAAAATATTTTTTATCAGTTTATTTGACTAATGCTCGCTTACATAGAAATGATGGAAATAATAAAGCTGCAATTAAATATATTATACATGCTCTTACAATGGTAAGAGATATCCATGATTTTTCAAAAGTAGCGAAGAGAGTAGCTAGTATTTTTTTGCTAAAAACTTCTCGAAGTTGATAATATTTTATCTCCTATTAATTTTATTATTATTGTGCGAGAGGCGAAATGGAAAAAGTTTGCGTATTAATTCCTTCATATAATTCTGAGTATGATGATCTAAAGAAAACAATCTTGAGTATTCCTAAATATATACATACAATTATTGTTGATGATGGAAGCTATATACCTGTTACAAATAAAATCAAGGATTATTGCGATGGGTTTGATAATATTAAAGTTTTAAGATTAGAGAAAAATGTTGGAATTGAGGAAGCCTTAAATTATGGTGTGAACTCAATTATAGATGACTACGAATATATTGCTCGCCTTGATGTTGGTGATGTATCTGGACCAGAACGTTTTATCTCTCAAGTTGAAATCATGGATAAACACACTGACTTGGTACTTATTGGAACTTGGGCCGAGTTTGTCAATAAAAATGGCGAAGTTTTATTTATAAGAAAAGTTCCTATTGAAGATAATACTATAAGAAAACAAATGTATTTAAATAATATGTTTATTCATCCCTCTGTGATAATGAGATCATCAGCGTTGAAGGTTGTTGGTGGGTATCGCAAGAAATATATTGCATGTGAGGACTATGATCTTTTCTTTAGATTGATGAAGGTGGGAAAAGTGGCCAATATTGGGCGGCCTTTATTAGTTTATGAGGTTGATGAAAAAAGTATATCCTCACAGAAAAGAAAAATTCAAGTATACAATAGATTGAAAATAATACTGGATAATTTTACATTTTGTAAACATGGGCTGTTCCCATATTATGGAGTTATCAGGAGTGTGTTGTTGCTACTTGTCAACAGGAATATTACCATGACTATTAGAAAATTTATCGGTAAATAATGTGAGAACGATAATATCAATATCAAAAAAAGAGCTTGAGGTAACGACGTATAAAAATGCTGTCATATTACCATTTAAGAAAGGGAAGAATATATGGGGGCTTGGAGGGGTTATATCATGTAATAATACTTTTGTTGATGAATCTGGCTTTTATTCGTATTGGGCTAGTTTCGGAGGTATTTATAATTTCGAATGTGAAAGTGTTTTCGATTTTGACGTTATCTGGTTTGGGATATTTACTGAGCATTGGGGCCATTTTATAGTTGATAATATCTCAAGAATGTGGTTTTTACTAAATGAGAATAAAGGAAAAAAAATAGCGTATGTAAGTAAATCTGGGAAAAAAATGCATGGTAACTATCTCAGATTTATGGAGTTGCTCGGGGTTTCGGAAGAGGATTTAATTCTAGTTACAAAACCAACAAAATTCAAAAGTGTAGTTATTCCTGAATATTCTAAAAATGATAATACTTATTCTGAATGCTATGTAAGAATATTTGATCGTGTTGTTAACAATGCATTGGCCTGCCCGGATTCAAAACAGTCTATTGGATACGGAGAAAAGATTTACTTATCAAGGAATAATTACAAACATGCAAATGGGAAGGAAATTGGAGGTGAACTAATTGAAAATATATTTCTTGCAAATAATTATAAACCTATCTCTCCAGAGAAACTCGTACTAGAAGATCAAGTTAAATTGTGGAATAGAGCTTCCGAGATTGTTTGTATGAATGGAACACTGCCTCTAAATATATGTTTTAGCAGAATTAAAACAATTAGAGTTATTGTATTGAATAAGACTATGTTACCTCATGAAAATCTCTTTGATTTTCAAAAAATATTCAATGTTAGTAAAGTAGATTATATTGATATATTCGAGGGTTTTTATAAAAAATGGGCTGTTAGCTTAGGTGATGGGCCTTTTATATTGACTGCTACAAATCAATTAAAAGAATATCTACACTCTCGGAATATGAACGATGCTGTATTTGATAATTTAGATTATTTTCGGTTCGGTTCGAGTATCCGTAAATTAAAATTTGCACTATACTGTTATGGTACAAATAAAGCCAAGAACCTTGTCAAAAAAATCTTGGCCTATTTTCGATAATTTAAATGATAAGTGATGTTTGTAATTATCATTAAATTATTATTGAGAGGGTGTATGGTATTCTTATTAGCATCTTTATTGTTGATGATTTGCTCTTTATATAATAAGAAAGTCTTTTTTATAATTTCTTCTTTTGCTATTTCGTTATACTTTATTACGACATATGGTTATGGGTATGACTGGATAAATTATTATTTATGGTATAATAATCTTGATAGTGAATTAACTCCAATTGTTGAGCCGGGTTTTTATTTTTTAATGAAAACTTCTAATGCTTTAGGAATAACATTTGGGCAGTTTATGTCATTAATTTCTATTTTTAATTACACCATATTGTTTTTGTTCTGTAGGAGATTTAAAAGTTCTGCCTTTGTGTTTTTTTGTCTTTTCTCTTTCTATTCCTATTTTATGTATTCAGTGCAACTAAGGCAGGGCGTGGCAATATCTGTATTGCTTATGGGACTTAAGTTTGATGATGATTTTAATTTGAAGAAAAGTTACTTTTGGTACATCATTGCGGCCTCTTTCTTCCATGTTAGCGCAATATTTAGTATACTTTATATTGTCTTAAATCCTAAAAATATAAATTCTTTTAAAAGGAATATAATTTTATTATCATTAGCGATGGTAGTCATCATATCAATCTACCTTAACCCTAATATTATTTCTTTTATACCTTATGTTGGTGATAAGGTGTATGCATACCGAAAATCATTTGAACAATACAATGATGGCTTATTTTCCTTTTTTATAATGCTGGTTGTTTCCAAATATACAATATTATATTTTTCAATGATGATTCTTACCTGGCGTTGTTATATTCAAAGTAAAGATAGTTCCATATTAAAATCAACATTTTCATTTTATTTTTTGATGCTTACTAAATCATCTCCATTTTTACTTCGCTTTGGTTATTATTTCGTACCTTCAGTTGCAATTGGCTTAGATAATTATATGGCAGCACGTACCAATAATAAAATATTTTATATAAAAAAAACCCTTATTCATTTAGGGATTTTTGTTGTATCGAGTTCAACTCTTTGGAGCCAGGCTGCATTTGAATCAACATTTAACGTGTTAAATGTTTTTACTGACAATCAATACGTTATAGAAAAAAACATACAAGAAAAATGTAATATTGTTTATAAAAACAAATTCAGCACTGACGTTTTGACATACTGCTATAGATAAGCAGACTACAAGGAGATTTATAGTGGAACAAATTGGTATTGCTTTAGCTACTTACAACGGCGCTATGTACATTAATGAGATGCTTAACTCTATTTTAGAGCAAGATTATCAAAATTTTATTGTTCATGTATGCGATGATGGCTCAACTGATGATACTGTTCAAGTTATCAAACAGCATGAACTTTATAAAACGTACAACAAAATAGTAATTCATGAGATGGAGGGAGGCCTCGGAGCATGTGAAAATTTTCAAAGGGCTATTTCTTATTGTGAAGAGAATTATATTGCATTATGTGATCAAGATGATTTTTGGGTCAAAAATAAGCTTTCTACTTTGTTAGCGGAGATTAAAAGGACTGAAAGTAATAATGGGGAAATTCGCCCTTGTTTGGTTTTTTCTGATTTAGAAATAGTTGATGCTCAGCTTAATATAATTTATGGTTCATTTTATAAAAAGTCACTTAAAAGTCCTTTTAGTAATAAATTGCAAGACTTTATTTTAACAAATCATATCCCGGGTTGTGCAATGATGTTTAATAGTAAGCTTAAGGAATTACTTCTTCCTATGCCACCAGAAATCAGAATGCATGACTGGTGGATATCTCTTATAACTGCTGCATTTGGAATAATATCATATGTTGATATTCCTTTGATTAAGTACAGGCAGCATAGTCAGAATACAATAGGTGTTCCAGGAATTGATGAAAAAAATAGAATATTTAAGGAAATTCGAACATCTGTTTATTTTTTTGGTTTGGCAAAGCGAGGTAGGGTATTTAGACATCATTTATTAAAATTTGCAAACAGTAGAAAGGAGTTAAATGATACTGATGATTTGATGAAGCTAAGAAAAATGGGTATTTTAAACAGATTGTATTTTTTCTCAACTAGTAAAACAGGTGATTATTTTATTGTTTCACTCCTTGCGTGGTTGTTCTTATGAAATTAGATGGAAAAATACATAAAGAGGTTATGTATTTATATATTCTGCAGATAAGTAATATGCTTTTGCCTTTTTTATCTTTACCCATTTTAACTAATTCGCTTGGTGTCGAGTTATTTGGGAAATTAAGTTTTTCGCAGGCGGTAGCGCTGATTGCTATATTCATAGTTGATTTTGGATTTAATTTTTCAGGAGCAAAGAGAATTAGTGATAGTTGTGATAGTAATGAAGGTCTAAGCGCAATTTATTCGAATGTGCAACTTATTAAAACATTCGTTTTTTTTATAGTAATGTTTTTTTCTATCATAATTTCATTCCTTTATTCAGATCCTATTGATAAAACTTTATTGCTATTAGGATGTCTTACATCATCAAGCTCAATTTTTCTTTCTGGTTGGCTTTTTCAAGGGCTAGCGAAGAATTCAGTCATTGCATTTGTTTCACTAATTACAAGATTGGTCTGTACGGCTATTATTTATATTTGCGTAAGCGGTAAGCAAGATTTTTATATTGCTTGTTTATTACAGCTAATGCCACCTGTTATATCAGGTGTTATTATTCAGTTTTTTATTTGTTTTTTTACTCCAATAAGATTGCGCATTGTTTATATAAAAAAAGACAATATAAAAGGCTTATTCAAGGACAGCTTTGATAATTTCTCTGCTTCATTTATAACGCTAGGGTTTACATATTTCAATCCATTGCTGGTGAAATTCTTTTTTGGCGACTCAGCTTTGGGGATTTATAGTCTTGCTGATAAATTAGTTAACGTACTGAGACAGTTTTATTCTCCAATTGTACAGGCATTTTTTAGTCAGATTTGTGGTTTCTTGCAATCAAAAAATATAGTTAAGTACCAACAGACGATTAAGAAAGTATTCTGTTTTTATTGTTTCATTAGTATTTCTGCTTTATTGTTTAACGAATTTCTTGGGTTTTTTTTCTTAGAAAATTTTTTTGCAAGAGGGTTTTCTTCAGATCTGATAGCCAAAGTGCATTTGTTAATAAGGCTAATGATCATCACTCAGTTTATCATATCGTTGTCTATTATTGCCGTTAACTTGACTATAATTCCTCTTGGGTTAAGTTATTTCCTTAAAAAAGGGTATCTTCTAGGGCTTGTTCTATATGCTGTTATGCTTTATCCAATGCTAAAATATTTCGGATTGGTTGGTATTAACTTGGCTTTGATAATAGTTGAACTGGCTTTACTTATTATTTTTGTGAGTTTTATAAGAAGAAAATTATTAGTCCATGTAGGGTCGAATGATGAAAAGAAATAAAATAGCTTTTGCTATGTTTTTTTTACCTTTTTTTTCTAACGCCGCGAATGAGGTTCATGATACTAATAATTCATCTTTTCTATTAGGCGTGGGAATACATCCAAACGAATGGAATTTCCCTGAAGATAAGATGTTTTCATTGTTAAATATATACCATTTCAATTCTTTTAGAACCGATTATCATTGGTCTAATATTGAAAGAAAAAAAGGTATATATACAGTTCCCCAATCTAATGATGAATCAACAATAAATTACCTAGGGGATAAAAAAATCAAACCACTAATTATTTTAGGATATTCAAATCCCATTTATAGTGGAACAAAACCGATTATTCCGGAGACAGTAAGCGGTTTTTGTAATTTTGCCGCATGGACAGTTAAACATTTTTATAATAAGCAACCTATTTTCGAAATTTGGAATGAATGGTCGATTGATCCAAATAACCAAAAGCAAGCTAAAAGCTTTACATCCGCGCTTCAGTATGTTGAATTAGTTAAATCATGTTCTGAACGTATGAAAGCAATCGATCCAAATGTAAAGATAATAGCTGGCTCTTTTAATCCGCATAAAGATTCTGATCTTAAATGGGGCATGTACCTGATAAAACTAGGTATAATGAATTACATTGATGGATTATCATTACATTCCTATAATTTCTCGAATAATAAATTCCTAGATGCAGAAAGGGATGTTTCTGATATTGTTAAACTTAATGCTAACATAAAAAATGCCTTGGGTACTTCTCTGGATATACCAATTTATATAACTGAGGTAGGAGTGCCAACATTTTATAGATATAAATTCACTCCAGAAATGATAGGCTTGTACGCTCAGCAGTTTATAAGTAACTCACGAAAATATAGTTATATTAAAGGTGTTTGGTGGTATGACTTAATTAATGATGGTAATTCTTATACAAATGGAGAAATGAATTTTGGGTTATATTATCATAATTTAAATAAAAAGATAAATGAAAGATTTTTCCATTAGAAATTATATTAACTCATACTATTATAATTCATACATAATAGATAACTTATTTGGTGTTTTTAAAAAATGAAAACGTTAATCACCGTTGTTCTTTACAACAAAGAATTAGTTCAGTCTAAAACATTAGTCAGTATTTGCTCCTGTAAGTACACTGATGCTGACCTTGTTATATATAACAATGGGCCACATAATGTTGATGCGAATAATTTTATTTTTCGGACGTTAGAGAATAAGTTCATTTCCGTTAAAATAGTAAATGATGTAAATAATAAACCATTAAGCATGATTTATAATAACGCTATAATTAATAATCCTGAAGCAGATAGGTTTGTTTTTCTCGATGATGATACTATTTTAAGTGATTTTTATTTTAATGGTATTAGCAATACGCAAGTAGACTTAATAGTCCCTATTATTAAAGAAAAAAATTCACCTTACTATCCTTTAGTCAATGGGTTACCCTGTGATAAATTTAAAAACGTTGATCTTTCATTTGAAACCTTGTTTTCTATCGGATCTGGCTTGGTTATATATAGAACGTTAGTTAATAAGTTTTGTATTTATAAGCTTAGCCCCTTCGACGAAAGATTTGCTTTGTACGGTGTAGATTTTAGTTTCTTTAGACGTTTACAGTTCTTATCTAATAATGGCGAGACCATAAATATAATCATTAATGGTATGTTAGAACATTCATTATCTAGAAATGAAGGTTTTATATCTGAAGAGAGACATGTTGAGAGATTAATTGATGTTGTTTTATCGGCAAAGTTTTACTCTAAAAGTTTATGGGTAGATATTTACACTATGATGAAGGTAATTGCTCGTGAGATAAAACATTTACGATTTCATCATGCACTTTTTGCTTTAAAGATTTATTTAAGAGGTAAACATCCACGTTGTTAGTTACTTAACTTGATGTAAGTTATTGTTTTATTGGGTTTTTGTCTTTAATCCAATTTTGTTTCTCTGAATGTAAATCTACTTATTATAATATCTTGATATGTACGCTAACTTATCTTTAAGTTACTATTGTTCATGTATTTCACTGGAAAAATTCGCAGTGACCACACCTGACAGGAGTATGTAATGTCCAAGCAACAGATCGGGGTTGTCGGTATGGCAGTGATGGGGCGTAACCTTGCGCTCAACATCGAGAGCCGTGGTTATACCGTCTCCGTTTTCAACCGCTCCCGTGAAAAGACCGAAGAAGTGATTGCCGAGAATCCCGGCAAGAAGCTGGTCCCACATTATACAGTGCAAGAGTTTGTTGAGTCGCTCGAAACTCCACGCCGTATCCTGTTAATGGTGAAGGCGGGCGCAGGCACTGATAGTGCCATCGACTCTCTGAAGCCTTACCTGGACAAGGGTGACATCATCATCGATGGTGGTAATACCTTCTTCCAGGATACGATTCGTCGTAATCGTGAGCTTTCTGCTGAAGGTTTTAACTTCATTGGCACCGGCGTGTCCGGCGGTGAAGAGGGCGCGCTTAAAGGACCTTCAATCATGCCTGGCGGTCAGAAGGAAGCTTATGAACTGGTTGCTCCAATTCTTAAGCAGATTGCAGCTGTCGCAGAAGACGGTGAGCCGTGCGTAACCTATATCGGTGCTGATGGTGCTGGTCATTATGTCAAAATGGTTCACAACGGTATTGAATACGGTGATATGCAGCTTATCGCAGAAGCCTACGCTTTACTGAAAGGTGGGCTCGCGCTTTCTAATGAAGAGCTGGCCCAAACCTTTACCGAATGGAATGAGGGGGAGCTCAGCAGCTATCTCATTGACATCACCAAAGACATCTTCACCAAAAAAGATGAAGAGGGTAAATACCTGGTCGATGTGATCCTTGATGAGGCGGCAAACAAAGGCACCGGTAAATGGACCAGCCAAAGCTCTCTTGACCTCGGTGAACCGCTGTCACTCATCACTGAATCTGTATTTGCACGCTACATCTCTTCTCTGAAAGATCAGCGTGTGGCTGCTTCGAAAGTCCTTACCGGACCGCAGGCGAAGAGTGCAGGCGATAAAGCGGAGTTCGTTGAGAAAGTTCGCCGTGCTCTGTATCTGGGCAAAATCGTCTCTTACGCTCAAGGTTTCTCCCAACTGCGCGCGGCTTCTGATGAATACCAGTGGGATCTGAACTACGGTGAGATCGCGAAAATCTTCCGTGCCGGCTGTATCATTCGTGCTCAGTTCCTGCAAAAGATTACTGATGCCTATGAGCAGAATGCCGGCATTGCCAACCTGCTGCTGGCGCCATACTTCAAGCAGATCGCCGATGATTATCAGCAAGCCCTGCGCGATGTTGTCGCATATGCAGTGCAGAATGGAATTCCGGTTCCAACATTCTCTGCTGCCATCGCCTACTACGATAGCTATCGTTCCGCAGTCTTGCCTGCTAACCTGATTCAGGCGCAGCGTGACTATTTCGGTGCGCATACCTATAAGCGTACCGATAAAGAGGGTGTGTTCCACACTGAGTGGATGGAATAAACTTTATAGTGTCATTTGCCCGGGGTATTAACCCGGGCATAAATTTCCCACAAATAGAATTCCTCTCCTGTAATTAGTACTCCCTTATCCTAATTTTTTAAAAACGTAATTTGCAAATGTTTTTCTAAAGGAAATCATTTAATATGATACTCATATCCTAAGGAATATATTTCGAATTTTATTAGGCTCTGGTAATAAAAGGTAAGTTAAATATGAAGATCCTTGTCACTGGTGGTGCAGGTTTTATTGGTTCTGCAGTTGTTCGTCATATCATTGAAAACACCTCCGACGAAGTACGCGTAATAGATTGTCTCACCTACGCCGGTAATCTTGAGTCCCTGGCGCCGGTTGCTGGTAATGAACGCTACTCGTTTTCTCAGACAGATATCACTGATGCCAAATCTGTGGCAGAGCAGTTCAGCGATTTCCGTCCGGATATTGTGATGCACCTGGCCGCAGAGAGTCACGTGGACCGCTCTATCGACGGACCTGCTGCCTTTATTCAGACCAACCTGATTGGAACTTTCACCCTGCTGGAAGCTGCCCGCCAGTACTGGTCAGCTCTCGATACGGCCCAGAAGCAGGCTTTCCGCTTCCACCATATTTCGACCGATGAAGTCTACGGCGACCTGCACGGTACCGATGATCTGTTCACCGAAGAGACTCCGTACGCGCCAAGCAGCCCGTACTCTGCCTCCAAGGCCGGTAGCGACCATCTTGTCCGCGCCTGGAACCGCACCTATGGCCTGCCGGTGGTGGTGACCAACTGCTCCAACAACTACGGCCCGTATCATTTCCCGGAAAAACTTATTCCGCTGACCATCCTCAATGCCCTCGCTGGCAAACCGCTGCCCGTCTACGGCAACGGAGAACAGATCCGCGACTGGCTGTACGTAGAAGATCACGCCCGGGCGCTATACAAAGTGGCGACGGAAGGCCGCAGTGGTGAAACGTACAACATCGGCGGTCATAACGAGCGTAAAAACATTGATGTCGTGCGCACCATTTGCGCCATTCTCGATAAAGTGGTTGAACAGAAGCCGGGCAATATCAACCAGTTTGCCGATCTGATTACGTTTGTGAAAGACCGTCCGGGTCATGACCTGCGTTATGCCATTGATGCAGCAAAAATTCAGCGCGATTTGGGCTGGGTGCCCGAAGAGACATTTGAAAGCGGAATTGAAAAAACGGTCCACTGGTACCTGAACAACACGACCTGGTGGCAGCGCGTGCTGGATGGTTCCTATGCCGGTGAACGTCTTGGCCTGAACAACTAAAAAGGAAAGAAGCATGAAAGGTATTGTACTGGCCGGCGGCTCCGGCACGCGTTTATATCCGATCACTCAGGGTGTTTCCAAGCAGCTACTGCCCATTTATGACAAACCAATGATTTACTACCCGGTTTCTGTTCTGATGCTGGCGGGAATCAAGGATATCCTGATTATCACCACGCCGGAGGATATGCCCGCATTTCAACGTCTGCTGGGTGACGGTTCTCAGTTTGGCGTGAATTTCAGCTATGCGATTCAGCCGTCGCCGGACGGTCTGGCGCAGGCCTTTATCATCGGCGAGAAGTTTATCGGTAATGATGCCTGTGCATTAGTCCTGGGCGATAACATCTACTTTGGTCAGAGCTTTGGCCGGAAACTGGATGCGGCCGCCAGCAAAACATCCGGAGCTACGGTATTCGGCTACCAGGTTCTCGATCCGGAACGTTTCGGTGTGGTGGAGTTTGATGAGAACTTTAAAGCGCTGTCGATTGAAGAGAAGCCGCTGAAGCCGAAATCTGACTGGGCGGTGACCGGACTCTATTTTTATGACACCGATGTGGTGGCAATGGCGAAGGAAGTTAAACCCTCCGCGCGTGGGGAGCTTGAGATCACCACGCTGAACCAGATGTATCTGGATCGGGGTGACCTGCAGGTTGAACTGCTGGGCCGTGGTTTTGCCTGGCTGGATACGGGAACCCACGACAGCCTGATTGAGGCCTCTCAGTTTATCCATACCATCGAGAAGCGTCAGGGGATGAAAGTAGCCTGCCTGGAAGAAATTGCTTATCGCAAGCAGTGGCTGAGTGCGGAAGGGGTGGCGGTACAGGCCGAACGGTTGAAGAAAACCGAGTACGGTGCTTACCTGAAACGTCTGCTGAATGAGCATTAATGGCTGCCGGCCATCATTGGGATATTAACGTATGAAAATTTTACTGATTGGCAAAAATGGTCAGGTGGGCTGGGAGCTGCAGCGCGCGTTGTCCACGCTGGGCGAAGTGGTTGCCGTGGACTTTTTTGATAAAACGGTGTGCGGTGATCTGACCAATCTGGAAGGGATCGCGCAGACGGTCCGTACGGTAAAACCGGATGTAGTGGTGAACGCGGCTGCCCATACGGCGGTGGACAAAGCGGAAAGCGAGCGCGAGCTTTCCGATCTGCTGAACGACCGGGGCGTGGCGGTGCTGGCAGAAGAGTCAGCGAAGCTGGGGGCGCTGATGGTGCACTACTCAACGGACTATGTGTTTGACGGCCAGGGAAGCCACTATCGTCTGGAAGATGAGGCGACCGGGCCGCTGAACGTGTATGGCGAAACCAAACGAGCCGGGGAAATCGCGCTGGAGCAGGCGAATCCGCGCCATCTTATTTTCCGTACCAGTTGGGTATATGCCACCCGCGGGGCAAACTTCGCTAAAACGATGCTGCGTCTGGCAGGTGAGAAAGAGACGCTGTCGATTATTAACGATCAGCGCGGTGCGCCAACCGGCGCAGAGCTGCTGGCGGACTGTACGGCAATCGCCATTCGTGAAGAACAGCGCAACCGTGCTGTAGCCGGGACCTATCATCTGGTGGCCAGCGGGGAAACCAGCTGGGCGGAGTACGCGGAATTTGTTTTTGAGGTGGCGCGGTCGCACGGCGTAGAGCTGGCAATCAAAGCAGTAAGCGGTATCCCCACCACGGCCTACCCAACGCCGGCAAAACGTCCGCTGAACTCACGGCTGTCGAATGAGAAATTCCAGCGTGTATTTGGCGTGACGCTGCCGGACTGGCGCCAGGGCGTGGCGCGCGTGGTAACAGAAGTTCTGGGCAAGTAAACGGGCAGAAATATTATGAATATTATTAAGACAGATATCCCTGAAGTGCTGATTTTTGAGCCTCGTGTCTTCGGCGATGCGCGCGGTTTTTTCTTTGAGAGCTTCAGCAGTAAAGTATTTGATGAAGCAGTAGGGCGGAAAGTGGAGTTTGTTCAGGATAACCACTCTCAATCGCAGAAGGGCGTGCTGCGCGGACTGCACTACCAGCTTGACCCGCATGCCCAGGGCAAACTGGTTCGCTGTATTGAAGGCGAGGTGTTTGATGTGGCGGTTGATATCCGCCGTTCATCGCCAACGTTTGGTAAATGGGTGGGTGCGGTACTGAGCGCGGAAAACAAGCGTCAGCTGTGGATCCCGGAAGGGTTTGCCCATGGCTTCATGGCGTTGAGCGAAACGGTTCAGTTTGTGTACAAGGCTACGAACTATTATGCGCCGCAGTCTGAGCGGAGCATTATCTGGAACGATCCGGAGATTAATATCCAGTGGCCGGAGATTGCAGACTGTACGCTCTCTTTATCGGATAAGGATTTGCAGGCTCATACCTTAAAGACAGCTGAAGTATATAAATAAGCATAAAATATAGCTTCATTTACTGTATAGGCCTTTATAGGCCTATACAGTATTTCAGAGAGCTTTGGTGTCTTGCTTGACTTACATTGTTCCTGAGAGTAGAAACATCAACAGTTTTGCTTAATTTGCGGCCATCCGCCGCCGTCCAGTTAACTGATTAAAGTGTGATCGAATGAAAATTACTATTTCCGGTACCGGTTATGTTGGTTTATCGAATGGCATCCTGATTGCGCAAAACCACGAAGTGGTGGCGCTGGATATCATTCAATCCAAAGTTGATATGATTAACCAAAAGATTTCTCCGATTGTCGATAAGGAGATCCAGGAATATCTGGCGGAAAAACCGTTGAATTTTCGCGCGACAACTGACAAGCATGATGCCTATCGTGATGCAGATTATGTCATTATCGCTACGCCCACTGACTACGATCCGAAAACGAACTACTTCAATACTTCGACCGTTGAAGCTGTTATTCGTGATGTTACCGAGATTAACCCAAATGCGGTAATGATTATTAAATCCACCATTCCCGTTGGCTTTACGCGTGATATTAAAGAGCGCCTGGGCATTGATAACGTCATTTTCTCTCCTGAGTTTCTGCGTGAAGGCCGCGCGCTTTACGACAATCTGCACCCGTCTCGTATCGTCATTGGTGAACGTTCAGAACGCGCGGAGCGTTTTGCTAATCTGCTGAAAGAAGGCGCGATTAAGCAGGATATCCCGACGCTGTTTACTGACTCCACCGAAGCTGAGGCGATTAAGTTATTCGCCAATACCTACCTGGCGCTGCGCGTAGCCTACTTTAATGAACTGGACAGCTATGCTGAAAGCCAGGGTCTGAACAGTAAACAGATCATCGAAGGCGTGTGTCTCGATCCGCGAATCGGTAATCACTATAACAATCCATCCTTTGGCTATGGCGGCTACTGCCTGCCGAAAGATACCAAGCAGCTGCTGGCAAACTACGAATCTGTACCGAATAACATCATCGGTGCCATCGTCGATGCTAACCGCACGCGTAAAGATTTTATCGCTGACTCCATCCTGGCGCGCAAGCCTAAGGTCGTTGGTATCTATCGCCTGATCATGAAGAGTGGCTCCGATAACTTCCGCGCTTCCTCAATTCAGGGCATCATGAAGCGTATCAAAGCCAAAGGTATCCCGGTCATTATCTACGAACCGGTTATGCAGGAAGATGAGTTCTTTAATTCGCGCGTGGTTCGCGATTTCGACGCGTTCAAACAAGAAGCTGACGTGATTGTCTCAAACCGAATGGCTGAAGAGCTGTCGGATGTCGCAGACAAAGTGTATACCCGCGATTTGTTCGGTAGTGACTAAATCCCACCTCTGGCCGGGAGATGTGCTGCCGGCCAGAATATTTCTCTCTCCTGAAGGGTTCAGCTATTCGCCTGACGAATCGTATCGCTTCTCTTCCCCGGCCCAACTCCCTAAAAAACGTGACCTCGCTTAAATTCTTCAATCGATCATCTTGTCCCAACCATTGAGGTCGGATATGTTAAATTCACCTTGTGAAGAGCTACCGTCACTGTGATGTAGACGCTGGAGATAAGCGCCGGAAGGTAAAACAGAGCCTGCTTGCAGGCTTTTGTTGTTTCTGGATCCCGGGTTCTCAGGCTTACTGCGTTGCGGTGAGGCGCTGATTGATATTTACACGGGGAGGGACGGGATCTTTCAAGGGAAGGGCGCAGGCATAGCAAACGCAAGCCATTCATGGCCATGAGAATTGCGTGCTGATGCTAAGGGTATAGTATCAGTTTAATATGACATTTTTATTTTAAAAGATATCCAATGCCAGCTGTAAAGACTATGCGTATCCCCACCGCTGGAAGTGTTTTATTCTTATATTATTATTTCCTATGCCTGTATTATAATTATATTAAGTTTTCTTTTCACCACTTTCGTTTGTTAAAAGTCAGCTTGGTCTTTTTCTGATCTTTGATATAAGAAATCAGAAAATAGACTGAAACAATCAACAGGATGGCAGCAACTGCTAAGAAAATTATGTTTGCCATAATGCGTACCAGAATGAAAGGAATATTATAAATCCGTTTGCCTGCGAACTAATATCTCTGCAAAAGCATGCCTTTGCCTGCCTAACATATCCTGAATTTAAGAAAATTCCTATAAGGTGTTAGTGGTTTTTTTTTGAGAAAAGTGGAAAAAACTTTTTCATTACCGTTACGTTGAACAATAGCGCTGTGGCTGACTTTACTGGCAGACTGATGCGCTGGGGATTGATCCCTTTATAAGGTAATGCTCTTCGGTGAAAGTAATGGAAGTGGCTTAGATGAGAGTTTGCTGAAGGTTTAGTTTGCTTCGTGTTAAATCTGTGTTTAGGTATTGTGTGGTTTTTAGCGGCAGGCCATGAAAAATGACGTCTCTCAACTCGCAGCAGGGTGGATAAGTTTATCCGATGACCATTTCCGATATAAAAAAGCCGCAGTAGCGTTCTGCTGCGGCTAAATCCACAATGCCTGATGTGACTACGCCTTGTAGTACGCTTTATACCAGTCAACGAAGTTCTTCACTCCCTGCCTGACCGTTGTCTGCGGTCTGAATCCCACCGCATCATACAGCGGCCTGGTATCTGCGCTGGTTTCCAGTACATCGCCCGGCTGTATTGGCATCATATTTTTATCCGCCACCATCCCCAGAGCCTCTTCCAGAGCAGTGATGTAATCCATGAGCTCAACCGGTGAGCTATTACCGATGTTATACACCCGGTATGGCGCCGAGCTATCCGCTGGTGAACCCGTTTCAACGGTCCATTCCGGATTAGGCTGCGGGATAATGTCCTGCATCCTTACAACCGCCTCAACGATATCGTCAATGTAGGTGAAGTCGCGCTTCATCTTGCCGTAGTTGTAGACATCAATACTCTTACCCTCAAGCATGGCTTTCGTAAACTTGAACAGCGCCATATCCGGACGACCCCACGGGCCGTAGACGGTAAAGAATCTCAGTCCGGTGGTTGGAATGCCATAAAGATGCGAGTAGGTATGCGCCATCAGTTCATTCGCTTTCTTGGTGGCGGCATACAGCGAAACCGGATGATCAACCGAATCCTCCGTAGAGAACGGCATTTTACGGTTCAGGCCATAGACCGAACTGGATGAGGCATAGAGCAAATGCTCAACGTTGTTGTGTCTGCAGCCTTCAAGAATGTTCAGATAACCAATCAGGTTAGCGTCAGCATAAGCGAACGGGTTTTCCAGGGAGTAGCGAACTCCTGCCTGCGCGGCGAGATGGATCACTCGGTTAAATTTCTCGTTAGCAAAAAGCCGGGCAATACCTTCACGATCCGCGAGATCGATTTTGTGAAAACTGAACAGGGGAGATTGCAGTAAATCCAGACGGGCCTGCTTAAGATTGACGTCATAATAGTCGTTCATGTTGTCGAGGCCGACAACCTCATGACCCGCCTCCAGAAGGCGCTTGCAGGTATGAAAGCCGATGAATCCTGCGGCTCCAGTTACTAAAAATTTCATATTCATCCTCTGGGGTGACTGTGTCCCGCTATCTATTCGTTGATTTTACACTGGCTTGCCGTGTGGATCACCTGCTTTACCGTTGCTGATTATGTTCATGTGTTCGCTGGGGAAGCGCTGGCGTCCGGATATCAATGGGTTTGTACTGGCGTTCTATAGTTTGAATGAAATTCATTATCTGTGCTTTATGATTAGCAAGGTAATGATTGCGTATGGTTTGATCGCGTACTTATGATTCTCTGTTCTGCGCGGATGGTTTATGCCCCGGAGAAATAACGCAGATTAAAATTGATTTTATGTTTGAGTTTACAATTATTTCACATTGAAGGCGGGTTTTTAAGGTTTTCTTATATAAATCAAAGGGTTATTTTCTTTGTAGTGTTTTGCTTAAATTATGTTTACCACCTGAATCATTTGCAATATGAATTGATTGGCAACGTATTTTCATTTTTATTCCTATAGACCAGCGCTATAATGCTGCTGCTCATTTGCATGACCATTGTGTTGTTAGCTTAATCAGCTATCCTGTGCGCAGCATTAAATATGACACTAAACTGATTGTTGGCGTCATTTCAATCAATATTGGAGCACAGTTTGCGCTGATTCATCAGAAGATGAATGGGTAGATAACGGAGACGAAGCCCTGTGATGCATGAAAAACAGGCTTGTTGGAAGAGCGAATTGAGAAATTCCTGATGGATGAGGCAAAAGCAAACAGCGAGAGTGTGCCCCTGCTTGAATCTTTATCGTTTTCAAGCGAGCAACACCCGGTGTCACGGGCGGCCACTTTTTCGACAGCCGCTGTTTAACGTCAGGACGGCGTTGAGCCAGTGCACTGTGGTTGTGATAACCGGCGCTGGAGGTTTGACAGACAAGATAGATGAATCATTACGCAGTTTGGTTGCGACAGCCAAGGGCGGTAGCGTGATTTAAATCTATCTCATAACATGAAGGGGAGGGGGTATCTGACTGAAAAATAGCAGTTTTTACTGTTTGCCATGAAACAGCACATTAACTGGTCATCTCCAGGTCAGCATCTCACTTGTCCCAGTTCGGTATGCAAGATCTACAATGATCGGCTGCTGCCAATGCATTAAAGCGGAGACAAAACTCGGGAAAATCTTGCTTTAATCTATGTGCTTAGGTTTTCAGCTCGTATGCTCAAGTCACGGTATCTACCGGCAATCTATAAGTTCGGGCGTTAGAGCTATCGCAGCTGACGGGGGTTTAGTCAGCTACAACGCGAGATCTAAAGTGCATAACAAAATGCTTAAAATTTCGTAGAATAATTTATGAGTATAAAAATGAAGTATAATCTAGGGTATTTATTTGACCTGCTTGTTGTTATCACTAATAAAGATCTAAAGGTACGGTATAAAAGTAGCGTGTTTGGTTATTTATGGTCAATTGCCAATCCTTTGCTTTTTGCGATGATCTACTATTTTATTTTCAAACTGATCATGCGTGTTCAGATACCTAATTATACCCTTTTTCTAATAACGGGGCTGTTTCCCTGGCAGTGGTTTGCAAGCTCAGCAACAAATTCACTTTTTTCATTTATTGCTAATGCGCAAATTATTAAAAAAACTGTATTTCCGCGCTCAGTTATCCCGCTCAGTAATGTCATGATGGAAGGGTTGCACTTCTTGTGTACCATTCCTGTCATCGTCGCTTTTCTTTTTGTCTACGGTATGCGTCCTTCGCTTTCGTGGCTGTGGGGAATACCGCTCATTGCTATCGGGCAGGTGATATTCACCTTTGGCATATCCATAATCTTTTCAACGTTGAATCTATTTTTTAGAGATCTGGAAAGATTTGTGACTCTCGGTATTATGTTGATGTTCTACTGTACGCCCATTTTATACGCATCCGATATGATTCCGGCAAAATATAGCTGGGTTATTGACTATAACCCTCTGGCGAGTATGATTTTAAGCTGGCGCAACTTATTTATGGATGGGGTTTTAAACTATGAGCATATTTCAGTATTATATTTGACGGGTATAGTGCTGACGGCTATCGGTCTGAGTATTTTTAATAAATTAAAATATCGCTTTGCAGAGATCTTGTGATGGAACCAGTAATTGATTTTAATAATGTGACAAAAGAGTATCCACTTTACCATCATATTGGCTCAGGTATTAAAGATTTAATATTTCATCCCAAAAGAGCATTTCAATTACTGAAGGGCCGCAAATATCTTGCTATTCAGGATGTTTCTTTTACGGTCGGTAAAGGAGAGGCCGTTGCGCTCATCGGGCGAAATGGCGCAGGCAAAAGCACATCTTTGGGGCTGGTTGCCGGCGTGATAAAACCCACAAAAGGATCGGTCACCACGCGTGGGCGAGTCGCTTCAATGCTTGAGCTGGGCGGCGGCTTTCATCCAGAATTGACGGGGCGCGAGAATATTTTTCTTAATGCCACACTTCTTGGGTTACGCCGTAAAGAGGTGCAGCAGCGAATGGAGCGCATCATTGAATTTTCCGAATTAGGAGAATTTATCGATGAGCCGATCCGCGTCTATTCTAGCGGTATGCTAGCGAAGCTTGGTTTTTCTGTTATCAGTCAAGTTGAGCCTGATATTCTGATTATCGATGAAGTGCTTGCCGTCGGCGATATTTCTTTTCAGGCCAAATGTATCAAGACGATTAAAGAGTTCAAAAATCGTGGCGTGACAATATTGTTTGTTAGCCACAACATGAGTGATGTGGAAAAGATATGCGATCGGGTTGTCTGGATCGAAAATCATCGTCTGCGGGAAATCGGTTCTGCTGAAAGAATCATCGAACTTTATAAACAAGCAATGGCCTAAATCTGGTAATTAAATGAATAGTATTAAGATCTATACCTGTCATCATAAGCCGAGCGCATTCCTTAATGCATCGATTATCAAACCATTGCATGTAGGTAAAGCCAACTCCTATAATGATATCGGCTGTATTGGCGATGATACAGGTGATAATATTTCGTTTAAAAACCCTTTTTACTGTGAGTTAACAGCACATTATTGGGTTTGGAAAAATGAATCTCTTTCTGATTATGTCGGCTTTATGCATTATCGCCGACATCTGAACTTTTCCTCAGAGCAGAGCTTTCCCGAAGATAATTGGGGCGTCGTTAATTCACCCGTTATTGATGCAGAGTATGAAAAGCAGTTTGGTTTAACCGACACGGCAATCCAGGATTGTATTTCAGGGTTTGACCTGCTGTTACCAAAGAAGTGGTCTGTGACCTCTGCCGGCAGTAAAAATAACCTCGATCATTATGAGAAAGGTGAGTTTTTACATATAAAGGACTATCTGGCTGCCCTGGAGGTTGTCGAAGAGCTTTATCCGGATTATAAAGCGGCTATTCAGCAGTTTAACAATGCCACAGATGGCTATTATACGAACATGTTTGTGATGCACAAAGATATGTTCGTAGATTATTCAGAATGGCTCTTCGCGATTTTGACTAATCTTGAAAGCCGCATCTCTATGAATAATTATAACGCGCAAGAAAAGCGTGTTATTGGACATATTGCTGAGCGTCTATTTAACATTTATATTATTAAGCAGCAGCAAGACCGGGCCCTGAAAGTTAAAGAACTTCAGCGCACTTTCGTGACGAATGAGACATTCAACGGCAAGCTGGAACCGGTTTTTCCTCATGCTGCGCCGATAGTTATCAGTTTTGATGACAACTATGCCATCAGCGGTGGAGCCTTAATCAACTCCATTGTTCGCCATTCTGATAAAAACACCCATTACGATATTGTTGTGCTGGAAAATAAGGTGAGTAACCTTAACAAGCAGCGCTTACTAAAACTGGTCTCGGCCCATACAAACTTTTCACTGCGTTTCTTTGATGTGAATGCATTCACGGAATTGAATGGCGTACATACCCGCGCGCACTTTAGCGCATCAACCTATGCTCGCTTGTTTATTCCGCAACTTTTCCGTGAATATGAGAAGGTCATTTTTATCGATTCCGATACTGTGGTGAAGGCCGATCTTGCGACTTTGCTTAATGTCGACCTCGGCGCAAACCTTGTTGCCGCTGTTAAAGATATCGTGATGGAAGGCTTCGTCAAGTTTGGTGCGATGTCGGAGTCGGCAGATGGCGTGATGCCCGCCGGCGAGTATCTGCAAAAAACGCTTAAAATGACCAATCCGGATGAGTATTTCCAGGCGGGAATTATCGTTTTTAACGTTGCCCAGATGGTGCAGGAAGATACCTTCTCCGCGCTGATTAAGACGCTCAAAGAGAAGAAATACTGGTTCCTCGACCAGGACATCATGAACAAAGTCTTCTATGGCCGGGTTGAATTTTTACCGCTGGAGTGGAATGTCTATCATGGTAATGGCAATACGGATGACTTTTTCCCCAATCTCCAGTTCGCAACATATATGCGCTTTTTAAAAGCCAGAAAGAATCCGAATATGATTCACTATGCCGGGGAGAATAAACCGTGGAATACGGACAAGGTCGACTTTTATGACGATTTCCTGGAAAACGTCATCAATACGCCATGGGAAAAAGAGGCCTATTTCCGTCAGTTATCTCCGGTAAATTCATCAAGTCCTGCGCATACTGCAGGGCAAACGCCAGTTCTGCTTCAGACTAAGATCAAAAAAGCGTTGATGCCTTTCCTCAATAAATATGCTCCTGTCGGTTCACCGAGGCGTAACAAGATAACAAAATACTACTATAAAGTTAGACGCTCAATTCTTGGTTAAGGCTGCTGGAGTTATATTATGAACAGTAAAAATATTCTCATCGTCGGAGCGGGTTTTTCCGGTGTGGTTATCGCACGCCAGCTTGCTGAACAGGGTCATCACATCAGAATTATTGACCAGCGTGACCACATAGGCGGTAACTCCTATGATGCGCGCGATCCGCAAACTGACGTTATGGTTCACGTTTATGGCCCGCATATCTTTCACACCGATAATGAAACAGTGTGGAACTATGTGACTCAGCACGCTGAAATGATGCCGTATGTGAACCGTGTCAAAGCAACGGTTAATGGCCAGGTGTTCTCTCTGCCGATCAACCTGCATACCATCAACCAGTTTTTTGCGAAGACCTGTTCGCCAGATGAGGCCCGGGCGCTTATTGCCGAAAAAGGGGACAGTTCGATCCTGGAACCGAAGACCTTTGAAGAACAGGCTCTGCGTTTTATCGGCAAAGAGCTCTATGAGGCGTTCTTCAAGGGCTATACCATCAAGCAGTGGGGGATGGAGCCTTCGCAGCTTCCTGCGTCGATTCTTAAGCGTCTGCCGGTTCGTTTTAACTACGATGATAATTACTTTAACCACAGATTTCAGGGCATGCCGAAACTGGGTTATACGAAAATGATTGAGTCAATCGCCAATCATGAAAATATTACCATTGAACTTCAGCAATCCTTCAACGCGGAAGAGAGAGAACAGTACGATCATGTGTTCTATAGCGGGCCGCTGGATGCCTTCTATTCCTATCAATATGGCCGACTGGGCTATCGTACTCTGGATTTTGAAAAATTCACCTGGCAGGGCGATTATCAGGGCTGCGCGGTGATGAATTACTGCTCACTGGATGTTCCTTACACCCGTATCACTGAACATAAGTACTTTTCGCCCTGGGAAACCCATGAAGGGTCGGTATGCTATAAGGAATACAGCCGCGAATGTGGCGAAAAGGATATCCCTTATTATCCGATTCGTCAGATGGGGGAGATGGCTTTACTCGATAAATATTTGTCCCTCGCGGAAAATGAAAAGAATATGACGTTTGTTGGCCGCCTTGGAACCTATCGATATCTGGATATGGATGTCACTATCGCTGAAGCATTAAATACAGCTGATAAGTACTTATCCTCCCTTAGCAGTAATGAGTCTATGCCAGTATTTACGGTTTCAGTGCGATGAATTGCTCTGCATTAATAGTCACGTATAATCGTTTAGAGAAGTTAAAACTGACTATTGCCAACACGGTGAAATTAAATTTTACAGCGATCGTTGTTGTCAATAACGGGTCCACGGATGGAACCCAGGCCTGGTTAGCCACCCTTAGCGACCCGCGAGTGATTGTTCTTAATCTGCCATCCAACAGCGGTGGCGCGGGTGGCTTTAAGGCCGGGAGTCAATATTTATGCGACAACGTCGATAGCGACTGGGTTTTCTTTTACGATGATGACGCCTGGCCCGAGAGCGATGCGCTGGAAAAATTTGCCCAGCTGGATAAGGCTAACTGTCGGGTGTTCACCGCTTTGGTCAAGGATCTTCAGGGGCAACCCTGTCCGATGAACATGCCTTTTGCCAAAGTTCCGTCGTCGTTTATGGACACATTACGCTACATCAGAAATCCTGCGGCGTTTCTTCCGTCGGTTTCCCGGGCGTGTGCGGTACAGACGGTTTCCTTTGTCGGGATGATTATTCAGCGAGATTTGCTGCGAAAGAATATACACAATATTCACGATGAGTTATTTTTATATTTTGACGATCTTTACTTTGGCTATCAGTTAACACTCGATGGCGAAGAGATTCGCTATTCTCCCGAGGTCATCTTTACCCACGATGTGAGTATCCAGGGGAAATGTATTGTTCCCGAATGGAAGGTTTATTATCTTTGTCGAAATCTTATTTTGGCGAAGACAATTTTTCCGCGAGTTGCCATTTTTAGCCGTCTCTCAATCCTTTTACGGTTGATTAAATATGTATCAATATTGCCATGGCAACGCAATAAATTGTTATATTTTAAATACTTGCGTCGTGGAGTTTTCCACGGTGTAAAAGGAATCAGCGGTAAGAATCATTAAGTGGATATAGCAATGAAAAAACTGTGTTATTTCATAAACTCGGATTGGTATTTTGATTTGCACTGGATTGATCGTGCGATCGCCGCCCGAGATGCTGGTTATGAGATTCACATCATCAGTCATTTTGTCGACGGTAAAGTGCTGAATAAATTTAAAACATTCGGTTTTAAGTGTCATAATGTTCCACTTGATGCTCAATCATTTAATGCATTAACTTTCTTTCGGGCCTTTTTTGCCTCCCGAAAGCTCATTAAAGAAATTAATCCCGACCTTTTACACTGTATTACTATTAAACCCTGTCTGATCGGTGGGCTCCTGTCCAGGACAAACAACCGTCCCGTCATCGTGAGTTTTGTCGGTCTGGGTCGTGTATTTTCTGGTGATACGGGTTTTCTTAAGCTATTGCGCAATATCACCATCATGGCCTACAAATATATTGCCAGTAATAAGCGCAGTATATTTATGTTTGAGCACGATAAAGATCGTAAAAAACTGGCGGGTTTTGTTGGGATTGACTATCAGCAGACTATTGTCATCGATGGCGCGGGTATCAATCCGGAGATCTATAAATATTCTCTGGAGCAGGAGCGTGACGTTCCGGTTGTGCTGTTTGCCAGCAGAATGCTCTGGAGTAAAGGGCTCGGGGATTTAATTGAAGCCAAGAAAATCCTCGAAGCAAGAAATATTCATTTTACGCTAAACGTTGCCGGGATACTCGTTGAAAACGATAAAGATGCCATATCCCTTGCGGTGATCCAGCAATGGCATAAAGAAGGCCTGATTAACTGGTTAGGTCACAGCTCTAACGTCTGCGACTTGATCGAGGAGTCGAACATCGTGGCATTACCTTCGATCTATTCCGAAGGCGTGCCGCGTATTCTGCTAGAGGCTTCCTCGGTTGGCCGGGCCTGCATTGCCTACGATGTTGGCGGCTGCGACAGCCTGATCATTAATAACGATAATGGCATTATCGTGAAAAGTAACTCTCCGCAGGAGCTGGCCGATAAGCTTGAATTCTTGTTAGCCAATCCCAAAGCACGAGTAGAGATGGGTATCAAAGGACGGCAACGCGTTCAGGATAAGTTTTCTAGCGGTATGATCATTAGCAAGACCTTAAAGACTTATCATGATGTGGTTCAGGGATGATGTAACGCAAGAGATTACAGCTTCATGTAAATCAAACACCTCCGAAGCGGTTGCATTTTAAGCTATGTAACTGCTCAGCAAACGCATGATGAGTTTAATGATTGCGTGCCTCTTATTTTGAAGGTGATTGAATGTCTGATGAATCAAGTAACGTTATTGTATCCGTTATTATCCCTGTCCATAACGCCGCGGAGTATATTGCTGAGACGCTTACTACGGTGTTAGCCCAGTCTTTAAAAGAGATTGAGATTATCCTTGTTAACGATAGCTCAACCGATAATACTCTGGATATCGTCACTAAAATAGCCAGTGAAGATTCGCGAGTCCGGGTTATCACCAATCCGAGCAACGTCGGTGGCGGCGAATCGCGAAATATCGGCTTACGTATCGCGACCGGCGAATACATCATTTTCCTCGACGATGACGATTACGCCGATAAAGAGATGTTAAAGAGAATGTCCGACCGGGCTACGGCCCTGCAAACGGATGTTGTTATCTGCCGGTGCCAGTCAGTCGATCTGCAAACCAATACCCGTTCTCCCATGCCTTTGTCGGCGCGTGAGGATTTACTGCCTGAAAAAGAGGTCTTCTCTTCACGGGAAATTGCTGACGATTTTTTCAGAGCCTTTATATGGTGGCCATGGGATAAGCTTTTTAGACGCGAGGCTATCCTGGCATCGGGCCTGGAGTTTCAACCGCTGAGAACCACAAACGACCTGTACTTTGTGTGTTGTTTCATGCTGTTAGCAAATCGTATCTCTCTGCTTGATGAGATCTTAATCTCTCATACTATCCACCGCGCTGAGTCGCTTTCTTCCACCAGAGAAGATTCGTGGCACTGCGCGCTGCAGGCATTAACTTCGCTACGTTTGTTTATGCAAGATCGTGATTTACTGGCGTCCAGAAGTCGTGATTTTAATAATTACGCCGTTGTTTTTCTTGAGTGGAACTTAAATACGATCTCGGGCCCTTCCTTTAACCTGCTCTTCAACGATGTGAAGTCGTTCATCTTATCTTTAGAAATCGATCGTGATGACTTTTATGATGACTTTATCAAAGCTGCGTATGGCCGGATCGTTAATCAGTCAGCGGAAGAGTATATTTTTTCTCTGAAAGACAGAGCGCTATGCGAGCTTGAACATGCACAAATGTTGAACTCAACGCTGCAGGAAGAAATGACTTCTCTTAAACAGTCGACGGTATCTCAACGAAGTGAAATTGATGTTCTGAAGGCGCAGGTTAGCGATAAAACCACCATTATCCACGAGCTTGAACAGCGGAATACGCGTTTTGAGGACGAGTATCAAACTCAACAACAGAAATTGCTCAGCATCGAAAATGCGTACCATGAACTGACTCAGCGCTATACAGATTTGGTTTCATCTTTATCGTGGAAAATGACGAAACCATTGAGGCTAGTTAAAGAAATAACTGCACGAAAAAAGTCATGACGACGATAAACAGGTGATATCAAACAGCGCGCTGGCGATGTTGATATTGCAAGGGAGGCGTTGTGCCGCCTCCCTTTGATGACTTACTTATGCCTGCTCCGCAGGTTTTCCACCACATCCGTCAAATTCAGCCCCTGATCTTGCAGCAGCACCAGCAGGTGATACATCAAATCCGACGCTTCATTCTTCAGCTCGAACTGGTCATGCACCGTTGCGGCCAGCGCGGTTTCCACGCCTTCTTCTCCCACCTTCTGCGCAATACGTTTGGTGCCGCTGGCGTACAGCTTCGCGGTATAGGAGCTCTCCGGATCGGCGTGTTTGCGTTCCGCCAGCAGCTGCTCCAGCTGATATAAGAACAGCCACTGATGGCCGGTTTCGCCAAAGCAGCTTGAGGTGCCTTTATGGCAGGTTGGGCCAATCGGATTAACCAGCGCCAGCAGGGTATCGTTATCGCAATCCGGGGTGATGCTCACCACATTGAGGAAATTGCCCGACGTTTCCCCCTTGGTCCACAGACGCTGTTTGGTCCGCGAATAAAAGGTCACTTTGCCGGTTTCTTCGGTTTTCGCCAGCGCCTCCTGATTCATATAGCCCAGCATCAGCACTTCACCAGAAACGGCGTGCTGCACGATGACCGGCATCAGACCGTCGGTTTTTTGCCAATCCAGCTGTTCACTTAACATACCCTAATCTCCACGCCCTGTGCTGCCAGGTACGTTTTCAGTTCACCAATGTTGATAATTTGCTTGTGGAACACCGAGGCGGCCAGCGCGCCGTCGACGTTGGCGTCGCGGAAGGCTTCCAGGAAGTGCTCCATGGTGCCCGCGCCGCCGGATGCAATCAGCGGCACGCGGCAGACGGCGCGCACCTTGCTTAACTGCGCCAGATCGTAGCCGTTACGCACGCCGTCCTGGTTCATCATATTGAGGACGATCTCGCCGGCCCCGCGCTTTTGCACTTCCTGCACCCAGTCCAGGGTTTCCCACTGCGTCACCCGCGTCCGGCTTTCATCGCCGGTATACTGGTTGACGTGATACTTGCCGCTCGCGGCGTCAAACCAGGTATCAATGCCCACCACAATACACTGCACGCCGAACCGATCGGCCAGGCGGGTAATCAGCGTCGGATCCGCCAGGGCAGGGGAGTTGATGGAGATTTTATCCGCGCCGAAGGAGAGGATTTGCGCCGCATCGTCCAGCGACTTAATGCCGCCGGCAACGCAGAACGGAATATCGATCACTTCCGCGACCCGCGACACCCAGCTTTTGTCCACCACGCGGCCGTCGCTGGAGGCGGTGATATCGTAGAACACCAGCTCATCCGCGCCTTCGTCGGCATAGCGTTTTGCCAGCGGGACGATATCACCGATGATTTCGTGATTACGGAACTGCACGCCTTTCACTACCTGGCCGTCGCGAACGTCGAGACAGGGGATTATCCGTTTTGCCAGCATTGAATGGCCTCCGTTACGTTAAATTTACCTTCCAGCAGCGCCCGGCCGACAATCACCCCGCGCACTCCGGTTCCGCGCAGCGCGGCGATATCATGCAGATCGCCAATGCCGCCGGAAGACTGAAACGCGACCTGCGGATAGCGGGCGCAGACTTCTTCATACAGCGAGACGTTAGACCCGGCCAGCGTCCCGTCGCGGGAAATATCGGTGCACAGCACGTGCTGCAGGCCGACGGACTGATAGCCCTCCACCAGCTCCTCCAGGGTTACGCCGGAGTTCTCCTGCCAGCCGCTGACCGCCACCTGCTTGCGGCCTTCCGCGTCGATCCGCACGTCAAGCGCCAGCACCAGATGCTGCGGGCCAAAACGTTTAAACCAGCCTTTCACCACTTCCGGCGACTTCACCGCCGTCGAACCCACCACCACGCGCGCCACGCCCGCTTCAAGCAGGGCGGCCACATCTTCTTCCGTCCGCACGCCGCCGCCAACCTGCACCGGTACATTTACGCCGGCAACCAGGGTTTTCAGCAGCGGGATCTGGCGCTTCGCCGGATCTTTCGCCCCGGTCAGGTCGACCAGGTGCAGCACTTCGGCCCCCTGGGCGGCATAGGATTGCAGGCGCGGCAGCGGGTCGTTACCGTAGTCGCGCTGCTGGCCGTAATCGCCCTGATGGAGACGGACGACCGTGCCGTCAATTAAATCTAAAGCAGGAATGATCATCACATCTCCAGGAAGTTTTTCAGCAGCTGCGCCCCGGCGCTGCCGGAGCGTTCAGGGTGGAACTGGACGCCAAAGAAGTTATCTTTCTGCACAGCCGCGGTGAAGGCCTCGCCGTAGCTGCACTGGGCGATGGTATTGACGTTGACCGGCATTGCGTAGCTGTGGACGAAGTAAAAATACGCCCCGTCTTCAATGCCGCGAAACAGACGATCGCCGGCTTTGGCATACACCTGGTTCCAGCCCATATGTGGCAGCGGCAGGCCGTGATCGGTCATTTTCGGCACGTCCTGGTCGATAATGCCCAGCAGGTCGACGCCGTTGTTCTCTTCGCTGCGTTTTCCCAGCAGCTGCATACCGAGGCAAATGCCCAGCACCGGCTGGGTACAGGCTTTAATCAGTTCGATTAACTCGCGCTCGCGCAGCTGGTCCATCGCCGCCTGAGCCGTCCCCACCCCCGGCAGAAACAGCTTATCGGCGCGCAGCACCACATCCGGGTCGCGGCTGACCTGCGGCTCATAGCCGTGGCGGCTCACCGCGGATTTCACCGAATTGAGGTTGGCGCAGCCGGTATCGAGGATCACCACGTTCATCAGAGTACCCCTTTCGAAGACGGCAGCGTGTCGCCCTGGACGCGAATAGCCTGGCGTAGCGTGCGGCCGAAGGCCTTAAACAGGCTCTCTACGCGGTGGTGGTCGTTTTTGCCCTTGGTTTTCAGGTGCAGAGTGACCGCCATGGTATAGGAGAGCGAGCGGAAGAAGTGTTCCACCATTTCGGTGCTCAGATCGCCAACGCGCTGATAGGTACAGTCGGCTTTATATTCGAGGTGCGGGCGGCCGGAGATATCCAGCGCGCAGCGGGCCAAACATTCGTCCATCGGCAGCACAAAGCCGAAACGGCCAATGCCGCGCTTATCGCCGAGCGCCAGCTTCAGCGCTTCGCCGAGCGCCAGCCCGGTATCTTCCACGGTGTGGTGATCGTCGATATACAGATCGCCACCAACGTTAACCTCCAGGCGGAAGCCGCCGTGGGTAGCGATTTGGTCCAGCATATGATCGAAGAAGCCGACGCCGGTGGAGATTTTGCTGCCGCCTTCGCGGTCCAGCCACACTTTCACATCCACCTGGGTCTCTTTGGTGATGCGCTCAACGTGGGCGTAGCGGTCGCGGCGGGTTAGCTGTTCGCAAATGGTAGGCCAGTCCAGCTTTTCGCGGTCATAGCGCAGGCCGGTAATGCCCATGTTATCCGCCAGCTGAATGTCGGTCGCACGGTCGCCAATCACGTAGCTGTGGGCGGTGTCCATCACCCCTTGTTCCAGCCACGGCAGCACCAGCCTGGTTTTCGGCTTGCGGCAGTCGCAGTTATCCGCCGGGAGATGCGGACAAATCAGCACCTCGTCAAAGTTGACGCCCTGCGAGGCGAAAATCTGCATCATCAGGTTGTGCGGGCCGTCGAACTCGTCCTGCGGCAAGCTGGCGGTTCCCAGCCCGTCCTGATTGGTGATCATCACCAGCTTGTACCCTTCCTGCTGCAGCTTCAGCAGGGCCGGGATCACCTGCGGCTCAAACGCCAGCTTATCGAAGCGGTCTACCTGAAAATCAACCGGTGGCTCGGAAATCAGCGTACCGTCACGGTCAATAAAGAGAAACTTCTGGGTCATACATTCTCCGCAGTCAAAGCGTCAATGACGCGCTGGCTCTCTGCACGGGTACCGATAGTGATACGCAAACAGCCGCTTAATGAAGGTTGTTTATTCTGGTCACGTAAGATAATGCCCTGATCCCACAAAGATTTAAATACCGCGCTGGAGGCGGTGATCCGCGCCAGAACGTAGTTGCTCTCGGAATCGAACACCTCTTCAACGCAGGCGATGCTGCGCAGCTGGCTGACCAGATAATCGCGTTCGGCGAGGATCTGCGCCACGCGCGCCCGCATGGCGGCAATGCCTTCCGCGCTGAGCGCCTGGGCGGCGATATCGGCCACCGGCGTCGAGAGCGGATAAGGTGCGATAACCTTCATCAGCACGTTAATCACCTCGGCGTTGGCGAGGGTAAAGCCGCAGCGCAGTCCGGCCAGGGCGAAGGCCTTGGAGAGGGTACGCAGAATCACCAGATGCGGATACTCGTTGAGCCAGGTCGCCAACGTGGCCTGCGGGCAGAACTCAATATAGGCCTCATCCGCGACCACGATGGCTTTACCGCGCGCCATCTCCAGCAGGGTGCGAAAATCTTTCGGGTTGATAATCTGCCCGGTCGGGTTATTCGGGCTGCAGACGAACACCACTTTCACGCCGTCAAGATTGGCCGCGATGCCCGGCAGATCCAGCTGCCAGTCGGCGAGGGTGGGCACCGTCCGGCAGGTCACGCCGATGGTTTCGGCGCTGACGCTGTACATGCCGTAGGTCGGCGGGCAGTAGAGCACCGCGTCCTGGCCCGGCTCGCAGAAGGCGCGGATCAGCAGTTCAATGCCTTCATCGGCGCCGCGGCTGACCAGCACCTGCTCCGGCTTGACGCCCGCATACTGCGCGTAGCGTTCAATGACCGCTTTCGGCTGCGGTTCCGGATAGCGGTTCATCGTCTGCTCGGTCAGCTGAAACGCGACCGCGGTCGGGAATTCGTTGGCGTTCAGCCAGACGTCGCCTTTACCACCCAGACGGCGAGCAGATTGATACGGCGTCAGCGCGCGGACGTTGGCGCGGGCTAAATCTTCAATGCTCATGCTTGCTCCTTAAGGGCTGCGACGCGCAGCGTAACGGCGTTTTTGTGGGCGTCCAGACGCTCGGCGGCGGCCAGAATCTCAATCGTTGAGGCGAGGGCGGCAAACCCGTCGCGCGACAGCTCCTGCACGGTCATGCGTTTCTGAAAATCCGCAAGGCCGAGGCTGGAGCAGGTGGCGGTGTAGCCGTAGGTCGGCAGCACGTGGTTGGTGCCGGAGGCGTAATCGCCGGCGGACTCCGGCGACCAGTCGCCGAGAAATACCGAACCGGCGCTGGTAATGCCGTCGACCAGTTCGCGGGCGTTGCGGGTCTGAATAATCAGGTGCTCCGGACCGTACTGATTGGAAATCTCCACGCACTGGGCGATATCGCGGGCCACGATGATGCGGCTGGCGGAGAGCGCCACGCGGGCCGTTTCCGCACGGGACAGCGCGGCCAGCTGGCGCTCAACGGCTTGCGCGACGCGGGTGGCCATCTCGCTATCCGGCGTCAGCAGGATCACCTGCGAATCCGGGCCGTGCTCCGCCTGGGAAAGCAGGTCAGAGGCGACGAAATCCGGGGTGGCTCCGCTGTCGGCGATCACCAGCACTTCCGACGGCCCGGCGGGCATATCGATAGCCGCGCCGTCAAGACGCTGGCTGACCTGGCGCTTGGCTTCGGTCACGAAGGCGTTGCCCGGGCCAAAGATTTTATCGACCTTCGCCACCGATTCGGTGCCGAAAGCCAGGGCGGCAATCGCCTGCGCGCCGCCGACGTTAAAGATATTGCGCACGCCGCACAGCTGGGCGGCATAGAGGATTTCATCGGCAATCGGCGGCGGCGAGCACAGCACCACCTGCTGGCAGCCCGCGATGCGCGCCGGCGTGGCGAGCATCAGCACCGTGGAGAACAGCGGCGCCGAGCCGCCGGGAATATATAAGCCGACGGAGGCGATAGGGCGGGTCACCTGCTGGCAGCGCACGCCCGGCAGGGTTTCCACATCGACGGCCTGCAGCCGCTGCGCGTTGTGGAAGGTTTCGATATTTTTGACCGCTACGGCCATCGCCTGCTTGAGCTCGTCGCTCAGGCGCGCGCCGGCGGCGGCAATCTCTTCGTCGCTGACCTTCAGCGTCTTGACGTCGGTTTTGTCGAACTTAGCGCTATATTCACGCAGAGCCGCATCGCCGTTGTCTTTAACGTTATTCAGGATCTCCGACACCGTCTTGCTGATGCTCTCGGAGGCGGAAATGGCCGGGCGCATTAAGAGCTGTTGCTGTTGTTCAGCGCTACAGCCGTTCCAGTCGATAATTGTGTTGAAGCTCATGGTTGTTTCCCCTGTTTATCCCGTGACCGATCCGCCGGATTACTCCATCATCTTCTCAATCGGCAGGACCAGAATGGAGCTGGCGCCCAGCGCTTTCAGTTTTTCCATGGTTTCCCAGAACAGGGTTTCGCTGCTCACCATGTGCATCGCCACGCGCTGCTTGTCACCCGCCAGCGGCAGAATGGTCGGGCGCTCGGCGCCGGGCAGCAGGGCAATCACTTCTTCCAGGCGCTCGGTCGGCGCGTGCATCATGATGTATTTTGATTCGCGGGCCTGAATCACCCCCTGAATGCGGGTCAGCAGGCGGTCGATCAGCTGCTGTTTGCTATCGGCCATCTCGCCGTCGCGCTGGATCAGGCAGGCTTTGGAGCGGAACATCACTTCCACTTCGCGCAGGCCATTCGCTTCGAGAGTCGCGCCGGTTGATACCAGGTCGCAAATCGCGTCGGCCAGACCGGCGCGCGGGGCCACTTCAACCGAACCGTTCAGCAGGCAGGATTTGAACGAGATGCCTTTCTGGTCAAGGTAGCGCTTCAGCAGGTGCGGGTAGGAGGTGGCGATGCGTTTGCCGTTAAGCATTGCCGGGCCGTCCCAGGGTTCATCCGCTGGGGTCGCCAGAGACAGGCGGCAGCCGCCGAAGTCGAGACGGCGCAGGGTGAAGTAGCGCGGATCTTCGCCCTGAGCGCGGCGGCTCAGCAGCTCTTCCTCCAGCACGTTTTCGCCGATAATCCCCAAATCGACCACGCCGTCCATGATAAGGCCCGGAATATCGTCATCACGCACGCGCAGAATATCGATGGGCATATTTTCCGCCAGCGCGATCAGGCGCTGGGTGTGCAAATTCACTTTGATGCCGCAGCGGCTGAGTAATTCGCGTGAATCTTCGCTTAAACGCCCTGATTTCTGAATAGCTATGCGTAAACGGCTGTTGTCTAACATTCTTATTTTCCTCTGTAACCCTGTCTGAATCTGTCCGAATTCGGTCCAAAAAAAAGCCCCCGGAAGTGAATCTTCCGGGGGCTCTCTTTGCGTTCATGCACCACTGGAAGATCCAAACGTCTTCCAGCACACATCGCCTGAAAGACTAGTCAGGATGATGGTGATGATGGTGGTTTTTAAATTGAACGCTGTTCATAAAATTCTCTGTGAATGACTATGCATTTGATGCCTTTTAACCTAAACCACTTCACTCGCATAAAGCAAGGGCTTTTTTCTATCATTAATTGATTTCATATTGACCTAAGAAATTGTCAGCTGCCGCCGGCTGGCGTAGCCTTAAGTCAACACAGCGAAAATTCAGGAGCAAGGGGATGAAAAAGGTCGCAATTGTAGGTTTAGGATGGCTGGGTATGCCGCTTGCGCTGTCGTTGATGTCGCGGGGATGGCAGGTGACCGGCAGTAAGACCACGCAGGATGGCGTCGAGGCGGCGCGGATGTGCGGCATCGACGGCTATCCGCTGCGTCTGGAGCCGCAGCTGGTCTGCGACACCGAAGATCTGGATGCCTTAATGAACGTTGACGCGCTGGTCATTACCTTACCGGCGCGGCGAACCGGACCGGGAGAGGACTTTTATCTTCAGGCGGTACAGGAGATCGTCGATACCGCGCTGGCGCATCACGTGCCGCGCATCATATTCACCAGCTCAACGTCGGTTTACGGCAACGCCAGCGGCACGCTGAAAGAAAATTCGCCCCGCAACCCGCAAACCGCCAGCGGGCGGGTGCTGAAAGAGCTGGAGGACTGGCTGCATAACCTTCCCGGCACCTCGGTGGACATTCTGCGCCTCGCCGGGCTGGTGGGGCCGTCCCGTCATCCGGGGCGCTTTTTTGCCGGAAAATCCGCGCCGGACGGCCAGCACGGCGTCAATCTGGTGCATCTTCAGGATGTGATTGCCGCGATCGAACTGTTACTGCAGGCTCCGAAAGGCGGGCGCATCTATAATATATGTGCGCCTGAGCATCCCGCGCGCGGCGTCTTTTATCCGCAGATGGCCCGCGAGCTTGGGCTTCCCGTCCCCGTATTCTCTGATAACCCGGAGAACGGTAGCGGCAAGATCGTGGATGGCAGCCGTATTTGCAACGAACTGGGGTTTGAGTACCAGTACCCCGACCCGCTGGTCATGCCGATGGAGTAATGCGCCAGCGGTGAATCGCGTACCGTAAGGGGGTAGCGATGAAACCACTGCTGGATGTGCTCGTCATTCTTGATGCCCTCGACAAAGAGGGCAGTTTTGCCGCCGCCTCGGCGAAGCTCTATAAAACGCCGTCGGCGCTGAGCTACACCATTCATAAGCTGGAAAGCGATCTCAATATTCAACTGCTTGACCGCAGCGGCCACCGGGCGCGCTTTACCCGTACCGGGCAGATGCTGCTGGAAAAGGGGCGCGAGGTGCTGCACACCGCCCGCGAACTGGAAAAGCAGGCCGTCAGGCTACATCAGGGCTGGGAAAATACGCTGATACTCAACGTCGACGCCACCTTTCCGTTCCCGCTGCTGGCCCCGTCGATCGCGGCGTTTTATCACCAGCATCACGCCACCCGCCTTGAGTTCCGCCGCGATACCCCAGGCGCAAACTGGCAGATGCTGATGGAAGGGCGGGCGGATCTTCTGCTCGGCGTACTGGGCGACCCGCCGGCGCTCAGCGGCTGCGGCGCTGTTCTGCTGGGAGAGGTGGCGCAGGCGTTTGTTGTTGCGCCCCGGCATCCGCTTGCGCAGATTGCCGGCCCGCTGGGCTGGCGGACGTTGCGCCGTCATCGGGCGATTGTGGCCGACAGCGCTTGGCCGCAGATTGACGCTCAGGACAGCCTGGCGGTATTCGATCTTTCCGCCCGGCTGACGCTGCTGTGCGCCGGACTGGGATGGGGCTATTTGCCGCTATTTCAGGTCCAGCCTTTCATCGCCCGCGGCGAGCTACAAATATTAAGAACGACGGTGCCTGAACCGGTCAATCGCGCGTGGATTGGCTGGAATGAAGATATTTGCGGGCAGGCGGGCGAGTGGTGGCGAAAGGAGATATTAGCAAATAGTGCTATCCATCAGGTCTATAATACTAAAATCGTATGAATATTAATCTGTTAGAGAATCGTCGTGATTATTAAGCCTTGTAACATCTTGTCATCGTGCCAGTAGTTGTTGCAAAATACGCGTCCTGAAAATCAGAAACTGGCCGACGCTTTTTTAAAGTGTCGGTTATTTTTTTGGTTGAAAGACACATCATTCAATACCAAGAGGCCGGGCTTCGTACCGGATAGATATTTACTAAAAACCGACAGTGGTTGTCGCTGAGGAATACAAAGAAATGGGGCAATTTTTTGCTTACGCGCTGGCGTTCACCGTAAAAGGGGATAACTATGTCGCATAACGCTACTCCAAAAACCTCTCGCGTGGAATTACGTAAAACGCTTACGTTGATTCCGGTTGTCATGATGGGCCTGGCCTATATGCAGCCGATGACGCTGTTCGATACGTTTGGTATCGTCTCTGGATTGACTGATGGTCACGTTGCGACGGCTTACGCCTTCGCGCTGATCGCCATTCTTTTCACGGCGCTGAGCTACGGTAAACTGGTTCGCCGTTTCCCGTCGGCGGGTTCCGCTTATACCTACGCGCAGAAATCCATTAGCCCGGCCGTTGGCTTTATGGTTGGCTGGTCATCGCTGCTGGACTACCTGTTCATGCCGATGATCAACATTCTGCTGGCGAAAATTTACTTTGAAGCGCTGGTGCCTTCTATTCCATCGTGGATCTTCGTTGTCGCGCTGGTGGCCTTTATGACCATCTCTAACCTGCGCAGCATCAAGACCGTGGCGAACTTCAACACCCTGATCGTTATCCTGCAGATGGGCATCGTGGCGGTGATTGTTGGCCTGATTATCTACGGCGTTATGCACGGTGAAGGCGCGGGCACGCTGACCAGCACCCGTCCGTTCTGGTCTGAAGGCGCGCACGTGGTGCCGATGATTACCGGCGCGACCATCCTGTGCTTCTCGTTCCTCGGCTTCGACGGCATCTCTTCGCTGTCTGAAGAGACCAAAGACGCGGAGCGCGTGATCCCGAAGGCTATCTTCCTGACCGCGCTGATTGGCGGCCTGATCTTTATCGGCGCTTCCTACTTCCTGCAGCTGTACTTCCCGGATATCTCGCGCTTTAAGGATCCGGACGCATCGCAGCCTGAAATCATGCTGTACGTGGCGGGCAAAACCTTCCAGTGGGGCGTGCTGATTTTCTCCAGCGTCACCGTATTGGCGTCCGGCATGGCCGCGCACGCGGGCGTTTCCCGTCTGATGTACGTGATGGGCCGCGACGGCGTGTTCCCGACGCGTTTCTTCGGCTACGTGCATCCGAAATGGCGGACTCCGGCGTGGAACGTGCTGCTGGTTGGCGCGATTGCCCTGCTGGCGATTAAATTCGACCTCGTCACGGCGACAGCGTTGATTAACTTCGGCGCGCTGGTGGCATTCACCTTCGTTAACCTGTCGGTGATCTCCCAGTTCTGGATCCGTGAAAAGCGCAACAAAACGCTGAAAGACCACTTCAACTATCTGATTCTGCCGGTGTGCGGCGCGCTGACCGTCGGCGCACTGTGGATCAACCTCGAAGAGAGCTCCATGGTTCTCGGCCTGATCTGGGGCGGTATTGGTCTGGTCTACCTGGCCTGCGTGACCAAAAGCTTCCGCAACCCGGTACCGCAGTACGAAGACGTCGCGTAATCACGTTTGATGATGTGAAAAGCCGGAGGGAAACCTCCGGCTTTTTTGTTTGCAGTCCCCCTTCGGGTAACCGCTACTCAAAACAGGCGCTGCGCTCCCGGCACTCGTCGCAGCTTGGCGAACGGCAGATAACTTCCCCCTGCTGCAGCAAACAGCGCTGACGATAAAAGAACTTTTTCCAGCGCATATTGTGTTCGTTCATCGCCACCAGCTGCGGAAAGCAGTCGAGCATCAGCAGGCGCAGTTCGGCGCGCGACGCAAGGCCAAGATCCTGCCAGAGATGGTTAAACGCCAGCGAAACCTCGGCGATAATCTGCGCCATCGGCCCGGCCTCCTGCTGCATCCAGCCCGCCAGCCATGCGCCCAGCTGCTGGCGCTCCTCTTCGCGGGTGGCGTTGAGCTCCGCCATCAGGCGGCGGCGTGTGAGCGTCTCGCCGTCCAGCGGCGTTTCAGCCTCGCCCAACCGCCGGCGCAGCGCCTGCCAGTCGCGCGGGCTAAGACCCATGCGCAGAGGAAAGCTGCCTTGACCCGCGTGGTACAGCAGCCATAAGCGCCGCAGCCATTCGAGCGGCGGCATCAGGCGACCCCCTTATGCGGCAACGCGGCAGGCCAGCTCCCCCGACGCTGTTGCCACCACGCTGGCAGCACTTCGGAGACCGGCCGCCATGCGCCGTCAACGCACGGTTCAATGCCTTCCTGTTCCAGCATTTGCCACGGCGTATGGCCGATACGCACGCAGAATACGGCTTTAACGTCCGCCAGCAGTTCGAGGATCGCCGCGAACCGGGCCGCGTTATCCTGCGGCTCGCACTCTTCGCGCCCCTGACAATATTTGGGCGTAAACCGTTCGTTGACCAGCACCATGCCGGCGGCCGAGAGGCTGTAGATAGAGAACCGGTCGGTGTGGCCAAAGTGGCAATCAATCACGTCCCCGCGGCTTGACGCCACGGCGACCAGGCAGGCGTCATCGGCTTCAGATTCGCCGCGGGTCGCAATGCTGGCGTGCAGCTGCGCGCGCTGGTGGAGGATCGGCAGCCAGGCCGGGAGGCTCTCCGGGGCCGGAAGCTGGGTAAACTGTTGGCTGCGGTCTTCGCCAAGCATCCCGATGGCGTCGGCGCGGCACTGGTGGCAGTGGGTCATCTGCGGCATCACTTCTCCGCACCGGCTGCGGGTGGCGGCGAGCGTCTCTGCGTCCGGCTCCGGCTGGCCGTTGAGGCCAAACACCGTGCCGTGCTCCGGCCTGGCGATCAGCGGCATAATATTATGGATAAATGCGCCGCTGGCCCGCAGCGCGCGGCTCACGTCGGCCATGCCGCTATCGTTGATGCCGGGGATCAGCACCGAATTTATTTTCACCAGCACGCCCTGGGCGGTCAGCCTGCGCACGCCCTCCAGCTGACGGGCAATCAGAATCTCTCCCGCTTCGCGTCCGCTGTAGCGCTCGCCGTCCAGCCATAGCCAGGCGTAGATTTGCGCGGCAATCTCCGCGTCGAGGGTGTTAATGGTGACCGTGACGTGGTTAACGCCGACATCCAGCAGGCGGTCCACCGCGTCTGGCAGCATCAGTCCGTTGGTCGACAGGCATAATTTCAGGTCCGGCAGCTGTTCGCGGATCAGCGCCAGGGTGCGAAAGGTGCGGGCGATATTGGCGAGCGGATCGCCGGGCCCGGCGATGCCCACCACTGAAAGCTGCGGGATCGCCTGCGCGACCTGACGCACTTTCACGACCGCCTGTTCAGGCGTCAGCAGCGTTGACGATACCCCGGGGCGGGACTCGTTGCTGCAATCGAATTTGCGATTACAGTAGTTGCACTGCAAATTGCAGGCGGGCGCGACGGGCAGATGCATCCGCGCGAAACGGTGATGCCCATTGCGAGAGTAGCAGGGGTGCGCGGCAGCTTTATCGGCCACAAGCGGCGTCAGGGCGCTGTCATCCGCCGGGCGGCAGGATTTGCCGCCAGAAAAAGAGGAGCAGGAAGTCATGGTCGTACCTTCGTGGTTGGGCGATACCTTCCTGCTGCAAATGCTATACCAGAGGGGTTTTTTGCAATGCTATGAAAAATAAACGCTTTAGCTGACAGCCGGCCAGGTAAAATTGTCGCAATTCCGCCGCGCTGGCGACAATGTCCTGAATCTCACATAACGCTTCACAGTCGCGGCATGGTGATATCCATTATCTGAATGCGATACGCCACCTGACGCGGCGTCATCCCGAGCAGCCGCGCCGCTTTGGCCTGCACCCAGCCCGCTTTTTCCAGGGCGGCAATCAGCCGCTGGCGCTCGTCGAGGCTGTTGTCGAGCCAGCCGTCTTCCGTCTGGCCGCCGTTGGGCAGCGCTTTCGGCGGGTTATCGCGATGGTTGAACAGAATCACGTCCCGGTCGATCAGGCCGCTTTCCGACATCACCGCCGAACGTTCGAGACAGTTTTCCAGTTCGCGGACGTTTCCCGGCCAGCTGTACTCCATCAGCAGGCGAATTGCCCCATCGCTGATGCGCAGCGTTCGCCCCTGGCTGTGGGCGATTTTTCGTACCAGGAAATGCGCCAGTTCGGCGATATCCTCCTGGCGCTCGCGCAGCGGCGGCAGCGCGATAGGCATCACGTTCAGGCGGTAGTAAAGGTCTTCGCGGAAATGCCCCAGCCGTACCTCCTCTTCCAGGTGGCGGTTGGTCGCCGCGATGATGCGTACGTTGACGCGCAGGGTTTCATCGCCGCCGACGCGCTCCATCTCTCCTTCTTGCAGAATTCGCAGCAGCTTGGCCTGAAACGAGGCGCTGCTTTCGCCGATCTCATCGAGGAATAAGGTGCCGCCGTCCGCCAGCTCAAAGCGGCCTTTCCGCTGGCGCACCGCGCCGGTAAACGCGCCTTTCTCATGGCCGAACAGCTCGCTCTCCAGCAGATTGTCCGGCAGCGCCGCGCAGTTAAATTTGACGAATGCGGCGGCGGCGCGCGGGGAATTATGATGAATGGCGTTGGCGATCAGCTCTTTCCCGGTGCCGCTCTCGCCGCGTACCAGCACCGTGGTATCCCAGCGGGAGACCTGACGGATAATGTCCATAATCTGCCGCATCGCCGGGCTTTTGCCGACCATATTCTCCAGGCCGAAACCGCGCGAAGAGGTACACGCCCGCGGGCGCTCTATTCTGGGGCTCTGCTGCGGCGGCTGCGCGGCGGAGGTAGGCAGGATCATCAGGCGAATCGTCTGGGCGATCAGATTGGCGACGGTTTCGAGAAAGCGCGTGCAGGCGGGCAGCCGCTCTTCCTGACGCGCCATCGGCTGCGCCGCCAGTACGCCGATGGGCCGGGAATGGGGGCCCATTAGCGGAACGGCGATAAACGGCAGGTCGTAGTCGTACAGGCTCAGACGATCGAGAAAGCGCTGGTCATCGGCGACGCGCGGCAGTACCAGCGACTGGCCCTGCGCCAGTACGGTACCGACCAATCCTTCCCCTGGCCGGTAGCGAATTTGCGTACTGCCGGGCAGCGTCTGGTTTTCCGTTTGCTGCAGTGCTTCGATGCTCAGGATCTCCTGCTGGCTGTCGTACAGGCAAATCATCCCGTGCTGCATAAACGCATCGTTATGTAAAACGCTCAGCACCTCCTGCAGGGTTTTGCTCGCTTCGGTAGCGCGGCTCAGCACCACGCTTATCCGCTGCATGGCGGTAAACTGTTGGGAGAGATCGAAGCGCCTGACGGTAGTGTCCGAATCGGATTTATGGATCATTGCTCACCTCCGGTCAGGGTATCAAAGAGCGGGAATCGCAGAACGAGGCTGGTGCCTCCCTGCGGGCGCGAAGCCAGTTCAATCGCGCCGCGGTGGTAGGCGACCAGCGTTTGGATCAGCCGCAGCTCCATCCCTTTGCCGGGAGAGTTTAAGGCATCGGGGGAGTGGGCGTAGCGCACCTGCAGCAGCGGGACATTGTCGTTGAGATACAGCGAGAGCCAGCCCTCGTCCTCTTCGGCATAAAGCTCGATCTCCAGCGGTACGGAGGGCAGCTCGGCGGCGAGGGCCAGCGTCCGATCGAGCCATAAACTTAAGCAGGCCAGCATCTGGGTACGCTGGCCGAAGCCGACCAGATGCGGTGATGCCATGTCCACCTGCAGCCGCGCGCGATCGTCAAAGCGGGTGCGGTAAAGGGCGTACAGGTCGTCAAAAAAGGGCTGAAGCGGCCAGACGGCATTGCTTTCCAGCTCAAGAGAAGGGCGGCAGCGCTGCAGGCGCGCCATGGCCTCTTCACCTTCGCGCCACGCCGCATCCAGCGCCACGTTGCCGCTGCCTTCGCCGTTCAGCCGGCGGGCCGCCGCCAGCATGTTGATTGGGCAATTAAGCTGAATCAGCGCCGCGTCCAGCGACTCGCGAATCGCGGCCAGCAGCTTTCCGGCGGTCATCTGCTGCTTCAGACGGTCGAGACGGCCCTGCTCCTGCTGCTGGCGCTGCTGGGTGCAGTCGGCGATCACCACCAGCGTGCGCGCCGGGGCGCTGTCGACAAAATAGCGGCTGGCTTCTTCGCTTACGCCGGGCAGCCCCCAGCAGGTCACCGACAGCCAGCGGACCGCGCCGCGAACCACCACCGGCAGGATTTGCTCCGCGCCGGGCCCCATTTTGCGCGGTGAAATCTGGAGCTCGACCAGCAGCTCTTTTCCGCCGCAGTCCGCGCAGTACGTTTTGTAGGCGAGATTATCCATCACCACCCGATCCTGCTCATCCACCACGACCACGGCGGCGGGGATGTTGTTGAGCACCGCCTCCATCAGCGTCATATGATTGCGCAGCCGCTGTTCCAGGGTATAGCTGACGCTGATATCCCGCTGCATCGCCAGATAATGCTCCAGCTCGCCCTGCGGATTCAGCACCGGCGTGATATCGATATCTACCAGATACAGGCCGCCATCGCGGCGCTGATTAATCAGCTGACCGCGCCACGGCTGGCGCTGGAGCAGGGTTTGCCACATCTCCTGGTAAATCTCGCGCGGCGTCTGGCTGCTGGCCAGCAGACGCGGGTTTTGATTGAGCAATTGCGCCAGCGAGTATCCAGTCTGGCGGCAAAACGCCGGGTTGGCGTAGATAATATTCGCCCGGGCATCGGTGAGGGAAATGGCTACCGATGCCTGTTCGACCATCGTAAAAAATAGCCCCGGATGTTGTTGAGTCAGCGCACCGGCAATCGCCTCGGGTACGGCGTTATCGAGCATCATATTCAGGGTCATCGCAAACTCCTGTGTCGCAGTTATGACAAATTGTCCGACACCATGACAGGGATGCCGCGGTGTTTTCCGAACGGTGATAACCATGCAAACCGTGCGCCCTTATCGGCGTGATGAGCAGAAACATTGATCCGGTACGGGAAAAGCAGGCGCTTTTTGCATTTTAAGCGCCCCGCCGGCCCCGCCGCGCGCGGCGGGAGGGGGCTGAAGCGATCGTTTTGGGGCAAGGATGGGCCGCGGTAGTGCAAAGAAACCTGGCACAGCCTTCGCAATACCCCTGCGAGAACGCGTGTTTTCAACCCCCTTTTCCGACAGGAGCGCAACATGGCGAACATTGGTATTTTCTTTGGCACCGATACCGGTAAAACCCGCAAAATCGCGAAAATGATCCACAAGCAGCTGGGTGAGCTGGCGGATGCCCCGGTTAACATTAACCGCACGACGCTGGACGACTTTATGGCCTATCCGGTGCTGCTGCTGGGCACGCCGACGCTCGGTGACGGCCAGCTGCCGGGGCTGGAGGCCGGATGCGAAAGCGAATCATGGAGCGAATTTATCAGCGGCCTCGACGACGCCAGCCTGAAAGGGAAAACCGTGGCGCTATTCGGCCTCGGCGATCAGAGAGGCTATCCGGACAACTTCGTCAGCGGGATGCGCCCGCTGTTCGACGCCCTGAGCGCGCGCGGCGCGCAGATGATTGGCAGCTGGCCAAATGAGGGTTATGAATTCAGCGCCTCTGCGGCGCTGGAAGGCGAACGCTTTATTGGGCTGGTGCTGGATCAGGATAACCAGTTCGACCAGACCGAAGCGCGTCTGGCGAGCTGGCTTGAGGAGATTAAACGCAGCGTGCTGTAGGCGTTAACGGGTAGCCGCCGAGGCTACCCGCACAGTCCCGGCTGACGGGAGATCATCTGTTCCAGCCACTGGCGCTGATGGCGCTGCTGGCTCTGCTGCCAAAGATAATCACGCGCGCTCTCCAGCGCCTGCTGCGGCTCCATGGGCGCGGCGGGGCGAATCGCTTCGCACCATAAAAGATGCCACCCCAGCTCGCTGGCGATGGGAAGGCTTAGCGCGTTTTCCGCCAGTGAAAACAGCGCGGTCTCGAGCTGCGGATAGAGCAGGCCGCGGCTAATCCAGCCTAAACGACCCTCTTCCAGGGCGCTTGGGCAGTGGGAATGGCGCTGGGCCAGCGGAGCGAAAGCGTCCCGGGAGGCGTTGATTTGTCGGTACAGACCGAGGATCCGCTGGTGCACGGCTTCGCGGTCGCCATCGACCGTCAGCAGCAGGTGGCGGGCCAGACGCTGTTCCGGGCGCATAAACTGCGTCTGGTGGCGCAGATACCACGCCTGTACCGTGGAGAGGTCCGGCTGCGGCGCCTGGCGGGCGATATCGGCAAAGGCGAGTTCCAGCCGGGCGTGATGGCGCACGATGGCAGCGCGCTCGGGCTGAGTAAAATCCCCCTCGTCGAGCCAGATGGCAAGGGAGGCGGCGATATTCTCCAGCAACGCCTCCGGAACATCGCCTTCAGGGACCCGCGCGACGATCGTCTGCTCCATATGGCACTGGCGTTGCCAGGCCTGTTCAAAAGCCGGCGTATCGGCAGGATCCAGGGTCGCCGGATCGCGATTCCAGCGGCTGCGCGCCAGCCGCTGCCCGGCAAAACGTTGCCATGGTTTCATTCTTCTCTCTCCTCTGCAAGGGCGATGGCCTGCGCCGGGACTCTGAACCAGCGGCCGCTAAAATCGACGGTGTAGCTGTCGCCGAACTCTCCCCGATCGGTAGCCTCAATGCGTCCCCGCTGGCCGGCGCTCACGACCACATCGCCGTTGACCGCGAGCGCCATCTGGCAGGTCACGCTATCCCCGTATTGCAAGTTTCCTGCCAGCCACGGCTGGGTGATGGGGATCAGCTCCTGTTCGCGGCAGCCGATGATCCGATCGGTTTCCGGAAAGTGGATCTGGTAGATAATTTGATCCTGCAAAAAAACGCCCCAGTCGCGCACAAAGCCGGTGCTGCCGCGCCTGACCAGCAGCGCGCCGGGAGCGAAGCCCGCCACGGTGCCGTCGTTACGAATTGCGCGTACAACGCGGACCTCTTCGCTAAAGGTGAATTTCGGTCTCATGTTCCGCTCTCCTGAAACTGTTGCTGATAGCTCTCCGCGAGCAGTCTTCGCGCCAGCAGCCAGGGCGCGCGATCGTTATCCTCGAGCCGGTTTTGCAGCGGCACCTCGGCGCGGAGTTTGCGATGAAACGTTGCCAGCACCGGCAGGCTGCAGCGGCCAAGCAGCTCGGGCTGATAGGGGACGGCGAAAAACTGGAAAAAGGATTCGGCGGAGCGAAGTTCGTCCACGCCGGGAATTTGATAAAACCACTCCATCATTACCCCCTCGCCCGCAGGGCGGATTCACCGCACAGCTCATCGTAGATAGCCACCAGCTCGTAATCTTTCGGGCTGCGCTTCCAGTTCTCGGCGAAGCGGCGGATGGCGGGCAGCAGCTGGTTAATCTGCGCGGCGTTGAGGTGATAGCCCATCTGGTCAAAAACGCCGTTGACCGCCTGACGCCCGGAGTGTTTGCCCAGCACCAGCCGGTAGCTGCGGCCCATCAGGGAAGGGGCGATGGACTGGTAACTCTCGCTGTCGCGCAGCAGCGCCGCCACGTGGACACCTGACTCATGGGTAAACACCAGCTCGCCGACCAGCGGCTGCTGCGGGTCGATGGCGCGCTGGGCGGCTTCTGCGACCCTCTGACAGAGCGCAGGCAGTGCCGAAAAATGCACGCCGGTCTCCACGCCCAGGCAGCGTTCAAGGCCCAGCGCGACGGTTTCCAGCGCCGCGTTGCCCGCCCGCTCGCCGAGGCCGAGGATCGTCGTATTCACGCTGGTGGCCCCGGCGCTTACCGCCGCCAGCGTATTGGCGGTGGCCATACCCAGGTCGTTGTGGGCGTGCATTTCGATTTCCCCGGACCAGACTTCGCGCAGGGCCGAGATTTGCGCCGCGGTGGTGAGAGGGTCGAGCAGGCCGACCGTATCGGCATAGCGCAGGCGGGCGGCGGCGCACTGCTGCGCGACCCCGGCGATAGCGCGCAGGGTCTGGCTGCTGGCCCGCGAGGCGTCCTCGCAGCCGATGCATACCTTCAGGCCGAGGCTATGCGCAAGATGGATAAACATCGCCAGCCGCTCCAGCAGCACCGTCAGCGGCTCGCGCAGTTTGTACTGCCGCAGCTTGTCCGAAGCCGGAATCGAAATATCCACCCAGTCAACGCCCAGATCGGCGCTCTGGCGGATTTCCAGCGCGTTCATCCGGCACCAGGTCATCAGGGTCGCGTCGGGCAGCTGGCGACGCACCAGCTGGATCCGCGCGATCTCCTCGTCCCCCATCGCCGGGGTGCCGACCTCCATCGCCGTAATCCCTGCGGCGTAAAGCGCCTCGGCAATGGCGACCTTTTCGCTGGTGCGAAAGGCGACGCCGGGGCTCTGTTCGCCGTCGCGCAGGGTGGTATCGTTAATCAGCACGCGTCCCATAAGCTACCTCCGCCTTAGCCGTAAACCGGCGTGAAGACGGCGTCCGCCGGGCGCGGCTTGCCGTTGTGCCAGTAGGGCGACAGCGCGCGCAGCCGCTCGATAATCGGCGGCAGCGCGGTGACGACGTAATCGATCTCTTTCTCCCGGGTGTAGCGCGAGAGGGAAAAGCGGATGGTGCCGTGGGCGGCGGTATAGGGGATATTCATCGCCCGCATCACGTGGGAGGGTTCCAGCGAGCCTGAGGTGCAGGCGCTGCCGCTGGAGGCGGCGATCCCGGCCTGGTTGAGCAGCAGCAGAATGGCCTCACCCTCAATAAACTCAAAGGCCAGATTTGCCGTGCCGGGCACCCGCGGCTGGCTACCGCCCATCACCATGACCGACGGCACGCTGGCCAGCAGGCGATGCTCCAGCCTGTCGCGCAGCTGGCCGATATGCGCCATTCCCGGCAGATGAATATTCGCCAGCTCGCAGGCCGCGCCCATGCCGACGATTCCGCAGATATTTTCCGTCCCGGCGCGCCGACCGTACTCCTGATGACCGCCGCGCAGCAGCGGGCGAAAGCGCGTTCCCCGGCGCAGATAGAGGCAGCCTACGCCTTTTGGTCCGTGAAACTTATGCGCCGAGCAGGAGAGCATGTCGATGCGGGTCTCGCCCACGGCAATCGGCATTTTGCCCACCACCTGTACCGCATCGCAGTGAAACAGCGCCCCTTGTTCATGGGCCAGCTCCGCCATTTCGCCGATCGGGAAAAGCACCCCGGTTTCGTTATTCGCCCACATCACGCTGACCAGCGCGACGCGCGGGCTGAGCGCCGCGCGGAACTGGGCCATGTCCAGCACCCCCTCGCTATCCACCGCGATGCGATGAATCCGGTAGCCCTGGCGCTCCAGGTGCTCGCAGGCCGCCAGCGTCGCCGGATGTTCGACCGTGCTGGTGATAATTTCGCGCCGCTCCGGCTGCAGGGCGATGGCCGAGGCGATGGCGGTGGCGGTAGCTTCGGTGGCGCAGGAGGTAAAGATGATCTCGCTGGGATACTCCGCGCCCAGCAGCGCCGCGGTCTGTTGATGCGCGCGTTCCAGAGCCGCCTGGGCCGGTATGCCAAAATCGTGTATCGATGAGGGGTTGCCGTAAAAGTCGGTCAAAAAGGGCATCATCGCTTCCAGGACCATCGGGTCCAGACGGGTGGTGGCGTTGTTATCGAGATAAACCTGTTTCATCTTGTCCCCCTTGGGTCAGTTAACCGCGGCTCAGGCCGCCACCACTTCCATATAACAGCCGGTGCGTTCCATCAGTTTTTGCTGCAGCCAGGCCAGGGTCATATCGGTCATCATGCAGCCGCTACAGCTGCCGGAGAGGCTGACGGTCACCTGGTGGTTGGCGACGCTGAGTAGCGCCATGTCGCCGCCGTCGGCCTGAATATGCGGCCGCAGTTCAGCGATGGTATCGACGACGCTCTGCCAGTGCGGATCTTTGCCGCTGGCCGCAGCGGGCGGCGTCTGCGGCGGCTGCTGGGCGAGGATCTCCGCCAGCGCCAGCTCAATTTTTTCGTGGCAAGAGGTGCAGCCGCCGCCCGCTTTGGTGTAGTTGATCACCTCGGCAAGGGTGGTCAGGCCGTTGTTCTGTACCGCGCGGCGAATATGCCCTTCATCGACGCCGAAGCATTTGCAGATCAGCTTGCCCTCGTCGTGCTCCTCCTCAAGGCTTTCGCCGCGAAAGTTGGCGATGGCCGCGCGCAGGGCTTCCTGACCCATCACCGAGCAGTGCATTTTCTCCGGCGGCAGTCCGTCGAGATAATCGGCAATCTGCTGATTGGTTATCTGCCCGGCTTCGGCGAGGGTATGGCCGATAATCAGCTCCGTCAGCGCGGAGGAGGAGGCGATGGCGCTGCCGCAGCCGAAGGTCTGGAAGCCCGCTTCCTGGATAATTTCGCTTTGCGGGTCAACGCGCAGCATCAGGCGCAGCGCGTCGCCGCAGCTTAATGATCCCACATCGCCTACCGCGTTGGCGTTGTCCACCACGCGCGCGTTGCGGGGATTAAAAAAATGGTCTTTCACTTTCTCGGAGTAATTCCACATGCTGTCAGCTCCAGGGATGAGGACGGAAAACGCCGGGGCGCGGTTCACCGCAGGAGTGCGGTGGCGTTAACGAACTAGCAAATGCGATACCAGAGAATAAAATTCAATATTTTCAATTTGTTATATTTTACCCTGACAAGACGCGCCCGACAGTGTCGGGATGTTTTGTGGGCTTTGTCACACAAACGACACGGCTAGCGACGCGGGTCCGGTTCCTCACGCCACTCCTGTTCCTGCAGCAGACGGGTAAAGCGCTCCGGGTCGCGCTGGCGCGTATTTTTGCGCTGCCCTTTGTCGTACCAGTAGAGCTGGATCTCCTGCAGTAAGCCGACGATGGTGGTGTCGGCGGGAACGCGTTCAGCGCGGACGCCGACCTGCAAAAGCTGACGAAAAACCGCGTCGCCAATCGCCACGCAGAACAGCGTGACGCAATCCTCAAGGGCGTGGATCCGCCTGGCGATCTTCTCCGTCTGGTGGCCGTTCTCAACGGAGAAATCAACCACCCGGATCAGGGTGACCCGATCCGCCTTGACGCCGTATACCACCAGCCGCGGCGTGGCGCCAAAATGCTGATCGACATGACGATAGTCGGAACTGGCGAAGGCGACCTTCATAGACCACTCATCGGAGTGGACCATATCAAACTGACGGTTAATCGGCGGCATAGGCGCCTCCTGTGGAGAGTGAAGATTCGGTGTTCTGGCGCAGCGGCGATCGGTAGTGGGCGAGGTGGTGATGGCGCTCGCGCATCAGGTTTGCCAGCTCGAACAGCGTATCGCGCATTCCGCTGTACCCCTGACGCACCCGGCGGAATTCACCGAGCTTGTCAAAGATCGGAAAACCCGCGCGCACCAGCGGCAGCGCAAACTGCTCCGCCAGGTCGCAGGCGTGGGAGTTGGCCACCAGCAGGTCGGCGGGTTGGGCGCACAGCAGCGTTTGCAGATCCTCCAGATCTCCCGGCACCACGCGTTCCACCGGCAGCTGGCGCAGGCTGGGATGGCCGGTAGGGGCCACCAGCGGGCCGGGCTGCATCCCCTGGCTGTTGGCGAAATCACACCACGCCGCCAGCAGATCGCCTTCCGCCGCTATCGCCATGCGCTGGCCCTGGAGCCACATATGACAGTCGATCATCGCATCCTGCAGCTGACCGCGCTGGCGCTCCAGCCACGCGGGAACGGCGCGCCCGGAAATTTTCGCCAGTTGATGAATAAAGACGTCGCAGCGATCGAGGGTCATCAGGTGCGGCAGGGCGATAACCTCGCCCCGGCAGCGCGGGGCCAGCAGCGATGACGCGCGGTGGAGGGAGACGCCAATGGCGAAGCTGCACAGGCTTTGTCCCATCTGTTCTATCTGGCGCAGCGGCGTCCCGCCCTGGGTCAGCGGTGAGAAATCGCCTTGCGCCAGGTGCCCATCCATCGATTGCGCCAGGTCCGGCAGGATTATCGGCTGCAGACCAAAGGCTTCGACGCATCGGCGCAGCCACTCGATATCGCCCGGCGAGCAGAGGTGGCTGACCAGCAGATTGACCCGGCGATTGCGCTGAGCCGGGCGCGGCGCCGGCGGCACCCACTGCTCAATGACGCTCTCGAGCACCGCGCTGAAGCCGTTCTCCATGGAACCATAAAAATCCGGCGTGTTAACGGTTAATATCGCCACGCCCTTGTGCCGGGGATACTCTTCGCGAAACTGGCGAACCACGCGGGAAATGTCGCTGCCCTGAGCCTCAGACAGCCCGGTGCTGAGCAACACGATAGCCTGCGGCGCGTTGCGCTGGCAGAGGGTATCCAGGGCGGTGAAAATATTGCCGTCCGCGCCCATAATCGTCGAGGTGGGGTCCATCGCCGTCGACTGCAGGGGAACCGGGTCGTGGAAGTGTTGAATAAAAAAGACTTTAGCGAAGGCGCTGCATCCCTGCGCGCCGTGGACCAGAGGGATGCTGTGTTCGATCCCGAGGCTGGCGAGGATTGCGCCGAGCGGCTGGCCGGTCTTGATGGGGCTGACCGCCAGCGGTTTATCGGTGCGGAAAATGTCTGCCATGGTGAACTCCTTAGTGCCACGGGGCGCGGGCATGGGTTTGCGGCCAGATGGGACTGTCGATGGTCTGACACAGCTGGCGGGCGAGGGTGACGATCCCCTTGTAGCCGGCGAAGGCGTGTTCGCGCTCCTGATTGATATCGAGAAACGGCAGCCTGGCTTTATAGGCGGTGTACATATTGCGTCCGCCGGCAATCATCAGGTCGGCCTGATAGCGATAGACCACATCCAGCAGCGTGCGGGCGTTGCCCTCTTCCAGCATTACCGCCTCTTCGCCCATCAGCTCGCGGATCCGCTGTTTATCCTCTTCGGTGGATTTACGCGTACCGGTTGCCACCACGGTCATGCCCAAATCCTGCAGCGCCGAGACCACCGACCAGGATTTCACCCCGCCGGTATAGAGCAGCGCTTTGCGGCCGCGCAGCCGTTCGCGCCACGGCTGTAGCGCCAGTTCCGCCGCCTGTTCCTCCCGCGCAATCAGCGCTTCGGTGCGCTGGCTAAGGTCGTCGTCGCCCAGCAGCGCCGCCAGCTGGCGCAGGGCGTCGGAGGTGGCGCGGATCCCGTAGAAGCTGCCTTCGAACCACGGCGTGCCGTAGCGCAGCTCCAGGGCTCTGGCGACGTTAATTAGCGCCCGCGAGCAGACCAGCATATTGGCCTGCGCCCGATGCATGGTCTGGATCTCGGTGAAACGGCCATCGCCGGAGAGGCTGCCGAGTACGCGGATCCCCAGCTCGTCGAGCAGCGGCTGAATATGCCAGAACTCGCCGGCAATATTGAATTCGCCAATCAGGCCAATATCGTGACGCTGCTCCGGGGCAAAGGGCGTGCTCTCCGGCCAGGGCGCGGGCTCGCGCTGACCGATGACCCGTTTGACCATGACGTCGCCCGCCAGCCGGTTACCGAGATTTTTACTGCCGTAGAAACCGGCGGCGTCAATGGCGATAACCGGTACGCCGGTGGCGGTCTGCGCGGCCTGGCATACCGCTTCGAGGTCATCGCCCTCCATGGCCGGTACGCAGGTGTTATAGATAAAGACCGCCGCCGGGTGATAACGGGTGACGATATGGCGCACGGCGTGAAACAGGCGGCGTTCGCCGCGGCCCATAATCACGTCCTGTTCGTTGAGATCGGTGGTGAACCCGAGCCGATTAAGGGTGGGGCCGGAGCTGGCGCTGCCGCGGTTATCCCATGAGCTTCCGGCGCAGCCGATCGGGCCGTGGACCAGATGCGCCACGTCGGCGATGGGCAGCAGGGTTATCTGCGCGCCGTCGAACGCGCAGCCGCCGGCGGTGGCGCCGGGTTTGGGCGCGCTGCAGCCGGATTTTTGTTTATGGTTGTGTTCACAAGCCGGTTCATCCAGCAGCGCCAGAATTTCATTTCCCTTCATAGTGACCTCGTTGACGGTGGGGGATGAGGGGGAAGATGCAATTCGCGCTCCATAAGCGGTGCCTTGATATTTAAAGAAAAAGGGTTGTTGGCTTTGCGACAAAGCCAACAATCGGACAAGGGATTGACGGCATGTAATGCTTTACGACCTATCGCGCTGGCATGGCTATTTGTTGCTGGAAGGCTGGCAGCGAGGGGGGGAGGCGCATCAAGAAGCCCGGAACAACCGTGAACGGAATATTCCCCTGAACGGAATAATGCCTGACCCTCACGCGGGAAGAGCGTCCATACGCGAAAAAAAGCCCGCGGGGTCAGCGGGCAACAAGCACAAAACAGGGATTAAAAAACGCGTTCTTCCAGAGGATTATCCCGGTTAAGCCGCTTCGCCAGCCACGGCGGCAAACGGCCGGCCAGCAGCGTATTGATCGCCTCGCACTGCGCCTGAATCGTCGTCCCGGGCTGCGCTTTCATCGGGTGGATGCGATGGCGGATCAGCCGCGCGGCGGCGGGCCCGCCGATCTCCTGGCAAAACAGCAGCTGACAGTCCTCAATAAGCCGGGCGCGCACTTCGTTGGCCTCCTGCTGGTGGGCGGCGGAGGGATAGCGGCGCAGATCGTGCAGCCAGCCGCCTTGCTCATCGAACGCGTAGATAAAAAACAGTCGTCCCTGGCCGAAATGGCCGTTAATCACCAGCCCATCCTGGGAGCAAAATGCCGCCAGCAGCTGCGGCGTGCGCTGGGCAGGGCGAACGATGCGTAAATGGGCGGGCAGCGCGCCCTGCAGGCTCGCCATCACCCGCGACCAGCGTGCGGGGGACATCACCGCCGTCGCGGAGGGAAAGCTGGCGGCCAGCTGCGGCTGGGTCAGGGTCGCCAGACGCGCTGGCGTCAGCGTCTCGCCGCTCTCCTGCGCCAGCCAGTCGACGATTTGCGCCGGCTGTAGGTCCGGCAGGGACTGAAACAGCGCCAGCATACGCCAGAATAGGGTATCGTTGTCGGGCATCACCAGCTCCTTATATCAAGGTATTGCGCGTCGCGCGCAGGCTTATCGGAAAGACGGGACGTCCCGGCTGCGGATGCACGTAGTAGCGGCGTCCCCCCTCCAGCGAAATCGCGCCGCCCCAGCGTTCAGCGTCGTTATGCTCAATCTGGATCACTCGCGCTTCCAGATCCTGTTTCGCGATATAGGCGTACAGGTCCGCGCCGCGCTCACGGAAAATCACGATGGGCATACTCCCTCCTGGCCCCGCATGACGCGGGGCACCTGATGGTTAACGGACGAGATCGAAGCTGTAATCGGTTTTGCCCAGCTGGCTGGTATCGCTATCCAGTTTCTCCAGCACGGCGTTCACCAGCGTCGTCACAATGTTCATCGCCCCTTCATAACCCCAGGTTGTCTGGCGGTGCAGATGGTGGCGGTCGAACAGCGGAAAGCCGAGGCGGATAAGCGGCACTTCAAAGGCTTTGCCCTTCGCCAGGGTATCGCGCTGGATAAATTTGCCGTAGGAGTTGCCGATCATAAAGTCCGGCTGACGGGTGAACATCAGCGAACGGAAGTGCCACAAATCGCAGTTGATAAAGACTTCGCTATCGCGCCCGTACGGCGAGGCATCGAGCATTTTCTTCATCGCTTTTTGCCAGCGTTTGTTGGCGTTATGGCTCAGGATCACCGTCGGCTCGCAGCCCAGCTCCAGCAGGAAGCGGGTGAGGCCCATCACGAAGTCCGGATCGCCATACAGGCCAAACTTCTTGCCGTGCAGCCAGGTGTGGGAATCGAGCATCATGTCAACCAGCCGGCCGCGCTCAAGGGTGAGGGCGTCGGCAATTGGCTTGCCGCTAAGCTGGCTGACGGTCATCAGCAGTTCATCGGTGGCGGCCAGTCCCAGCGGAATGGCGACCTCGGTGGCGGGTTGGTTCCACATCTCCTGCACCACTTTTTTGCTCTTCAGCAGCTGCCACGGCTGCAGGAGTAGCGTATCGATGGCGTCAGGGGCCTCTTTCATCTCCTGCTGCGTGGTGCCGCCGGAATACATCCGGTAGTGGCCGTCGGCGGGCGTGTCGAGTACTTCCGACGGATCGGAGAGCAGGCTGCACGGTACCGCCATCTGTTCCATCATCCGCTTTAATACGCGGAAGTTGCCGAGATAGGTTTCAAAGCCGGTCACCAGATTGAGCTTCGGCAGTTTGCCCGGCTGCCCCTGGTAGTCCGCGGTAAAGGTTTTGGCGAAGCCTTCAAACATGTTATCCCAGCCGGTGACGTGGCTGCCGATAAAGCTTGGCGTATGGGCGTGGGGCACGGCGATGCTGCTGTCGACGAAGCCATCTTTTTTAGCGTTGGCGATAAACGCCTGCAGGTCATCGCCGATAACTTCCGCCATGCAGGTGGTGGACACCGCAATGATCTCCGGTTTGTACAGCGCGCTGGCGTTCTGCAGGCCCAGATTCATATTGTTGTTGCCGCCGAAGACCGCCGCGTCTTCGGTCATCGAGTCGGAGACGCAGGCGATCGGCTCTTTGAAATGGCGGTTAAAATAGGTGCGAAAGTAGGCCACGCACCCCTGAGAGCCGTGCACGTACGGCAGGGTGTTGGCAAATCCCAGCGAGCAAAGCACCGCACCAAGCGGCTGGCAGGCTTTCGCCGGGTCAACGGTCAGCGCCTCGCGCTGGAAGTTCAGCGCTTCATACTCGGCGGTGGTGGTCCAGGCAAAGACCTCCTGCACGCGCTGCGCATCGTGCGCCTCTTCCAGCTGCCGCTTATTGCGAAACAGCTCCTGGTATTCATCCTGTTCGAATAGCGGATAACAGCTATTAATTTTATCAATCGTTTGGCTCATGGTGTTCTCCTCCCGCGCCACAAATCGGTGAACAGACGGGACAGTGAGTGGGCAATCACGCAGACTTCAGCCACGGGGCGGTCAGTTCGTTCCATGCCGGGTTGTTCAGGGTCATATCCATATCGCGGGCGAAAATGGCGAAACCATCGTAGCCGTGGTACGGGCCGGAATAGTCCCACGAGTGCATCTGGCGGAACGGCACGCCCATTTTCTGGAAGATATATTTTTCCTTGATGCCGGAGCCGATAAGGTCGGGCTTCAGCGCCTTGACGAACGCTTCCAGCTCGTAGCTGCTGGCGTCATCGAACAGCAGCGTACCCTCTTTCAGATCCGGCAGGGTGCGGTCGTAATCATCGTTATGGGCAAACTCGTAGCCGGCGGCGATGATCTCCATCCCGAGATCCTCGTAGGCGCCGATGACGTGGCGTGGTCGCAGGCCGCCCATATAGAGCAGCACCTTACGCCCCTCCAGGCGCGGGCGATATTTGGCGATAATCGCCGCCATCTGCCCCTCATATCTGGCGATCACCGCTTCGGCGTTCGCGCGAATGGTATCGTCGAACTGGTCGGCGATTTTGCGCAGCGATTCGGCGATTTTGGTCGGCCCGAAGAAGTTGTACTCCATCCACGGAATCTGATGTTTCTCCTCCATATGGCGGGCGATATAGTTCATCGAACGGTAACAGTGAACCAGGTTCAGCTTGACGAATGGGGTGTTCTCCATCTCCACCAGCGTGCCGTCGCCGGACCACTGCGCGACCACCCGTAGCCCCATCTCTTCCAGCAGAATGCGCGAGGCCCAGGCGTCGCCGCCGATGTTGTAGTCGCCGATGATCGCCACATCGTAAGGAGTGGTTTCAAACGGCTGTCCTTCGCGATTGTTAAGGATCCAGTCGCGCACCACGTCGTTGGCGATATGGTGCCCCAGCGACTGCGACACGCCGCGAAAGCCTTCGCAGCGTACCGGGATCACCGGTTTATCCAGCGCTTTGCTGCTGGCGTTGGCCACCGCGCTGATATCATCGCCGATCAGCCCTACCGGGCATTCCGACTGAATGGTGATCCCTTTGGTGAGCGGGAACAGCAGCTCCATCTCTTCAATCAGCTTGCTGAGCTTTTTATCGCCGCCGAAGACGATGTCGCGCTCCTGAAAATCAGAGGTGAAGTTCAGCGTGCCGAAGCTATCGACGCCGCTGACCCCGGTGTAGTAATTGCGTCGTCCGGCGCGGGAATACTGGCCGCAGCCGACCGGCCCGTGCGAGATGTGGGCCATATCCTTGATCGGCCCGAATACCACCCCTTTGGAACCGGCGTAGGCGCAGCCGCGCACGGTCATCACGCCGGGTTGTGATTTGCGGTTAGAGATAATGCACTTGCCGACGCTCTCCATTTGCGGATCGCTGACCATCATGTGCTTTCTGCGCTCTTTTCGCGCGGTTTCCGGGAACACCTCCAGGACTTCCTGGATCAGCGCCAGATTACGTTCGCCCGTTGCGTTGGTCATCATAATTGTCCTGTGCTCAGGCCGCGCTTTCTTCGGCGGCGGTTTTACCAATGATGCTGGTGTCTTCCTCTTCCATGATGCCGAACTCCATCAGCAGCGACTCCAGCTCATCCATGGTGCAGGGCGTCGGCACCACTTTCATGGTGTTGTTGACGATCTTCTGCGCCAGGGTGCGGTATTCGTTGGCCTGCTGGCAGGCGGGGTCGTACTCGATCACCGTCATGCGGCGGATCTCCGCGCGCTGCACGATGTTGTCGCGGGGGACAAAGTGGATCATCTGGGTCCCGAGCTTTTCCGCCAGGGCCATAATCAGTTCGTCTTCACGGTCGGTCTGGCGTGAGTTACAGATCAGGCCGCCGAGGCGCACCTTGCCGGATTTAGCGTATTTAACGATCCCTTTGGAGATATTGTTGGCCGCGTACATTGCCATCATTTCGCCGGAGCAGACGATGTAGATCTCCTGGGCTTTGTTTTCGCGGATCGGCATGGCGAAGCCACCGCAGACCACGTCGCCAAGCACGTCATAGAACACGAAATCGAGATCGTCCTCGTAGGCGCCTTCTTCTTCAAGAAAGTTGATCGCCGTGATCACGCCGCGTCCCGCACAGCCGACGCCTGGCTCCGGGCCGCCGGATTCCGCGCAGCGCACGTCGCCGTAGCCAATTTGCAGAACGTCTTCGAGTTCGAGGTCCTCGACCGAGCCGACTTCCGCGGCCATCTCCATAATGGTGTTCTGTGCTTTGGCGTGCAGGATCAGGCGGGTGGAGTCCGCCTTCGGATCGCAGCCGACGATCATCACTTTCTTACCCATCTCCGCCAGCGCGGCGACGAGGTTCTGCGTGGTGGTGGATTTACCGATACCGCCTTTACCGTAAATAGCGCATTGACGCATGGTCATGGTGACTTCTCCTGTTGTTGAGTGTTTGCCAGCAGAGAAGTGCAGGGAACATACCAGCCGTGCCTGTTTATTTATTTTATTGATTTTTATGAGTTTAGATATTTATCGCTGCGCAGGGCGTAAAACAAAACGGCACAATAAGGCGACCAAATGTGGGAAACAGAACAATTGCGCCTGCCGGGGCCATTGTGGCGGTTTGTCGCCTGTTCAACAGCTTGTCGCCCCCTGTGTCTTATTCCACGCAATCTCTCGGCGCGCTGCGCGGCGACTCTCTTCATAACGCGTTGAATTCGCGCTAACTATTCTGTTATCCGCGAGCTGGCACAGGCTGTGCTTGAGGCAACAACTGGGTTTGCCGCTTATTTGAGGCGGCGAAGATGCCTCTCACCTTCGAGGATTGAACAATGTCCGGAAAAATGAAAACAATGGATGGCAACGCCGCGGCGGCCTGGATCTCTTATGCCTTTACCGAGGTCGCAGCGATTTACCCCATTACCCCCTCTACGCCGATGGCGGAAAACGTCGACGAGTGGGCGGCGCAGGGGAAAAAGAACCTCTTTGGCCAGCCGGTGCGCTTAATGGAGATGCAGTCGGAAGCCGGTGCGGCAGGCGCGGTCCACGGCGCGCTGCAGGCGGGGGCGCTCACCACCACCTATACGGCCTCCCAGGGGCTGCTGCTGATGATCCCCAACATGTACAAAATCGCCGGTGAACTGCTGCCGGGCGTCTTTCACGTCAGCGCCCGGGCGCTGGCGTCCAATTCGCTGAATATTTTTGGCGATCACCAGGACGTGATGGCGGTTCGCCAGACCGGCTGCGCGATGCTGGCGGAGAACAACGTGCAGCAGGTGATGGATTTGTCGGCGGTGGCGCATCTGGCGGCGATTAAGGGACGCATCCCGTTTGTTAACTTCTTCGACGGTTTTCGCACCTCGCACGAAATTCAAAAAATCGAGGTGCTGGAATATGACCAGCTGGCGACGCTGCTGGACCGGCCCGCGCTCGACAGCTTCCGCCGTAACGCGCTGCATCCGGATCATCCGGTCATCCGCGGAACGGCGCAAAACCCGGATATCTACTTCCAGGAAAGAGAGGCGGGTAACCGTTTTTATCAGGCGCTGCCCGATATTGTCGAAAGCTATATGGCGCAAATCAGCGCGCTAACCGGCCGGGAGTACCATCTGTTTAACTATACCGGCGCGGCGGACGCCGAACGGGTGATTATCGCGATGGGATCGGTCTGCGATACCGTTCAGGAAGTGGTGGATACGCTGAACGCGGCGGGGGAGAAGGTCGGGCTGCTCAGCGTGCATCTGTTTCGCCCTTTTTCGCTGGCCCACTTCTTCGCCCAGCTGCCGAAAACCGTGCAGCGAATTGCCGTCCTTGACCGCACTAAAGAGCCCGGCGCTCAGGCTGAACCGCTGTGCCTGGATGTGAAAAACGCCTTCTATCACCACGACGACGCGCCGCTAATCGTCGGCGGCCGCTACGCGCTAGGCGGTAAGGACGTTCTGCCCAACGATATCGCGGCGGTCTTTGATAACCTCAATAAACCGCTGCCGATGGACGGGTTTACCCTCGGGATTGTCGATGATGTGACCTTTACTTCGTTGCCTCCGCGCCAGCAGACGCTGGCGGTCTCGCATGCCGGCATCACCGCCTGTAAATTTTGGGGCATGGGCTCGGACGGCACCGTGGGGGCCAATAAAAGCGCGATTAAAATCATCGGCGATAAAACGCCGCTCTACGCGCAGGCCTACTTTTCCTATGACTCGAAAAAATCCGGCGGCATTACCGTTTCGCATTTGCGCTTCGGCGACCGGCCGATCAATTCGCCCTACCTGATCCATCGGGCCGATTTTATCTCCTGTTCGCAGCAGTCCTACGTTGAGCGCTACGACCTGCTGGATGGGTTAAAGCCGGGCGGGACCTTTTTACTCAACTGCAGCTGGTCCGATGCGGAGCTGGAGCAGCATCTGCCGGTCAGCTTCAAACGCTATCTGGCGCGGGAAAATATCCATTTTTATACCCTTAACGCCGTGGATATCGCCCGTGAGCTCGGGCTGGGCGGGCGCTTTAATATGCTGATGCAGGCGGCGTTCTTTAAGCTGGCGGCAATTATCGACCCGCAGACCGCGGCGGATTACCTCAAGCAGGCGGTTGAAAAAAGCTACGGCAGCAAAGGGGCGGCGGTGATCGAGATGAACCAGCGGGCGATCGAGCTGGGCATGGCCTCGCTGCATCAGGTGACCATTCCGGCACACTGGGCGACGCTTGATGAGCCCGTGGCGCAGGCTTCAGCCATGATGCCGGATTTCATCCGCGATATTCTGCAGCCGATGAACCGCCAGTGCGGCGACCAGCTGCCGGTAAGCGCGTTTGTCGGCATGGAGGACGGGACGTTTCCTTCGGGCACCGCCGCCTGGGAGAAACGCGGGATCGCGCTGGAAGTGCCGGTCTGGCAGCCGGAGGGCTGCACGCAGTGTAACCAGTGCGCCTTTATCTGCCCGCACGCGGCGATCCGCCCGGCGCTGCTCACCGGCGAAGAGCAGGACGCCGCCCCGGTTGGGCTGCTGAGCAAACCCGCGCAGGGCGCAAAGGAGTATCACTACCATCTGGCTATCTCGCCGCTGGATTGTTCCGGCTGCGGCAACTGCGTGGACATCTGTCCTTCGCGCGGCAAGGCGTTAAAAATGCAGTCTCTTGATAGCCAGCGCCAGATGGCGCCGGTCTGGGACTATGCGCTGGCGCTGACGCCGAAGAGCAATCCGTTTCGTAAGACGACGGTCAAAGGCAGCCAGTTTGAAACCCCGCTGCTGGAGTTTTCCGGCGCCTGCGCGGGATGCGGAGAAACGCCTTATGCCCGCCTGATAACCCAGCTGTTTGGCGACCGGATGCTGATCGCTAACGCCACCGGCTGCTCTTCTATCTGGGGGGCCAGCGCGCCGTCTATTCCCTATACCACCAACCACCGCGGCCACGGCCCGGCATGGGCGAACTCGCTGTTTGAGGATAATGCGGAGTTTGGCCTCGGCATGATGCTCGGCGGCCAGGCGGTGCGTCAACAAATCGCCGATGATATGACCGCCGCGCTGGCGCTACCGGTCAGCGACGAACTTAGCGACGCAATGCGCCAGTGGCTGGCGAAGCAGGATGAAGGCGAGGGCACCCGCGAGCGCGCGGACCGGCTCAGTGAACGGCTGGCGGCGGAAAAAGAGGGCGTGCCGCTCTTAGAGCAGTTGTGGCAGAACCGCGACTATTTTGTTCGTCGTTCGCAGTGGATTTTCGGCGGCGACGGCTGGGCCTACGATATCGGCTTCGGCGGCCTCGACCACGTGCTGGCGAGCGGGGAAGACGTGAATATTCTGGTGTTTGATACCGAGGTTTACTCCAATACCGGCGGGCAGTCGTCTAAATCGACCCCGGTGGCGGCCATCGCGAAGTTTGCCGCGCAGGGCAAACGCACGCGGAAAAAAGATCTCGGCATGATGGCGATGAGCTACGGCAATGTGTACGTGGCCCAGGTCGCCATGGGCGCCGATAAAGAGCAGACCCTACGGGCGATCGCCGAGGCCGAAGCCTGGCCGGGACCGTCGCTGGTGATTGCCTACGCCGCCTGCATTAACCACGGGCTGAAAGCCGGTATGCGCTGCAGCCAGCGCGAGGCGAAACGGGCGGTTGAAGCGGGATACTGGCACCTGTGGCGCTATCATCCGCAGCGGGAAGCGGAGGGCAAGACGCCGTTTATGCTCGATTCCGAAGAGCCGGAGGAGAGCTTCCGCGACTTTTTGCTTGGCGAAGTGCGCTACGCCTCGCTGCATAAAACGACGCCGCATCTCGCGGATGCGCTTTTTAGCAGAACCGAGGAGGATGCGCGCGACCGCTTTGCCCGGTATCGGCGGCTGGCCGGTGAGGAGTAGGGGCCGGCGCGCAGGCCTTTAGTTCTCCTGCTGCATGACCTTAAGCAGCGTCTCCAGCAGGCCGGGAAAGCGCGCGTCTAAATCTTCCCGGCGCAGCGAAATCAAATTCTCCCGCCCCTGAGGCCGCTGCCAGATCACACCGCTGTCGCGCAGGACGCGCCAGTGGTGGGTCATGGTCGACTTCGCCACATCCTCATGACGCAGGGCGTTACAGCTCTGCTCGCTGCCGTCGGCAAGGATACGGATAATCTCAAGCCGCAGCGGGTTGCCGAGAGCGAAAAGGACATTTTCGAGGCGAATTTGTTCACGTTCGGGGTGATTGGCGATCATAATATTCCTGTGTCGGCGGCGGCGCAGCTCCGTGAGCAGCAGCCCGTATCGGCGGCTGGCCGGTAATATACCGAAACTGCTTTTCTAAAGCCACGCGGGTCGTCGCAGCTTCACCAATAGTAACGATAGTAAAAATAGTTCGAATATACTCGTACAGTTGTACTATGATAGATGCCGTTATATGAACGGCGGCCAATTCCGGCCGTCTGTTAACAGTCACAATGACTAAGGACGCATCATGCCCCGACCCATCCCCCTCGAACGTTATCGCAACATCGGTATCTCCGCGCATATCGATGCCGGCAAAACCACCACCACCGAGCGCATCCTGTTTTATACCGGGATGAGCCACAAGCTGGGGGAAGTACACGATGGCGCGGCAACCACCGACTGGATGGCGCAGGAGCAGGAGCGCGGGATCACCATTACCTCTGCGGCGGTGAGCTGCTTCTGGCCCGGCATGGACCGCAGCTTTGAGCCGCACAGGATAAACATCATCGATACCCCCGGGCACGTGGATTTCACCATCGAAGTGGAACGTTCTATGCGCGTACTGGACGGCGCGGTGATGGTTTACGACTCCGTCGGCGGCGTGCAGCCGCAGTCGGAAACCGTCTGGCGGCAGGCGAATAAATACCACGTTCCGCGGCTGGCCTTCGTCAACAAGATGGACCGCCCCGGCGCGGATTTTTTCCGCGTGGTGCAGATGATGATCGATCGCCTGAAGGCCAATCCGGTGCCGATTGCGATCCCGGTTGGCGCCGAAGAGCACTTCACCGGGGTGGTGGATCTCATCAAAATGCGCGCCATTTTATGGGACGACGCCACCCAGGGGATGACCTTCACCTATGCGCCGGTGCCTGACGACCTCGTGGAAACCGCCCGGCTGTGGCGGGAGAAAATGGTCTCGGCGGCGGCGGAAGCCAGCGACGAACTGATGGACAAATATCTCGAAACCGGTGAGCTGGACGAGGCGGAGATCGTCGCCGGTCTGCGCCAGCGCACGGTGAAGGGGGAAATCCAGGCGGTGCTGTGCGGCAGCGCATTTAAAAACAAAGGCGTGCAGCGGATGCTTGATGCGGTGGTTGAGCTGATGCCGTCGCCGCTGGATATCCCGGCTATTCAGGGCGTGGATGAGAAAGGGCAGTCCGCGGAACGTCACCCGAGCGACGACGAACCGTTCTCGGCGCTGGCCTTCAAGCTGATGACCGACCCCTATGTCGGACAGTTAACCTTTATCCGCGTCTATTCCGGGACGTTGAAAAAAGGCGATGCGGTGTGGAATCCGGTGAAAGGTAAGAAAGAACGCATCGGACGCATCGTGCTGATGCAGGCCAACGATCGCCATGAGGTGGACGAACTGCACGCCGGGGATATTGCCGCCTGCGTCGGCCTGAAGGATGTCACCACCGGCGACACGCTGTGCGACCCGGACGCGGTGATTACCCTTGAACGGATGGAGTTTCCGGAGCCGGTGATTTCGCTGGCGATTGAACCGAAAACCAAAGCCGATCAGGAGAAAATGGGTATCGCCCTGCAGCGGCTGGCGGCGGAAGATCCGTCGTTTCGTCTGCATACTGACGAGGAGTCCGGCCAGACGATCATTTCCGGGATGGGCGAGCTGCATCTGGAGATTATCGTCGACCGCATGAAGCGTGAGTTTGGCGTCGAGGCGAATATCGGGCGTCCGCAGGTGACCTATCGCGAGACGATCCGCAAAACGGTCAAAGAGGTGGAAGGCAAGTTTGTCCGCCAGTCCGGCGGTAAAGGGCAGTACGGCCACGTGGTGCTGACCCTTGAACCGCTGGAGCCGGGGAGCGGTTTTGTGTTTGAGGACGCGACCAAAGGCGGCGTGGTGCCGCGCGAGTACATCCCTTCAGTGGAAAAAGGGCTGCGCGAAGCGATGGGCACCGGCGTGCTGGCGGGTTATCCGGTGGTGGATGTCAAGGCGACACTGACGTTTGGTTCGTATCATGACGTCGACTCCTCGGAGATGGCTTTCCGGATGGCGGCGATATTTGGCTTCAAGGAAGGGGCGCGCAGAGCCGACCCGGTTATTCTTGAACCGGTGATGCACGTGGAAGTGGAGACCCCGGAAGAGTACGCCGGGAATATCATGGGCGATCTCTCTTCCCGTCGAGGAATGGTGCAGGGGATGGAGGAGCGGTTCGGTAGCCAGATTATCCGCGCCGACGTGCCGCTGGCCGAGATGTTTGGCTATTCCACCACGCTGCGTTCAATGTCCCAGGGCCGGGCGACCTATAGCATGGAGTTCCACCACTACGCGGAGGCCCCGCGCAACGTGGCTGAGGCGATTATCGCCAGCCGCGCCAAAGGCTAAGCAACGTTCCCGGGTGCGACGCGAGGCGTCTTACCCGGGCTACGAGTCCAGCTATCGTTTGTAGCCCGGGTAAGGCGTTAGCCGCAACCCGGGAATTTCTGCCAATCAAACAATATCCTGCGCGTACTGCCACAGCGCCTTCAGCTGTGCCAGCTTCTCTTTATCGTCCGCATACTGCTGGTACAGCATCTGCAGCTCATCGGCGTAGGCCTGCAAAAACTCCGGCGTAAATACCTGGCGACGGTGTTCTAACCAGCGCTGCTGCTCGGCTTCATCGAGCGTGCCGGGATAGTTGCGCGCGCGATAGTTGAACAGCAGGCGCTCAATACGTTTATCGGCGAAGGTAATATCCAGCGCCGGCAGGTTGCGCGGCTCGGTTTCGAGCACGATTTTCATCGCCGCGCGGTCGGCATCGCTGAAAAAGCCGTTATACAGCTGCGTATCGACGTTATCGGACGGCACAAACGGCTCCGCTTCGGCAAAAATCGCCACCACTTTCTCGCGTACCTGCGGATTGGCCCGCAGAAGCTGGGCGTTATCCAGACAGCGCTGGATATTGATGCCCAGCCGGTCGGCATCCTGCGGACGCAGAGTGTTTTGCTGCGCCAGCACCGGGCATTTATTCAGGTGGACCAGCTTAATCGGCACCGCGGGCAGGTCGCCCAGCTCGCTTTTCGGCGTATACAGCCGCTCGCGCAGGGTGTCGGCATCCAGCTCCAGCAGGGGAGCGATATCTCCGGCCAGGTCGACCATAATCACCGCGTTACGATTGTCCGGGTGCCATGCCAGCGGGGCCACCAGGCTGGTGTTGCCGCGCGCCGCGCCGAACATGCCGGAAACATGCACCAGCGGTTTGATTTGCGGCACGTCGATCAGCGTCGCCAGCTTGCGCTTGTTGCGGTGGGCGTAGAGATAGTCAAACAGGCGCGGCTGCTGGGTTTTCACCAGCTTCGCCATCGCGATGGTGGCGTAAACGTCGGCCATCGCGTCGTGGGCGTTGCTGTGCTCAATGCCGTTGGCGACGGTCAGATGCTCAAGGCGGAAGCTCGGTAAGCCCTCTTCGTTTTCCGGCCAGTTAATCCCTTCCGGGCGCAGCGCGTAGCAGGCGCGCATCACATCCAGCAGATCCCAGCGGGAGTTGTCGTGCTGCCAGCTCCAGGCGTAAGGATCGTAAAAATTGCGATAAAAAATATTGCGCGTCACTTCGTCATCGAAGCGCACGTTGTTGTAGCCGACAATACAGGTTTTCGGCACCGTGAACAGATCGTGAACGCGGCGGGCGAAAGCGGCTTCGTTGTCCCCCCTGGCGTTCGCCTCCTGCGGCGTTATCCCGGTGACCATGACCGCCTGCGGCTGCGGCAGATAGTCATCGGCGATCCTGCAGTAGAAGACTTCGGGTTCGCCGACGATATTGAGGTCTTCATCGGTGCGAATGGCGGCAAACTGCGACGGTCGGTCGAGCGAGGGACTGGTGCCGAAGGTCTCGTAATCGTGAAATAAAAATCCGGGCTGGCTGGCGCTATCTTGCATAATCTGTTCATTATTCCTGGTGGCGAGCAGCCTTCATGGTAAACGATTTGCCGGGCCATCAGAAGGGTATCCCCTTTGTCCCTTGCCGGCGGTGTCATATTTTCTTGCAATTAAACCCTGATTTGAAACGAGAAGTTCCGTAAAAAGGACGGCGAATCTGTCAATTTAGAGGATATGCCGTTGAAAGGCCGTTTGTTTATTGCTGTATCTTTGCTCGCTGCGAGCGTTTCCTGCGCATTTGCCGCCAATGATTTTCCCGTCAACGTGACGCCTCCTTCTATTCAGGCCGGTTCCTGGGTACTGATGGATTACACCACCGGCCAGATCCTGACCGCCGGTAACGAGCATCAGCAGCGCAATCCCGCCAGCCTGACCAAACTGATGACCGGCTACGTGGTCGATCGCGCCATCGACAGCCACCGCATCACCTTTGATGACATCGTCACCGTCGGGAAAGACGCCTGGGCGCAGGGTAACCCGGTCTTTAACGGCTCTTCGCTGATGTTCCTTAAGCCCGGCGATCGGGTCAGCATACGCGATTTAAGCCGCGGGCTGATCGTTGACTCCGGCAACGATGCCTGCGTGGCGCTGGCGGACTACGTCGCCGGCGGCCAGCCGCAGTTCGTCGCGCTGATGAACAGCTATGTGGAAAAACTGCATTTGCAGGATACCCATTTTGAAACCGTCCACGGTCTGGACGCGCCGGGTCAGCACAGTTCAGCCTACGATCTGGCGGTGCTCTCGCGGGCGATTATTCACGGCGAGCCGGACGTCTACCATATGTACAGCCAGAAGAGCCTGACCTGGAACGGCATTACCCAGCAGAACCGCAACGGTCTGCTGTGGGATAAGACCATGAACGTCGATGGTCTGAAGACCGGCCACACCTCGGGCGCTGGCTTCAACCTGATTGCCTCCGCGGTGGACGGCCAGCGCCGGCTGATTGCGGTGGTGATGGGGGCCGACAGCCCGAAAGGGCGTGAACAGCAGGCGGCGAAGCTGCTGCACTGGGGGCAGCAAAACTTCGATACCGTCCAGGTCCTGCAGGACGGCAAGCAGGTCGGCGTTGAGCGTATCTGGTATGGCGATAAAGAGCAGATTAAGCTGGGGACCGATCAGGACTTCTGGTTAGCGCTGCCGAAGTCGGAAGTCTCGCGCATTAAGGCCAAATACGTGCTGGATAACAAAGTGCTGGAAGCGCCGATAGCTGCCCACCAGCGGGTTGGCGAAATCTCCCTTTACGATGGTGATAAAGTGGTGGCCCACTGGCCGCTGGTGACGCTGGAAAGCGTTGGCAAGGGCGGCGTGCTGTCGCGCTTTAGCGATTACCTGCATCAAAAACTGTAACTTCTCCGCCGCTCCGCCCGGAGCGGCATCTCGTAGCTGTTTGATTATTATGCCGCTTCGGTTGGCGCTTCGTTTACTTTCACTCCATTACCTTACCCGGTCACCCTTCAGGAAAAAGCCTGGCGCTTGTGCGCCATAAATGGAGCTGGGAAGATGAAATATGTTGCGCGTAGTGCGCTTTCTCTGGGACTTTTCGCCGTTTTTAGCACCTCGAGTTTTGCCTCCGGCCTCGTTCTGGCCGATAACGAATTCCGCAATGATTTAGCCTGGTTATCCGACCGTGGAACCCTCTCGTTGAGCCTGTCGACCTGGCCTCTGAGCGAAGAGGAGATTAAGCGCGCGCTGGCCAACGCCCATCCAACAACGTCCGCAGAGCGGGTGGTACTGGGTCGGGTAAATCAGCGATTAAGTGCGCTGAAAGCTGACGTGCGCGTTACCGGCTACAGCTCCACTGATAAGCCGGGCACGCCGCAGGGGTTTGCCCAGTCCTACCCCGCCGACCAGTCGCTTTCTCTCGCCCTGAACAACAGCGGCGAATGGTGGGATCTGCACCTGCAGGGCAATGTTGAAGGCAACAAGCGCATCAGTAATGGCTCAAGCGTGAACGCCAACGGCGCATACGGCGCGGTAAAGCTGTGGAATCAGTGGCTGGCGTTCGGGCAAATTCCGCAGTGGTGGGGGCCTGGCTATGAAGGTAGCCTGATCCGCTCCGATGCCGCGCGACCGATGACCGGTTTTCTGCTGCAGCGTGCCGAACAGCGCGCGCCGGAAACCTCATGGCTAAGCTGGATTGGCCCCTGGCAGTACCAGCTTTCCGCCAGCCAGATGAACCAGTACGCAGCCGTACCGCATACCAAAATCTTCGGCGGTCGCTTGACTTTTTCACCGCTCACCTCGCTGGAGCTGGGAGCCTCGCGCGTTATGCAGTGGGGCGGCGAAGGGCGGCCTTCCTCATTCAGCAGCTTCTGGGACGGCCTGACCGGCAATGATAACACCGGCGACTCGGCCGACGATCCCGGCAACCAGCTGGCCGGTTTTGATTTCAGGCTGAAGCTGGCGCCCACCCTCGGCTGGCCGGTGAGCATTTACGGCCAGATGATCGGCGAGGATGAAGCCGGATATTTACCCTCGGCGCACCTCTATCTTGGCGGCGTGGAAGGGCATCACCAGTGGAACAGCAATGCGGTTAACTGGTATCTGGAAGCCCACGATACCCGCTCGAACATGGGGCGCACCAATTACATCTATAACCACTTTATCTATAAAGACGGCTACTACCAGCAGGGCTATCCGCTGGGCGATGCGATGGGCGGCGACGGGCGTTTATATGCCGGTAAGGTGGAGCTGGTGACCGAAGAGAATCAGCGCTGGAGCGCGCGGCTGGTCTACGCTGAGGTCAATCCAAAAAACCAGCGAATCAATAAAGCCTTCCCGCGCGCCGATACGCTGAAGGGCGTACAGCTGGGCTGGAGCGGCGATGTTATGCCGACGGTACGCCTGAATACCTCCGTGTGGTACACCGACGCTAACCACAGCGCCAGCGACGATGTCGGGGCCAGCATTGGCGTTGAGCTGCCGTTCAGTTTATAACCGGATGGCGGTGGTTTTTTACTCTTCTTGCCGCGCGGATTTGTGAATTGCCGCACATACTATGGCTGATAGTACTGCTAATTTATGTGTATATATATACAGTGTGCGCCGGGAGACCGGTAGAGATCAAGGGGTGAAAGTCCCCGACCATTG